>Ga0207833_100124_pt1 | contig 71367 bp, 48 predicted proteins | sample TtaePargueraPR_6_FD_187753 | JGI IMG/M metagenome (GOLD analysis project Ga0207833, IMG submission 187753) | Aerobic enrichment media microbial communities from Bioluminiscent Bay, La Parguera, Puerto Rico - Tt and E1 (2) (SPAdes) | ecosystem: Environmental > Aquatic > Marine > Unclassified ...
ACATCACAATAGGTTTCAATTAACTTATCCATGCTCGTTCCTTTTTTGTTCTAATCACTCTTGGTCGAATGATCGGATCATGGAACGAGCTTTAAGTTCCTTTAAATTAATACTTTCTTATCCTAAGCTCAGGTTAAATAAACCTGAGTTAACTAACCTGACCCCGCGAGTGGCAGGGAAAAAACTTAACGGACGGTTAAATGCTCAACAAACTGACCAAGCTGAATATCCTTTACGGAAAGCTTTTTACCAGCCACAGTCACATTTTCTATAACAATATCCTGCACATTTTGCGTTGTTGAATAACCTTCAATAACAGATGGATTTAAACCAATTTTATCACCGATAAACTCAATGTTACGCACTGTTACATTACGAATACCTCGACCCGGTTTATGAGAGTATTTGTCGTTAAACAAGGTTCTGAAATTAAATAACATGCCTTCTTGTACGTCTTCAATTCTGAAGTCTTCAAACCGGATATTTTGCACTAAAATATCATCGCTATTACTAATTGCCATGACTCCCTGATAATTTCTGTCATCTTCGTCGTGGCCTAATATATCGATATTTTTAAAATGGACATTTTCAACGGTTTCCGGTGAATTTGGATTACCGTGCAAACCTATATTAATTGGATGCGCTACATCAACCCACAAAGTTGAGTTGGTTACACTAATATTTTTCGAATCACCGTAATAATCCCAACGATGGCCATAAATCGCAATCGCATCATCAGAGGTACGTAAAAATACATCATCAATTGTAACGTCGGAGCAAGACATCATATCAATGCCGTCTGTCCAAGGTTTGGCGCTAAAACTTTTTAATGACGAAATATTAATTTGGCTAGATTGCCCACAAAACACAGTGTAATGGTCAGGGTTACGCACAATTGGCCCATCAATCGTCACATTTTTGCTGTTAGTAATCTCAAAACCCCGTTCTGGGTTATTAATTATCCCAGGACCGATAATTTGCACATTTTCAGCCCGGTTAATTAATACTTTGCCTTGTAGTACCGCGCCGCCGTGTAAATACACCAAGGTATTAGACGGAAAATCAAAATAACCTTTCCCTTCGGGTTTGTGTAAACCGGCTTCAAAAACCATTAATTTTTGCTGTCCAGTTTTTGGCTGGCTATATGTTTTATCAGCAAATATATGCAGGTTATGCAGGCGATCGCCATTAAATTCAATCGATAAATATTGGGGTTTGCTAATTGTAAAATAGGCGGTTTTACCCTTTATTTCGCTACGAACTTGTTTTGATAAAGGGCGGATATCAACCGAATTAACTTGGCCGTTATTTTTAGTAACGGCTAATTCAACCGGTTTATCCATAGTGAAATTCACCATGCTCGCATTTTGCGGATTATCTAAATCAACCTGAACATTGTATTCATACAAATCTTGCCACGGCTGACCCGGCTCACGCACTCTAACCGTAAAATCGTCATTATGATTTTGATATAACATGGCTCTGGGTACATCATAAGTTTCCAGCGCGCTGGCATTAAAGCCAGCGCCTGCGAGCAATATCAAACTAATAATCGGTAACCCTTTCATATTTTCCCCTTTATTATTGTTAGTTAACCCAAATTTGTTTTATTTAGCCACTTTAAAAAACTCAAAATCTGAATAACCTACAGTGGTGGCGACATACGCTGGGGTATTACTGCTGGCCTGTGCAAATAACCCAATTTTAGTACCAACCCAGCGCCCTTGTTCAGCGATAATCGGGCTACCTAATGCGTGGTAATCCTGCCCGTTTAAGCTATAAAAATACTGCACTTTTGCCCGATAAGAACGCAACATAGAGTCAAAATAAGCTGGGTAATCCGGCTCATGTTCGGTCACAACCACAGGCTCTACTTGCATTTTTAAATAAACCGCACGCTCAATTTTAACAGGCGCAGTTAAAACATTTTCGCCTGCAAATTCATGCGCTTCTGGCCGATTAACTCTCACCAATCGCAATCCGTCTGTGGTGTTTTCTAACCCAATCCAACTGTAACCATAACCTAACATCAATAAACCAGCGCGCTCACCAACCCGTTTTGGCTGCATTTCTAATTTGGTGATGGCTGAAAATGCCATCCCAGGTAATTTTTGAGTTAATAAATTACCTGCCTGCCATAAGTTTTCAGATGATGAAACCGACTTTAATCGCAATTTGCCTTTAACCGATGTATCTACCCAATCAGCTCTTGGTAGTGCGCTCCATTGCCAGCTTAAATTAAAGCCATTTTCAAAATCGTCATTCACCACAGGTGTGGTAATTGGCTGTTTGGCGACATTAGGTTTTTGATGTCGCCATAGTGGTTCACCATATACTTCGTTGCCTTGACGTTTACCAATAATTGGCCAGCCATTTTTTTGCCATTGCATAGGCTGTAGAAATACTCGGCGACCGTACGAATCTGTATCCTGAAAATGCAAAAACCAATCTTCACCAGATTCTGTGGTTACCCAAGCCCCCTGATGCGGCCCATTAATATCTGTGCTGCCTTGGTCCATGATTTGTCTGGCCTGATAAGGCCCTTCAATATTTTTTGCGCGAAATACGCCCTGCCAACCAGCTTTTACCGAGCCTGCCGGTGCAAAAATATAATAATATTCACTACGCTTATAAAGCTTGGGGCCTTCTATCGTAAACCACGGCATATCACCCTGTGAGGTTTTTACTTTTGGATAATCAGCGCCGTTAATAATAATTTTTGGCTCGCCGTATGTTTTTTTGCCATCGGCTGAGAGTTTTTTTAGCTCAATAATATTGTGTTTGCCTGAACGCGAATTAGCGTAGGCATAAGCTAAATAGCCTTGTCCGTCTTCATCCCAAAATGGAGCCGGATCAATTAACCCTAAAGTATCATCCACTAATATAGGTTTACTCCACGGGCCGCTGGCCGATTGGGCAGTGACAACATAGGCACCCCAATCCGGATCGGCGTAATAAATCATAAACTGATTATTGTGATAACGAATAGTCGGAGCCCACACGCCACCGCCATGACGCGGTGCTGAGAAATGCTCAGCTTTTGGCGGCACCGGCAAAGCGTAACTCACCACAGACCAATTGACTAAATCTTTTGAATGCAGCACAGGTAAACCTGGTACAAAACCAAAGCTGGACGAAGTTAAATAAAAATCGTCGCCAACCCGAACCACATCTGGATCTGAATAATCACCGTTTAAAACTGGATTTTGATATTCGCCATTTCCCAAATCAGGTTGCCAAATCCCCTGATTATTAGTGATAACAGGTCGTATTTTAGCTGGTTCTGAAGTGTATGCTGATGCACTTAGCAGTACACCAACTGTTAAACTAATACATTTTGAAATTATGAGTTTTTTCATTGTCTTAATCACTTTTATTTGATTAGGATTTGATTTTAAATGGGGCTAAATTATCGCGCCAACCAGCCGCCATCAACCGCCAGAATATGACCATTTACATAATCACTCGCCTGACTCGCTAAAAATATAGCGGCACCGACAAGTTGTTCCGGCTGACCCCATAAACCACTTGGGATCCGCTTTTTAATTTCAGCATTTCTTTCGCTGTTATCGCGCAGTGCCTGAGTATTGTCGGTTGCAAAATAGCCCGGCGCAATGGCATTCACCTGTACATTATGAATCGCCCATTCATTAGCTAATGCTTTAGTTAAACCAGAAATGGCATGTTTACTGGCAGTATAAGCCGGCACAGTTAACCCGCCAGTATAAGACAGCATAGACGCGATATTTATAATTTTGCCCTTGCCCTGTGCCAACATTTGTTTGCCAACAATCTGACTTAATAAAAATGCTGAATTTAAATTTACGTCAATCACCTTCTGAAATTCAGCAAACGGGTATTCAGCCGCAGGATAACGTGAAATGGTGCCACCGTTATTCACCAATACATCAATATGGCCAAACGCATTGAGCGCTTGTTGCGCCATATCATCAACCGCATCATGGTTGGCTAAATCAGCAAACACACCCACAGCCGTGCCACCTACCGCTTTAATTTCGTTTTCAGTTTCTGCTGTACCATCGGCTTTAGAACTAGCACAAATCACTTTAGCACCGGCTTTTGCAAATCCCACAGCCAATGCTTTGCCAATGCCGCGACTGGCACCGGTAACTAATACCACTTTATCAGTTACCGAAAATAAAGTTTGAGTCATTATTCTAACCTCTGTTTTTATAACATTTTTAATAAAGGGATATTAGTCCCACAAACGAGCCGCGCCGCGCACGCCGGAGGAGTCCCCCCACACAGGGGGTAAAATTTTACCGTTCCAGTTGTCGGAATAAACAAACTCTTCAACCAGCGTTGGCAACGCATTATAAAGTGAGGATAAGTTAGACAGGCCCCCACCCAAAACAATGACATCTGGATCTACAATATTACAAATATGGGCAATAGCTCGGGCAATACGATTGGTTAATGCGGAAATTTCATACACGGCTGCGCTTTCCCCCTGCACTGCCAGCTCTACAATTTCTTGACCGGTTTTAGCTTGTTTTGTTCGGGCCTGATAACAACGCGCTAAGCCACTGCCGGAGATCCACTGTTCTAAACAGCCGATTTTACCGCAATAACACTCTGGCCCGTTGAGTTCCTGAAAATTTGGCCATGGCAAAGGGTTGTGCCCCCACTCAGCAGCAATTCCGTTACAACCTTCAATCAGTTTGGTATTCACCACAATGCCGCCACCGCAACCTGTGCCTAAAATCAAACCACAAACAACCGGCTTTCCTTTACCTGCACCGTCATAAGCTTCTGATAGAGCAAAACAATTTGCATCATTGGCAATTTTAACCTTGCGCTTGAGCATGGTTTCTATATCAGTCTGAATGTCTTTTCCGTTCATATACAAACGGTTAGAGTTGCGCATTCTACCACTCACCGAAGAAATCGATCCCGGCATACAAATACCAACCGATAAACCACTGCCGTGCTTAGCTTCAATATCCGCCACTAAACTGCGGATAGTATTAAGTGCTTCAGAATAAGTATCTGGAGTATTGGCGCGAACTCTTTGTAAAAATTCGCCCTGTGCGTCTATGGCTGCCGCTTCAATTTTAGTGCCACCAAAATCTATACCTATACGAATCACCAGTACGGCTCCCAAATTTGTTCAAGACGGACTAAAGCTTCCATGTAAAAATAATCGCCCCAGGTACAGTAATCATCCACCCCGATATTTTTAGGCTTATGGTATACCGCATGTTTTAATAGCCCGGTTCCCTGCTCTGTAGAATCACAGCTGTAATTTTCAATTAAACTGGCCATGATCGCTTTGGCTGCTGCTTCGTACACAGCTCTGTCCGGATCTAGTAAAGGCATATGTTTAGTTAGCTCAAGCATGCCACATACCGCAATAGCCGCAGCGGAAGAATCTCTGGGTTCATCACCTTGAGTAAAGTCTAAATCCCAGTAACACACTAAATCATCCGGTAAGCGGTTAAGGAAATAATTTGTGACCCGACAAGCTTGTTCAATTAATGCCGGCACCGGATAATAACGGTACACAAACGGAAAACCGGAAATCCCCCATGCCTGACCACGAGCCCAGCAAGAATCATCGGCATGGCCTTGATGGGTTGCACCATATTTGCCTTCACCGGTTAAGGTATCAATAAAATAAGTATGGAAAGTCGAGGCATTATCGCGGATTAAATATTTAAGCGCCTGACGAATATGGTTATTAGCCGCTTCACGGTATTTAGCATCACCAGTTTGTTCGGTAGCCCAATATAAAATAGGTAAATTTAAATTGCAGTCAATGATCATGCGTCCGGCTTCAGCCGGATCATTTAAATTGCCCCACGCCTGAATAATCTTGCCGGTTTCAATGTATCTTGCATACAGACAATCAGCGGATAGGATAGCTGCTTCACGGCCTAATTCGTTACCCACTACTTTATGAGCGGCGACACAGGATAATAAATATAAAAAACCGTGATCATGGTGATCAACTTCAATTTTTTGTTCAATTCTGTGTTTATAACCGGACAGTTGAGCCAGCGCCGCATCTAAAAATTGCTGTTCGCCCGACAACTGATATGCCAACCACAACTGACCACTCCAGAAACCGCTCGTCCACTCAATATTACCAATTTTTTGGTAAACACCATTCAAAGCCGCCGGTTCAGGATATTTATCCGCAAAATAGTCGATACTTTGAGCTACTTTTTTCAGCGCAGACGATTTAGCTTTCGCTAAAAGCTCACGAGTGAGGGGCTTAGCATTCAGAAACTTGTCTTTATCGACTAAAACTTCTCTGTTTGCGCTTTGCCCGACATCAGCAGACGTTTCTCTAAAGTTTGACATAACAACTCCAAAATTGAATTAGGGAACAAGTACAGTTTGTAAACACACAGCACCAAAAACGATACCTATTCCCGTTAAACTCATGCACATAGAAAACAAGAACAACCAAATGATATCGATACCAAGCCAATTTGTAAAGAAGATCTTATAAATGTAACTAAAAAATGATCAAATTATGGCTCAAAAAAATAAACGCAGATTAAAAAACACCCAAAATAAAAAATTAACTCACTAATTCAATATCTTAATTTACAATAAAATAAATAAATTGCAGATTTTGATAAGTATAAAACGGATTAAAAAACATAAAAATAATTACATTTTATACAAAAAGTTGAAATAAACAAAAAAAATGTTATCGTTACCCAGTTGATTTTGGGTGTATGTTTAACCTTTTTCACACAACTCAATTTTTAATTTGCAAATATTAGGTCTTAAGCTCGCGTTTTCAGAGTGTTACTTATGAAAAAAATGATCAGCCAGATGAAACTAGCCTTGTTACAAACTTTATTTATCACTTTTATCTGTTGTTTTAATGCAATGGCCACTACCACGCCTTATAAAACCTACAAAATAGTGACAGATATTCAGGCTGATGGTACGGCAGGCAAACTAATTGCGGAATTTGCCCGCAATGTTGAAACCAGAACGCAGGGGCAGATCCGCTTTAAACTATTTCATGGTGGAGTCCTTGGCGATCAACTCCAGTATTTTCAGCATATTCAGCGCGGCGTCATTGATATTGGTTTAGTCAACAGTGCCTCTATTGAATCCGTAATCCCATCTTTAGGGGTGATGAATATGCCCTATTTATTCCGTTCGGTAGATGAATACCGTGAGGTGATGAAGGATCACAGTGTCCGTCAGGCTTTATTTGATTCTTCCAAAAAACACAGATTCTCGTTTCTGGGCTATTTAAGCAGTGATTTTCGCAGTATTTATGCTACTAAACCAATCAAAACCAGAGCTGACTTAGCGGCTTTACGCTTAAGAACCATTTCAAGCCCAACTTATATGCAAATGCTCGCCAACTTTGGTGCCGTACCCACAGCACTTCCGTTTGGTGAACTGTATGCCGCAATGCAACAAGGTGTGGTTGACGGTGCTGAAGGCGGTATTGCCGGCATTTATCAAGCAAAATTTAGTGATGTTGCCAAATATGTACTGGTGACAGAACATACCCGCTTAACCGATTTTGTGATTGCCAGCCAAAAATTTCAACACAGCCTAACTGAGCGCGAACGTGAGGTGATTGAGCAGGAATTTGCCAAAATCAGCGATAAGTCAATTGCATTTGCAGAGCAGAACGAACAAGCCAATAAACAAAAATTAATCGAACAAGAAGGCGTTATTTTTTATCCGGTTGATAAAACCGATTTTATTAATACGGTTAAACCGCTTTATCAAGATGCGCTGAATGACGCAGAAAAAGCACCTTTACTGCAGGCCATCTTCAAAATCGAAAATCGTGAGTTTTAGAGAATAATCATGTCTGAATCTACAGTTATCCGTTCACAACACAATGGCAGCTGCGCCTTGCAAAACGCAGGGCATTATCTAAACAAGTTATTAGGGTATTTTTTAGTTGGTTTATTGGTTGCCATGACCATTGCCATCGCTTATCAAATTACATCCAGATTTGTTTTTAATTCACCCAGTAAATATACTCAGGAATTTTTGCGTTATGCGTTAATCTGGCTGGGCTTACTTGGTGGCGGTTATTGTTTTATTGCCGGCCGGCATTTGAGTTTACCCATATTAATTGAAAAAGCTTCAGCCCAAAATGCGATCCGGCTGATGCTATTTAATGCTTTGGTTACTTTGGTATTTGGCCTAGTTTTTTGTATTGCCGGGTTCCAGTCTTATTTAGATAATCAGGCAATGAAAACCGCTATGTTTCAAATTCCGGTTGGTATATTACAACTGGGAATGGCAATCAGTGGTTTAATGATAATAGCCGCTCAGGCTATTGAATTAAGCAGAATTCTGCGCCAAAAAACCACTCGTGTTACCGACTTACTCTTCATTGGCCTTGTCGTTTTTGCAGTTGTCCTGGTGATTTGGGGTTTAACGCAAACCGCCACCTTTCAGTATTTGGTTAGCTATCAGTTGGAAATGTTTTCACTGTTTGTTTTATTTGCCGTGTTTTTTATCTTTTTAATCTTAGGCACACCGATTGCGATAGGACTGGCGTTTTCCGGCTTATTTACTCTGGCATTACAGGTAGATTTTGCGCCTTTGTTTCCCACCGCCGGCCAAACCATTTTTAATGGTTTAGACAGTTTTGGTTTTTTAGCCCTGCCGTTTTTTATTTTGGCCGGTAGCATAATGAACCAAACTGGGCTCGCTCGCCGGTTGATTGATTTAGCCATGTTAATTGGCGGTAAAGTACCCGGTAGTTTATGGCAGTCTAATGTGGTTGCGAATGCCTTATTCGGCACATTATCCGGTTCCGGAATCGCATCTGCCTCGGCCATCGGCGGTATCATTACTCCGGTTGCGAAAGAAAAAAATTACGATATGCCAATGACAGCAGCAGTGAATGCAGCTTCCGCCCCCTGTGGTATGTTAATCCCACCTTCTGGCGCTCTGATCGTATATTCATTAATTACAGGCGGTAGCGCCTCTATTATTTCATTGTTTATTGCAGGTTATATTCCGGGCATGATCATGGCTTTTGCTGTGATGATTTCAGCTTATTTTTATGCAAAAAAACTGGGCTATCAGGCTGAAAATACCACAACCAACTGGGCTGAAAAATTCACTATTCTCAGCCGCGCGCTCCCCAGTTTATTGCTGGTTGTGATTGTCATCGGCGGTATTTTAGGTGGTTTGTTCACTGCAATCGAAGCGTCCGGTGTGGCGGTTTTATACAGTTTATTACTTGCACTGGCTTATCGTTCACTCAGCTTTAAAGCTTTATTCAACATCTTTCTTGAAACAGCTATCGTTTCAGGCGTGATTCTGTTTTTAATTGCCTGCTCAGGCATGATGAGTTGGACGATGACATTCGCCTCTATTCCAGATACGGTTGGTCAGTTGTTAACCGGTTTTAGCGAGAGTAAATATGTCGTGCTACTGCTGATTGTGGTCGTATTACTGGTCGTCGGCGTATTTATGGATATGTCACCGGCCATGCTGATATTTACCCCAATTTTCTTCCCTGTCGTAACCACTTTAGGGGTAGAACCGGTGCATTTTGGTATTATTCTGGTTTATGCACTGGCTTTGGGTGTTGTTACGCCACCGGTTGGCACTGTATTATTTGTTGCTTGCAGCATTTCCGACCAAAAAATAGCGGCCGTTATCAAACCACTTTTACCTATATTTGCTTTGCAATTGGCAGGGTTGTTATTAGTCACCCTCTTTCCGGCTATTAGTATGTTTTTGCCTCATTTATTTGGGCTTTAAGCAAAAATATGCAACATTCAGGTTTGATTAAGTCTTATAAATCAAACCTGAATAAGGTTCGAATGCCCTGTTAAGCTTTACATCATAGAATGGTCGCATATGTTGGTATTTTAAAGAATCGATTTTAGCCAAGTGTGGATATCAAAGATAACTTCGTTTCTTTTACTTTCACCTCGACTATTTTCCCAGCCGTGATCCAACCCCTCATACACTTTGTATTTAATGTTGTCTTTTTCGCCAAGCGCTAAAACCATCTCAGTGACTTTCTGCGGAGATACAGATAAATCTGCTGATCCTTGGAGAATAAGTAGCGGTGAGTTTACATTTTGTAATAAGTCTAACTGATCTATTGCAAGCATTTGTCGCCACCAATTGTAACCATGCTGACTTACTTCAATCCCAACAGTTTCTTCACTTGTTAAAATAACATTTGAGAATTCTTTAAATCCGTCAATACTTGCCTTCAATTCTTCTGAATTTTGCTGGCTAGAAACTATGTTATGCAAAACGTCATCCATAAACCAACGCCCACCGCCATTAAAAGCGACAGTGGCGTCTACATAATCTAATTGAGTTGAAAGTAAATTCGCAATAACCGCACCTTCGCTACCACCTAATACAACTAGCTTAGTGTATTTAGTTTGGCTACGCACTACTTCTAACACAGCTTTGATATCCGCGACTCGTTGCTTAGGACTATCATTGATGATGTAAGATTTAGGACAATCCACCCTTTCAGGAACAGAGCTGTATGGCAAATTTTTATTAATACCATATTTTTCAATTAGCAGCAGATCAGCTGTCGGCCAAACTTTTTTATACTCACTTTTTATTGAATCGTTGTGAAAAATACTATTACAGTCAGAGCCTTGAAGAATCAGCAATAGTACCTTTTCCTGCATATCGCCAGATTCTTGAATTAAGTAGTAGTCTAATTTTGATTTATCGACTCTGTCTAACGTTAGTTCGGATATTTCACCCGCTAAAGCTCGAGCCAAAAAACAACCAATTAACAAACTACAGCAGGTATTAAAAACTTTCATCTGATTATCCCTAACGTTATGTAAAACGCTGATACCAAAACATAAAGGCCACGAAGCTCAATAATAATAAAGGTAGGGTAGCCACCTGTATTTGGGTTAATCTCTTTGATTTAGTTCGCTTCCACGACATCAATACGCCAGTTATAGATAATCCAGTTAACCCAATACCAAAAATAAACCAAATCAATTTAGTCCACAGTCCGCCAAAATGGCCAAAATGTAGCGGGTCTGCGTATTCATTTAAATACGCGTTAAGGCCTATAGAATCAGGGGTGAAAACAGATTCTATTTGATATGTAACTGGGTTAATAAAAACGCGATATGCCCTGTCTCGTAAAAGTGGATTATTTTTTACACCTCTAAATTGAACTAGGCCCGCTGTGTCTGCTGGGATCACGATGGACGTAATATGCCAGTTTTGATGAGCCGTTTGTGCAATTGCTACGATTTTGCCAAATTCATCCGCTGATAAAGTCATCGGACTAACTGTTTGAGTAGAAACTTGAGCCGTTTCTACTTTCGGCGCGGCAGGCTCAAGTCGAGATCCAAAAAGCTGAAAACTGAATTCGTAAAAATACCAGATACCTGTAATCGTAATGAGTATTGAAAACCATATTCCCCACAAACCAAATATTTTATGCGTGTCGCTCAGCGCAATTCTAGTACCCTGATTAAAACGAATACGCCACAAAGCGTTTTTCCAATTACGAGTGGTTTTTAAGCCGGTATAAATAGCTAACGCTAATACAAATGCAAGCGCACACACGAAAATAATGCCGGGAAATGCGGGCATAAATAAGTATCGGTGAAAATCTCTAAAAAACCGCTGAACCGTTAACCTAGGCACGGTTCCGGTCAGTTCATGAGTCCATTGGTCTACTTGGATGAATTTTGCATGCAAAGATTCATCTTCTGCCGCAACACGATAGGTTAAATAATCTTCCCCCATTGTAGTCAGATATCTGGGGGCAGCATCTGGATATGCAAATTTTACTGCGGTATATATTTTATCCCAGTCATCCGACGTAGGCAGTTTCCCCTCTTTTTCTGGTTTCTCCGATGCTCTAAGCTCTTTAAATATAAGCCAGTCAATTTCATTCGACACTGTGGCTATTGTACCAGTTGCAAGTACAACAAACATGATAACAGCGAGCTGAAAACCAAGCCAAGCATGTAGATTATATAACTTTTTTAAATTTCTTTTTTTATTTTTATCAGACACTTAAAGTACCTATAGTCAAATTTTTAACAAAAACGATTAATTCAAAAGAAAAAACCGCCTTAAAGTTTATCTAAAGGCGGCCATTCAGGTTTAAATTTAAAAAAGGAAAAAAATAGATTTAAAAATCAAACGAGACCGATGCAGTAACCGTTCTTGGTGTGCCCAAAGGAATTCTAAGTACAGTAAAACCTGCGCCATAGTATTCTTCGTCAAATAGGTTTTTTACCGCAAGTTGAAACCGTATTGTGCCATCAGTGCCTATCATTGCAGGCGATTGCATTGTGTACCAAGCGGATAAATCGACCAAAGAAATATCGCCTAAATTGACTTGTTCTGATAAGTTACGTTCTGCGTCCATGACTCTGTCAGATTCATAATAATAGCCAGCACCAACCCCCAAACCTTCAAGCGCACCACCTTGCAGTTCATAAGATGTATACAGATTAAAAATATTATCTGCTATGCTTTCCGCTTTGCTGACATTACCCAAACCATCTATATCTTCCGCATCAGTATACGCGTAAGAAACGGATACATTCATGCCATCCAAAGGCTGACCAGTAAACGTAAATTCAGTGCCTTGAGAGCGTCGTCCGTCCACAAATATAGGTTTACCAAGGTCATCAAGCCCATCCTCCACATTGGTTTTTTCTATTGAATAAAAAGTGAGAACCGTCTGAACTTTGCCATTAAAAAATTCTGATTTAATACCAAATTCCACTTGTTTACCTTCTTGAGGATCTATTTCTACAATTTCTCCATTATTATCAGGAATGACATTGTTAGGCGCAAAAGACTCAGCATAAGACGCAAATAACGAAATATTTTCTAACGCTTGGTAACTTAGGCCAAATTGTGGCGTGGTGCCAGACGCTGCCGTTTGTTCAACAACAACATCACCACTCACTGATTTATATGCAGTATCGCTATAACGTAAACCAGCTAAAAGACTTAACTGTTCGGTAATTTTTGTAAATAGGTTCACATAAACACCTATGTCTCTATCGCCATATACATCTAGTGGAATCCCATCTAAAGAGAAGGTATCAGGCAATACATAAGCTGGGTTGGTAAAACTATAAAACGGGGTAGTAATGCCGTCGGTTTGTGTTCCAATCACAAATCGCCTATCCGTTTCATTTTTAATATAGTCAGAACCCACAACAATTTGATGTTGCAAACCTGCTAATTCAAATTCGCCCCGTAACTTTATACTTGCTAAATCAGCAACAATGTGGCGGTCTCGACTGCCATCTAACCGTCTGACTAAATAAACACGATCACTTGGATCATCATAAATGGCGCCGCTTAAAATAACCGAAGGATCGAAAGAAGAGCTGGTAATGTAGCCAGATTCGTCAATTGGCGCATCAGCATCAACCACAAACGCGGCTAAAGGTCTTGACTGCAAATCGTTGCCGGATGATTCCTCTCTAGCGATATTGAACTCTAAATTCCAGTCGGTATTAATTTGCTGTTTTATCGTGAGTTCAAACATCTCAAAATCCACTTCACCAATTTCCCAAGGCGAACCAAAACGCTGACTAAATGGAATATCTAAAACGTCATTAATGAGGGCTGGACCATCTGAGGTTTCAATTGCGAGTGTGCCTCGATCCAGCGGACGCGCCTCTTCTCGCCATTCATAACTGAAGTCAATTTGAGTTGAGTCACTCAAAAAATAGCGAGAAGAAAGTGCAATTGCATCTCGTTTTATATCTGTAAAGTCTCTAAAACTCTCTGAATCTTGGGTAGAAGCCACTAACCGAACGGCCCAGTCTTCATTAATAGGTTGCGAATAATCAATTAATGCAAATCTATCCTGGTAAGAACCACCTCGCAATTCGCCTGCGATACGCTGATTAATCAATGGCTTTTTGGTGACAACATCCACGACACCACCGGGTTCAACCTGACCATAGGTAATGGCCGCAGGGCCTCGCACCACCTGCACATACTCAACATTTGATAAGTTGGCTTTGAAAATGGATGAACGACGAAATCCGTTTCGATATTCCGCATTGCGTCTAAACCCACGCATAAAGAAGTCATCTCGAGTACCACCAAAACCATCGCCGGCACTCACACCTGGTGCATTTCTCAATGCCTCTTCTAGGGTTGTGATTTTTCGGTCTAACAAGAGTTGTTCTGGAATTAAAGTTACATTTCTTGGGTTTTCAAGAAAAGAAAGATCTAAACCCGTTGCGCCGTCATTCGCTTGAATAATATACCGAGCTTGATTGGTTCCAACAACGCGAATCACTTCCGCTTGGTTATCAATAAATTCATTATTTTTTTCAGGGTTGTTTTGGGCAAATGTTTGAGGAGAAATTACTGCGCCAAACAAAATAGCAGCAACAGCGAGAGAGGTGATCTTTTTTTTCATATTAAAAATCTCTTTAAAATCAATATATAAAAATTTGGAGAATAAGAGACATGATAACACGAATAAATACAAATGATAATAATTATCAAAATCAATTAAAGATTAAATCATAACTAAATGCTCGTTTCGAGTGAATTAACAGCTAAAGGCCCCAACTCCTTGGGCCTTTTAAACCTGAGATCAGTCCATTATTTATTTTTACGTAAACGACTTATTAGGATTAAACCAAACAAGGACAACGCAAGGTGAGAAGGCTCTGGTACCTCAGTTACAATATTCGCATTTGCAGGTATCACTTCGGAAAATTCATAACTTTCATCCAAAGTGAAGTTGTATAAATCTCTGGTTTGAACGTCAAAAATTGAAATACCTTCAGTTAATGCCGTTAATTCAAATGAAGCCAGTAATAACGAGCCTGAAAAAACTTCGTCAAATGATAAAAAGGTCAAACCTGCACCGGTTGAATTTGCTTCAAATGCAAAAAAGTTATCAATGCCATCACTGGGTAAGTTACTGATTACGCTGGACGTATTTAAACTGAATAGGCCGGTATCAAATAAAATATCCAAGTCTATCGTATCTACCGGATTGCTCAGCTCGGCAATTAAAGATGCAGTTACCACCTCGCCTATTGCCAAGTTTTGATTATCCAGTTCAATTTTAATAAAACCAGCGTGAGCATAATTGGCGATAGCACATATACTCAATAATATCATTTTAAGTCGTTTCATTACGTTTTCCTTATTCACCTAACGCCTGCTCTGTTTCGCAATCTTCGCGTGTACACAAGTCACGCATGGCGCGTACATCGCGCATATTCACAGTGCCATCATTGTTTAAATCAAAATCCAAGCTAATCGTTTCTCTGCGTGCAACTGCGATTGTCATTGCGGTGATATCCTCCCGGTCAACGTCATTATCTTTATCCCAATCACCTTTTGTTACAATCACACCGTGCAGTCGGATTTCTGCCATGTTTCCCCACCAAAAATTAGGGTTATAGATGCGCAGATAGCGATATCGGCTAACAGATGTATTAGTCAGCGTTTGCCAGTTTTTAGTTGAAACAGCAGCTTGCGAAATATCTGTCCAGGTTTCGTTATCTGCAGAGCCTTGCACAACTGCACCGTTAATACGGGTAAAGTAGTTATCCTGTCTTGCCAATAAATTAAGCGCCGAAAATGCAAATGTATTACCTTGTTTAAAATCGAAAGTAATATAAGAACCCCGACCGTTCGATCCTAATCTAAAATCGGAAACACTATTGACATCTGCATCCAGCAATACTTCAACCATAGCTAAAGTCACATCTGCGTTAGGGCGGCCGTGAGTGGTTGATGGGTCAATTAAATCAACCACTGAGGTTAAGTTGCGCAGTAAATTAGAGCCATTTATGACATATAAAGCGCTTTCGTCTGTGGTGGCGGCTTCTGGTTTTCCTTTATAGCCACTAACCGTATTGTAATCGACGTTAAATTGAATATAAGCCGGTTCTATATCAGTTGGCATAACGGCTGTTGCTATCCAGTTTAAATTATCAATCGATGAAACTGTCGCGGTTTGTCCCTGAATAGTGACATTGAGATTTTCAATTTCTTCAGTTGCACCTAAGTTGAGCTTAACTGACTGGCCACTTTCAACCAAACCACTGCCATCAGCGTCATCTGCGCTTAAACTGATAGTTTCAATCACATCTACCGGTCCGTAATAAGTTCCATGGAATCTCACTTCAGCCATATTGCCAAACCAGGTATTTGAATTGTATAAACGGATATATCGGTATTTTTGAATACGATTAAATGTCAGGTTTTGCCAGTCTCGAGTAGCAACAGCTGCAGATGATAAAGTCGTCCAGTTCACATTGTCATCCGAGCCTTGCACAACTGCGCCATTAATCCGGCCATAATAACCATCTTGTCTGGCGAGCATATCAACACTGGTTAGTTTAAGCCCATTGCCGTCACCAAAATCAAATGTAATGTATCCGCCGGCGCCATTACCGCCCACTCTAAAATCAGAAGTGGTTGATGAATTACCATCAAATAAATAACCCACATTGGCGGTTGTCACCGCTAAACTAGGACGCCCGTAAGACGTTGACGGGTCAATTAAATCAACCACTTTTTGGGCAATATCATCAATCAGGTCTTCCCCATTAGTGATATAAAAATCGGTAATATATGAAATTTCATTGGTGACTGGATTTCCATCCTGCTGCGCATCATACTCAACAGAAACAATAGCATAGCCGTATTGCGAAACCTGATTCAGCGTCGCAGTTGCTGTCCAGTTAATACCATCTTCACTGGTAACTTCAGCAGCAACGCCTTGAATAGTCACAGTCATATTGCTAATGGCTTCTTTTGCAACAATGGATACTGTTACTGTGCTACCTAAAGTAACAAAATTGGTTTCATCTGCATCAGCTGAACTTAATTCAACTTGTGCCAGTTTGTTTTGTGTTTCAAAACGCTGACCAAATATTCTAAATTCACCTAATTCCATTAAGTTTAAGACTTGGTTGCGCAGTGCATCAGGATGCGGGTTAACCATGACAAGTTTGATATATCTGAATTTTTGCCCTAAATATTGCGGATCGACCGGTAAAATTGACATCTCGTCTTTAAATTCTGATTCGCTCTGGGTTAAACGCACCCAACTTAAAGTATCGTTCGACGCATACAGGGTAATACCCGCGCCACGGTCAACAAAATGTAAACGGCTTTGAATACCAAATGATTCTGCTGAAATTTTATAATCGGTGCCAAAATCAAGCGTATGGAATAAGTTTGAACCTCTTAAAAAACCGGTAAAGGTATCATTGTCACCATCGGTTAGCGCGCCAATGCCACTACCAAAACTCGAATCAACCAGAGTCGTGAAGTCTAAACTACCGTCACTTAAACGCGGGCTAACAAGTTGTAATGAATCAACTGCCGCAATGAGTGAAACCAGTTGCTGGTTAAATTCTGAATTTGACGCAGAATCAACAATGGCTTGTGTCGCGTTCAATACCGCAAGATAGTTATCTAAACTGTTTTTGGTATAAATCACATTTTCATCGAAGCCTAAAATGGCCGTTGCAATGGCGCTGCTTCGGTCTTGGGTTACCGTAAAGCTAACAGGTTGGGCATTCACAGTTGTACCGTCACTTGCAATAACGACAAAACTGACTTCACCAGATGATGCCGGTGTCCAAGTGAATTCGCCAGTTGCTGCATCTAAACTTGCGTTAGCCGGTAAATTTTCGATTCGGTAAGTTAATACATCACTTTCAGAAGAATCGGTTGCTGAGAAATCTAAATTGACCTCTGCACCGCTCACCGCAACATATTTGTTTGTCGTTTGAATGGTATTAAACGTCATTGGTGACAAAGTTTGACTCGCTTTAATGTTGAAATGGTCAATATCAATAACCGAACCATCGCCAATCAAATTTAAATACACTAAAGCGTAATTACCCCAACCGCCAATGTTATAAGTGACATATTGCCACTGACCTGCCGTATCCGGTAACTGAATAGTTCGATATGGGTTTGTATTTAACTCTGTACCTATAGTTAATTGAGCAGAACCAAACGAGCGAAATTTAATCCCAATCAAAGAATTGGACGGATAAGTCAGGTTAACCGCCGCGATTTGGGTGCCAGTTAAAGTAGTATTGATATGAACATAAGAAATATCATTTTCGGTAACCGTTGAACTGTTACTGTCAAACTGAGTATACCTTTGTTCAATTTCAACCAGAGCGTCGTTAGTTTGCGCTTTCGGTAAATAGGTGTCACCTTCTGAAACTGCAGCAGGCGGAATATATAGCCAAAAGTCGCCACCACCATCAACATTGTCCCAAGCATTTTGCAATCCACCAGCGTGATAATGCAAAGCCGGAACCCGCTTTAAAAAACCTTCGTATAAATAAGGGGCTTTTTGTGATAAATCGATATTGGTTTGATACGCGTAATAATAATACAGATCCCAAAAATTAGCGGTTAACATGCGGCCACGATATTGGCCTGAAAGTCTTTGATAAATTCCGGCAACCGTTCCGTCACTAAAAATAGAAAATGGCGTAGGTACCCAATCGGTTTGATAACCTAACATATAGCGCCAGAAGTAATCGCCAGCAGCTAAAATTCTATCATCTAAAAACTCGTAAATACCGACCGCATCCGTATCGGTTGATAAAGTACCATCGACAGGATCGACTTTCGCATTTTGGGCTAAAAACATACGCGCTATGATAGCCGCATTATTGATATCGCCACCGCCATGAGCTTGATCTCGACCCATTTCAACATGCTGTACAACTGGCGTTGTTAACGCTTCTCCGGTATTGGCATTTTCATCTACTAAACGAAATAAACGTTTAATTGAACCATTAAAACCTTGGTTATTAGCACTTTGGTTTACTGTCATCCATTCAACCGCTTCCGCAAATCTTGCTTGATTTCCAGTAAAGATATAACCCGCCATTGCTCCCATTAACGGGTATAAATGCTGGTTCATAAACTCATCATTCGTATATTGAAACGTGGCGATTACTGGATTAATTAAATTGTGAGTAAAAGCTGTCGTGTCGGCATCCGTCCAGACTAAATCCGGATCAGTCGTACTGGTATAGCGCAAAATTTCAGCGGCAGTAATCATACGATTTAGGGGTATACCTGTATGAATATGAGCATCTGAAAAATAGGCATATTGCGCTGGGTCCATTTGCGCCCAAATGCGGATGATCGCCATTGCATTGGCTCGGTAAGTTTGCTCACCCGTAATGTAATACAAAATGGCTTGGGTATAAGCTTTTAATCCATCTGCGATAAACATTGAATTAAAGCCTTGGCTATTAAAAGCAACACTTTTAGGCAAACTTGGATCTAGCGAATTAGCGTTGCTTGAAGTCACATTAGGTGAAGCCGCTGATGATTCCAGCATGGCGAGATAATAAGAATACCAAGGCTCCTGCTGAGCTGCAATTTGAGCTCTTAAGTTTTGTAACACAGGTTTAGTTAAACCTATACCAGGGTGCTTAAACCCCCCGCCATCTGTCGTTTCTAATATTTGCGGCTCATAACTGGTTATAGTCGATATTTCAGCTGCATTTAATGCTGATAAGGGCAATATAGCGATTAACAAGGCAGAGTTTGAAACGATTTTAGTTAAAACAGAATATTGCTTTAAAATCTGTTTTAACCGAACATTGAATTTTATCGATAACATAAAAACCTCTATTGTTTTCATATTTATAGTTATTATCAATTCTAAATTAACTAGAGTTGACAAGATTATATGGCATGTGGATTATCCAAAACCAAAATGTTCACGATAACAACTTGCGCGATAAAATAAATTATACATACTATAAACAAAAATAAAACAACAAATTCAATTTAAAAATCTCCGTTAATATTTAATTGGTGAAATTAAGAAAACATAGCCAGATAAATATAATAACGAATAAAATCAATATAATAGATGTAGTAGAGTAGATAAAAAACAAACAGGCAGGCGTAAATAATGTGAAGCAATATATCGTTAAATCAGCACACAGCGTAACTGTGTGCTGTAAGTTAAAATCAACAAAATTCTGATATTATTTGATAGGTGTTAACATTAATGCTACACCTCCAGAAGCTTTTAAATCAAAGTCTAGTTTGCTTGCATGATTAACAGTCACTTCTTTAATACCAACTTGCGTTCTCGTATTCACACTTGAGTCATCAAAGTAGATTTTTGCAGCGTATTCAACGCCTGGCTCTAAGAAATCAAAATCAACCGATACGGTGCGGGCTTGAGTATTAGTGATGCCACCAACAAACCATTTTTCGCCAGACTGACGAGCCGTTACTATATATTCACCCACCTCGCCGGATAAAACATCGGTGTTATCCCAAACTGTGGGTACATTCGAGAAATATTCAATTTCCGGCTCGCCCTGATAATCTTTAGCACCGTCATACCAAAACAGGGTTTGTAAGGGGCTATACATCACAACAGATAAAGCAAGTTGATGCGCGTGGGTCGTTTTAATACGTTCGTTGTAATAACAAATAGTGTAGTCACCCATACCAGCCAAACCTCGGGTAAAAGGTAAAACTGTATTATTGGTTGCATCCGGCATTTCTTCGTTACCGCGTATCCCTTCCACGGTTACAATATTAGGCCAAGTACGCTCTTCACCCGTTAACCTAAACTCATCATGAATATTAACCATTAATTGGTTATCTGCCGCACGTTGAATCGAGTCATGAAGCCATGCTGTCCAACGGTGCGAACCAACTTGTACAAAACCGTATTTTACCCCTGCTAATCCCCATTCTTTATATTTTGGGAAAATCTCTTTATCTTGAGCAAGTAAGGCCTGTTGATTCACATATACCCAAATACCAACGCCTTTTTCTTTACCATATTTGATAATATTGGGTAAATCTAAATCGATAGAAACGGTTCCAGCATCAGATTCAAACGTAAATGCAGGGCCATACCATTTCCAATCAAATAATAAGTATTGAATATTATGCTCGGCAGCAAAATCGATCCACGCATAAGCGCCTTCATTAGTGAGTGTCATATCACGCACAATTTTACCGGGCTTGATCCAATCAGTATTCGTTATTTTATTTTCATCGTTTAAATTAAGCAGAATAAAGTTATTTTCAAGTAATTCAGGTGCGGAATCAGCCACCATAACAACACGCCAAGGTGTGCTTGTACCAGTGATAATATCAACCGGATCATGCATTTTAGTAACTATAGTATCGGCTTTATTGTCAGACAGGTCAAACTTAGTTCGTACATAATCAATGACCTTAGCCTCAGCAAGCGCAACATATTTACCATTTGCTAATTCTAGAGTTAATGGTCTTTCGCTGGTAGTTTGCCAGTCTTTTAAAGCTTTCAGTGACGCAGGCCCTTGAGCCCAAGGCATATACCAAGCTTTGGTATGTTCAGGCAGTGAAAACTCTGTGTTTTCAGCCATTATGCGATAGTAAATACCGGTTGGATTATCCGGAAAAGAATATCTAAAAGCTGCACCTTGATCGTACAGTCTAACATCAATATTCATCATGTAATTTGGATTGTTTTTTTGAATAAACTTTAAAGTTAAGCTTTGATAGTTATCAACATATTCATTTTTTTCACCGTAGACAGGTTGCCAAGTTTGATTATGGCTCGACTCTTCGACACCAACCAGCTCAAGGTTTTCCATCCAAGAGCCTGTTGGCGTATTTTTAATCGCTAATGCCCACTCTGACATGTGGTTATCTAACTCAAGTTCAAATTTTGAATCTTTAATGATCTGCTGACCATTTTTACTAATTTGGTAAAACGCAATGGTTTTACCTTGTTCGTTCTCAGTTAAAGTAAAGGTAAATTGCAATGATTTATCCGGTGACGATAACTTTTTTTGCGCTAACACTTTAGTGCTGGCTAAATCCGACTGTTGAGTTGTAGTGCAGGCTGCTAAGCTGAACAGAAAAATAAAAATAACAGCAAATAAGCTTTTCCTGTTAGTTATACAGTTTTTCATTTAAATATCCTCAAAGGCAAAATAAAAAATACACATAATCTGTCCTTAGATTATGTGTATCACTATCGGTTTAAACCTATATTAGCCACCAAAATTGGCGCGTAACGTAATCCCAAAGTTACGTCCGTTTACATAGTATTGGTTTTCAAAATCAGTTACGCCAGAACCAGGTTCACCAACATAACGTGAAGGCGCTTCATCCGTTAAGTTTGATGCACTTAAACTGATTGTATACGTGTCGTTGATCTCATAATTTACAGAGGCATCCAATACACCATAACCTTTCACATAACGGCCATTAATTGGATAATCCGCTACCCCAAATAAGACAAAATCGGAACGATAGGTATAAACTAATCGAGCAGATAAGCCTTCATCTTCATACATAGTAGCAAAGCTATAACTATCATCTGACTGGAAAGCCTGAGGTGTATTCACGACTTTACCATCGCGTCTAATCGGATTGTCAGTTTCAACATGAGTATAAGAGGCTGAAATACCAAAGTTGCTCCAAATACCCGGTAAATCATCAAAGAAAGTTTGACCAGCTAATTCAATCCCTTGAGCATTACCATCATCCGCATTGACGGCGCGAGTCACAAAATATTGGCCATTATTACAACCATTTGCAATAGCACCACTATATGGATCAACCCCTTCAACTGTTTCACAATTACCAACTGCGTTAATAAATCCGCTAATATCTTTGTAGAAAATAGCTGCCGATAAATAAGTTGCCGCGCCAAAATATTTTTCAATCGAGATATCAAAACTATCTGCTTCTAGTGCTTCTAAATCTGGATTCGTACCACTGGCAGTACCGTCAGTTTCATTAGCCAAAACAGTTCGACTTGCATCCAAGTCAGAAAAATTAGGGCGGGTAATGCCTTTCGCATAAGCAAAACGTACTAATAAATCATCCTGTACTTCGCCGGTAATATTTAACGAAGGCAGTACGTTGGTTTCTGAAGTATCGATTGATGTATTGCCCGATGATACTGTGCGATCAGCGCTGACAACCCTAACCCCAAAGTTACCGCGAATGCGGTCATCTAATGAAGATACAGCAAAGTCTGTCATTACATAAGCAGCTAAAGTATCTTCTTCAACATGCTTATTGCTCATTAATGTACGACTTGTTGGGACACCAAATTGACTAAGCTCATCACGGAATTTACCACTGGCAATTGCTGCTGGGCTAAAGGTTAAATAACCGCCGGTGTAACCTGCTTCTTTGCGAACCCAATCATTCGGCGCGGTTTCTAACATATCAGCATAATCGGATGCCTCAACTGCATTTGACTGATCCGCTGCCAGACCATTACCGTCTGTCGTTAAGTTAATACCACCATATCTATAATCATAAAATTCTGATTCCTGACTAGCAATTCGGCCACCAAAATGAATGGTACGGAAAAAATCATTATCCAGATAATATTGGAAATCGGTTTGCAGTGCATAACCATTATCATCATACACATTTAGCGCATCTGCACCTGTGCTGGTTAATACAAAATTATCTGCATCCGCTAAGCTCGGGCCTGAAAATGCGATATCGTGTGGAGAGCCTGATAAATCGCGACTAACATCCCAGCTCAATCCCGCCTTTGGATCTAATCTAACATTAAAATTTTCACGGGTTTGATCTGCTTTTACATAAGATAAATCAGTTTGGTTTTTAAGATTATCCGATATATCCCATTCAAAACCCGTTGCTATCATCCAGGTTGTATAAGGTCTGGATTCATGGCCACCTAAAGAGAAAAATGAAGAGTCTAAAAATGTACCGCTTACCAAAGCTTGTTCAGAAATAATGTCATTTGAACCACCATTTGCATTACGGTTAACTAATTGCTCTGTTAAATTGTAATTTTTGGTGACTAAGTTTTGAACTGTACTGCTATCGCTCATAATCATAAAGCGATAGTCCTGATTGTACTTATATTTATTGTAATTACCTTCAATATAAGTTTTTAACTTATCATTAGGTGCCCATTCAAATGCCGCATTATAACCAACCCGTTCACGCTTAATATCTTCTTGGAATACATGCGCATTTTGAGAAATATTGGTCATTAACTCGCTAGAGTCATAATTGGCGGCATCGGCTTCTGAAATACTTTGTAAGTGCCAAACATCAGATTGTCCGGCATACGCTTGATTCGCACCCGATAACGTTAAATATTCAGCACTATCAGCTCTTACAGCACGTTTTAATGACGCACCTCGGTTGCTTGGGGTTGAGTCTGAACGGTTATGAGTTTCCTGAAAGTTAGCAGCAAATAAAAAACCAACTTCGCCACCATCGCTTAACTGCCATTTATTTGAATATAAGCCAAATACTTCAGGTTTTACCTCACCAGCAAAATCATTGTAGCGTGCGCCCACGGCAAAACTAATGACTTCACCATCCATATCCAACGGGCGGCGTGTGTGAACATCAATTAAACCACCAATACCACCTTCGATATGTTTAGCCATCGGGTTTTTATAAACATCAATCCCAGAAATCATCCCTGGAATTGCGCCTTCAATATTAAATTCGCGTCCACCCGCGGTAAAATAAGCACGGCCATCTAAACGAGAAGCGGTTTGACCAGACAAACCACGTATTGTTAAACCACTACCACTACCAACCGGAGATGCCCCCTCACCACCATATCGATAACCTTGTACACCCGGAATACGAGTTAAAGTTTCCGCAACGTTAGGATCAGGTAATTTACCTACATCTTCAGCCGTGATTGAGTCTACAATTTCAACCGAATCACGCTTAATTGCAGCAGAAGTAACTAAACTGGCTTTCATCCCTTTTACTGTAATCACTTCAGTGTCTGAAGTAGTTTCATTCTCAGCTGCAATCGTCATCACTGGTAATGACATTGCCATCATAGCAACTAAGTATTTAAGCTTTGTGTTCATAGTGCGTACCTTAATCAATTATCTGGAGTTAATTAACACAACGTTTCGTTGACGAGCTGTTAAGTTGAATTAATGATATCGTTACCATAGCGATTAATCAACAACTTTTTTAAATTATTATTTACATAAAAAATACAAAGGGGTTTTAATTTTCACTTAAAAGTCAACTACATAGTTAATCACCATCCTAGTTAGGGAAATGGTGACGAGGAAAAATCACAAAAATCAATTAAAAATAAACTTCAAAATAGACAAGTTGGTAACGATACCTTACAAAGATATTGCTGAGAAAATCCGAATTTGGCAGAGATAAACAAAGAATTAAAGCAGACACCCAATTAACAAGCAGCGTTAATTGGGTAATAAGGAAGAATGAAGACTAAAAACCGTAAGTATCAGCTAGTTTAACAATGTCCGGTCGACTCGCGTTCAACCAGTTTAAATGGTGCAACAAAATGTTTTTGTTCCTGAGCGTTTTTCCGCAAGCTTGCATCCAGTATTTCTACCGCTTTCTCCGCCATTTGTCGCAATGGCTGATGCACAGTGGTCAGTTGTGGCCAAACGGTACTGGCAATCGCGGTATCGTCAAACCCTGCAACACTAATTTCTTCCGGCACTTTCACATCCATCCCATGGGCAACAGCGATAATGGCTGCGGCCATCTCATCATTAGTAGCAAAAATGGCTGTAGGCCGCTGAAACTTATCTTTTGCAAACAGTTTTTGCGCAACCTCCAAACCACTTTTATAAGTAAAATCGCCCTGATAAATACAGTCATCATCTACATCAAGCCCAGCTTCAGCCATCGCAACCATAAATCCTTCAAAACGGCTAATCGCAGGAGAATGCGATGGATCGCCTTTCACAAAAGCTATTTTTTTATGGCCAAGACCAATTAAATAGTGCGTCATTGCAGACGCACCGGAAAAGTCATCAATTAATACAGCTGGAGAATGCAATTTAGGATTACCCGAAGCAAAACTTAAAGCAGTAACCGAATGTTTTCTGGCAAGTTGATGTGCTTCTAATGAATCACAAATTGGCGGAGGTAAAATAACGCCACTAACCCCTTTGTTTATCAGAGTTTTAAGCGCATCTAAAGGTTCAGGATGGGCAGGTAAAGGTTCAATTAATAACTCACAGCCCAACTTTGAACCTGCGGTAAAAGCCCCCATTAAAAAATCGCCTAAATTATGCGACTTTGGGTTACTAAAAATAATGCCGATTTTATTCACACCTGTCCGCGCAGCGCGGGCAGCTAAATTCGGAACATAATTAAGTTCTTCAATCGCATTTTCTATTTTTTTGCGCATTTTTTCACTAACAGAAGCCGATTTATTAACGACTCTGGAAACCGTCATTGCCGACACGCCAGCATACTCAGCAACATCGTGAATAGTTGCACCTTGTTTAGAATTATTTTGTTTCAAAATTAAACCTTAAAATCCTGAATAGAGAGAATAAAAATCCATAAATAAGATGAGATAACACAAATGGATACATTTATATCAAGTATTTAACCACAAATAAGTCTATACACCTGCAAAATTAAACAAAAATGTTATCGATAATAGTTATACAATATTAGCTGTTTAGATTAATAAAACAAGTATCAAAATTGTTAACGGAGCATTCCTTAACAATTAAGAATAGCTGGCAAGTAAATATAAGCAGGAAAAAAACCGAACAAATCTACCTGGGTTTGCCCGGTTTGATGAGACCGTAAATAAAAAATTAAAGTTTAGATTTGACAAAGTTAATGATGGATTCGTCTTTAGCCTGTTCAAAGAAGCATTTTTGGAACTCAGAACCGCCGATCGCTTGTTTGATTAAATCAGCATCAATCGCATTTAAAGCGTCAATATAATCTTTAGCGATCGCACTTTTAACTTTTAATAAAATTCCGGCATTTTCAACCTGTGATGCTTTACGCTCCGGCGGATATCCCTGACCTTTAACACCGGTAAAGGCTTTTTCAAAGATATATCTGATGTTTAGCTCTGCACCCCAGCCAAAACCTTTCGCAAATGGTAAAGCCAACGCATTACCATTATTTATTTGCGCAAACAAAAATGCGTCAGACGGGTCAATGCAATAACCACAGGTAACTCCCGGATGCGCATTTAACGACATTAAAGCACCTTGTCCTGTACCACAGCCTGTTACCACAAAATCCACTGCGCCTGAATTTAACAATAAGCCCGAGATAATACCCAAATGAATATAAGTTAATCTGTGGTCATTATCGTCTTTCATACCCACGTTAAATACAACATGGCCTTGCTCTGTAGCCACCTCATTGAGTTGCTGAGCTACAATGGCGTTTTTGCCTGCCTGACTAAATTCATTCATTAATGCAATTTTCATTTAAAATTTCCTCTTAACTCAAAATTATTTGAAGTGCGTAAATATTCATCTAACACTTCAGCTAGGGTGACAAAATGATAAAGCGAACTTGCTGGTGCTTTGTCGATAGATATTTGATCATATTCATCAATTTCATCTACATATAAACCGTCAACTTTTGCGCTGGTATAAAAAAACATTAAATCGCCCAGCCCTTTTTCCGCCATTTCTAGATAAGCCTGATTACCGCGTTTAACCATTACCAAACACGCTTTCACTAACTCTGTCATTGCCCAACACCGTTTTTTAGCGTCTACCATTTCACCATATAAGCTGATTTCTTTATATAATAAACCGGATGATGACATACCCAGAGTCAGCGCATTGCTGAATAACGGCTCCAGATAGCGGTCAACATTTTCACCAGATAATTCGCTATACCAATCGAGCAACCAAACCCACTCCAGCATATGACCCGGTTCAATCACGGCTCCGCGTTTACTATGATGTGGCGCCCAGTTATCTTCAAAAAACTCGAGCAATACTCCGTTTTTTTCATCGTAAAAATGCGCTGTAAATAATTCAAATATGGCTTTGGCTCGTTCCAGCCAGATGGAATTGTCAGATACCTGATACCACAGCATAAAAGATTCAAATAAATGCATGTGCGGATTTTGGCGACGGCATTTTGCCTGATAGTCACCTTCTAACCAGCCACCAAATTCTGATTTAAAGTGTGTTTCTAACAACTGGTACAGGTTTTCCGCTTTTGTCGAATATCCCGGATCTTTATTCAGTTGATATAAACCGGCGTAAGCTAAGAAGAAAAACGCATGATTATACAAATCAAACTGGTTATCGATAACATTAAAATTCGAATCAAAAATATGTGAAAAGCCAGAAGGCCACTCCGGATGATGTGCTTTCTGCTCAGTAAAAGTCATCATATTAACTGCAATTTCCTGGCCTTCTTCGAACCATTGATTCGCTGCAGCACAAGCAAAAACATAAATTTGCCTCGCCTGAACCCTCACTCTAATCGGGGTGGCAGAGTCAACCTGGCCGGTGTTTAAAAACTGCTCAAAACTCGCATGATTGAGCCTGCAAATTCCGTTATTTGCAGATAAAGGAATTGCGCGTTTAATTAACCATTGATTAAAACCTTGCGCTAACAATGTAAAGCTATTTGCCATATTGCTCTATCTCGGTAGATTGGTTTAACTCTTAATAGAGTGTGTTGTTACTTTAAGAGCAGTATACTACACTCAAATGTTATCGATATCAACAGAGTCTAAATAACAAAAAGAAAAACAAAATTTTTGCAACCGAACTTAAGCAAAAAGCAGTTGCTTTGGTTACAGGAAAAAACTATTCAGTTTTGGAGGCAGCAGTCACCCGGAGCAAATACTAGATATGCTTACGGGTATCGGTTACACTGGATAATGTGAAGTGAAGCTAACTGGGCCAGCTATTGAGGCTCTAAAAACCGCCAGCCAGCGCTGGCCGAATCAGTATGAATTATTGGCGGCTCAGGTACTCTACATGGAAAAACTTGGATTAATCCACCAGTTGCTCATCCCGTTATCTAAATTATACAGAATCGAGCCTAATCCCCCTCAGGTACAGGAATGGATTCACAAATACGCTAGATAGAACACCTTATTTGCAGTGATAAATTAATTTAAAGAGACAGAAAAGCAAATCAGTTATATACGCAATAAAATACCCGTAAATAAAAGGGATTATAATGCTGTGTGTGAATTAAAATAATCGCCAGACACACAAATGAGGACTATAATCCACAACATGTAGTTTAAAAAATACTCGGTTCTAAGCAGCCAAGACAGACTTTCTGCCGCACAGGTAGCTAATAATGTTTCACAAAATCCAGGTTCCATACAGGTTACATTCCTGCCGCATAGGCAGTTAACATACTCTCCAAAGACCAATGATCTTTGTGTATTAGCATATTAATTTAACTTGGAATTTAGTTGTGAGTCTTAACATAAAAAATATTTTTGACATGGCAACACAAGACTCCGAGCAAGCCCTATCCTTACAAACCTGTTCAGGTTTAATGATTATCATTCGTGATACCATCCAGTCAAATGATTGGTTAAAACCCATAGCAGCTGAAAAAATGGGCGTCACACAGAGCTTCATTCTGGACTTAGAAAATGGTTATATAGAAAAATTTACAACTGACCAGCTACCAAAGTACTTAAACCAGATTTCTTCTCAGCTTCTTTTGTTCATTCATATTAATTGCTAGATACTCTATTAAGTTAAAACTGAGTCCATCGATTAGAGCACAAACAATTGAATATATTTTCAAAAATATCAAATCACCACATAACAACTCCGAACATTCAAAATGAAGCTATGTAACTCACTCATTTTTTGCTCTTACACCTGGTTGACTCCATCAAAAGGGAGCACTTTATTAAAGTTCTGTGTACTTTAATTACAAATGAATTTTTATTACATGGAATTTGTCAGCTTATGGTTGTAATTTCGTTTGTCAGATTATGCTTGTAATTTTTTATCACATTGAAACTATTAGATATATTTATTTAGAATTTGTCAGGTTATGGTTGCATCAACAATATTGACAAAAGCTTTACTTGAGCCATAAACATTTGCCCCCGGATATGGGTAAGTACCAGCCGTTGAGCCCAAATTAATAAAATGGCCATGGCCTTGCTTTATAAATTGGCTAACTATCGCTTTACTCACATATAAAAGCCCTTTGATATTGGTATCTATCATGGTTTCCCAATCCGTTAGATCAGCATCATTAAAAGCGCCTAAACCCAGTGCAAGTCCGGCGTTATTGACCAGCGTATCAATAGTCTGCCAGTGCTCAGGTAAATTACGGATAGTCTCAAAAACCTGAGCTTTGTCTCTGACATCAAAACACAGCGCAAAAAAATTATCTCCAAGCTCGGCAGACAGTGCATCCAGTCTATCCTGGCGACGCCCTGAACCAATCACACGCCAGCCTTCTTTTAAAAACCGCCTCGCGGCCGCTTCGCCAAATCCAGCCGTTACACCGGTAATAAATACAGTTTTCATGATATCTTTCCTTAATGGCTATCGGCTTATGCTTGTGAGCCCTTTGTTTCTGACCAAACTGCAAATTCATTGCCACTAGGTTCAATAAAATGAAAGCGACAACCGCCGGGAAAATCAAATATAGGTTTGATGATCTCACCGCCACACGCATTTACTTTAGCCAAAGTGGCCTGAATATCATCGGCGTAAAAAACCAGCAGCGCACTGCCCTGTTCGCTTAAACTACATTTGTTAGCCTGATAAAATCCGCCATCTAACCCCTGATCTGAAAATGCAGTGTATTCAGGCCCGTAATCCGTAAATGTCCAACCGAATACCTGATTAAAAAAGGCTTTGGTTGCAATTAAATCTGAGGCAGGTAACTCAACATAATTGAGCTTATGATTGTTCAACATCGTCTTTCCTTAAACTTATCGATTATCTGAAACCTCAAATTAGCGGTTAGCAGCAAGAAATACAAGCCTGTTGCACTTAGATAAATAAAAAGCATTAAACGGTTTGAGAGCGAGCAAAGCATTCAATTTGAGAGGATAAAAAAGGCTGAATGAACAGCCTTTTCAGTGTTAGTAAATTTTAGAGCTAGTCTAAATGAAATACTTGATTGAGCGGTGTCACCACTGGACTATTGTCCGGATTGGCTTGCATGATATCCCCCATATAAGCCCACCACTTTTGCATTACCTGAGTTGCAGGTAAATCGTCCATGGTATGGTCAGGTTTGCGTTTTAATACCGCAAATAACTGTAAAGTGTCCGGGTGTAAAAAGATTGAGTAATCTTCAATTCCAGCTTTTTTAAGTTCACTGACCAGTTCAGGCCAGATCTCATCATGGCGCTTCTCATACTCAGCTTCACAGCCTTGATTGAGCTGCATTACAAATGCGATTTTTTCCATCATTACCTCAACTCAATTAAACGTTCGGATAAACCAAGCGCCACTGATAACGCTCAATTTTCAGAGTTGAAGGTAAATTTTGTCCGGTTTGCGCATCTTTAGAACCAGCCGGTAATTTAAGCTCACCACCCTGCCCGTCCATGTTTAAAACAACCCATAATGCTTTGCCGTCATTATCAATCCTTGGTGCGACTATCGTACCTGGAGAAACCTGATATTTCTGCTTAACACCGGCGTCTTGCGCATAATGATTAATCACTTTATCAATCATTGCCTGGCCCTGCTCACCATGTGGATGTGCACCTAATACAACAATTTTACCTTGGCCAATTTTACGTTCTGTAATAAATGCATTATCAGCCGCAACGCCATCATTAATTGTCCCGATTACCTGAGTACCCGGTTTAGCTTTCATCGCGGCACACCAGCCGCTCAGCTCAGACGTTAAACCCAGAGCAGATCCGGTAGAGCCTGTTCTGGTTAACGGCACGACAAACTTGGTTTCTACTCCGGCCATTTTATCTAATAAACCTAAACCCGCTTCGGTTGGTACTGTATGCTCTTTTCCACGCGTCCCGGTTACCGGGCCAGCAATCCAGGTGCCGCCGTCATTGACAAATTTCATGACTCGATTAGCAAATTCTTCACTCAGATATTGCATTGCTGGCGTGATAAGCAGTTTTAAACCGCCTAACTCGGCCCCTTCAAAACGCACTTCTCTGTGATACCCCAGATTCATGACATTGGCTTGCCACATCTCAATAATGCCACGATAACGGCTTGGGAAGCCTTCACGCTTATCCAGATTTTCCGTTTCAAACATGGCTCTGGCATGGTCAGAGTAGGTGACGGCAATTTCAGGCACTTCTAATTCGCTATTCACTAAAAAAGGTTCCAATTGAGTGCGAGATTTACCTACTTTAATCACCTCTTTATAGCCGATGCTGGGTTCATTCCAGGCACTTTTCACCGCGCTGTGTGGCAGTTCCGCGCCGGTTCTTTGCTGACGCCATAACCAGTAGCAGAAAGCTTCGCCGCCCAAGGCATAGATCAAAGAGGCTTCTGCTTGCAAAAAGTCAACCGGATGCGGTGGTTGGTGATTGCCCAGCCAGCCATTATGCGAAACACTGGTTTCCATTAACCAAAACGGACGTCCCGGTATAGCCGCGCGATACATATCAGAACGAAAGACTAAAGCGCTCCACTGTTTATCAGTCGGGTATGCATCGTAAGAGGCAAAATCCAACGCGCGCATGGAGCGTTCATGATGGATATTAAATGCCGGGTTGTCGTTATGGGTAATTGGATGCTCTGAATGTTCACGGATAATATCGCTTTGTGCTTTCATAAAATCAGCGACGCTTTCGCGGCAGAACATTTTGTAAGCGGTAATTAATGATGCATTATGTAAAAAAGGCGTTTTAACCGGAGCCGGTACTTGCTCAAATGAATGATAGTATTGACTCCAGATATGAGTTCCCCAGGCTTCATTTAACTTATCAATGGTTCCAAATTTTGCTTTTAACCACTTATGCCAGTTAACAATGGCCGCATCACTGAAATCTTCCGCTACGTGAGCTTTCATTTCGTTATCCAACTGCCAACCAATCAATGCAGGGTGTTCGCCTAGCTCTTTAGTCATCGCACGTATAATGTTAAAGCAGGCCTTTTTAACCGCAGGATGTTCATAACTGGCGTGTTGACGTGCACCATGACTTAAAATTTCGCCGTCTTCATTTTTGTGCAGCCGCTCAGGATGACCATGTGTTAACCAGATTGGCGGTGTTGCCGTTGGCGTACATAACACCACATGAATACCCGCTTTATGCATTTTATCCATCACCATTTTAAATAGGCTTAGATCAATTTTGCCTTCTTCGGTTTCCATGGTTGACCATGCAAACTCAGCCATTCGAGCGACATTAATTCCTATTTTTTTCATTTCAGCAATATCATCGTCAATATTATCCAGCGGCCAAAGCTCCGGATAATAAGCAACACCATGATAAAGTTTTTTCATTTTATAATTGGCATCACGCCCCGGCATTGCACTGGCTGAAAGCGCAAGTTTGGAATTTAACGCCATCCCCACACCAAGGCCGGCACCGGCCAATTTAAACATATCTCGACGACTTACTTGCATTTGCTAATTCCTATTATTTGATTTTTAATTCTTTATTGATGTCCGTACAGTTGCTTGATAATTTGAATATCTAGCCCTGTATCTTCGAGTTTAAATATCTGTAATCTGGTATTTGGCTGTTTAAAGTAGCGATGAAGCGCCAACCTGAGTTCACCGTCAAAGGTTTTAAATATATTGCCGTGCCCTCTGTCATCTGCAATTAAAGGCCGCTCTCTTTGGAGCCAATTGCCCGTTAATTTTCCGTTATCCGAATAGGCTACAGACGTGGTATAAGCTTGAGATTTGTCTTTATTCCAACTGGACCAAATTAACAATAAACGTCCGTCTTTGGTTTTATAGGGCCAGGGGCCGTCTGAAACACTCGCTCTAATCTCATGCTCAACAAACTTAGAATAATTAGCAGCCCATTGAGCGTCGGCAGCACTAAATAAAGTAATCGGCTTTCCTATGGGCGTAGAGAGATCTTTTGAAAGGCGCACAGCTTTAAATAAACCATCGCCCGTTTGAATCCATTCCTGGCAATAAATCATCCAAGGTTGGCCATCTTCAACCCATAATGTGCCGTCTAAAGCCATCTCATTCTGTGGCGTTTGACTTGTATCTGATATTGGCTTAAATGGACCTAATGGATTGTCGGATACAAATATCTGAGTACCGCGCTGAAATATTGCCGGTCTGCCATCCGGTTTGTGAAATATATTCTTATAATTATGCAAAGTAGCAAATAGGTAATACTGACCCTGATAGTATGCAACTTCAGGGGCCCAAGGAGATTGATCTGCTTGGGCCCAACTATTTTGGTCAATCTGATAAACCAGTTTTGGCCCTTGCCAGTTGATTAAGTCTTTACTCCAGTACGCTTCTACACCAGCCCGCTCGCCCTGTTTGATTTTTTTATTTTCAAAGCCAGCTTTTGGATCATAGCCGTCATAGACATAGTAGGTTTGGGTAACAGGATCAGCTAATATCGCAGGGTCATGGATGTTCAAGGCATCAATATGATGCAAGCTGATATCTTCGGCAGCAGAGGAAGGCGTATTATCCGGCATTTTAGTCACTGCCTCAGAGCCTGCAGCAGACTGACAAATTAATGCCAATGTTATTAAGTAAGATTTGCCTTTTATCATATCAATAACGAACGTTTCTACCCAAGGGCCGCCGATTTATTTAAGTATCTTACGATGTAAGCCAAACAAAAATGTAAAATAAATCGCGCAGAAAGTTTATAAATTGATAAAAGAATAAACTTTTGATTACATCAAGTCAACACAAACAACCAACAACAATCATAGTCAATCACACAATGGTCAAATAGTGTCTTAAGCGTAGAAAAATCTTTAAGCGGTGTAAAATAAATGGAATGGAAGAGAAAGGTAAGAATAGAGGCAGAAGCAACTAACGGGTTCAGTTGCTTCTGTAGGTGATGATTATAAGCGTGCTTTTACAAACTCAGCTATTTTTTCATCTTTACAGTTTTCAAGGAAACATGCTTGGAAACGAGGACCACTAATTGCGTGCTTAACCAATTCAGGATCTAATGATTCCATAGCTTCAATATAATCTTTAGCTACGGTCTCTTTTACTTTTGATAAGATACCTGCGTTTTCAACTTGTGATGCTTTACGCTCAGGTGGGTACCCTTGGCCTTTAACACCTGTAAACGCTTTTTCAAAAATGTACTTAATATTAAGCTCAGCGCCCCAGCCGAAGCCTTTTGCAAAAGGTAAAGATAATGCATTACCATTATTGATTTGTGCAAATAAATAAGCATCAGAAGGGTCAATACAATAACCACAAGTTACACCTGGGTATGCATTAAGCGACATCAAAGCGCCCTGACCTGTACCACATCCAGATACAACAAAGTCCACAGCACCTGAATTTAATAATAAACTTGCCATAATACCCAAGTGGATATAAGTTAATCTGTGGTCGTTGTCACCGTCCATACCTACGTTAAAAACGCTATGGCCTTGCTCGGCAGCTACAGTTTCTAGTTGTTCAAGTACAATTGGGTTTTTGCCAGCTTGGCTAAACTCGTTCATTAATGCAATTTTCATATCTTCTCCAGTAAATTTTTTTACTCAGTCTATAATTGGCCAAAACAATCATCAAAATACAGAATCAATCATACCAAGCCAACTATAGAGTTCAATCGTATTTTATACACTTATTTGCGTAAAGGTAGATCAAATTTAAAATTTGCATCGATTTGCATTAAAAAATGTCAACAAGTCCATTTTTATCCGTCTGAAGATCATTTTAAATTAATTTTGCTAACGATTCTTCCCAACATCACCATATATGGTATGAGCCACATAGAATCAAAATACATGAACAACTCATCATTAATCGTGTATTTAAAAACAGGCTCGGCAGATTAAAACTGTTTTTATGCGAATGAAGAGGTCACTATTAAATTTGAAAACATTTGATTATCGCAAATGAGATAACATTTGAAGCATATCTGATTAATGACTTATTGGGTCTGAAAATTGTCTGAATAATTTTAGTTAAAGCGTTAAGTTGTAATCAGGATTACATAATTCCAAATTTGTATGCCTGTAAATGTAAAAACAAGTTAAAGTTTATAAATTCTAACGTACAATGCAAATCAGCTATAGCAATATAGAGCTTTCGAATCTAATCATTTTGAGTAAAAATAGCCGTTATTGATGAAGTACAGAAAGGCTGTATTTTTGATTAGCCATGGCCGTTATTATTCATTTCAATAATAAACAATTTTAATAAGCTTTTATGTTTATCTCTATTTATCATTTCTCGATAAATCTAGCTGGCATTAAGTATTCTTCTTATACACGGGTAAAAATTACAAGATAGTTAATTACCCTATTGCGAACTAGCGACTCTCTTTCACCTTTGTATTGTGCGCCTTTTAGCTTACCAAAGCCAAACTGATTAATTTTTGTAGTTTTGTAACTTAAATTAGAAAAGAACGAACAATACCAAATAAAGAATAGTAACAATAAGATACTTGTTTAGATTATTACAATCACGCTGCTTTAATTAATTTTTTCAACAACTAGCTTTTACTGTTAACTAGCTTAACAGGAGAACATTGGATATTAGGTTATTAATAAGTGTTAATCAGCTTAACGCTATTGTTTAACTTATAAAATATTCTCATTAACCATGTAGGGTGTTAACTAGCTTAACGCCCTCCCCTCCTCCTGTAAAATACGATTGAATATACACCAGAAGCTGTTATACCTCATATCGTTTTACTGTTAAGCAGCTTAACGATATATAACCACCGATAGAAAGCGTTAAGCTGGTTAACACTCAGTCACTTCTAAGTAGAAGGCATTTTTAAAACTATTAACTTGAGGTGTTAAGCTAGTTAACGCCAACTCATACCTTGCTGTTAACCAGCTTAACACACGACCTTCTAATCCCCCTGTTAACCAGCTTAACACTGTTAAAGTACAAATAAACGGCTAAGAAAGGACTCTCTTATATACAAATGATTAAAAAGTATAAAAACGAGCACAAAAATCTAAAAAAAACATTGCTTGATATTTAAAATACAATAGAATTATAAAAATAAAAAATGGAGGGCAAAATGGCTTTTATTATTAGTATTTCATCAACAAAAGGTGGCGTTGGTAAATCAACGACAGCAGAGAACCTTGCAGCAGAAGGCGCAAGACGAGGTTATAAAGTATTAATTTATGATATGGACAGACAAGGAACCTCAACCAAGTTTGGCGTCCGTAGAAATGAATTAATAGAAGAAATGCTCAACGAAGGAAAACCACCCATTCCGGAAATCACTCAAATCACCAGAAACCCAGGTGAAGAGGATGTCAGACGAACCATAAATACACTTTCAAATTCGTTTGACCTTATCATTATTGATAACAAAGCAGATTCGGATGCAGACTTTCAACGAACTGCGGTGATCTCGGATATTATACTGACTCCCCTCTCCGTCTCACATAAAGATATTGAACAAATTCCAAGAATTGTAAAAATCATTCAGACGGCAGAAGAAACGCTCAAATTAAGTGATCCGGATTTTGTTGGATTGGACCATAGATTGGTTATGAGTCGTCTGAAGAAAGTATCTAAAAAAAGAAATAATGAAGTCATTTCATTTTTAAAAGAAGGTTACAGTGAATACGTTTCTCTTTCGTCAGTTATAATATATGAAACGACTAGTTACGTAGAAACAGAAGAAGGCGCTACCGTAATCGATAAGAAAGCAAAAGGCGCAGCTTCATTCCAAATGTTATTTGATGAATGCATAGGTAAAAGAAAACCAACAATGATTAGAAATTGTTTTAAAGAATCTGAAGTGGAGGCTGCACAATGATAAAAAAAAGAAATGCAGCTATGGCAAACTTAATGAAAGAAGATTTAAGTATGCTCAGTGGCTTAGGAAATAAAAATAAAGCCAAAAATTCAGCGGTTGATCTGGAAATGGACACCTTTGATCCAACAGAGATTCTCCCCCAAAAAGCCAATATAGCGCCGGTAAATCAGCCAGCTAAAAAAGCAATTGCCGATGTTGGTTCTTTTTATATGCTACCGTCAGGCAAACGAACCAGCTGTAAACTTATTCTGATTGATGAACCCGCTACCCAAACGAAAGTCTGGCATGGCAACCCGAGGTTTAATGAAGACCCACCGGTCGAAGATATCATAGAATCGATTGAATCAAACGGTACTAACGCAGAACCCGTAAAAGTTAAATTAACCGATGGCAAATATGAAGTAATTACGGGTTCAAGAAGACGAAAAGCGACAATTTCAGCTAAAAAACCGCTAACAGCATTATTATTAGAAGACATTAATGATGATGATGCAAAAATGCTTGCAGTTATTGAAAATGAAGGTCGTCTTGACCCTAACCCTTTCACAATTGCAGCTAGTTATTTAGCCCTGCTTTCTGGAGATAATCCAGTTTTTGATAGTGTTACGACATTAGCAAAACGTTTAGGTAAATCCAGAACCTGGGCCAGTCAGGTATTATCAATTAATGATTTACCGGAGATTATTGAAACTTCACTGTCAGAGAACGAAAAGTATAAACTTTCTATTCGAAGAGTAGTTGAATTAGCGACTCTATGGAGACGCATTATTAAAGAAAACCTGACCGAAAAAGCAAATGATGGATTAACAAAATTAGCGAAAATAGATTTAAAAAGTTCAGCAGATTTATTTAAGCAAGTTTTAGAAGTTAAAAATAAACCTAAATCATTCAGCGTGAAAACGGAAAAAGATTTTTCAGATAAAGCGAGTTTAATAAAAACACCTGATGGCTATGCTATTTTAATTAAAGTCACTTCGGATAATGAAGAAGAGCTGTTAAGCAGTTTAAATGACACAATTGCAAATTTATCATAAAACGCATACTTTCTGATTAAAAATAGGATTTTAAACTCAAGTTTATACTTTTTTAAATTTTAAAATTCATGAGATTCCTGTTTCTTTAATGATTAAAAGCAACAATATCACATACGATATTGTTTCTTTTTTGTATCATGATTTATATTAAAACAGGACTTAACACCTGATATACAAAAAAGTAGTTATTCGAAGCCGCAAGCAAGATTTCATTTAATACGATCAGTATTAGGTACTATAACTAAAATAACGAATACACCAACAAAGAAAATACATTCACAACTAGCTATCAGTTCGCCTGTCCAGAATTCCGACAGCTTCGTCTGCCGATTATATTTGTTTGCGCAAATATCCGGTTACTATCAGCCAGGTAAAAATGATCCTCGCAAAGCAAGCAGAGTACACATTCACAATATTCCAGATAGTAAAGCGGAATACACAAGGCTCATCAGTTCGAAATCAATGCAATAATTTCAGCTATAACTCATTTGGGCAAGCATACAACACAAGATAAAGTGATTAATCAAATTGAAGGCGATCATTATTAGGTACTATAAAATAACAAGATCTAAAACGAGCGATTTCGCCAGTGAGCACAGGCTGTAGCTCGAAAAACTGGAAAGCCTGCATAAACCTGGTTGATTAACTTTATCTCAAAAAACGAGTTGGCGTTTAGTACCTAAAACATAACGTGAAAAAACGAATTTAAATCAGATGCTTATCACTTTATAAAACATTAAATACCAATAAAATACTACCTTTTAAGCTACACAGACAGGTATTATTAGTACCTAAAACATAACGTGAACAACATCAGCACTCAGCTATAAGCAAATCCCAGGTAAGTTAAGAAACCTTCACTTATATTAGTACCTAATATACTACGCAGAATGATCACATTAATAAAATAGTACTTAATACTGATCTCACAAATCAAAAAATAAAAATAACCTTTAAAATTCAATATGTTAAGTATAATTAAAAATATACTTATCTTAAGATTTTTCTGTGAACAGTCAAACAGAAATACTACCTGATTTAGATCTCTTCGAACAAACGTCGTAAATTTAAGCAGCTTTAGTACCTTATTAGTAACGTCTTGATAATCAATAGTACCTAACTAGTACCATGGGTAGATTAATAGTACCTAGTTAGTGCCGCCTATAAATAAAATAATGAAAATAATAACTTAGCTAATCGAATAGTACCTAACTAATACCATGAGGTTGCTTTTATAGTACCTATTAAGTACCGTCATAACCTGAATACAACTGAGAAATCAATCCAAGCGGACAATATTAGTACCTAATTAATCACGTGAGCCAATCCTTGTGTCGAAACCGAAGAAAATAGTACCTAATAAGGATCTGTCATTCAGCTTTACTACCTAATAAGCCCCACCAAGAAAGTTTACAGCGAGTTAAAAGCATACTTTAGTACCTAAATCATGCTGTCTTAGGCGCTAGTGCTAACATTTTCACCAATTTGTGGCCAAGAATACTACCTTATAAAGATCTTAATCCGTGAATAAATCAGTATTAACGATAAAATCACTACCTCAGGGCTTAATTAGCCGGTTTAGTACCTAACTAATAACGTGGCCAATCAATTAAAGAAATTAGCTTTAAGATCAAAAGTTTATATTTCATAAATGAGCACATACTACCTAAAACATACCATCAAAGCATAAATGCACACGCATTGAGGTATGCGAGATAAATAATAGTACCTAATACATGCTGCCAAAACGCACTTTTGGCCATAGTTAACGCATTTTTTGCAAGATCCCAGGGCAAGCTAAGCTTTATTAGTACCTAATAAGCTACTTGAGGTAGTTTAAGTGCGATATTTATCGGCTAAAAAGGGGATCTGGCGAATTTTAGTGCCTAATATAGGCCGCGGTCGCACAGAACAAAGCCTTACATAGCAATTAACCAAAGAGATTAGTACCTAATAAGATACGCGACCGGGCAAGAATACACTTTCGATAGATAAGTTTACTACCTTATATATGTATTGAGGGCATCATAAATGTGAAAGAGGCTTTTCGACATAGCTTAAACACACAAAAAGTAGACTTAAATAAGAAGAATACAGGTCATAAGTTTAATATCAGTCCAAAAGCAATTCGTCCCTTTTAATAGTACCTAATATATACCGTCATCTTTTTCGGTAGTGAAAAAATATAAAATAGGTATATATAACAAAAGGTTAGAAAGTAATATTTAAAGATTAAACAGAACATCTGAGCAAATAATGAAGGAAAAGACATGTGAGTAAGTGTTTTTCTATAGCACCTTAATTTGATCAAAACCGATCGCAATAGCGATCTAATAATACTCTTTAATGATCTGAAAAACCTAAATTTGTGGATAAAATCGACAGAATGATTCGTTTTTAGTACCTAAAATTTACCGTGAGTGAAAATGAAATGGGGATAAGTTGTTGATATCAAGATAAAAGATTATCTCATTAGTACCTAAATTTGATCCTGGATAATACCTTTTAACCACCGGATTAGTATCTTTATACACCACTAATACTACTTAATAAAGATCCAATAACAATCTAATGGTTTGATTTATATATATTTTTTGTTATCTCCCATATTACATATACCTTTTAAAGATCCCTATAAAAAACCTAAACCTATTAATAAATAGATCGACTCAAACAGGGATCAATATAAGGCACTAAAGAAGTTTAAATCGATTGAAAGATACACTAATTAAACAAATTTAATAAATCTGCTACACAAAGTAAAAACTAGGTACTATTTCGCCAAAATTGCAGAAAAATAAGCCGCAAATATAAAGGATCAATATAAGGTACTAAACAGATCAATAAAAAGCATTAAGCCATGGTGGACATTAATTTAAAAAGCATTAATCTGCAACAAGTCCAAAAACTGGAGGCGAGCTTTGGAAACACCTATAACCACAGAAGAAGAATTGAACGAACTGAAAGATAATCGGCAAATGTCGCTTTTCTCGATGCTAGACGAAGCCGAAAAAAATTCAGAACAATACTTAGAATATACTAATTCGATCGGTAGTATAGACATTATTCCAAGATTTTGGCGTGGTAAAAATGCAGTGTTTACAAAGCAAGAAGCAGCAAATCGGTCGATTAACTGCACCAATTCTTATACCTTTTCAAATAAAAAGTTCAAAGCCGTTATTTCACCTGCGCTCGTTGTTCGCCAGTCAAAATCTGGACAAACGGAAGAAGTATTTGCTTATCCGGGCGACAGAGAAGAACTGATTGAGAAAGTATTGTTCCTTATTGCAGCCAAACAAGGGTTAAACCGGGTTAAAGTGGGTAACCAAACTCGCTACGGCATCTTTTTTTCACTCTATCAGGTCCGTGAAGAACTTAAAAAAATCAATAAAACCAGAAGTTATGATGCCATTAAAGAGTCATTGATGATATTGAAAGACTCGCGAATTAAAATTATCTCAGAAGGTAATGATGGCGTAGATTACACAGTTACCCATGATATTTTCAGCGATGCAATTTTAGAGAGTTCAGGTGTTGGTCGTGGTAAAAACCGTTATTGGATAGGCTTTTCTGATTATCTGGTAGGTGAAATTTTAAAACTAAACTATCGACAAGTGTTATACAGCCGCTTTACAACTTATTCGAGTGCTCTTAGCCGGTTTTTAGACTTATATTTAAGTAACGTTTGGAAAAACGCGACTTATCATGTCACAACAAAAATTAGTTTAAACCGGATCATGGAAAACTTCGGTAAAAAACAGGTGAAAATTGACTCTAAACGTCGAGATATGCGTCAGGCACTGTTAGATTTAGAAAAAGCAGGCGTTATCAAAAATGTCCCTTATGCACAAAAAACAATGGATGTAGAAGGCAACGAAGACTATGTCTATGAGTTAGAGCCGACCAAACGATTTGTAGATGAAATTATTAAATCAAATGCTAAACATAAAGGGCTGAAAAAATTAAGTGAGGCAGTAGAGCAGGGCAACGCTCACTGGCTGGACGATAAAGGCGTAATGAAAGCTTAATAAAAAAGGCATCTAAGATGCCTTTTTTATTATCTGTTCCATTTAGAGCTTAAGCTATGTCTTTAATTTTTATTACGTTAATAAGCTTAATCGCATTTGCCGCAAACTCTATTTTATGTCGGATAGCATTTAGTCAAACCCAAATTGATCCCGCCAGCTTTACCCTGATTCGAATTTTAAGTGGCAGCATTGTCTTATATTATTTATCACGGTATCAACTAGGTACTAAAGTCAGTCAACAAACAAAACAGATATCATGGTGGCCAAGTTTTTATTTATTCACCTATATGATTTGTTTTTCATTCGCTTATATTAGTTTGTCTGCTGCCACCGGAGCACTCATTCTATTTGCCGCCGTTCAGTTAACCATATTAATTAAAGCTTATGTTGCGGGTACTCGATACAGTATTATCCAACTGTCAGGGGTCGTGGTCGCTTTCGCAGGCTTAGTTTACCTGGTGTTTCCTGAATTGAGTAAACCCAGTTTGTTTCATGCTGGTCTTATGATACTCGCCGGTTGTGCATGGGGCGCATATACACTGGCCGGAAATAACACTAAAGCCAGCTGCTCATCTTTAACCTTCAGCTGGATCAATTTTTACCGGGCATCTGTAATAGCGATACCGTCAACTGGGTTATTTATTTCAACACTTCAATTTGACCTCTCTGGTGCTTTTTATGCCATTTTATCGGGGGCACTGGCATCCGGTATCGGGTACGCACTATGGTACTCAGTTTTACCTAAACTCAAATCTATCGTCAGTGCCAGTATTCAACTAACTGTGCCCGTTATTACAGCTGTTTTGGCCATTTGGTTACTGGCTGAGCCAATAGATAAACGTTTGATCCTGTCAGCGTTTGCTATTTTAGGCGGGGTCGGTATCAGTCTTTATGCCAAATCCCGAAAACTCACCGGAATAAACAACTAAGCCAATTAATCACTTTATTGAATCAAAAAAATGGGGTTAAAACGCACTGAACAAGCGTATATTAAATTTTACAGGAATATAATAGGGAAGCGCTAAATGGCTTGATATAGCGTCTTAAAGTGGATGTGAGCGCGTTTTAAAACAAAAAGCCATAGCTTTGGTATATCTACTCAGCCTTTTTAAAAAGCTGAGTAGATCAATTTCAGATTAGATTCCACCACGGATAAACTGACGCACATTTTGCTGATAAAATGCGCTTAACTGATGCGAAAGCTCTGCATCCAGTTCAGGACAATCGGATACGGCTGCATTGGTTGTAACTTGGTCAACCTTGGTTGTGCCTGCAATAATGGTACTGACGGCTGGCTGGTCTAAAATCCAGCGCATAGCGGCTTGTTGCAAAGTCATGCCTGCAGGTAATAAGGTTTTGGCTTGCTCAGCTAAATCAATCGCTTTTTCAAACTCTATACCGTTAAAGGTTTCACCCACATGGAAAGCATCGCCGTTGCGGTTGTAGTTTCTGTGATCGCCTGTCTCAAACGTTCGGCCTTTTTGCATTTTTCCCGATAAAATGCCACTTGCCAGTGGTAATCTGGCTATAATGCCAACATTTTTTTCTATTGCTAACGGAAATATTTCTTCAACTGCATCCTGTCTGAATACATTAAAAATCATTTGCAGACTGGTCACCTTTGAATGTTCAAGGCAGAATTTAGCTTCATCCAGCATCTCAACACTGGCACCATAGTACCTAATAAGCCCCGCCTGTTGTAATTTTTCCATCCAATGAAACATTTCACCATCAAATAATACATTTCTAGGTACACAATGCAGTTGAACCAAATCTAATGTTTCGACACCTAAACGCTGAATTGAACCTTCAATATTCGATTTCACTTTTTCAAAGCTGTAACCATCAGGAAAAAGCGCACCGTCACGACCTACCTTAGTCACAACATAAGGTTTATTTTTTTGATTTTTAAGCCATTTTCCAATTCTTTCTTCACTTAGACCGCCACCATAAACGTCTGCTGTATCTAAAAAGTTAATACCTTTTTCTATGGCTGTATCCAAGATCCGAGTGGCTGTTTGATCTTCAATTGCGCCAAAATCATTGCCCAATTGCCAGCAACCTAACCCAATCTCAGATACTTCAAAATTACTCTGACCTAATTTTCTAAATTTCATACTCGTCTCCGCTTAACAGAAGTGAATTTATGACAAGTATTTTACTGAGTTTACTATTGTTTATATATAATAAACCAATAAACATATTGTTAAGTAAGGTTTTACAATGTTGAAAGGATTAATCGAGTTTACGGCGGTTGTTGAACAAGGGAATTTTTCTCTAGCGGCAGAAAAGCTTGAAATGACACGTGCCAGAGTCAGTCAAATCATAGCTGAACTAGAACAAAGCTTGTCAGTTCAATTATTCAAGCGTTCAACCCGACGAATTCAGCTGACCACGGAGGGAGAATTATTTTATCAGCAAGTTCAGCAAGGAATAACACTGCTAAATTCTGCAATTGATGATATAAAAACCGAACGACGTAGCTTATTAGGTACTATTAAACTGAATTCTGTGGGTGGCTATTTTGGCGAGCAAATTCTGGCACCTGTTCTGTTCCGGTTTATGAATCAGTATCCTCAAATTCAAATTGAGCTCGACTTTTCAAGTACACATGTGGATCTTATCGGTGATAAATACGATTTAGTGGTGAGAATGGGGGATTTACCTGACTCTAACTTAATTGCCCGGCCTTTGATTTATTATCCATCTTATGTATGTGCGTCGCCTGAATATTTGAATCAATTTGAACCGGTTGAACATCCAAAGCAATTGACTCAGCTTAATTGCATTGTCGGAAGCATGAAAAAGTGGCGGTTCTATCAGGTAAATACAGAGCAACAGGCCGACATTAATGTGCACGGACAACTTGAGTGTGCCAATGGACATATTGCCAAGTTGGCTGCTCTGAATGGGGTAGGGGTGGTTCGGCTACCCGGCTATTATGTCGAAGCTGAAATGCAGTCAGGCAAGTTACTTAATGTCGTTAATGGCTGGCAGGCAAGAGGGAGTCAGGTTTCACTCGTCTATGCAAAAAATCCGTTCAGGCCAGCCCGTTTACAAACCCTGATTGAGTTTTTATGCGATGCATTTCATCAATAAGGCCTTTTATCGGTTTTAGACTTCGCAGCCATTGTGCTCAATATAGGCGACCAGTTCAGGGAAAAAACCGAGAAAGATGGATTCAAGCGATTCATAGTGAAGTTGTATCTCTTCAATGCTTCCGCTAAATTTGTTTTCAAAGCGGATTCTGGCCGCAATGTTATCGAGCGCCTGGCCGATGCCACTTAAATCGGAATAAGATAAAAACCAGTCATGCTGAATCATATGCTGTGTCACTCGGCGCATTTTGGCTGGCATCATAGACTGGTTTTGGGCAAGTAAACGATAACTTTGCTGCTTAAAAGCAATAAAGCTTTGTGTTGAAAAGGTCGACCAGTGTTTAATCAGGAAATAATCAAATAAAACATCGATAGCTATGCCTGAAAATCGTCTCTTTTCTTTAGAAAACAGGTGTCTGCCATCTTGAATAAGTGGATGTCGGTCTGTGAAATTATCAACTAGATAATGATTTTTAAGCCCTTCTTTTACCGTTGGGGGGAGGGCACTCAAGTCGACACCTTTGCTAAAATCGCCTAGCAGATTGCCAAAATGCGAATCTGCGGTCGGCTTTGCTAAAAATAAATGGGCTAAGTAGTTCAAAATAATCGATGTGAATTAGGTGACCTGACTTAAGTTTAGCGGATTTATTGAATACACCCGACAAAATGATCTGTAGACATTTTATCTTTGCCATACACCATAATTTGTTTTGAGCGCACTTGTCCGCTTTTATAAGTGGTAAAATCAAAGTCTTGACTCAGATTAAAACTAACAGCTTCACCATTTTCAAAACCGGCATAAAACCCCAGATTACGTAAAATGGCTAAACCGGCTGCAGCATCCCAAACATTTAAGCTGGCATAAATACCGGCCATTCTGCCAAGCGCCAGGTAAATAAAAGGAAATACTATGCTGTAATAAGTGGTTACACCGCGACTGAGTCCGGTCACTGTTTTACTTTTAGCGGTTAACTGGTTAATCACTAATACACGCGAAGGTAATTCACAGTTTTCTCGAAGCAGGGCTGACATTTCTTTAAATTCGCTAAACTCGGGTAACTGTCCGCGGCCTTTCGCATAATAACTTTTTCCGTTTTGCGTTATGATAGCTTCAAAGGTGCCGGGCAAGACAATGCAACCTTCACTAATTTCACCGTTTTGTGCAAATCCGATTGAAATCCCCCACAGCGGCATCACAGAAGCGTAGGGTACAGTGCCATCAATGGGATCAATAATATAGCAATTGGTCTCTAAGGCGGTTTCAAGCTCTTTCTGACTCCATTCTTTGATGGTTTCTTCACCAATCACACAAGTATTTTGGGCTGGATCTGTCAAGGCATCAATCGCCATTTGTTCAATGAGTTTATCTGCTTGGGTCACAATTGAGTTATCAGGTTTAGTTTCAGTTATCAGTTTAGATTGTTCCTGCTCGGCGATTTTTGCGAGCTCGCAAGCTGTCTGATAAATAAATTCTGCATCCCAAATAGGTGAAGTGGTCAAAATAAAACTCCTGAGTGAGTCGCTACAAAAACAAGGATTGTAACAGATTAGATCGGCATAACCAGCCACCAAATAAAATGGTTTGCACAGCCCGCACTTTGAGCCAGCTTTATCTTGATCTGGCTTACCGATTTTACTTAGCTTGACTTATGAAGCCGTCTGCAGCAGGCTTGTGTGAAAATGGACAACAACGCTTGAGATGATTAACTAAGATGACCGAACTTGAAAAAATGCTCGCGGGTCAACCCTATGATCCGCTTGATAATGTTTTAATTAAAATGCGAAAAAATGCGCGCCTAATATGTGAAGAATTTAACTTGTCCAGCATTGCCCATTTAGGAAAACGTAAAAAAATACTTAAGCGTTTATTCGGTTCAACGGGTAAAAATTTTTATGTCGAACCTCAGTTTAAATGTGACTATGGATGCAATATTCATGTAGGTGAAAACTTTTATGCTAATTTTGATTGTGTGATTCTAGATGTCGCTGAGGTTCGCATAGGGGATAATTGTTTTATCGCGCCTCAAGTTGGAATATATACTGCGACTCATCCGGTTGATCCGCATCAACGGGCACGTGGAATTGAATCTGCTCAACCGGTCAGTATCGGTAATAATTGTTGGATTGGCGGACATGCTGTTATTAATCCAGGCGTAAGCCTAGGTCATAATGTCGTCGTTGGGTCGGGGGCCGTTGTGACCAAAAATTTTGGTGATAATGTGGTAATAGCCGGCAATCCGGCAAGAATAATAAAAAACGTATAACCGCATCTAGCTGATGGTTTGGTATTTATGCAGACCGGCTCTGCTTGAACCGGCCATAAACTTATGTTTACTGAGCGTTTAATTCAAATATTTGGTTATTTGAATCAGACAAACAAGTCCATTGTGTCAGATTAGCGCCATCGCTTGTTGAATTTGCGGCAACGTCCAGACATAACTCACTGTTGCGGTTGATGATACGCCACTTTCCTGTACCAGCGCTTTGAAAACGGAATTGTTGATTTGCACCTCCCCAGTAATCCCATAACATGATATTTGCTCCGTCTGTCGTTGAAAATGAATCTACATCCAGACCTTTATTTGGAGCATTAACGGGGGAAATCCGGTGCCATATCCCGTCAACGGTTGAAATGGAGAATTTTTGGCAGTCATTGTTTAACCATGACCATTGTTGCATATTGGCTCCGTTTCCAGTATCACAAGCTGTCACATCCAGCGATTTTCCGCTATGCAGAGGCGTTATTCTGTATGTGCCATTAACTGTACCATTGGTTGGAGAAGTGCCCGAATCGTTAGCAATACCGTTATAGACTTCAAACTCAGCTATTTTAGGTGTCGCGCTGGATGAGTGTATAACAAAGCTTATTTTATTGAGTGTAACATCATTGAAAGTGATGGTATCGGGCAACGCATTTCCGTTAGCCAGAGTCGTACCTGTGTCATAATTCACCAATGACCAGGACGATATATTACCTTCACTTCCGGCCAATTCTATGATTTTAACCGCATTTACTGTGGTATTTAGATATTTAACGTTAATAGTACCGGTTGAAGCAGAAGGTGACCAATAGCTATTGTTATCACCATCGATGACATGACCATAGCTGGTACCACTGGCTTTTGAACTGCCATCAGCGCCACCTGATAATGCTAAGTTTTCACCAGTAGGTTCCGGATCTGGCGTTGGGTCTGGATCTGGCGTTGGATCCGGTTCCGGCGTAGGATCTGGTGTTGGATCCGGGGTTGTGGTTCCACAACTGCCATCTGAAACCGCCATGCCTTTATTTGCCCCTGCTGTTGCTGCAATAATCGCTGGGACACAGTTGGCTGTATCCATGGAATAAGTGTAAGGGATACTAATATAGGTAGTAGATGTCGGATTCGGGCCCGCCGGGTGTAACTTGTCCTCGGGGCTGCTCCAGTCAATATTGTCCCAGACATTATCATTGACTTCCCAGTAACCCATATCATTGGTATAAAAAGTACCTAGCGGATCTTTTGAATCTTCAAAATAATTTCGCTCTGCTTTCATTTCTCCGCCAATCCTGGGATTCATGCCCGAAGAGACTAATCCCTGATAGTGATTATTGTATGCATGTGCTGTAGCATGCCTTAACAATGGGGTTCTGGAATTGATATTCTCGTATAAATTGTGATGGAAGGTGACCGGGCCATTTTGGTCATCGCTGTCACTTGAACCCACTAATCCGCCACGACCAGAATTACGCAAAATACTGTATGACAATGTGACATATTTTGTATTTGCTTTCATATCAAATAACGCATCATAGCCTGAGCTTTCGCCGCCGCTTGCTTCCAACGTAACATGGTCTACCCATACATTAGATACGTTTGTTTCCATTCCGATTGCGTCACCGCCGTTAGAGGTTGGAGACCCTGATTTTTTGACATTCCTAACATGAACATTCTGAATGATAATATTAGATGCACTTCTCAGGTGTATGCCGAGTTCATCAAATAGCGCTCCGCTACCGACCCCAATTATTGAGATATTACTGACTTCTTTGATTTCTATTTTATCATCCGCTGTATTGCAACTGTCTCCGGAAACTTTTGAGGTGTTGCTATGATTTATTGTCCCTTCAACCTGAATAATTACAGGTGTGTCGCTCGAAGGTCGGTTACATAAAGCCTCATGAATTTGAGTTCCGGTAGTGGCATAAATCACCTGACCACCTTGACCACCTGTTGTCCCACCGTTTTGAGTATGAAATCCAGTCGCGAGCACACTGCCTGTGTACAAAATGCCCGCGACAGCGGTTGCACTAATAGAATACTGATGTAACGTTTTGATTCTCATTTAATTACCTTTACTTGAGTTCATATTTTATCTAAATGCCACCGGTGGCTTTTTACATGCTACCGGTGGCAGGTTTTTTGAAAAGTTAACCCCCTCTGATGAAATAAATTTCACCTTAAGCTCCCCTGGTTAAATTTTCGACAGTAAGTTTGGTTGTGTGTTTTATGTATGTCAAATGTAAATGATAATTAAATTTATTTTCTAGGGTAGATTTTAAATCATTATAATGTTGGCTTTTGAGATTGAAGAGGCTTTGGATATTACTCAAGTGTTTGTTTTTATATGGTTATATTTTTTTCAGGGTGCAGAGAGAATCTGGTAGATTATACTTCTGATTATTTATTTTAACATCTTAACTCAGATAGAGTGATTATTAATTGTATATATTGAGGAAGAGTTACTGAGATTTAAGATTTGATTTTGCATTTTTATCCCCTTGCTTTGCTACCGGTGGCTTTTTTTGTTGTTTGGTTTTTTTTTGTATTAATTGTGTATCTGGTTAGGATACTTAACTTTCACTTTTGTAATAAATAAAATCAATTGGTGTGTTTTGTACATTATTATATTTTTATTTAAAATTTAATAATATCAATGTATTAGTTTTGTTTTTTTGCGCTTTCTCCCTTTGTTTTTCATTTTTATGTTTATGAAATGTTAATAGAGGCTTGCAATGCTCAATTAATTAAATATAATGCCACCGGTGGCAGTTTGGCCTTTCGTTAAGGCTACAAAAAAGACCTTTTAATAACTAGATAATCACTGTTTAATCGAAGATGTAGGGAATTCGAATGAGAGATACAAAAGTATTCAACTACAGCAAGCTTTTTGCTGGTATGTTGTTAACCGGAACACTTATACCTGCTGGTGCCAGTGCTGCAGAGCAAGGCGCAGAAGGTGAAGCTGAAGTAATTAAAGTAACCGGCTTCAGAAGTAGTTTGAACGCAGCATTGATGTCAAAACGAGATGCGGTTGGTTCACGCGATGTTATTTTAGCGGAAGATATTGGTAAATTTCCCGACTTGAACGTGGCTGATTCACTTGCACGTGTTCCGGGTATCTCTATGGAAGAAGATGGCGGCGAAGGTCGTCAAATTACAATCCGTGGTTTAGGGTCACGTTTCGTAAAAACTACGATTAACGGCATGGAATCTGCGTCTGCGGGCTCTGGTTCAGATGCTGGCGGTGGTTCAAATAAATCGCGTGCATTTGATTTTAATATTTTTGCTTCAGAATTATTTACTGAGGTAACCGTTGATAAATCGCCGTCTGCTGAATTAGAAGATGGTGGTATTGGTGGTAATGTAAATTTGCAGTCAGCTAGACCATTCCAATATCAGGGTACAAAGTTATCTTACAATGTTAATGCCCGCTATAACGATATCGCTGCTGAAACCACACCTCGTATGTCGTTTATGGCCAGTAAAAACTGGGATAATAAATTTGGTGTTTTAGGTTCTGTAGCATACTCAAAGGGGGTTGTTCAGTCTGAAGGTTCATCTTCGGTTCGCTGGACGGTATTAAACCCTAAACACAATGGTGAAAAAGGCGATACCGAGGCTTATGGCAACCCTAATCTACTGATTGAGCCACCGAGAACGATCGTGGATGGCGAGAAAAACGGTATTTATGACGATGATTATTTAGATGGAAAGTATATTCCACGGATTCCGCGTTATTCAATTTATAGTCAGGAAAAAACTCGTTTAGGTATTACTGGTGCGCTTCAATATGCACCGACTGAAGATTTGTCGATGAGCCTTGACTGGTTACACGCAAAACTGGAAACTGACGTAAATGAGTACCAATATTCGGTTTTATTCCGCGATAACAAAGGTAACCCGGAGATATTTCCAGAGAGTTTAGTTTCTGATGCAAATGGCAATATTGTTGCCGGTGCATTTTCAAATGCGCCAATTCGCTCTGAAGCGCGTAAAGATAAATCTGAATCAACTTTTAACCAACTATCATTTAATGCTGACTGGTATATCAATGATAAATTAAAAGCCGAATTATTAGTCGGTGCCGGTACTTCCGATCTGGATGTGCCTTATCAGAATACTTTTGCTATTGATGCAAATAATTCAGTTGTTGCTTATAGTTATGACAGCTCTGTGAATCCGCTTGATCTCATTAATAACCAGGGGAATACTACTGCAACTGGTAAAATGAACATGGATATGCCATCGTTCGTATTTATCCCTAATCAGCCTCAATTTGCAGATGGTTCATTTGCAGGCGGTGACTATACGTTAGACCAATCAAAAGCAGCAATTAAAGACGGTAACAATTATGATGTCGCTTTAACCCGTACTGCTAGTCAGACAATTGAAAGCGAAAATAGCACGCTAAAATTAGATTTTGCTTATGAGTTAAATGATGAGTTCACCTTAAAATTTGGTGTTAATTCACGCTCGTTTGAAACTGAGCAACACTATTACCGCAACTATTATAAGCGTTTAAAGTCGTCTGAAACGCGTGCTGCGAATGATCCAAAAGCTGGAACAACAGGCAACCGTGCAGAAACCTGGGCTGTGGATTATGATTCGGATGAACAAGGCAACCCCTATACAGGGATTGATTTAGACGGCAACTTATATGCAACTACGCTTGCTGATTTAGATATTGAGTTTGGTAATTCTGTCTCTGTGCCTGGCTCATCTGCTATCACTCAGTCGACTTGGACCGCGGCTGATTTTGATAAAATGATGACTGCATTTGGTGACAAAGAGTTTATGCAAAGACGTGAGCGCTTCGATCAGACTTATCGCCTTAAAGAAGAAGTTGATAGTGTGTATTTCCAAACTGATTATGATGGTGAAGTCGCTGGCTTTGATGTTCGAGCGAATATCGGTTTCCGTTATTTAGATAATACAAATACTTCGTCTATTGCGAATAAAGATCATTACAATAAAAATACGCTATTGGCAGGCTGGGGTGAAGGTGCAAACTATAAAGACGGTTATGGCTGGGTAACTACAGTTAGTACCAGTAATAACTTCTTACCCTCATTAAATATTGCGGTTGATTTAACTGAGGATTTAGTAGGCCGTTTCAGCGCATCTAAAGCGATTACTCGCCCTGCATTAAAAGATTTAGCGTCATCCGTTTCAGTAAGCGAGCCGTCAACCAATTCTGAAACCGGTGAAGAAAGTGGCGGTTCAATTAAAGTCGGCGCGGGTCCTTCATTAAAACCTTATGAAGCAACCCAGTTTGATTTAGGTTTAGAGTGGTATTTTGATCAAGAAGCTTTATTAGGTGCGGTTGTATTCTATAAAGATATTTCAGGTTTATCGAAAACCACTAAAAATACTAAACTAAGCCGTGAATTCCTTGAAGGCTTGAATGTGGACGTTGATGGTAACGAGCTGATTACGCCGGATACAATTTGGTCGGTTCAAAGCTTGGAAAATACGCCGTCTGAAGGTATGTGGGGTTATGAGTTAATTTACCAACAACCGTTTACTTTCTTGCCAGAAGGGTTTGACGATTTTGGTATTTCCGCGAACTATACTTACATTGATTACACTCGTGATGTAACCGATCCTTTCACTAATGAAGTACTAAACTTAGTTGAAGAAGAAACGTCTAAAAATACGGTCAATACCACGCTTTATTATGAAGCCGATAAATTCAGTGCGCGTGTTTCTTATAACTATCGTGAAGGTTATAACAAAGAATATCGCAACGAATATAAAGATGAAGGTACATTCGGTCGTGGATATGAAGACAAAGGTACTTGGAAGTTCTCTTCTCGCTATAAGTTAAATGATGACATGTCAGTTTCATTTGAAATCATTAACTTGACCAACGCACCGAAGAAACAGTGGGGTAACATTTACAATAAACAACCAATGGAATACTTTGTAAATGGTCGTCAGTTCTTAGTTGGCTTACGCGGCTCGCTATAAAAAATAGGCGCTATGGGCAGGTAAGGTGTTTGGTTGCCTGCCCATATTTTATTTAGTGACAATCTGTAACCCCTCATTTTAAATCCTTCTGCGTTTTTTGTTTTTTCCTCTTACTTGTTCTGTTTTGAAAATTTTAGCTGACTGATAATGCCGAAAAGCTTGTTTTGCGCAAAGCTACTTAGCACGTCATAAGGTGCTACAGGCAGTGTACTATTCAAAACCAAATGTAAATGAAACCCGCACTCGGGTGATAGGCATTTGTCCAGATTTGTATTTCATCATAACGGTGTCTGGCGCTAGTTTGCCTGCTCTAGTTTATATCTAAGGACTCAAGGTGTTTCCCGCATCATAACCTAAGAAGGCGGTAAAGCATGCTCTGCTGCTGCACATGCGTTGGATTTGAGGATTGACTCGGTATCAATCTTGCTCCGGAATCGGCTTTTGGTTCCGGACTCCCGCTTTCTCTGGTATGACGACTTTCAATACGGTTAAACCTGTCTTTATCTGGCTTTTAAACTGCGTGTACGGCGTTTTTCAAGAGTGTCGTTAGAATGAGTTAATTGCAGTTTTTAGTGCTTGGTAGTCACACTTTAAGTTGTTTGATTTTATTCCGTTTAGGGCAGTTTGGCGGTTTTAGGTACAGTTAACGGCGTTAACTTGTAATGAGGTCGGAAGGTTAAAGGTTGTGATTAGGTATGCACAGGGCTGGCAGCAAAAGGTAGAGATACACATTGACAGAAGACGGGCTTATAAAAAAACACCGGGCAATGCCCGGTGTTTATGGGGTTATTTTCTGTAGCTAATGCCAAAGAATACCTGACGGCCAGTATTCTGAGAACTGATTATTCTTGGTGCAGATTCATCCATCCATTCGTTGGCAGACTCATCTGTTAAGTTAATCCCTTCAATGCTGACTTTAATGTTTTCATTGATTTGATAGCTTGCTGACATATCAACATGCGAGCTATCTTCAATGAACCGCCAGTTTTTAGGGTCACTTGAACCAAGGTTTGAGAAGTACTCACCACGATTTGCCATTGACACACGTGCACTGAATTTTTCATCTTCCCAATATAATGTGAAGTTAGAAGACTCGTCAGACTGACCAGTTAACGGGCCTTTGCGATCCGAGCCGTAAGTGACTTCAGAGTCAACAAAAGTCATGTTAGCTAACACACCAAATTTCTGAACCCAATCCGGACCCGGTAAGAAATCCAGCTTTTGCTGATACTGAATTTCAAAACCATCTAACTCGCCACCTACACCGTTTATGGTACGGCGAACTTCAAAGGTTTCATCCTTCAAATCGTCATATTGTGCCCCTAACAGGCTGTCGGGTAAACCCACCTGGTTCCAAGGTAAATTATCACGGCTTGAGATTGGTAGAGACTCAATATCCTTTTTAAAGTAAGCCAATGACAATAGAGCGCCTTCATCAAAGTACCACTCAATAGAAAAGTCTGTAGCATCTGCTCTGAACGGTTCAATATAAGGGTTGCCGTAACTCACCGCTGGTGTGCCGAAAATTGATACGCTACCACCCGGGTTTAGTGTACCTAAGTTAGGGCGAGACATAACTTTTGCAAAACTACCGCGTAGTAATAAGTCATCAGTTAGTGAATAGCTCAGGTTCAATGCCGGTAGTGTATCTGAGTAGTCGTGCTCAACCGTTACTTCAGTATCGCCGTTTTGAATACCGGTCGAAGTCAGGTCTGTTTTAACATGACGAACACCTAAATTACCGCGTAATTCGCTTCCGCCTAAGTCGAAAATAAAGTCAGCTTGACCGTAAATACCTAAGCTATCCTCTTCTACAGAACGGGTATCGCCTGCGCGTGGCTGTAAGTCCCAACAACCTGATTCTGAAAAACGGGTAAATTGAGCATCATTAGACATAAAGAAGGTTTGGCGGCCAAACGTCACTTCCTGACCATCTGCAGCATCGACCTCATAAGAAATACCACAAGCCATGCCATCTACAGTACCATCTGCTTCATCTTCGCTGTTAAATGCGCTATCGCCGCGCACACCGGCAATTTCATAGCCGTAACTTTTTTGGGTCGCACCAGCTTTTAGTTTAATATCATCATTTAAAATGTATTCAAAATCTAAACGTGCGGTTGATGTATCAGACTCAGCGTCAAAAATACGGTTTCGGTATTCTGATACTTCCCAGTTATTTGGATTAGCAGTGTCATAACTATATGAAATTTTAGGATCTAACATATCAGTTAAATCATAAGTCACTGCCGATGAGTTATCAGCATAGTTACGTTGTTTACGGTCATCATTATCACTGAAATGCTCATAAATAACAGTTTGTTCCTGGTTATCCAGAACAGATTTTGATTGACCGACTAATAATTTTACCGAAAAATCGTCGGTAATATAATGATCAACATTAAATGAATATTGATGGAATTCAGATTCCCAATCAGCTTTAAAGTTTTCAGCACGTACGTCAACATCAGCAATAGTTGCTGAGATAATGTTATCGTTTGAATCAATCATGTAATCAGAAATACTGGATTGCTGAATACCTGATGCGCCTGTGCGGGCGAGAGAAATGGCTTGCATGAAAGGTTCGCGACGTTCTGATTCAATATTCGCGTATAACACATCAAATGATACCTGAGTTGAATCAGTTGGAACCCATTGCAAAGAACCGGTTAAACCTAAACGATTTTGATCATGCGTTTTATCTGAATAACGGGGGAATCTTGGATGCCAGGAATTTTCAATTTCTTCTGACTCTGCGGTTGTACAGGTATCACAGTTGATTGGATCTTGTGTCCAGCGGCCTGTATCTGAACCGACATTTTTTACAACACGTTCAGAATAAGATGCTGAAATGAGCGCACCTAACGTCATATCTGAGTTTTTAATACTGTATAGACCAGAAGCTCTGGGCGATAGCTCTTCAGATAAGTCGTTGTAGGCTTCCTGAAAATTAACCGCCATGACTTGCTCATCTTTAAAATCAAAAGGTCTGGCTGTACGCAGCGAAACCGTAGCACCTAGTGAACCTTCTTCTTGCTGTGCTGACGTGGTTTTGTGAACATCCAGGCGGTTAAATAATTCTGATGCAAATACGTTAAAGTCAAAACCCCGGCTGGTTTGAACGCCGCCTGAACCCGCTGCCAGCGACTGCGCTTGCATGCCATTGAGTTGTACCCTGGTGAAAGTTGAATTTAAACCTCGAACAGTAATTTCTCGTCCTTCGCCTGCTTCACGAGAGATTGCAACGCCCGGAATACGTTGTAGTGCTTCTGCCAAGTTTTGATCCGGAAAGTCTGCAATATCTTCTGCTAAAATCGTATCAACGGATCCATTTGCCATTTTTTTGCTGCTCAGTGCTTTCATTAAGCTATCAGAGTAGCTTCGTGCCTGAACATTGATAACTTCCATTTCTTCTTCTGCCGCAAAAGTGCTGGCTGAAGCTGTGCTTAGCAAGCTGGCTGCGATAACCTGAGAAATAATTTTTGCATTGAATTTTTTGTAAGTGCTCATTACGTACCCTATATCAATTTTATTAACCATGACTGGATAAAAAACTTTATGTCTGTGTGTTAATTAAGTTTTATATCGTTTGATACAGCTTTCATAGCAAAGGTGTGCTTTGCATTTTTATAAAATAGTACAACCTGCCACCGGTGGCAATGTTTTTGTTTACATTATTTTAATTTGTTCTTATTTTTTTTAATTTTTAATGCTTTTTTGTTTCTTGTAATGATTGAAATCCGGAGTTTTTTTATTTTTAGACAGTGAATTAGAGCAGGTTTGACTTTTTTAGTTTGATTACTATACAAATTTAATAATCTTGGTTTATGTTATTTTATGTTTGCCACCGGTGGCTTGATATTGTATGGTTAAAAAAATGTTTATTTATGGTGGTTAAATGTTTCTATGGTGTATATTTAATTTGCTGTGGAGCACATTGTATAGCACTGGCTATACATAATTTTAGGCATGAGTAACAGTAATAAGTTGCAACCTAAATACTAACAACAGGAGATAACAGTTATGCGACAGGTATTTAAAAAGAAAAAACTATTGACTTGTATGAGCTTGATTCTTGGCTTAGCGCCATTATCGCAAGTTATGGCGGCTGAAGAAGGCGCTGAAGAAAGCATGGAGACCATTGAAGTTAAAGGTTTCCGATCCTCTTTAAATAAATCATTGGCAACCAAACGCGTTTCAGTTAATGCCAGAGATTCTATAGCGGCTGAAGATATTGGTAAATTTCCGGATTTGAACATTGCCGAATCACTGCAGCGTATTCCGGGCGTTGCAATTACCCGTGAAGGTGGTGAAGGTCGACAAATTACCTTACGTGGTTTAGGCCCTTCATTTACCCGTACAACGTTAAACGGTATGGAAGTACCCGCTAGTACAGATGGCACTGACTCTGGTGGCGGTGTAAATGGTGGCCGTGCATTTGACTTTAACGTATTTGCCTCTGAGTTATTTAACCGGGTTGATGTTCAAAAAACCTCTAAAGCTTCGACCGAGGAAGGCGGTATTGCCGGTACAGTTGATATGTATTCGGCTAAGCCTTTTGACTCAAGAGGTTTCCATGTTGCAGCTTCAGCACAAGGCGGTTATAACACAGTAACTGAAGAGATTGATCCCCGTTTAGCCTTTATGGTCAGTAATACTTTTGCTGATGACACGGTTGGGGTTTTGTTATCAATTGCAAAATCTGAAAGAACCGTTCGTCAGGAAGGTTTTGGTACAGTGCGCTGGACCACACCGGTTAAAGATGGTGGCGGCTTATTTGCTGATACTTCAAATACACAAGTCACAGGTAATATTAATGCAAAAGACTGTGACTTGCAGGGGAACGAAGCTATTAACTGTTTATGGACGCCTCGTCTACCTCGCCCTGACTTTTTTGGTAATGAGCAAGAGCGCTTAGGTATGACTGGCTCTGTTCAGTACGCGCCAACCGAAGATATTGTTTTAACTTTTGATGCATTGCACTCAACCTTAGATAACGAACGTACTATGTATAATATGTTCGAAATGTTCAGAAGTACTTTTGATGAAATAACCCCGGTTTCTATTACGGTTGCACCAAATGGCCGTCAGGTTCAGGCTGGTGTTTATGATAACGTTCAAAACCGGATAGAAAGCCGTCAGCAAATTTCTGAAACCAAGTTTAAACAGTATGTATTATCTGGTGAATTCTATTTGTCAGATACAATGAAGTTAGATGCTATGGTAGGTACAGCCGAATCAGATGCTCGCTCAGAACAATATCGTTACAATATGACAGGTCAACGTCATAGATTTGGTTTTGATTTTGGCGGGAATTCAAATTCGGCAATGGTGGATACTTTTGATTATGATTACAATGATCCCACTAATTATGATTTGTCTGATGGCCGTTTACGTGCAACAGATGTATTGCGTGAAAATGATACAGCAAAAGCAGATTTATCGATTGAACTGGATGCAATGACGATTAATACGGGTATTGCATTTAACGACAGAACATTAACCTATTCAGAAGAGCAAATTGTTGGTTTTCAGGATTTAGATTCCGCGGTCGGCTACACAGAACTATTACCTTATGATGATTTTGGCAATGGCTTTGATGGTCAAGATCTACCTCGTTTTATCGTTGCTGATTTTGATAAAATAGCAGCCGATTTATACGGGAATGCTAGTGTGGAACCTCGTTCAGGCCAGAGTCGGGAAGTAAATGAAAAAACTTCAGCTGTTTATGTGGAAGGTAACTCAGAGCATGAGATCGGTGACTTATGGTTAAGAGCCAACTATGGCCTGCGATATGTTAAAACTGAGACTTCATCTTCTGGTTTTATTCAGGGTGATCCGGTTACGATTGATAACAGCTACAATAATTTATTGCCATCGCTTAACTTAGCATTAGATGCAACAGATGATGTAATCGTGCGTTTAGGCCTATCTAAAACCATGACGCGCCCAAGCTTAGGTTCGCTTAATCCGGGTAATCCTTCATTCTCATATGTTAACGGCACCGTAAGTGCAGGTAACCCATTTTTGGACCCGTTTGTTTCAAATAACTTTGATTTAGGTGTTGAATGGTACTTTGATAGTGAAGCGTTAGTTGCTGCGACCTATTTCTATAAAGATATTACAGACCTTATTGATTCTAATTCTGAGACTAAGTTAGTTGATCCAGCGTATTTACCCTTTATTGACAATGATCCTCAGTATGATCCGGCTCTGGCATTAGACCCAAGAACGGTTGAATATGAGCACAATACGCCGGGAAACATTGCAGAACAAACCGTTAGAGGGATTGAATTGATTTATCAGCAACCCTTTACCTTTTTACCGGGTAAGTTTTCTAATTTAGGTTTTGTTGGTAACTATACTCGTGTATCTGCCGATGAAATCCCCGGGTTATCTGAAAACTCATACAATGCAACTTTGTATTATGAAGAAGATACTTATGGTGCTCGTATCTCTGTAAATAAACGAGATGATTATATTACTGATTTTTCAGGCAGTAACGGTAATGCTCAGCATGGTACAACCGGCCCGACTCACGTTGACTTAAGCGCCTTTTATAACTTTTCTGAAAACTTAACCTTCACATTAGAAGTGATTAACTTAACAGATGAGTATGAGCGTTTATACACAACCGGTGATGGCGACTTAAACCTGATGCGTGAATATAACCATACAGGTACTCAGTACTTCTTTGGTGCGCGTTATAACCTTTAATTCCAGGTTTTTACCTTAATGTTAAATGGCCGGCAGTCGCTGGCCATTTTTGTATCTGGATCAAATAGAGTGAGGATTATCAGATGAAAAAGCGAGTGGGTATAGCAGCTTTATCTTTAGCATTTTATGGCGTCTCAGGGGCAGCTATTGCAAGTGATTATAGTGAAGAAATTGAGCAAATCGTATCGCAAATTCAACTGCCAGATATTCCGGATAAAAAAGTCAGTATTATCGAATATGGTGCAGTTGCTAACGATGGTATAGACGATTTAACCGCGATTCAAAAAGCAATTGATACACTGGCTGAAACCGGCGGCGGGACAGTCGTTTTGCCACCGGGAGACTGGTTTAGCGAAGGCGCGGTTAATTTAAAAAGTAAAATTAATTTTCAACTGTCTGAAGGTGCAGTTTTACTCTTTTCGCCTAAGCCTGAACATTATCTTCCGGCGGTTAAAACCCGCTGGGAAGGGACTGAAATGTATGGCTATTCACCACTTATTTATGCGGCTAATGTGGAAGATGTTGCTATTACCGGAAAAGGGGTGATTGATGGTAACGCAAATAGCGAATTTCATCCCTGGTACGACAAGTCTAAACCCGATATGCTAAAAATCCGTACGATGGGCATTGAGGGCGTACCGGTTGAAAAAAGACAGTTTGGTGAAGGACACTTTTTGCGCCCCAGTCTGATTCAATTTTTTGGTGCTAAGCGCGTATTATTGGAAGGCTATACCAGTAAAAACTCGCCATTTTGGGTTAATCACTTAGTCTATACTGACCATGCGACTGTGCGAGATATCAAAGTTGATAGTCATTTACCGAATAACGATGGTATTGATTTAGATTCGGTTAATTATGCAGTGGTTGAAAACAGCCATTTTAGAACGGGTGATGATTCTGTTGTGATTAAATCCGGGCGTGACAAAGACGGACGCGATATTGCTAAACCTAGTCGGTACATTGTGGTCAGAAACAATGATATGGGCGGAGAGGATGGTATAGGCCTTGGCAGTGAAATGTCAGGTGGCATTAGCCATGTCTATTTTGATAATAATATCCTGCGAAAAGGCAAAGCCGCCATCCGCTTTAAAGGTTCACTCGACAGAGGCGGTTTGGTTGAGCATATCCGGGTGACTAATATGAAAATTGAAGAATTTGATGATTTATTTTGGTTTCAGTTAAATTATCCTGGCGTGATAGAAGGCGGTCATCCGTCAACATATCGGGATATAATATTTGACAATATTCACGTGGAAAAAGCGAAAACCGTATTTGAAATGCACGCTTATAAGGACGCACCGCTGCAGGATATTCATTTCAAGAATGTGACGGTAAAAGAAGCTGAAGTGCCTTTTGTTCTCGATAATGTGGTCGGACTTAAAATTGAAAATTTAAAAGTGAATGACCAGCGTATAGATGGCCAACTCAGTTCTGTAAAATTTTAAATTAAGATAACAACTAAGCGAAACTTAGTATTTTCGCTTAGTTGTCATTAAAGCCGGTAGAGTCCCTAATAACAAGCTCAGGATGAACTGTACAGTTTTGAATAACTGCCTGCGGGTTATTACCTTCAATTTTCGCGATTAACTTATTAGCGGCATAAACGGCCATTGGTCGAACCGGACGTTTGATTGTGGTTAGTGCAGGTATAATCCGAGAGGCCAGTAAGTTATCATCGAATCCGCAAACAGAAAGTTGTTCCGGCACTTTAATCCCCAGATCACTGGCTGCTTTTAGTACCCCAGATGCCATTTCATCGTTGTTGCAAAATATCGCGGTTGGTCTGTCTTCTAACGTAAGTAAATGCTTACCTTTTTCTATTCCACTCTCATATAAATTGGTTCCTTCAATTAAATATGACTCAGGCAACGGCCTATCCATGCTTTCCATCGTATGTATAAAACCTTCATAACGCTCTTTTGAAGAACGATAATGTAAAGGACCCGTAATCATAGCAATTTTTTGATGTTTTAATGAGACTAAAAAGCGCGCCATATCGGCCGCACCATGTCTGTCATTAGACATGACAAAGTCATCGGTTTTCTCTGAAAAACCAGATACAAGGCGTACATATGGCACTTGCTTGTTATCCAAAACATCTGCTAGTTCATCAACCTCTGATGCGGGGGGGAGTAAAATAATGCCGTCTAATTTTGAGCGACGGATAAAGTCCAAAACATTGTCATTTAAATCCGGGCTTTTATAGCGACAGGGATGAACAACCAGTTCATAGCCTTTTTTACTGCAAAATGATAAAACACCACGCTGTACATCATCTATGTATAGTGCATCCGGGTTATCATATACTAACCCGAGTAAATAAGAACGACTGGATGCCAAGCCTCTTGCTTGCTTATCAGGGACATAGTTATATTGCTCTATAATTTTTTCTACTTTGAGCTTGGTTTGTTCACCGACCTTAGGCGATTGGTTTATGACCCTGGAAACAGTTCGTTTTGACACGCCTGACAGGCGTGCGATATCATTTATTGTTATTTTTTCGTTTGGCATACTATATAAATCTCACAAAAACTAGCCAATTTTTACCATAAAATGAGCTATCGGGCTATAATTAATGGTTTTCCTTTGGATAAACTGCCTTTTTTAAACTTTTTATTGACATTGCCACCGGTGGCATAATATATTATTTAACATTAAAAGTTAATTAATATTTGCATTATATTAGTCTATATTTGATCTTTTTGTTAAATAAAATGCAGAGATTTATAAATGTTTACTATATTTTTGGTAAATACCTTTTATATGTAAAAATATAGCCAAACTAAGTGTCAGGTGTGGAGTCTTTATGATTTATGTAGTTATGGGCGTCAGTGGCTGTGGAAAGTCATCTATAGGTCAGTTATTGGCTGACAAGCTCAATGTTAAATTTTACGATGCAGATGATTTTCATAGTGCATCTTCGGTAGAAAAAATGTCGAATGGCATCCCACTTAATGACGATGACAGATTACCCTGGTTGACCAGCTTGGCTGAACATATGGTCGAATGGAACCGACAAGGTGGTGGTGTACTGGCCTGTTCGGCTTTGAAACAAAAATATCGTGATTGGTTATCACAGCATCAGCCTGAGCAAGTCACTTTTGTGTATTTAAAGGGCAGCTTCGAGCTGATTTCAAATCGGTTAGCCGAGCGTAAAGGCCATTTTATGAATGCCAATTTATTGACATCTCAATTTGAAACTCTGGAAGAACCAACAGAAGGCATCATAGTGAGCATTGAGCCTCAGCCCGAGCAAATCGTTGAACAGATTTTACAGGAAATAAAATAATGAGTTATCCGATTCATAAAGTTGACACTGATCAAACAATTACAGACGCAGATTTAACTGCGATTCTGGATGAATTTATTGCACAAAAAGCAGCAACAGCGAAACGCATTTTATTATTACCACCAGATATAACACGCTTTTATTCAAAGGCTGGTTTTATTTCAAATTATTTATACCAGCAGTTAAAAGATCAGGCTGAGATATATTTATTACCCGCGCTTGGTACTCATGATCCTATGTCTGATTCTGAAATTGACGCCATGTTTGGTCCGGATATTCCAAAAGATAGATTTTTACCACATAAATGGCGTACAGACGTAGAAAAGTTTGGCGAAATCAGCTCAGAGCGCATGCTTGAGCTATCTGAAGGCAAACTAGATTATACGATGGACGTTGCCGCGAATAAGTTATTAACCGATGGGAAATGGGACTTGATTGTTTCAGTCGGTCAAATTGTGCCGCATGAAGTAATCGGTATGGCAAACTATACCAAGAATATTCTAGTTGGCGTAGGCGGTTCTGACACCATTCATAAATCTCATTTTTTAGGTGCGGTTTATGGAATGGAACGCATTATGGGACAGGTTAATACACCGGTTCGTCAGGCGCTAAATGAAGGCTTTGACCAGTATCTTAGACATTTACCGATTGAGTTTATTCTCACCGTACTGGGTAATAAAAACGACAAGTTAGCATTGCAAGGTGTATTTTGTGGTAATCAGGATGAGACTTATGTTGAAGCCTGTAAATTAAGCCAGAAGCTGAACTTAAACTTGTTAGATAAACCGATTAAGAAAGCTGTGGTGTATTTAGAACCTTCAGAATTTAAAACAACCTGGCTTGGCAATAAAGCTATTTATCGTACCCGTATGGCGATGGCCGATGCGGGTGAATTAATTGTATTGGCTCCGGCGCTGCACAGATTCGGCGAAGATATGGCCATTGATAAGTTGATTCGTGAATTTGGTTATAAAACAACGGATGAAACTTTGGAGGCTGTTAAAAACAACCCAGAGTTAGCCGCTAACTTATCAGCAGCCGCGCATTTAATCCATGGCACGACTGATAACAGATTTAACGTGACTTATTGCCCTAAAGACGGCGTATCGCAAGAAGAAATTGAATCTGTTAACTATAACTACTGCCATTATGATGAGATGACGAAACGCTATCCAATCGAGCAACTGAAAGATGGTTGGAACATTATGCCCGATGGCGAAGAAATCTTTTATGTCAGCAACCCGGCTTTAGGTCTTTGGGCCTACAAGGAGAAATTTGTTGAAGCTGAGTGATCTGGGTTTATTGCATCTTGATGTCGCCGGCGGTATAGCCGGTGACATGTTTATTGCTGCTTGTTTAGATGCATTTCCTGAGTTGGCCGAAGGTTTACAGGCGCTAGCGGATCATCTATTGCCGCAGGAAGCGGGTCAGCTCACTTTGTTTCGGGATGTGAATGCAGGTATTAGTTGCCAGCGTGTTGAACTAAAGCAACCAGAGCATAAACATCATCATGCAGCAGATGCTCACCATGACCATCATCACGGGCATAGTCATAGCCACGGCCATAAGCATAGCGCGGAAACAACTTATATCGCGTTAAAAAACCGGGTAGAAACCTCAGGTATTGATCCAAGTGTATCAGCGATTGCGGTTGCAATACTGACCATACTGGCTAAAGCTGAAGCAAAAATTCATGCGACAGATATTAATAATGTTCACTTTCACGAATTAGCTGACTGGGACTCTTTATTTGATGTTGTTGGGGCCGCTTATTTAATTGATGCGTTGGATTCTGCGGACTGGACAATTTCGAGTTTGCCAGTCGGCTCGGGTTTGGTCAAAACTCAACATGGTTTGATTCCGGTCCCGGCACCAGCGACTGCTGAAATCTTGCTTGGTTTTGAATTCAGAGACGATGGCGTGGCGGGTGAACGAATTACACCAACCGGCGCTGCGATTTTAAAATATCTGAAAACTTATAAGCAGGCTCAGGCTTCAAGTTGCGGCAAACTGGCTAAAACCGGGTATGGTGGGGGTGCCCGTCGGTTAAAAAACATGCCTAATATTTTGCGGGTTTTGGCGTATCAAACGGAAACGGTAAACAAGCCAGATGCTTTGGGTGATTTAGAGCAAGTAATACAGCTTAATTTTGATATCGATGATATGACAGGTGAAGAAGTCGCCTGGGCAGCGGATAAACTTAGAAGTGAGTCCTCACTTATTGATTTGTCTGTTAGTTCTGCCAGAGGCAAAAAGAACCGTCAGATTGATCAAATTAATATTTTAGTAAAAGAATCTGAACTTGAGTCAGTTATTGCGGCTTGTTTTCGACTAACCTCAACTATTGGTGTCAGGTGGCAAAAACTGAACCGGGTATGTTTGGTCCGAACTGAGCATTCAGTCAAACTGGGCGATGAAAGCTTTGATATTAAACAAGTGAAACGTCCCAGCGAGTCTGGTGAATTACAAAGCAGCTGTAAAGTTGAAAGTGATAATTTGGCACAATGCCGGACTCTGGCGCAAAGACGCAAGATCAAGCAACAAATTGAATGAGTGAAAAATGACGCAGAATAATCGACAATTGGCGCAATTAGTCAGTGTTTTAAACCAATATCCCAAATTGGCGATTGCGGTGAGTGGTGGCGTCGATAGTATGTTGCTCATGTATGTCGCACACAAGTATTCAGAGACAAAAGCAACAGCGATTCACGCTTATTCACCAGCGGTGCCAACCGGTGCTTTTGATTTATTGAAAAGCTACGCTGAAACAGAAGCTTGGGCATTAAATTTAATTGATGCTGAAGAATTATCGGATGAGCGTTACCGGGAAAACCCAGTAAATCGTTGTTATTATTGTAAATCTAAGTTATATCAAAGAATTTCTGAAGTTTATTCTGGCACAGTTGCATCCGGTACTAATCTGGATGATTTAGGCGATTACCGTCCTGGCCTGACCGCTGCGGCTGAAAATAAAATTGTTCAGCCCTATGTGGATGCCGGGTTTTCAAAACAGGATATCTATCAACTGGCAGCTGAGCTTAACCTGACTGAATTAAAACAACTACCTGCGCAACCTTGTTTAGCGAGCCGGGTTGAAACCGGAATTGAAGTAGATTCAGCTAAATTAGGGTTTATTGATACCGTTGAACAGAAAATTAAGCCTTACATGCAGATTCAGGATACGGTGCGGTGCCGTTTAACTCATCAGGGCGTTTATGTTGAACTGGGTTGTATTCCAAAAGAGCCCGTTTTATCAGACCTGCTGAATGCGGTTAAAACTGAGTGTGAAAAACAGGGCTATATTTTTTCAGGTGTTAAACACTATCAAAAAGGTTCAGCTTTCATTCATCCTGGAGCAAGTTAATGCAAGAATTTAATTGGGATGCTGACAGAAAGCTCAGAACGGGTATTGAAGAAGCCGTTTATTGCGAAGGCAAAAACGCTTCACAAATAAAAGCCATTTTGCAGTTCCATCAGCAAAATAACAGTCAGGTATTACTGACCCGGCTGTCAGGCGAGCAATATATGGCTATTGCTCAAGATTATGAAGCGTCGCTTGAGTATTGTTCTCATGGGCAGATAGCGATTTTTGGTTTTAATAAAACCGTTTTAAAGCGTTCTGAGATCTGTATTGTAACAGCCGGTACATCCGATGTGTCATTGGCTAAAGAAGCTCAAATGACGCTTAAGTACCATGGTTATGAAAGTCCGATTATTGCTGATGTAGGTGTGGCTGGTTTGCATCGTTTGTTGGGGAAGTTAGACCAAATCAAGCAATACAAACTGGTGATAGCGGTGGCTGGTATGGAAGGTGCGTTATTTAGTGTACTGGCAGGTTTGATTAAAGCGCCTGTGATTGCTGTGCCAAGCTCGGTTGGTTATGGTGTGTCGGCCAACGGACAAAGCGCATTAAGCAGCGCTTTATCTGCGTGCGCACCCGGTATTTTAACGGTCAATATCGACAACGCGTTTGGCGCGGCTATTGCGGCTGTTAAAACGTTAAATATGTTTGGCTTGCAAATGGAAACAACTGAATGAATGAGTTAGCTATGTTAGCCGGTGCTTTATTGCTAGGTCTGGTTCATGCGCTGGATGCTGATCATGTCATGGCTGTTTCTGTTTTATCGAGCAAACAGAAAACCCTATATGGCGTATTTAAGAGTGCGATAAAGTGGGGAAGCGGTCATGGTTTTGTGCTGACTTTTATCGGGATTTTATTTATCTGGCTAGACTTTGCATTAAATGAACAATTGGTCAGTTATGCTGAAAATCTGGCGGGTGTTATTTTAATTGGTTTGGGGTTGACAACCTGGTTGCGTATTTCGAAAGGTCAACTAAAGTTATCAAATCATACGCATGGTCAGTTGCGACATACACATTGGATTAAACGTTATTTAAGTCAGCAGACGCACAGCCATACACCTGTTTTTGTTGGTATGGTGCATGGTATTGCGGGCAGTGCACCAATTGTTGCTGTAACCCCTATGTTAATGAAAACAAGTCCGGGTTATGCAACATTTTATATTGTTTTATTTAGTACAGGTTGTGTTTTAGGAATGGCTTTTTTTGCACTTTTCTGGGGTAAGATTTGCCAAAAAATTCAATCGTTAGAACTTTGGATAATGAATCTGACTCATGTTGTTTTAGGTGCATTATCGGTTAGTTTAGGTATTTATTGGTTAAGTTAAGTATCATTTAAATTAGCTTAACTGTTCGTTTTTTCAGCGGTTTTTGCTTTCGGGTGCCACCGGTAGCAGTCATTTAATGATATAAACCGCTTTCAACATAAAAGGTGAAGATATGTTAAAAATTGAAAAGTACACTATTGGTGTGGGTGACAGATTTGGCCATCAGGCAGAAGCGCAATTACAAGCTATGATCGATGCTAAAGCTAAGTTTGGCGTTGATATTTATCCAGTGTGGAACAAATCAAACCGTGAGCATCAGATTATTGGTACAGTGCCACAAAGTTTACGTGATGAAGCTGATGATGCAGTAAAAGTTAAAGGTTGGGATAAGCCTTACTTTGTTGATGCTGACCATATTCAATTAGGAACGGTTGATTCATTTATTGCTTGTAGTGACTTTTTCACATTAGATGTTGCTGAACAAATTGGTTTAGCAGCACCTGAAGCGGATATTGAAGCTTTTGTAAAAGCACAAGCTAAGTATATCGGCGAATTAAATATTCCGGGTATTGAAGAAACGTTTAATGTAACAGAAGACCAAGTGCGTTCTATCGCAAAAGAGTTCCTGGGTGCGGTTAAATTAGCCAAGCAAATTTTTGACAAAATCAGCGCAAACAAATCTGCGCCTTTTGTAACCGAAGTTTCAATGGATGAGTGTGAGAATCCACAAACACCATTAGAACTTTTCTTTATTCTTAGCGCTATTGCTCAGCAAGGCATTCCGGCTCAAACAGTCGCGCCAAAGTTCACCGGTCGATTCAATAAAGGTGTTGACTATGTAGGTGACGTTGCTCAGTTCGATAAAGAATTTGACCAGGATTTAGCGGTTATTGCTTTTGCAATTAAAGAGTTTGGTTTGCCAGAAACATTAAAATTAAGTGTTCACTCTGGTTCAGATAAATTCTCTATCTATGAGTCAATCGGTAAAAACTTGAAAAAGCACGATGCTGGTATTCATTTAAAAACAGCAGGTACAACCTGGTTAGAAGAATTAATTGGTTTAGCTGAAGCGGGTGGCGAAGGTTTAACCATTGCTAAAGAAGTTTATGCTGCTTCAATTGAAAACTACGAAGCTTTATGTGCGCCATATGCAACAGTTATTGATATTGATGCAAGCAAGTTACCGTCTGCTGAAGAAGTTAACGGCTGGACAAGTGAACAGTATGTTAATGCACTTCGCCATGATCTGGATCATCCGGAATATAACCCGAATGTTCGTCAGTTATTGCACGTAGGTTACAAAGTAGCAGCTCAAATGGGCGACCGTTATTTACAGGCGTTAAAAGACAACAAAGCAATTGTTGGTAAAAACGTAACTGAAAATATTTTTGAGCGCCACATTAGCCGCATCTTCGCATAATTTAGCTAAGTCAAAAGGCAACCGAATAGCACGCGGTTGCCTTCATCAAGCTTAGGAGAACAGCACGATGAAAGCATTATCAGATATAGGCCTGGTAGGCCTGGCCGTTATGGGTGAAAACCTGGTTCTGAACATGGAATCAAAAGGGTTTACCGTAACCGCTTATAACCGCAGTTATGAAAAAGTAGAAAAATTCTTAAATGGCCGTGCAGCGGGTAAAAATATTCGCGGCGCGCAGAATGTTGAAGAGTTAGTGGCGTCACTGGAAAAGCCACGTAAAATCATGTTAATGGTGAAAGCTGGTCAGGTTGTTGATGACTTTATTGAGCAACTTATCCCCCATCTGGATAAGGGCGACATCATCATTGACGGCGGTAACTCACACTTTCCGGATTCAGAAAGACGCACCGCGTATTTAGCTGAAAAAGGCCTGCATTATATTGGCTCTGGTGTTTCAGGTGGTGAAGAAGGCGCGTTAAAAGGCCCATCTATCATGCCTGGTGGCGCAAAAGCAGCGTGGCCAGCAGTGAAAGATATCTTTCAGGGAATCTCAGCAAAAGTTGCAGATGAAAACGGCGATTTAACTGTACCTTGTTGTGACTGGGTCGGTGATGGCGGTGCGGGCCACTTTGTAAAAATGGTTCACAACGGCATTGAATACGGCGACATGCAGTTAATCTGTGAAGCGTATCAGTTGATGAAAACCGTCTTAGGTTTATCAGCAGATGAAATACATGAAGTCTTTAAGCAGTGGAATGAAACTGAATTAGACAGCTACCTGATTGAAATCACGCGTGATATTTTTGCCTACCGGGATGAAAACGGCGAGCCGCTTGTTGAAAAAATCTTAGATACAGCCGGTCAAAAAGGCACAGGTAAATGGACAGGCATAGTCGCGCTGGATTTAGGCGTGCCATTAACCCTGATTGCAGAATCTGTATTTGCACGCTGTATCAGCTCGAAAAAAGACGAGCGGGTAGAAGCATCCAAAGTCATTGAAGGGCCTAAAGTTGAATTTACCGGTGATAAAGCTGCGTTTATTGAAGACTTACGTCAAGCCTTACTGGCATCAAAAATGACCTCGTATGCCCAAGGTTATGTACTCATGCACGAAGCGGCAAAAGAATACAACTGGGACTTAAACTACGGCGGTATCGCGTTAATGTGGCGTGGTGGTTGCATTATCCGTTCAGCCTTCTTAGGCAAAATTAAAGACGCATATGACAACAACCCACAATTAAACAACCTGCTATTAGACCCATACTTTAAAGGCACGGTCGAAAATGCAC
>Ga0207833_100126_pt1 | contig 68743 bp, 61 predicted proteins | sample TtaePargueraPR_6_FD_187753 | JGI IMG/M metagenome (GOLD analysis project Ga0207833, IMG submission 187753) | Aerobic enrichment media microbial communities from Bioluminiscent Bay, La Parguera, Puerto Rico - Tt and E1 (2) (SPAdes) | ecosystem: Environmental > Aquatic > Marine > Unclassified ...
CCACCGTAAGTTTTTGCTAATACAGTTGAGATTGCTGCTGTTAAAGTTGTTTTACCGTGGTCAACGTGTCCAATGGTACCAACGTTAACATGCGGTTTAGTACGTTCAAATTTTGCTTTAGCCACTTTTAATTACCTTTGTTTAAGATGACCTACATGTCGGCCATTACTAGTTACTAAGATTTTAATTTCGAGATTCGATTATTTGTTCAGTGATATTTTTAGGTGCTTCAGCGTAACAATCAAACTCCATAGAGTATGATGCTCGGCCTTGTGTTTGTGAACGCAAATCAGTTGCGTAGCCAAACATCTCAGCCAAAGGTACTTTAGCACGAACAATTTTAATACCACCTGGGCCATCTTCCATGCCATCGATCATACCTCGACGACGGTTAATGTCACCCACAACATCCCCCATGAATTCCTCAGGTGTGGTTACTTCAACTTTCATTGTTGGCTCAAGTAATACTGGATTAGCCTGAGTACAACCTTTTTTGAAGCCCATTGACGCAGCGATCTTAAATGCCATTTCGTTAGAGTCAACATCATGATATGAACCATCATATAATGTGACTTTAACGTCAAGCACAGGATAACCCGCCAACACACCCGATAGCATTTGCTCCTGACAACCTTTATCAACAGCAGGGATGTATTCTTTAGGAACAACACCGCCTACGATTTCGTTTACGAATTCGTAACCAGCACCTTCTTCCTGAGGTTCAATTTTTAACCAAACATGACCAAATTGACCACGACCACCAGATTGGCGAACAAATTTACCTTCGACTTCAACCGCACTTCGAATTGTCTCTCGGTAAGCAACCTGAGGTTTACCCACATTCGCTTCTACCTTAAACTCACGTTTCATACGGTCGACAATAATGTCAAGGTGTAATTCACCCATACCTGAAATGATAGTTTGACCTGTTTCGTCATCAGTTTCAACTCTAAATGACGGGTCTTCAGCAGCCAATTTACTTAAAGCAATACCCATTTTTTCTTGGTCTGCCTGAGTTCTTGGTTCAACGGCCACTGCGATCACTGGTTCAGGAAATTCCATGCGCTCAAGTGTAATTATATGATTCGGATCACATAATGTATCACCTGTGGTCACATCTTTAAGGCCGATTGCGGCCGCGATGTCACCGGCATGTACTTCTTTTATCTCTTCACGCTTATTTGAATGCATCTGAACAATGCGTCCAAAACGTTCACGTTTGGATTTAACCGGATTATAAACAGCATCACCTGTACAGACGACACCTGAATATACACGGAAGAAAGTTAATGTTCCTACAAATGGATCGGTTGCAATCTTAAATGCCAACGCCGAGAAAGGTTCATTGTCATCTGCATGACGTTCCCCTTCTGACTCATCTTCATTGATGCCTTTAATTGCTGGTACATCAATCGGAGCCGGCATGTATTCAATAACAGCATCAAGTACTGCTTGAACACCTTTATTTTTAAATGCAGAACCTGCTGTGCATAGAACAATTTCGTTGTTCAGTGTACGAGTTCTCAGCGCTTGTTTGATTTCTGCTTCTGATAATTCTTCACCTTCTAAATACTTGTCCATCAAGTCTTCAGAAGCTTCAGCAGCCGCTTCAATCATTTTTTCGCGCCACTCTGCACACTCATCTACCATATCTGCAGGGATATCTTCATAAGTGAAGGTAGTGCCTTGGTCTGCGTCATTCCAGTTGATGTACTTCATTTTGATTAAATCAACTACACCAGTGAAATTTTCTTCTGCGCCAATTGGCAATTGAATTGGAACAGGCGTTGCATTTAAACGCTTTTCGATTTGTCTAACAACAGCTAAAAAGTCAGCACCCGTACGGTCCATTTTATTAACGAAAACCATACGTGGTACATGATATTTATCAGCTTGTCTCCAAACCGTTTCAGACTGAGGCTGAACACCGGAAGATGCACAGAACACTACCACTGCACCATCCAATACTCGCAGAGAACGTTCTACTTCAATGGTGAAGTCAACGTGCCCCGGGGTATCAATGATGTTTACTCTGTGGTCGTCAAACTGAGCATCCATACCACGCCAGAATGTCGTGGTAGCAGCAGATGTGATAGTAATACCACGTTCTTGTTCCTGCTCCATCCAGTCCATGGTCGCCGCACCATCATGCACCTCACCAATTTTGTGAGATAAACCGGTATAGAAAAGCACACGTTCAGTCGTGGTAGTTTTACCCGCGTCTACGTGTGCACAAATACCGATATTACGATAGCGCTCAATAGGAGTTTTTCGAGCCACTTCAAATATCCTCTTTGTTTGGAATTACCAACGATAATGAGCGAATGCTTTGTTGGCTTCTGCCATACGGTGAACGTCTTCACGTTTCTTAACAGCAGAACCTTTGTTTTCTGATGCGTCTACAATTTCGGCAGCTAGACGCTGTGCCATTGATTTTTCACCACGCTTACGAGCAGCTTCTACTAACCAACGCATACCAAGAGTGTTACGACGAACAGGGCGTACTTCTACAGGAACCTGATATGTAGAACCACCAACACGACGTGACTTAACTTCCACAGCAGGACGAACATTGTCTAAAGCTGTTTCAAATACGTCTAAATGCTCTTTGCTTGCTTTATCAGCAGCAATGTCTAATGCACCGTAAACAATATTTTCTGCGGTTGATTTTTTGCCGTCTAACATAACGACATTTACGAATTTTGCTAATAGTTCACTTTTGAACTTTGGATCTGGTAGGATTTTACGTTGACCTACGACTCTTCTTCTAGGCATTTTGTTACTCCAATTTTTCAGGGATTACCCAAAACTAATTATTAATGATGCTTGGCCTTACTCGGATCGGAGAACCCTTAAGCCTTAGGTCTCTTAGCACCGTACTTAGAGCGTGCTTGCTTACGCTTAGCAACACCTGCACAGTCCAATGAACCACGTACAGTGTGATAACGCACACCTGGTAAATCTTTAACACGACCACCACGAATCAGAACAACACTGTGCTCTTGTAGGTTATGGCCTTCACCACCGATGTATGAAGTTACTTCATAACCGTTGGTTAAACGAACACGACAAACTTTACGTAATGCAGAGTTTGGTTTTTTTGGGGTAGTAGTATATACACGAGTACATACACCACGGCGCTGTGGACAAGCTTCTAAAGCAGGCACGTTACTTTTAACGGTTTGCTTTACACGAGGCTTACGCACGAGCTGGTTAATAGTTGCCATCAACTGCTCCTAAATATATTTCTATTAGCGTTTAAAATGAAAAATCCGCGTCCCTATATTATTAGGGACGCGGAATTTTAATGGTCAAGTATTAAACTGTCAATCAAAACGCATAACCTTTCCATTATTTTGGCAAAATTATGCGACAATCCAATGACAATTAGTCTTGATCTCCACTGAAATCAGCATTTAATGCGTCAGTCAGGGCTTTTTCTGCTTCGTCTGCAGTCACTTGAGTTTCAGCTTCAGGCATAGCAGCTTTCATACGGCTTTCAGCACGTTTCAAATGATAAGCATAACCAGTACCAGCTGGAATCAAACGACCTACGATAACGTTCTCTTTCAAGCCACGTAAATCATCTTCTTTACCGCTCACTGCAGCCTCAGTTAACACTCGAGTTGTTTCCTGGAACGATGCAGCTGAGATAAACGACTCAGTAGAAAGTGAAGCTTTGGTAATACCTAATAACTGGTATTCAAATTTAGCAGGCGATTTATTTTCTGCTTCTAACTCGCGGTTAGCGATGTTTACTGCAGCCACTTCTGCTGTTTCACTTTCAAGGAACTGAGAGTCTCCTGCTTCGGTAATGATACATTTACGTAGCATTTGGCGTACGATAACTTCAATATGCTTGTCGTTAATTTTTACACCCTGTAAACGGTATACGTCTTGTACTTCGTTTACTATGTAGTTACAAACATCCTGAGTACCACGTAAGCGTAAGATATCATGTGGTGATTCCGGACCATCTGCAATAACCTCACCTTTTTCAACCTGCTCACCTTCGAACACGTTTAACTGACGCCATTTAGGGATCATTTCTTCGTGCTGGACTGCGCCATGGTCTGCTGTGATGATTAAGCGACGCTTACCTTTAGTTTCTTTACCAAAGCTAACCGTACCAGACATTTCTGCAAGAATCGCCGGATCTTTTGGTTTACGTGCTTCAAATAAGTCAGCAACTCGAGGTAGACCACCCGTGATATCACGAGTTTTCGAACTCTCTTGCGGAATACGAGCAATCGCATCACCACTTTGTACTTGCGAACCATCTTCAAGGTTAACTAAAGCGCTACCCGGTAAGAAGTACTGAGCAGGCATATCAGTGCCGCCCATATTAACAGCCTGACCTTTGTCATCAACCAGTCGAATTGCAGGACGCATTTCTTTACCTGCACCGGTACGATCTTTAGGATCGATAACCACAATGCTGGATAAGCCGGTTAACTCATCTGTTTGGCGCGTAATAGTCACACCATCAACCATATCAGCGAACTGAACTTTACCCGCCACCTCAGTGATGATTGGGTGAGTATGCGGATCCCAGTTAGCGATCACTTCACCAGCAGATACTGCATCACCGTCACCTTTTGCCATAACAGCACCATAAGGCACTTTATAACGTTCTTTTTGGCGACCTTGCTCGTCAATAACAGTTAATTCACTTGAACGAGAGGTAATAACAATTTTGCCTTCAGAGTTACTAACAAACTTAGCTCTAGCTAACTTGATAGAACCATCTGTTTTAACCTGAATGCTATTTTCAGCAGACGCTCTTGATGCTGCACCACCGATGTGGAAAGTACGCATGGTTAACTGTGTACCCGGCTCACCGATTGACTGAGCAGCGATAACACCAACAGATTCACCCTGGTTAATAACATGACCACGTGCAAGGTCACGACCGTAACACTGAGCACAAACACCATAGTCATTATCACAGGTGATTACTGAGCGAACTTTAACTTCGTCAATTGAATTTGCTTCTAACAGGTCACAAAGCGCTTCATCAATCATCACGTTACGTGCGATTAATACTTCTTCTGTTCCTGGGACTAATACGTCTTCGGCAACAACACGACCTAATACACGCTCACGAAGTGGTTCTACAACGTCGCCACCTTCGATTAACGGACGCATCCAGGTACCATGTTCTGTACCACAGTCAACACCCATAACCACCATGTCTTGCGCAACATCCACAAGACGACGTGTTAAGTAACCCGAGTTTGCTGTTTTAAGTGCGGTATCAGCCAAACCTTTACGAGCACCGTGAGTTGAGATGAAGTACTGTAGTACGTTCAAACCTTCACGGAAGTTAGCTATGATAGGTGTTTCGATGATTGAACCATCCGGTTTCGCCATCAGACCACGCATACCCGCTAACTGACGAATCTGAGCCGGGCTACCACGAGCACCTGAGTCAGCCATCATGTAAATTGAGTTAAAGCTGTCTTGCTCTTCGTCTTCACCTTTCGCGTTTTTAACCACTTCTTTAGACAAGTTGTCCATCATTGATTTTGCAACACGTTCGTTGGCAGAAGACCAGATATCGATGATTTTATTATATTTCTCACCGGCAGTAACAAGACCAGACTGGAACTGTTCCTGAATTTCAGTTACTTCAGCTTCAGCTTCATCAACAATCTCTTTCTTCGCATCCGGGATAACCATATCATCAATACCAACAGATGCACCTGAAAGCATTGCGTAATGGAAACCTGTATACATGATTTGGTCAGCAAAGATAACTGTATCTTTCAAGCCTAATGAACGATAACAACCGTTTAATAAACGAGAAATTTGCTTTTTACCCATAGGCTGGTTGATTAACTCAAACGGCATGCCTTCAGGTAAAATTAACGATAAAATTGCACGACCCGCTGTTGTATCAACGATACGAGTAATTGTCTCTTTTTCGCCTTCTTCGCTTATATTAACTTCAGTAATTCGAACCTTTACACGGCTATGTAATTCAACATTACCAGTGCGGTAAGCTTTTTCTGCTTCTTTAGGGTCTTTAAATACTGTGCCTTCACCTAAACCGTTCACTTTGTCGCGAGTCATATAATAAAGACCCAATACAACGTCCTGTGAAGGTACAATGATAGGCTCACCGTTTGCAGGTGATAAAATATTGTTGGTTGACATCATTAACGCACGAGCTTCTAACTGAGCTTCTAACGTTAATGGTACGTGAACCGCCATTTGGTCACCGTCGAAGTCAGCATTATATGCCGCACAAACTAACGGATGTAAATGAATCGCTTTACCTTCGATTAGAACAGGTTCAAATGCCTGAATACCTAATCTATGAAGTGTAGGTGCACGGTTTAATAAAACCGGATGTTCACGAATAACTTCGTCTAATACATCCCAAACTTCAGGTGCTTCACGTTCAACTAATTTTTTAGCCGCTTTGATGGTAGTCGCTAAACCGCGTAATTCTAATTTGCCGTAAATAAATGGTTTGAATAATTCAAGTGCCATTTTTTTCGGTAAACCACACTGATGTAAACGAAGTGTAGGACCAACCGTGATTACAGAACGACCAGAATAATCAACACGCTTACCTAATAAGTTCTGACGGAAACGACCTTGTTTACCTTTGATCATATCTGCCAAAGATTTTAAAGGACGCTTGTTAGAACCGGTAATCGCACGACCACGACGACCATTATCTAATAACGCATCAACCGCTTCCTGTAACATACGTTTTTCGTTACGAACAATGATATCCGGAGCGGCTAAATCTAATAAGCGCTTCAAACGATTGTTACGGTTAATCACACGGCGATATAAGTCGTTTAGATCAGAAGTTGCAAAACGGCCGCCATCTAACGGTACTAACGGACGTAAATCAGGTGGTAAAACAGGTAATACTGTCATGATCATCCAGCGAGGATCATTACCAGACTGATGGAAAGCTTCCATTAGTTTTAAACGTTTAGTGATTTTCTTGCGCTTAGTTTCAGAGTTAGTTTCAGGTAACTCTTCACGCATCATTTTGATCTCTTGAGCCAGATCAATATTGTCTAATAAAGCTAAGATGGCTTCAGCACCCATTTTAGCTTCAAACTCATCACCGTACTCTTCTAACGCGTCTAAATAATCTTCTTCGTTTAATAACTGGCTACGCTCTAAAGTCGTCATGCCAGGTTCTGTTACCACGAATGATTCAAAATAAAGAACACGTTCGATATCACGTAACGTCATATCCAGCATTAAGCCGATACGAGACGGTAATGATTTTAAGAACCAAATATGTGCAACCGGGCTTGCTAATTCAATGTGACCCATGCGCTCACGACGCACTTTAGTTAAAGTAACTTCAACACCACATTTTTCACAAATAACGCCACGATGTTTTAAACGTTTGTATTTACCACACAAACATTCATAATCTTTGATCGGGCCAAAAATACGCGCACAGAACAAACCATCACGTTCAGGCTTGAACGTACGGTAGTTTATAGTTTCAGGTTTTTTAACTTCACCAAATGACCATGAACGGATCATGTCCGGTGATGATAAACCGATTCGAATACGATCGAATTCTTCTGTTTTGTTCTGCTGCTTGAGAAACTTCAGTAAGTCTTTCACGCTGATTCTCCAGTCGGAGTTAAAATCCTAAGCCGCAAACCAATTTGCGGCTCCTAGCCTTTTAGAAGATTACTCTTCTTCCAATTCAATATTGATACCTAAAGAACGGATCTCTTTCAACAATACGTTGAATGATTCAGGCATGCCTGGTTCCATCTTATGGTTACCATCAACAATGTTCTTATACATCTTAGTACGACCATTAACGTCATCTGACTTAACAGTAAGCATTTCTTGCAGAGTATAAGATGCACCATAAGCTTCAAGCGCCCAAACTTCCATCTCACCGAATCTTTGACCACCAAACTGAGCTTTACCACCCAGCGGCTGTTGAGTAACCAAGCTGTATGAACCGGTAGAACGAGCGTGCATTTTGTCGTCTACTAAGTGGTTCAGTTTAAGCATATACATGTAACCTACAGTTACTGGTCGCTCAAATGGATTACCGGTACGGCCATCACATAACTTAATCTGACCGCTTGTTGGCAAGCCAGCTAAAGTTAATAGCTCTTTGATTTCAGGTTCTTTTGCACCATCAAATACTGGTGTACCCATAGGTAAGCCGGCTTTTAAGTGGCTTGCTAAACGCAATACTTCTTCATCAGTAAAGCTTGCAATATCCACTTGCTGGCGACAATTACCTACATCGTAAGCTTGTTGAATATAGTTACGTAACTCGTGAATCTCTCTTTGTTCTTGCAGCATTTGATTGATTCGACGACCAATGCCTTTTGCTGCAGCACCTAAGTGAGTTTCTAAAATCTGACCTACGTTCATACGAGATGGTACACCCAGTGGGTTCAATACGATATCAACCGCATCACCATTCTCATCGTATGGCATATCTTCTACAGGTAAAATAGTTGAGATTACACCCTTGTTACCGTGACGACCCGCCATTTTATCACCTGGTTGAATTTGGCGTTTAACAGCTAAATATACTTTAACAATTTTTAATACGCCTGGTGCTAAGTCATCACCTTGGGTGATCTTATTACGCTTGATCTCTAACTTTTTGTCAAATTCGGCACGAGTCTCTTCGTATTGCTCAGCAATCGTTTCTAACTCAGCTTGTTGATCTTCATCAGCCAAACCTTGTGTTAACCACTTAGTTCGCTCTAGCGCATCTAATTCAGCTTCAGATTTACCTGCTTTAATTAACAGTGATTTTGCACGAGCAAAAATATCATCTTCTAAGATTTGGAACTCAGTTGATAAATCTTTTTTAACTTCTGCAACCTGCATCTGCTCAATTTCTTTAGCACGCTGGTCTTTTTCAACACCGTCACGCGTAAATACCTGAACATCAATAATCGTACCGCTAACACTATTCGGAACACGTAAAGAGCTGTCTTTAACATCAGATGCTTTTTCACCGAAGATGGCTCTTAGTAGCTTTTCTTCCGGTGTTAACTGAGTTTCACCTTTAGGCGTTACTTTACCAACCAGGATATCGCCGCCTTTAACTTCAGCACCGATATAAACCACACCTGATTCATCTAACTTAGACAGTGCTGATTCACCGACATTAGGAATATCAGAAGTAATTTCTTCCGGACCTAATTTAGTATCACGCGCAATACAGCTTAATTCCTGAATATGAATCGTGGTTAATCTGTCTTCCTGAACGACACGTTCAGAAACAAGGATTGAATCCTCAAAGTTATAACCGTTCCAAGGCATGAACGCGATACGCATGTTTTGGCCAAGCGCCAGCTCACCTAAGTCAGTTGACGGACCATCAGCTAATACATCACCGCGAACAACCGGAATACCCACTTCACAAGTTGGTCTCTGATTAATACATGTATTTTGGTTAGAACGTGTGTATTTAGTTAAGTTATAAATATCAATACCCGCTTCACCAGGTACAGTTTCTTCTTCATTAACTTTAACTACGATACGACTTGCGTCAACATAATCGATTACACCGCCACGTTTAGCAACTACAGTTACACCTGAGTCAATCGCAACTGTTTTTTCAACGCCTGTACCGACTAAAGGCTTATCAGCTTTTAAAGTTGGAACAGCCTGACGTTGCATGTTTGAACCCATTAATGCACGGTTCGCATCATCGTGTTCTAGGAATGGAATCAATGAAGCCGCCACAGATACAATCTGCTGAGGCGCAACATCCATATACTGAACTTCGTCAGAATTCATTAATGTGAATTCATTTTTATGACGACAGTTTACCAATTCATCAGATAAACGACCGTTTTCATCGGTTGCCGCACTAGCCTGTGCGATAACATAGTTGCCTTCTTCGATTGCTGACAGATATTCAATCTGCTCAGTCACCTGACCATCAACCACTTTACGGTAAGGGGTTTCTAAGAAACCAAAATCATTAGTACGCGCATAGCTAGCTAATGAGTTGATCAAACCGATGTTTGGACCTTCTGGCGTTTCGATTGGACATAAACGACCATAGTGAGTTGGATGTACGTCACGAACTTCGAAGCCTGCACGTTCACGGGTTAAACCACCTGGACCTAACGCAGAAATACGACGCTTGTGAGTGACTTCAGATAATGGATTGTTTTGATCCATAAACTGAGATAACTGGCTCGAGCCAAAGTATTCTTTTACGGCAGCTGAAATAGGCTTAGCGTTAATTAAGTCTTGTGGTGTTAAGTTATCTAAATCACCTAAGCTTAAACGCTCTTTTACTGCACGTTCAACACGCACTAAACCAACACGGAATTGGTTTTCAGCCATTTCACCAACACTACGGATACGACGGTTACCTAAGTGATCGATATCGTCGACTTCACCTTTACCATCACGAATATCAATTAATGTTTTCATTACATCAATGATATCCTGATTTGATAAAGTACCTTCACCGATTAATTCTTCACGTTTAACACGACGGTTAAACTTCATACGACCGACACTTGATAAGTCATATCTGTCTTCATTGAAGAATAAGTTTTCGAATAAACCTTCAGCTGCTTCACGCGTTGGTGGCTCACCTGGGCGCATCATGCGATAAATTTCGACCAATGCTTCGATACGGTTAGTTGTAGAGTCAACCCGTAAAGTCTCAGACATATATGCACCATGATCTAAATCATTCACATATAAAGTATCTAAAACTTTGTGACCCGCTTTTGCTAATTCAGCTAATAATTCTAATGTAATTTCAGAGTTGGCTTCTGCAACCACTTCGCCTGTAGATTCATCAACATAAGTTTTCTTCAATGTTTTACCAATCAGGTACTCAACCGGTACTTCTAATTCAGTTACATTGCCTTTAGAAAGCTGACGAATGTGACGCGCTGTGATACGACGCCCTTTTTCTACAATTATATTGCCATCATTATCGTTGACATCAAACGCTGCGGTTTCACCCAATAAACGCTCTGGAATTAGCTGCATCATGCAGCAGTTTTCTCTGATTTCATAAGTAACAGAATCAAAGAAAAGCTCTAAAATTTGTTCAGTTGTATATTCTAACGCGCGTAAAATAATAGAAGCCGGTAACTTACGACGACGGTCAATACGAACGAATAAGTTATCTTTAGGGTCAAACTCAAAGTCTAACCATGAACCACGATAAGGGATAACACGGGCATTATATAAAACTTTACCAGATGAGTGAGTTTTACCTTTGTCATGGTCGAAGAAAACACCAGGTGAACGGTGTAATTGTGAAACAATAACACGCTCTGTACCATTAATAACGAAAGTACCATTTTCAGTCATTAATGGGATTTCACCCATGTACACTTCCTGCTCTTTTATATCTTTAATTGTTCCGGCAGGTGCTTCTTTATCGTATAAAACTAATCTGAGTTTAACACGTAGTGGCGCAGAATAAGTGACCCCTCTGACTTGACATTCTTTAACATCAAATACGGGTTCGCCTAGGTGGTAGCTGACATACTGCAACTCTGAGCTGCCAGAATAGCTAACGATCGGGAATACAGAACGGAATGCAGCTTCCAGTCCATATTGACCATCAGGGTCTACATCAATGAATTTTCGGAAAGAGTCTAACTGGATGGAAAGTAAATATGGTACATCCAGAACCTGCGGACGCTTACCAAAATCCTTACGAATGCGTTTCTTTTCGGTATAAGAATAAGCCATGGGGTTCCTCAGCTTGCTGATTTCAAGATCAATCAGGCACTAGTTGATAAGTGATGGTTGAGCTACAATCATAATCGTTTTAACTAAGCTTTTTAAGCGCAAAGCTCTATAGCGCAAAAAGGCCGGTACTTAAAAGTACCAGCCCTTGCCAGTTAAGGCTAATAAACTGTACTAGACAGATTACTTAACTTCAACTTCAGCACCAGCTTCTTCTAGTGCTTTCTTAAGCTCTTCAGCTTCTTCTTTAGAAGCGCCTTCTTTGATTGGAGCCGGAGCACCATCAACTAAAGCTTTAGCTTCTTTAAGGCCTAAACCAGTTGCGCCACGTACTGCTTTGATAGTAGCAACTTTGTTACCGCCAGCAGCTTTAAGAATTACGTCGAATTCTGTTTGCTCTTCAGCAGCTTCACCACCAGCACCTGGGCCAGCAACAACAGCAGCAGCAGCAGATACGCCGAACTTTTCTTCCATTGCAGAAACTAATTCTACAACATCCATAACAGACATTTCAGCGATAGCATCAATGATTTGGTCTTTAGTAATAGACATGACTCTTTACCCTAATAATAAAATATTTTACAAAATAATATGCTAAGCAGCATACGATACGATTAAGCAGCTTCTTGCTCTTTTTGATCGCGAACTGCTGCGATAGTACGAACAAGTTTGCCAGCGGCTGCTTCTTTCATGCAGCTCATAAGCTTCGCTAAACCTTCTTCGTATGTTGGCAATGACGCTAATACTTCAACGTCAGCTACCGCACCTTCAAATGCAGCACCTTTGATTTCAAAAGCTTTGTTACCTTTTGCGAACTCTTTTAAGATTCGCGCCGCAGCACCTGGGTGCTCGGAAGAGAAAGCTAATAAAGTAGGTCCTACGAATAAGTCAGTAAGACATTCGTAATCTGTGCCTTCAACTGCGCGACGAGCTAATGTGTTACGAACAACTTGAAGTTGAACGCCAGCTTCACGTGCTTGTTTACGTAAAGCAGTCATATCAGCTACAGTAACACCGCGAGAATCAGCAACTACTGCAGAAAGCGCACCAGTGGCAGCTTCATTGACCTGAGCGACAATTTCTTTTTTGCCTGCGAGTCCTAATGCCATTAGTGTAACTCCTGGAAATCCTAGATATATAACCTAGATTGTAACTACCCCAATCAACTTAGGATTGGGAATGATTTACGGATTAGGTCCAGAAGAGGGTATAAAACAATCTTCGAGGTTCCTTCACCGTCTACGTAGGAAATTAAGCAATAAAATCAATCAATAAATTTATAGCGCCTACGGTCTTGGACGTGAGCCTTTCGGCACGACCTTAAATTTGGCCGCATAGTTTAACCAAACGATGCGGCCAAGTAAAGCTTTTTGAATAACTATTAAGCAGTTGCAGTGTTCAGACCAGCTTGGTCAACTTGTAAACCTGCGCCCATAGTTGTAGATAAGCTCACCTTAGCAACGTAAACACCTTTTGCTGATGATGGCTTAGCTTTTTTCAATGCAACGATTAAAGCTTCTAAGTTCTCTTTAAGTTGTGCATTGTCGAAATCTGCTTTACCGATAGTAGTATGGATAATACCGTTTTTATCGTTACGATAACGGATTTGGCCCGCTTTAGCTTGTTTAACAGCTTCAGCAACGTTTGGTGTAACCGTACCCACTTTAGGGTTAGGCATTAAACCACGTGGACCTAAGATTTGACCTAACTGACCAACAACACGCATAGCGTCTGGTGATGCAATTACAACGTCAAAATCCATCTCGCCTTTCTTAACTTGTTCAGCTAAGTCGTCCATACCAACGATATCTGCACCAGCTTCTTTAGCCGCTTCAGCGTTAGCACCTTGAGTGAAAACAGCTACACGAACAGTACGGCCAGTACCGTGAGGTAATACTGTAGCACCACGAACGTTTTGGTCTGATTTACGTGCATCAATACCTAAATTGATAGACGCATCAACACTCTCAACAAAGTTAGCAGTAGCGAATTCTTTCAATAAGTTTAAAGCTTCATCGATCTCGTAAGATTTAGTAGCGTCAACTTTTTCACGGATTAAACGTGCTTTTTTAGATAATTTAGCCATTGATTAGTCCTCTACCACTATGCCCATGCTGCGTGCACTACCAGCAATTGTACGAACTGCCGCATCCATATCAGCTGCAGTTAAGTCTGGTTCTTTAGTTTTAACGATCTCTTCTAACTGAGCGCGTGTAACTGTACCAACTTTATCAACGTGCGGCTTAGAAGAACCACTCTTAAGACCTAATGCTTTTTTCAATAAGAAAGACGCAGGAGGAGTCTTAGTTTCAAAAGTGAATGAACGGTCGTTATATACAGTGATAACAACTGGAACCGGAGCACCTTTTTCAATGCTTTCTGTTTGGGCGTTGAACGCTTTACAGAATTCCATGATGTTAACACCTTGCGCACCTAACGCAGGACCTACTGGTGGACTAGGGTTAGCCATACCAGCTGCTACTTGCAACTTAACTAAGGCTTGTACTTTTTTAGCCATCTTAATTTACCTCTGTTATGGGTCTACGCCTAGTAAATGCGAGGACACTTACTTAACGGCTACCCGTTTCAAATTGGGCCGCGGATTATAAATTAACCGTTAGCCTTTTTCAACTTGTGAAAATTCTAATTCAACAGGCGTAGAACGACCGAAGATTAGAACTGACACTTTTAATCTACTCTTCTCATAATCCACTTCTTCAACAACACCGTTAAAGTCAGCAAATGGACCATCAGTAACACGAACCACTTCACCTGGTTCAAATAATGTTTTCGGACGAGGCTTGTCGTGATTTTCCTGAAGACGATTTAAAATCGCTTGCGCTTCACGATCTGAAATTGGTGCTGGACGATCACTCGTTCCACCAATAAAACCCAGTACACGAGGTGTGCTTTTAACTAAATGCCATGATTCATCATTCATGATCATTTGAACTAAAACATATCCAGGGAAAAATTTACGTTCACTTTTACGCTTTTGACCAGCGCGCATTTCAACGACTTCTTCCGTTGGAACTAAAACATCACCAAAATATTCTTCCATACCGTTTAACGCGATATGTTCTTTTAAAGTCGTTGCGACACGGCCTTCATAACCCGAAAACGCTTGAACAACGTACCATCTTAATTTAGGTTCTGACATAAGCTTATAGTCCTAATCCAGTTAAAAAACCTACTAATCGCACCATAATCCCGTCGAGGGCCCATAGCAACAATGACATAATGACAGTAGCAATTAAGACAATAACAGTTGTACGCAAGGCTTCATCGCGAGTTGGCCAAATCACTTTGCGAACTTCTGTTCGTGCTTCTTTCGCAAAACTTAAGCCGTCTTTCCCTTTGCCAGTTTGGGCAGCTATAAACCCGGCAATGACTACAGCACCCACTACGCCTAACGCGCGCCAAAGTACTGAGACTTGCTCTGTGTAATAATGGTTGCCCCAAACTGCAGCACCTAGGATAACAACAGTTAAGATCCATTTGATGGAATCAAAACTGCTCCCTTGCTTTTCTGCTTCTACGCTCATACAAAAACCTTTACGGGATTTACAGACAAAAATGCCCCGCCTTAAGCGAGGTTAAAATCTGGCAGGGGTGGAGGGACTCGAACCCCCAACCATCGGTTTTGGAGACCGCTGTTCTACCAATTGGAACTACACCCCTGCAAAAACTTTAAAACACAAAAGCCCCTTGCGGGGCTTTTTCAATCAAAGGATTATATATTAATCGATGATTTTAGCAACAACACCAGCACCAACTGTGCGGCCACCTTCACGGATTGCGAAGCGTAAACCTTCGTCCATCGCGATTGGTGAAATTAGTTCTACAACCATTTTGATGTTATCGCCAGGCATTACCATTTCTACACCTTCCGGTAATTCAACTGCACCTGTTACGTCAGTTGTACGGAAGTAGAATTGTGGACGGTAACCTTTGAAGAATGGAGTATGACGGCCACCTTCATCTTTTGATAATACGTATACTTCTGATTCAAACTTAGTGTGTGGTGTGATTGAACCAGGCTTACATAATACTTGACCACGTTCTACGTCTTCACGCTTAGTACCACGTAATAATGCACCGATGTTCTCACCCGCACGACCTTCGTCAAGTAATTTACGGAACATTTCAACACCTGTACAGGTTGTCTTCGTTGTTTCGCGAATACCTACGATTTCAATCTCTTCACCTACGTTGATTACACCACGCTCAACACGGCCTGTTACTACTGTACCACGACCTGAGATTGAGAATACGTCTTCTACTGGCATCAAGAACGGCTTATCGATATCACGCTCTGGCTCTGGAATGTATGAATCTAATGCTTCACCTAATTCTACAATCTTCGCTTCCCAAGCTGCGTCACCTTCTAATGCTTTTAACGCTGAACCTTGGATTAACGGTAAGTCATCACCAGGGAAATCGTATTCTGAAAGTAATTCACGTACTTCCATTTCTACTAATTCTAATAACTCTTCATCGTCTACCATGTCACATTTGTTCATGAATACTACGATGTAAGGTACACCTACCTGACGTGATAATAAGATGTGCTCACGTGTTTGTGGCATAGGACCATCTGCTGCACTTACTACTAAGATTGCACCGTCCATTTGCGCTGCACCTGTGATCATGTTTTTAACATAATCCGCGTGTCCCGGGCAGTCTACGTGTGCGTAGTGACGAGTTGGTGTATCGTATTCAACGTGTGAAGTTGAAATTGTGATACCACGCTCACGCTCTTCTGGAGCGTTATCGATTGATGCGAAATCTTTAGCGTCACCACCGTAAGTTTTTGCTAATACAGTTGAGATTGCTGCTGTTAAAGTTGTTTTACCGTGGTCAACGTGTCCAATGGTACCAACGTTAACATGCGGTTTAGTACGTTCAAATTTTGCTTTAGCCACTTCCAAGACCTCAATTTAGTTGTGTTTAAAACTGTTTGTTCAGTTTTAAAATTGATACACGCCACGGTAAGAAGTAACTTTAGGATGGTGCTGATACCCAGATTTGAACTGGGGACCTCACCCTTACCAAGGGTGCGCTCTACCAACTGAGCTATATCAGCAAAAAAAATGGAGCGGGCAGCGGGAATCGAACCCGCATCATCAGCTTGGAAGGCTGAGGTAATAGCCATTATACGATGCCCGCAAATCCTAAGCAGTAAACCTCAAACTGTGAATATGGTGGAGGGAGCTGGATTCGAACCAGCGAAGGCAGAGCCGTCAGATTTACAGTCTGATCCCTTTGGCCACTCGGGAACCCCTCCTAATTTTTTGTTTTTGATGGTGCCGACTGCCGGAATCGAACTGGCGACCTACTGATTACAAGTCAGTTGCTCTACCAACTGAGCTAAGTCGGCCCTGTCAAAAAGTGGTGCGAAGTTTATTGAAACCTCGGGGGTGTTGCAACCCTTTTTTAATAAAAAAATCATTTTTTTATTCATTTGCACAGTTTTAAATCAATTTTTCGAATTATTTAATTTAACTTGTGCAAATTACAACCAAATCAAAGTCTTTTTTACCGTGATCAGATATATTGGCGTAAGCCATAAAACACGAGATCAGATTCCACCTGACTCGAAATATTAACTTCAGCCAGTAATTTTTTATAAATCTGACTGTCACCACCCGTTAACCAGATTTCAGGTTGGCAATCCGTACTAAGGCTTAAAACCAAAGATTGAATTAAACAGATGTGGCTTGCATAAAGTCCATTATAGATACAACTTTCTGTCACTTTACCTAAATTGATATCCGGCTTAGCAGCTTGCTTTATTTCAATTTTGTCTGTTCTTTTAATCAAGCTTTGCGCACTCAGATTCACATTGGGTAAAATCCAGCCACCTAAATGCAGCCCATGCCGGTCCACTGCATCTATTGTCAGTGCAGTACCGGCATCAATTACAATAAAACCGCGAGAAGTAAAATTTTTAACAGCTAGCATAGCAAGCCATCTATCTACTCCCAGTCTTTTATAATCCTGATAGGCGTTTATCAGACCAAATGCCTTTGCCGGGGTTTCAACCTGCTTAATACTCAGATGGGCATGATTTGCATTTTGAACTGCTGCTTGCAATTGATTTATCACCGAATCATTTGGTTTTTTCACACTCGAGAAGATAATTTGAGTTAGAGATAAAAAATCAATTTCTGGCCAGTCAATTGTAGTGATTGCACCGGTTTCATCACAAAGTGCATATTTAGCTAAAGTATTGCCTTCATCGACGAGTAAGCAGCTCATACTGGCCTCAGAGAAATTTCACCGCCATTAATTTGTACTTCGCCGGTTTCAGTTTGCAATCTCAAGCCCCCTTGCTCATTGATACCCAAATTTGTACCTGTCTGGACTTGCTCACCACTCATTAGTTGAACCGGCTGATGATAATAAAGATCATACTGTGACCATTTATCCGCAAACTGGCTCATACCGTGCTCACAAAATTCAGTTATATAAGTCGTTAATTGTTGATAAAGTTCAATCAAGAGCTCTGTCCGGTTAATCACCTGTCCGGAAAATTCAGATAAACAATGCCAGGCCTGATCAATTTGCTGATCTTGCTGTGGCATATTGATATTTAAGCCCACACCGATGATGACATTGCAAGGTGGTTCAAACGCACCTTCGAGTTCTACCAAGATGCCGCCTAGTTTTTTGCCTTCAAGATAAATATCATTTGGCCATTTTAACTGGATCGGAATTGATTTTTGCTTGAGTAAATCGGCAATCGCTAAACCCACAACAATACTCAAGCCGGATAATTCGCTGATCGCCAAATCCAGTTTCAGCCCTAAACTGAAATAAATGTTCTGAGCGTAAGGTGAATGCCAGACCCGTCCTCGCCGGCCCCTGCCCTGCGTTTGTTTTTCGGTTGTTGCAAATACACGGTTACCCAGATTGGCTCTGAAAAAGCGTTTGACATCCTCATTTGTCGATCCGGTTTCCCGGTTTATGATGCAACTGGCTTTCCCTTTTAGCTGAGCCTTTATTTTATCAGTGTCCAGCGGCTGGACATAGGGTGCAAAACAATAACCTTTGCCCGGGACCGAGTGAATATCGTATCCAGCGTCTCTAAGCTTGTTTATCCACTTTGAGATACCGGCCCGTGACATCGAAAACTCTTTAGCTAAAGCCTGACCCGAGTGAAATCCCTCTTTTGCCAGCGCATCAATCAATAAATCTATATTCAATTAACTATTCCTACTCAAACCGGTTGAGGCATGTTGCTCTAATAAACTTTCAGCATCAACTTCACCATTTGCCCCAATAAACCTCACTTCCGGTGTTAACCTGACCTGATATTTATCATAAACTTTTTGTCTGACATGGGCCGCGAGCTGAATCATATCATCTGCTATCGCTTCTCCCAGATTAACCAAAACCAAAGCTTGCTGCTGATGAACTTCTGCCTGTCGGTACCTCAGCCCTTTCAATCCGGCTTTATCAATTAAATAACCCGCTGCCAGTTTAATGCTGCCATCGTCCTGCGGATAGTGAGGTAGCTGAGTATCTTGCACTTTTAACCTTTCAAACTCAGCCTGGCTGATAACGGGGTTTTTAAAAAAGCTACCGGCATTGCCTAACTTCACCGGATCGGGCAGCTTTTCTTGTCTGATTTGGCAAACCCGTTCAAATACTTCACCTGCAGTAGGATTATTTAAGCTTTTCAGCGGACCATACTGAATATTAGCTTGCCAGTTTTTAGGCAGTTTAAGGATAACCTCTGTTATTATAAAAGTATCTTTTAAAGCATGTTTAAAAATCGACTCCCGATAAGCAAATTTACACTCAGTCGCCGATAGCTGTTTTATGTTTCCAGATTTAATATCAAAGCCAGTCACACTGTCACACACTTGACTGAATTCAACCCCATATGCCCCAATATTCTGAATGGGTGCAGCACCCACGGTCCCCGGAATTAACGCCAGATTTTCAAGTCCGTTAACACCGGCCTCAACCAAACGTTTAACCGTTTGATGCCAGTTTAAACCTGCCCCAAGTGTCACTTCATAATGCGTATCGGTTTCGCGAATATTGAATGTCTGATTATCCACTTGAATAATCTGGCCGTTAAAATGCGTATCAGTAAATAATAAATTACTGCCCGAGCCAACCACCAGATAATTCTGTTTAGCGTTAAATTGACCGGCTTGTGCAGGCCAGCTAATTAAACGGTCGGCTTGAATGGTTAAGCCAAAAGTATTTGGGATAAAAACCACGAATTTTCCTACATGCTTAGTTAATATTTTGCTGGCGATATTCCATCGCGTATACCAAAACATCATTTAAATTGTTGGTATCTATATAATGAAACTGCATTTTATTATGCAAGGTTGCCAAAGCGGCTGCGACACTATTGAGTGATTTACCACCTGTAATATCAATTAATATATCTTCTTCCGGTAAATCATGAAGCTGCTGCCAGTTTTTAGCAATTTTGAGGTAAGCGTTATAATAAGCTTCTATATCATTAGGTGGAATCGGAATCGGAAAAGGTTCAAACTCCACCTGCTTAAATTCAGGGTACATAGTCAGTACCGAGAGTGCATTTTTGATATGTGGATAGGTGCCGGGGGCAACCCGTTCAACCACACCTTCAAAATTTTTAATACTGCAATCCTGAGAGCCAAGCAACATCACCCGCTTTAATTTTCGGTTTGGATGGCAAGCCTGCGAACGCACAATGCGTAATACCAACTCCCACTGAATTTTGAGAGGCATCAGATTCTGGATATCCTGCGACAAATCGCCGGTCAACTCGACCCGGGTCTCAGGGCCGTGTTTTTGTTTAATAAAAAACCAACGACCATTTTCCTGCTCAAATCTGAAACCGCTCGATAAGGTTAATACCAGGCCGGCGTAGGCATGATCCGCGTCACGGCGTTTAACATCACGCAGCGGTACCCACTGACGTGCCTGAATTCTAAGTGACCAGGATGCCCACAAGAATAAGACAAAACAAAATATCAGCTCAATAATCCAGTACAAACTAAAATGTTGATTAATCCAAGCTTCATCTTTACCAAACCAGTTAATAAAATGCACTTCAAATAACAAGGTTCCGCCTAACGCATTTGCAAACATGCCAATGGCCGATGCCGCGATTAAAGCGAATAATGCAAGCTTAATATCCGTTAACCGGACAGGAGGACGTTCATGTGAAAAGCGGGAAACTCTGTTTTTGGCAGCCAAAATTTTATTTTTCAGTAACTTATTTACGATGCCTTCGCTTGAGGTATTAATATAAAACGCACTCAGCTTAGGTTGAGCCTGCCTAAATTCATCATATTCTGAGCTTAAACATTCCGCTTTGTCGGTTGACAGATGGAAGTATTCAGCGCCTTTGTCACAAATTGCAGCAGCCAGATTAACCGGCAGCGCACCATAAACTTTATCGCCCGGCATGATTTTGTCCAAATTGAGTTCATCAACAAATTCATCAATCCCAGGTACTTGTTTATACAACCACTTACGCGCACCGGCATAAGGCATCACTGCAATTTTAGCCATAATAGTTTGAGTTCCAGATTCTTATACCAATTGGATTAAAAACCTCTTTTTTTCCAAAAATTGGCTTCATTTTTTTCTTCTTCTTCAATTAAATCAAAGGTTTTATCCGCAACAAGTTTTCCTTTTAATTCAATCGTCATTCGCCATTCGCCTAGCTTATTGCTCACCGGAGCCCAAATAGTATCGCCCAAATAAAAATCCCAGTTGTTATTACCGACATACTCTTCACCTTCAAACGGCGGCATGATATTGCCTTCATCATCCGGTATATCCGGATGATAAATGCAAAATTTAATTTTATGGCCCTTGGCTTTTTTAAAGTTTACAACCATTCCAAATTCAATATCTAATTCAGCCACCACTTCTGTGGTGAATTCCTGAATTTTAGGTAAACTTTTCGCTTTGGCATCCCATTTGGTGTAAATGCCATAGCTGACAATAGAAACTTCAGACTTTAGTTTAGACATATTACTCTTAACTTATTTAATGCAAGGCGCGGATCTTGCGGATATTTGGTCAAGAATGCAAGTAACCCAACGCCAGACGATGCTGCTGGCTGATATTAAAAGCAAAATACAATACCAAGAACGCGCTTAAACCGCTCAGAAATAGAAACCGGTTTGTCTATTATGAGCTTGCTTTTTTGATCTGGATTATTTTTTATCCCAAATAAACTTGTTTTTTAACCCCTAGCTTAATTACAATACCCGCATAATTTTATTCATAATCATTTCAGACTGGGTTTAAGTCACTATGGAAAATTTGATCAGCGCAATCCAAGTTAATATTATGCTATTGGCTTTAGCTATGTTCATCACCTTTGTTGTTTTAGGTGCGACTGAAAAAGCTGAAAATGCAGATGCATTAAAAATGGCTCGAATTGAAAATGCATTTTTTGCTGTTAGCAGCTTAGTTGCTTTTTTAGTTTTCTGGTTAATATAACACCAGCTAAACGATTCAGAAAAAACCGCACTTGTGCGGTTTTTTTGTACCTAAATTTTATCAAAGGCCAACAAGCGAGCACTTGTATCAATTTTGTCAATTTCCGCCAGCCCAGTAAAATTAAGCATTTTAGCTACAAACGCAACATATATTTTACAAGCCTGTATAAATTAGTTTCATATTTCTGTAATTTTTTTGCCTGCTTTTTGCTCTGACATCTTGACAAAAATATTTTTTAAATTGTTTAAAAAATAGGCTTTGCACTCTTCCAAAAAATCCGTAAACTAGCCGCCCTTTTCGAGCTGATGGTGTTTTAACCAAACAAAATCCTGATGAAAATTGGTCAATACACATTACAAAATCCGGTAATTCTAGCGCCTATGGCAGGTATTACGGATCGCCCATTTAGAAAAATCTGCCGCGAATTAGGTGCAGGTTTAGCTGTGGGTGAAATGTTGTCGAGCAATCCTGAAGTTTGGGATACAGAAAAATCTAGGCTACGAATGGATCATACTGGCGAAACAGGGATTCGCTCAGTGCAGATTGCAGGTTGTGATCCTGAGCTAATGGCACAGGCTGCGCAATTAAATGTTGAGAATGGTGCTGACATCATAGACATCAACATGGGTTGCCCGGCGAAGAAAGTCAACAAAAAGCTAGCGGGTTCAGCTTTACTGCAAGATCCAAAATTAGTTGAACAAATTTTATGCAAGGTGGTCAATTCAGTATCTGTGCCTGTTACGTTAAAAATTCGCACAGGCTGGTCACCGGATAATCGCAATGGCGTTCAAATAGCGCAAATTGCAGAGCAAGCCGGCATTCAGGCATTAGCCGTTCATGGCAGAACCCGAGCCTGTATGTTTAAAGGCGAAGCTGAGTTTAAAACCATTAGAGACATTAAACAAAATGTTTCTATCCCTGTGATTGCAAACGGAGATATTTGCACAGCAGACAGGGCGCTTAAAGTACTTAATTTTACCGGTGCGGATGCCATTATGGTTGGCAGAGGCGCACAGGGAAATCCTTGGATTTTCCGTGAAATTAATGAACTTTTGCAAACAGGACAAGTTACCACAAAACCCAGTACGGCTGAGATTAGAGATATGATGCTCAATCATGTTCAAGCGATACATGAGTTTTATGGCGATGAAAAAGGATACCGAACTGCACGTAAACATGTGATTTGGTACTTAAAAACACTGGCGGACGAATCTGATTTTCGCCGCGAATTTACCGCTATCGACAGCGCCGAAGGCCAACTTGATAGCCTATCATCTTTTTTTGATAACCTAATAAATTAGAGAAGAGTAGTTAATATGTTTGAACAAAATGTTTCTCCTGAATTAGTCACTGGCACAGTTACAGCCACTCAAGAACAGACTCAAAAACCTTTACGTGCTTCTGTTAAGCAAGCAGTTACTAACTACTTGTCTCAATTAAACGGACAAGATATCGACAACTTCTACGACATCGTTTTATCTGAAGTTGAAGCGCCTTTATTAGAAGAGATCATGCTTTATACTCGCGGCAACCAAACTCGCGCTGCAAACATGTTAGGTATCAACCGTGGTACTTTACGTAAAAAATTAAAAAAATACGGCATGAACTAAGCCGGATTTTTTAACGAGAAAGCACCTTAGGGTGCTTTTTTCGTTCTCAACTCTCAAAATTTTTATTGTTCGGTTAAAATACAACCACACATTTAATACAAGGTAATAAATAAACAATGGATACAGCTCGCCCGATCAAACGTGCGCTTATTAGTGTTTCTGACAAAACTGGTATTGTTGAATTTGCCCGTGCTTTAGTAGCCAATGGCGTAGAAATTTTATCAACCGGTGGTACTTTCAAACTGCTTAAAGAAAACCAAATTGCAGCAACTGAGGTTTCTGACTATACAGGTTTCCCTGAAATGATGGACGGTCGCGTAAAAACGCTACATCCAAAAGTACATGGTGGTATTTTAGGTCGTCGTGGTCAGGATGACGCAGTTATGACTGAGCACGGTATCAACGGCATTGATATGGTTGTTGTAAACTTATATCCGTTTGCTGCCACTGTTGCAAAACCAGACTGCTCATTAGAAGATGCAATTGAAAACATTGATATTGGCGGCCCAACTATGGTTCGCTCTGCTGCGAAAAACCATAAAGATGTGACTATCATTGTTAACGCAGGTGATTATGATCGCGTTTTATCTGAAATGGCGAACAATTCAGGCTCATTAACTTACCAAACCCGTTTTGATTTAGCGATTGCGGCATTTGAGCATACCGCTGCCTATGACGGCATGATTGCCAACTACTTTGGTAAAATGGTACCTGACTACCACACTGAAAAAGCAGAAGGCAGCCAGTTCCCGCGCACCTTTAATTCTCAGTTTATCAAAAAACAAGATTGTCGTTACGGTGAAAACAGCCATCAGCAAGCCGCTTTTTATGTTGAAGCCAATGCTCTGGAAGCTTCAGTTTCAACCGCAACTCAAATTCAGGGTAAAGCTTTATCTTACAACAATATTGCAGATACAGATGCAGCATTAGAGTGTGTTAAAGAATTTGCAGAGCCGGCTTGTGTCATTGTAAAACATGCGAATCCTTGTGGTGTTGCTTTAGGTGCCAACCTGTTAGAAGCCTACGATAAAGCCTATCAAACAGACCCAACGTCAGCATTTGGTGGCATTATCGCGTTCAACCAGGAATTAGATGCACAAACAGCAGAAGCCATAGTTTCACGTCAATTTGTCGAAGTAATCATAGCACCAAGTGTTTCCGCTGAAGCTAAAGAAGTCGTTTCTGCAAAACAAAACGTTCGTTTATTAGAATGTGGTGAGTGGACTGAAAAAACAACCGAATTAGACTTTAAACGAGTTAACGGTGGTTTATTAGTGCAAGACAGAGATCAAGGTATGGTTGGGTTAGATGACTTAAAAGTGGTATCTAAACGTCAGCCGACTGAAGAAGAATTACGTGATTTATTATTCTGTTGGAAAGTCGCTAAATTTGTTAAGTCTAACGCAATTGTTTACGCAAAAGGTAACCAAACTATTGGTGTAGGCGCAGGCCAAATGAGCCGTGTATACAGTGCAAAAATTGCAGGCATTAAAGCCGCTGACGAAAACTTAGAAGTTGCCGGTTCTGTAATGGCATCAGACGCTTTCTTCCCGTTCCGTGATGGTATTGATGCAGCAGCTGCCGCAGGTATTAAAGCCGTCATCCAACCGGGTGGTTCAATGCGTGATGAAGAAGTCATTGCAGCAGCAGACGAACACGGTATGACCATGGTGTTCACTGGTATGCGTCACTTCCGTCATTAATTTATAAATCAAATCTGCAATCTGGATGATTCCAGTGGAAATATTCAGATAAGGTGTAGATTGGATTAGATAAATTAAAAAGGCCAGCTTGCTGGCCTTTTTATTAACCAGCTTACCATTAACTTAATACCCAAGTTTTTAAATAACAGTCGCAAAATAAAAATCTCAAACTAAAGTTCATATTAGTGGTCATAACTGGCAGTCAATCAAATAGAAAAGGATTAAATATGAAACTAAATAAAGCACTGGCAACCGGTATTATTTTAATGTCGGGTTGGAGTACAGCTGTACAGGCTGAAAATTTAAGCTCTGCCCTGAAGGCAGATACCAGAACCGATAGCAATATGTCGCGGGATACATATCGCCATCCAAAACAAACATTAGCATTTTTTGATCTTCAGCCAAATCAAACTGTGGTTGAAATCTGGCCAGGTGGCGGCTGGTATAGTGAAATTCTGGCGCCCTACCTGAAAGCAAACGGCACTTATTATGCAGCCCACTTTCCGGCAGATACACAAGTTAATTATTTTAAAAACTCACTGGCTCGTTTTAAACAAAAGCTGGATTCAGATCCAAACTATAGTCAGGTAAAATTAACCGAGTTCAGCCCGTCGACAAACCACGAGATAGCCCCAGCTAATAGTGTTGATACCGTATTAACTTTCAGGAATCTGCATAACTGGTATATGAATGGTGGTGAAGACGCAGCCCTCTCAGCATTTAAAACATTTTATAAAGCCCTTAAACCAGGTGGCGTTTTAGGTGTCGTTGATCATCAAATGCCAGAAAGTTTTGATCAAAATGCCAATAAAAAAAGCGGTTATGTTAAAATGAGCCAAGCGATTAGTTGGGCACTGCAAGCCGGTTTCATTCTGGAAGCCAGCAGCGAAATAAATGCAAACGAAAAAGATTCAGCCGATCACCCAAAAGGTGTTTGGACATTACCCCCCAGCTTGCGCTTGGGTGATGAAAATAAAGAAAAGTATCTTGCTATCGGCGAGAGCGACAGATTTACATTAAAGTTTCGTAAACCGAAATAAATTTATTCAGAGGTAATCACACAAATGAAAGTTTTAGTTATCGGCGGCGGTGGTCGCGAACATGCTTTGGCTTGGAAAGCTGCACAATCTAGCCAGGTTGAAGCCGTTTATCTAACACCGGGCAATGCTGGTACCGAGCTTGAGCCAAAATTAGAAAATGTTGCAATTGGCGTTGAAGATATTCAAGGCTTAGTGAAATTTGCAAAAGAAAATGCAATTGACTTAACTATTGTTGGTCCGGAAGCACCATTGGTTATTGGTGTGGTTGATGCCTTTCAGGCTGCTGGCCTTACAGTTTTTGGTCCAACTGAAAAAGCGGCTCAGTTAGAAGGTTCAAAATCTTTCACGAAAGACTTTTTAGCACGACACGACATTCCTACGGCCTGGTATAAAACCTTTACAGATACTAAAGAAGCATTAGCTTATTTAGATGAAAAAGGCGCGCCTATTGTTATAAAAGCAGACGGCTTATGTGCCGGGAAAGGCGTAATCGTTGCGATGACATTAGACGAAGCGAAAGCGGCTGTTGAAGACATGTTAGCTGGCAATGCATTTGGTGATGCCGGTAACCGTGTGGTGATTGAAGAGTTTTTAGAAGGTGAAGAAGCCAGCTTTATTGTCATGGTTGACGGTAAAAATGTAGTGCCTATGGCGACCAGCCAAGATCACAAACGTGCTTACAATGAAGATAAAGGCCCTAACACAGGTGGTATGGGTGCTTATTCTCCGGCGCCGGTTGTTACTGACGAAGTTTATCAGCGAATTATGGACGAAGTGATTATGCCAACGGTTGAAGGTATGGCAAAAGAAGGCATGCCTTATACTGGTTTCTTATATGCCGGTTTAATGATTACCGCTGACGGTACACCAAAAGTGATTGAATACAACTGCCGATTTGGCGATCCGGAAACTCAGCCAATTATGTTACGCATGAAATCAGATTTGGTTGAATTGTGTTTAGCGGGTGCTAAAGGTGAGCTAGCCGGCAAAGTAGCTGAATTTGATCCACGTCCATCTGTTGGTGTGGTTTTAGCGGCTGGTGGTTACCCGGGCTCGTACGCAAAAGGTGATGTGATTTCTGGCTTACCAACTGAAGAAGTGGACGGTGAAAAAGTATTCCACGCAGGTACCGCAATGAAAGACGGTAATGTAGTGACAGCAGGCGGCCGTGTATTATGTGCAACCGCATTAGGCAACTCAGTCACCGACGCTCAGGCACGTGCTTATAAACTACTTAAGCAAATCGACTGGGACAAAGTACAATACCGTGACGATATTGCTTACCGCGCTATCGCTCGTGAGCAAGGTAAATAAGACTCAAGAAGTAGAAGGCTGAGCTCTAGATTTTAGAGCGCTGCTAGATTCTTGCAACACTATGTGTTTCAGTTGTCCGCATTAAAAGCTTGAACGACTCAATCCCACGCTCTGCGTGGGATTTTTTAAACTTTGTTGGATGCGCCTCTGGCTTATCCAACCTAGCATCAAGATTTAACCTTAACCTTATTATTCCTATCCCGGCTCTGGCACACCAGTTCATCGCTGGCTTTAATGGTATTCAGTTTGCTGGCTCTGTCGTATAACACTACATTCACGCTCATCGCTAAATTTAAGCAGCCTATTGTTGGGATATAAACCACATAATCGGCTTTATCAATAACGTCTTGCTCAATGGTGCCATCTTCGGGACCAAAGATATAACAGGCATTTTCCGGGTGCTCAAAATCCGGTAATGGAACTGCGCCTTCGACTAAATCGACACAGATAATTTTGGCATTTTCCGGTGCAGCTTTGACTAAACAATCTACTGCAGTTAACGGAATATTGCGTATTCGGTTTTGCGTATCGGTTTGATACTTTGCTGCGCGCTCATACCTTTGCCCGGTATAGTTGACTGCATCAGCAGAAAAACAACCAGCGGCACGCATTACAGCCCCCACATTGGTAGGGCTTTTTGGGTTGGTTAATCCAATGGTAACTTTGGTTTTGCTCATTAACTTCTTCATCATTTAAAAACAAAAATGCCGCGAACCATGCGCGGCATTTTTATTTTACCCTAAATTGTAGAAACGAAATTGAAAAAATAGGTGCTAAAGCTAAACCAGCTCTTCACTTGCTTCTTCTTCTATCGAGCCATCTTCCACTTCGCGTACATTAAACTCGATTTTATGAGCTATCTGAGTCTCGCGATCGACACAATACAGCTCCAATACACCAATATCGGTAAAGTGTGCACGCAGATCAATTTGCGCAATGCGCTCTTCACCTTTAATTTCAGCTTCAATCGGTTTATGGAACTCGAGTTCTTCTTCGTCAATTTCACATAGCTCACCGGCCTGATCATGGTTACGCGAGGTGCTGGATAAAAAGTCAAATTCACCAACCTGACCCGTCCATAAACACAGCTCAATTTCTTCACCGGAAATTTCATGGGTAGTGCCTTCTTCCATGCCATAAGGCACTATGCACATAGCCTGTACCGGCGGTTCAAAACCCGGAATGGCAGGCTCTGCGCTTTCTATTGCAATATAATAACTGCGCGCGCTGCCGCCTTTAATGCGAATGCCTTTACCCTGACGAGCCATGCCTAAATAAGCGGCGCCATTGGCTACCGCTAAATCTAAACTGGTTGACGACAGACTTTGCGGCTCTTCAACTGCTTGCTCATCAGCCCAGTGATTGATTTGTTGCATAATGCGATCGCGCAGTGCCGGTGCTTTAAATACCCCACCATTAAATAAGACTTTGGTTGGAATAATCATTTCACTGTAAGCTCTGTCCGGCAATACTTGCTCTAATAAGTCAGCATGCTGAGTTAAAAACTTAGCCAAATGTTTAGTCACTGCCGGTTCGCTCGAATAAGGCAGCCCACTGGATTTAAAGCCCCAGCGACGCTTTTCTTTCGGCATTGCATCCGGCTCAACAATCGGGAAAAAGCCTTCCAGCAATAACTGGTTAAGTTCATCCCGACTCAGTGAACTGCGAATCGAGCCGCCAATCACTGAAGAACTGCGACCCAAAATAGTCAGCGGCCACTCGGTTAAATCAGGCTTGGTTAATAACGCTTCTTTGGCGACCCGGCACTGCTGAACCAGACCGGATAATTGCCACTCATCTAATTTTTTATGGCCCTGGCTTTTAAGTTTTTGCGCGACTGTATGAGCCAGTGATAAATCCATATTATCGCCGCCAAGCAGAATATGCTCACCCACAGCTACACGTCTGAGCTGGAGTTCACCTTCTTCTTCTGTCACTGCAATCAGTGAAAAGTCACTGGTTCCACCGCCCACATCAACAACAAGCAACAAATCGCCTTTTTCGACTTGATTGCGCCAGTCACGCCCCATTGCAGCAATCCAGCTGTAAATGGCCGCTTGTGGCTCTTCTAATAAATGTAAATTGGCAAAGCCTAATTCTTCGGCAACCTGTACGGTTAAATTACGTGCACGCGCATCAAAACTGGCCGGTACACATAAAGTCACTTCCTGATTGGTTAATGCCTGCTCAGGCTCGCCTTTGGCGACTTTTTCATTCCAGGCTTCAATTAAATGCTGCAAAATAAATTTAGCAACCTCAGCCGGTGACTGTTTAATTGCTTTTTCCGGCGTATTGGGTGGTAAAAGCTTTTTCTCCGGATTAATCCCGGAATAACAAAACCAGCTTTTTGCAGAATGAATATAACGGGTGGGTACTTTTGCGCCCTGTTCACGCGCAAATGTCCCGACCACTATTTTATCTTCTGCACGCCAGGGCAAATTTAACGCGCCATGCGGTAAATCATCACCTGAGCTAATGTATAAAGTAGACGGCAAAGATGGTCTGTCTTCAACACTGCCGGCCGCCACAACTTGTGGAATCGGCATATCAATCACATTAATTTGCTCAACCGCCTGATCTTCATTTAAGGCGTATGAAAGCGCTGTATTACTCGTACCTAAGTCGATACCGACGACATATTTACTCATGACTTCACCTCCACTTGTGCCGGCGCAATAATAGTTTGGTCCTGACCATCAGCAATCGTAGGTAAATCGGTTTTAGTTGCCACCCAGCCTCTGTGTATTAGTTGCCCACTGGCACCAGATTCTGTTGCCTGATTATTGACAAGATGACCTACCAGTTCGATACGTGATGGGTCAAAGTGAGCTTCCACTTTTACTATGTCACCTTCGTTTTTATCCAGTACGGGTTTTAACGCAAAATGTTTATCTAAAACCTGACGACAACCGGCATGAATATCACGTACTGCAGCACCAATATCCGCGTCGCCGTATTGCTGAATATCTTCCTGTAAAAAGTCAATTAAACGGCCATGTGACTGAAATAAATTAAGCACCTGCACAGCAGGCAATTGTGAATGAGTAAATTCCGGACGGGCTTCACTGGCAGCTGAGGTATCACTAACAGCAGTTGCCGCCAAAGCTTTTTCTTCGCCCTGAAATAAAATTTTAAAAAAATAGGAAAATGCGCTAACTAGTCTCATAAGAATTCCCTGAATCAATTGTCATTGAGTCTGTAAACCAAAGGCAATTGAATAATCAAATAATTAAACTCTTGTCATACGACAGCTAAGAACAGTAATTGTTAATCAGAAAGTAAATCAGACAAGAGGGTTAAGATAACTCCAACCAGTGGAGTTTGTTATACCCGTGCTGCCTCAATATGCTTGATTTCAGCCGGAGAAAAAAATGCATGAGACAAGGCAAATTGTTGAAGGTATAGTTATTCTACATCAAAGCAATTTAACGCCGTATCAGGCATTTTTAGCCCGGCCCGCTGGGAGCTTCACAGCGCTTCCACTACTGCGTTATATTGGTTCGAAAGGTGCCTACATTCCTTTACCAATATGCCTTGTATTGAAAGCGTTGTGATAGCTCTGAAACATGCATCTTGAAGTAGCACGGGTATAGATAAGTAAATTACATCAGTAATTGCCGAAAGGGTCAATTATTTTGATCAATTTGCGCATGTAAACCCGATTAAATAGCTGCTGTGGCTATTTTGTTTGCTGGACTTTACAGCTAAATCAGATTTATAGTGATGAGTAAGTTAATACTCTGTAAACATTCTGCATCATAAAAATAACAGCACTGACAATATTAAGGACTTTATGCTTACCCTCAAATCTTTCGCAGCAGGCACACTGGCATGCACAATAACATTATTATCTGCTTGCAGTTCTCAGCCACAAACAGGTGAATGGGTTGATTTATTTAACGGCAAAAACTTAAACAACTGGACCGCTAAAATTAACCATCATGAGCCTGGTGATAATTATGCCAATACTTTTCGGGCAGAAGATGGCCTGTTAAAAGTACGCTACGATCAATACGAGCAGTTTAATGAACGCTTTGGCCACTTATTTTATGACAAAGAGTTCACCCATTTTCACTTAAAGTTTGATTACCGCTTTAGCGGTGAGTTTTTAGAAAGCGCCCCTTCCTATGCCAAACGCAACAGTGGTGTGATGTTTTACAGCCAGTCACCGGAATCTATTCAAACGCATCAGAACTGGCCAATTTCGGTTGAAATGCAGCTACTGGCTGAACTGGAACCGGGCAAAACCAGACCCACAGGCAATATGTGCTCACCGGGTACAGAAGTGTTTTATAAAGGCGAGTTATATCAGGGCCACTGCCTAAAATCCTCATCCAAAACGTACCAGATGAACCAATGGGTTTCAGCCGAACTGATTGTTAATCATGGCCAGGTCACGCAAATTATAAACGGTGAAGTCGTGCTTAAATATTCACAAGCCTATGCAACCAAAGATGATTTAATTGCAGGTGAAAACCCGGAGATCTGGCAGCAAATGACAGTGCTCACCTCTGGCTATATCGGCTTTCAAAGCGAAGGCCAGCCGGTTGAATTTAAAAATATAAAAATTAAAGAGTTGTAAATTAGAGCTTGCTTGGGGGCGCGCCGCCCCCAAAGCAATTAAACGCATTAATGCAGCTTTAATAAAGGTCTGAGTCTTCGATTAATACGACCGACCAGCATTAATAAAAACATTTTTAAATAACCATGCAAGGCAGCCTGATGCAAGCGATACAAAGAGACATATAAGTGTCTTGCAATCGACCCCTCAACAAAAACTTTCTTATTGGTCATACTGGATAAAAAGCCAACTGATGTATAATCAGCAAATGAAACCAGTGAACCTTTATCTTTGTATTCAAACTCTACCAGAGGCTTACCTGTAATGATATTTTCCAGGTTCTGACTGACGGTTTTAGCCATTTGGTGAGCAGACTGAGCGCGAGGCGGCACAAAAGAGCCATCTTTTTGCTGGAAGCTGGCACAATCACCTAGTGCAAAAATAGCCTCGTCCTCTTCAGACTGCATATAAGCATTAACGATTATTTGATTGGCCCGGTTGGTTTCAAGTCCGCCTATGTTTTTAAGCACATCCGCGCCTTTGACCCCGGCACACCACACGGTAATATCGGCATCCAGCTTTTGATCATCATTAATCAATACGCCATCTTCCATAACCTGTTTAACCATAGTTTTGGTTTTTAATTCAACGCCTAAATCCGTCAGAATTTTACTGGCAGAGTCCGATATCCGCTCCGGTAATGCGCCCAGTATTCGGTCGGATGCTTCAATAATAGTGACTTCAATTGAGTTGCGATTTACATTTTTAAAGCCATATACTCTGAGTAAATCGGTTACTTTATAAAGTTCGGCTGATAACTCTACACCGGTCGCACCGGCGCCGACAATAGCAATTTTTAAAGGATCGTTTTCACGCGATACTTTAATTTTTAAAAATTCATTTAAAATTTTCTGATGGAATTTTTCAGCTTGTTTAGTGGTATCTAACGTCAGGCAATGCTCTTTCACCCCCGGCGTGCCAAAGTCATTGGTAATAGAACCGATTGCAAGTACCAGATAATCGTATTCAATTTCACGGGGGGGGACTATTTGCTCCCCGGTCTTACTGGTAATGGCTTCTAACTGAACTTTTTTGTTTTCGCGATCCAAGCCACTTAGCTCGCCAAGCTGAAATTCAAAATGGTTATTACTGGCATGAGCGCGAAAATCGACGCCATCCATATCCACATCTAAAGACCCGGTTGCCACTTCATGGTAAAGCGGTTTCCAGATATGAAACGGGTATCTATCTAATAATAAAACATCAACTGATGCGTTGTTTTTAAATTTATTACCCAGTTTGGTCGCCAGCTCCAACCCACCGGCACCACCACCAACAATGACAATTTGTTTAGCCATGATAAGGCTCCTTAAGTTTATAAAATTTATACTTAAACAAACTCATCAAACGTTAAATTCATTTAGGTATAAAGACCTTTGTAGTTATCTTGCATCAAGCACCGGCAGACTTCAATAAATAGCCGGGATCCTGCGAAAAGCTTATAAAAATTTTAAACCTGAATAAAATCCCTTTATCATTAGATAAAAACTCAGGGAAATCAAAAATGGCAGAATTAGAAATTACAGATATTACAGTTGGCGAAGGTAAAGAAGCAGTCAAAGGCGCATTAATTACTGTTCAGTACAAAGGCTGTTTGGCTGACGGCACTCAGTTTGATTCATCTTATGACAGAGGTCAGCCATTTCAATGTGTGATTGGCACAGGCAGGGTCATTAAGGGTTGGGATCAGGGCATGATGGGCATGAAAGTAGGCGGGAAAAGAAAGTTATTTGTCCCTGCTCATTTAGCCTATGGCGAGCGTCAAATCGGCGATAAAATACCGGCCAACTCGGATCTGACCTTTGAAATTGAACTATTAGAAGTACTGACCCGGGACGATTAATCCCACGCTAATCCAGCTGATAAACAAAAAATCCGAGCCTAGCTCGGACTTTTTAATTTGCATGTTTAAACTGGTTTATTTAACCTCTTCACCGGCCGCCTGTTTATCTGCATGATAACTTGAGCGCACCATAGGACCACTGGCAGCATGGCTAAAGCCTAAATCATCGGCAATTTTACCCAGCTCATCAAACTCAGTTGGATGAACATAGCGTTTAACCGGCAAATGATGCTTTGAAGGCTGTAAATACTGGCCCAATGTCAGCATATCCACATCATGTTCGCGCAGGTCTTTTAATACTTCAACGATCTCTTCATTGGTTTCACCCATGCCCATCATTAACCCTGATTTGGTTGGGATACCCGGGTTCGCTTGTTTAAATTTGCGCAGTAGCTCTAAAGACCACTTGTAGTTTGCGCCCGGTCTAGCCATTTTATAAAGGCGTGGGGCAGTTTCTAAGTTATGGTTAAATACATCAGGCGGGCTGCTATTTAAAATTTCCAGCGCTACGTCCATCCGGCCTCTGAAATCAGGCACTAAAATTTCAATTTTGATATCCGGGCTATATTTGCGAATCGCATCAATACAGTCAACAAAATGCTGAGCACCACCGTCACGTAAATCATCTCTATCTACTGAGGTGATAACCACATATTTGAGGTTCATTTCACCAATGGTTTTACCCAGCTTTTCTGCTTCGTCCGGATCAGGTGCCAATGGACGACCATGCGCGACATCGCAAAATGGACATCGACGGGTACAAATATCACCTAAAATCATAAAGGTGGCTGTACCATGATTAAAACATTCTGCTAAGTTCGGACAAGATGCTTCTTCACAAACCGAATGCAGCTTATTTTTGCGCATGGTTTTTTTAATATGATCGATTTTTTCAGTGGTGGGCGGTAATTTAATTTTGATCCAATCCGGTTTACGCAACATTTCCGACTTTTCTGTTGGTACAATTTGCACCGGAATTAAACGCATTTTATCCTGGTCACGCATTTTTACGCCGACTTCCGGGCGCACTGGTTTATTCATTATCAAATCCTACCTTTTCAACCAGCTCCTGATAAGCTAGTTGTTGTTTAAATTCTTCGCTCAATAGTTGGCTTGCTTGCTCTGTTGTTTCCGGGCCATTAAGCTGGCTGGTCTGAGTCATTTTAAGCCCCTGATAACCACAAGGATTAATTCGGGAAAATGGTGCTAAGTCCATCTTAACATTCAGAGCCAGACCATGAAATGAGCAACCCCGTCTGATTCTTAAACCTAATGAAGCCAGCTTACAATTATCAACATAAACACCTGGCGCATCAGCTTTTGGATAAGCCTGAATATCAAACGGCGCAAGCATATTAACTATGCTATTTTCAATGATAGTGACTAACTCTCGTACCCCGATGCCTTTGCGGCGTAAATTGATCAGCGTATAGCCCACCAGCTGTCCGGGACCATGATAAGTCACTTGCCCACCACGGTCCGCTTTTATCACTGGAATATCGCCCGGCATTAATAAATGCTCAGCTTTACCGGCTTGTCCCTGAGTGAACACACTAGGATGTTCCACCCACCAAAGTTCATCCGGCGTATCATCGCCCCTTTGTTGGGTAAAATCCTGCATCATTTGAAAGGTTTCCAGATAAGGTCTTTGCCCTAACTGGCGAACAATAAGCTGCTGTGTCGTTTGCAAATTAACAACCTGAATTTATAGGGATTACATCACCATGCGAACAGTATCAATTTCCGCAAGCGCTTTATATAAGATTTCAACCTGATCTTTGTTTTGCGCCTGAATACTGATAGTCACAGACTGAAAATTTCCTTTACCACTGGGTTTAGAGGTTGGACGATAATCACCCGGCGCATGCTGTTGCACAACTTCTACAACTTTATCCATCAGGCTTTCGTCGGCAGAGCCCAAAACTTTAAATGGGAAATGACAAGGAAACTCTAATAATTCATCAAATTTGGTTTTCATATAACTCACACAAGCTGTAACGAATAGGTATCTTACTAAAAGCAAACTAATTTAGATGGCTTTTAAGCGTTTAATTTATTTATATTGGCTATAAATAAAAGCATGTAGCATGCACTACAAACTAGACTTGGTGGCGCATTATATAGAAAATATGGTCAGATTAAAAAAACAAAAGCGCAGTTAACCTAAATTAACTGCGCTTTTAATAAGCAAATCTGTAAAGCAATATTTATTTTAGCTGCATCTTAATATAATCAATCGCTTTGGTTACCAACCCACCTTCTTCGACACTTTCCAGCGTCACCAGTGGATATTCAGCAATATCTTGACCATCAACCTGTAAGAATAGCTTACCAACGACTGAACCTTTTTGAATCGGTGCTATCAACTCTTGATCCAACTGAATATTAGCTTCTAAGTTTTTACGCTGACCTCGCGCAATTGTAATGAGGGTATCCTGCGCAATACCTAACTTAACCGTATCTTTGGCGCCCATCCAGATTTCTTGATCAGCAAATTTAGTACCGGCTTCATAAGGCGTAACCGTTTCATAAAAACGAAAACCATAATTCAGTAACTTTTTATTTTCTTCTTTACGTGCGCGTTCTGATTCAGTACCCATCACAACTGAAATTAAACGCATATTGCCTTTGGTCGCAGACGTAATCAGACTATAACCTGCAGCTTCAGTATGACCGGTTTTAATACCATCTACATTTAAGCTTTTATCCCATAGCAGGCTATTACGGTTATACTGTTTAATGCCGTTATAGGTATACGACTTTTCGGCATAAATCGCATATTCATCAGGTACATCACGAATTAATGCCACTGCTAATTTCGACATATCTCTAGGCGTTGTATAGTGATCTGACGCGGTTAAACCATGGCTGTTCTCAAAATGCGACTGACTCATGCCCAGCTTCTCTGCATGAGCATTCATTAATGAAGCAAATGCGCTTTCTGTGCCCGCAATATGCTCGGCCATTGCGACACAGGCGTCATTACCGGACTGAATAATAATGCCGCGATTTAAATCTTCTACCGGTATTTGCTTACCGACTTCAATAAACATTTTTGACGATTCAGGAAAGTTTTTGGCCCAGGCATTTTCACTGATGGTGACCATATCCGTTGGTTTAATATTACCTGATTTAATTTCTAACCCAATCACATAACTTGTCATCATTTTTGTCAGTGACGCCGGGTTAAGCTGCATATCAGCATTTTCTTCTGAGATGACATAACCTGTATTGTAATCAATTAAGATATGACCTTTAGCACTAACTGAAGGTGGAGTGGGTGTAATAGCGGCGGCCTGAAGATGAACAAAGAGTAAGCTGCCTGTAGCTGCAACAAGTAATTTTTTGAGAATTTTCATATTCATTCTTATATTGATTAACTGGTTTTTAATTGACCCACTGAAGTGGCACTAAAATAGACTCGTTAGATTATAACAAGTTCACATTTGATTCACAGTGCAAATCCGAATAATGCGACAAGTATTCCGCTATTCGTAATTATTTTGCTTCAATTGTATTCGACACAGGGGTATAAATTTTAGCTTTGTTATACCCTGAACGATTTAAATCAGAGATTAACGCTAAAGCTTGCGCCTGCTGTGATATTGGTCCCGCAATTAGCCGAAAAGTGCCGCTGGATTCAACAATTTTTGTCGGGATTTGAAATAAAGCCGCTATCGCCACCGACTTATCGGTCAATGGCGCCTGCTGTTGATTATTTTCAACTTCAATGTAAAACCCTGGCGCAGAATGCAAAGCTTCAATTTTAACTTTAGCTGTACCTGTTTTGGTTACTCCAAGTTTGAACGCAGCTGCATATGATAAATCAATAATCCGGCCTTTATGAAACGGACCTCTGTCATTTACCCGGACAATGGCTTGTTTATTATTTTCCAGATTGGTGACTTTGACATAAGTCGGTAAAGGCAAAGTTTTATGAGCAGCACTCATCTCAAACATGTCATAAGTTTCACCATTTGACGTTAAATGGCCATGAAACTTTTTGCCATACCAGGAAGCAATCCCAACTTCACTGAACCCTTCAGCTGATGGTAAAACCTGATATTGCTTGCCCAGTACCTGATAATCTTTATTCCCGCCACGACTGGGCGCTTCATAAATCGGTGTGGGATCTATCATTTCATGCTCTTCGGGCAAACGCTCAGGCGCAATATCCTGATCAATATGATAGCGCCCTTCATTTGGATTAGTCACAGCTGATTCCTGTGTCGCGCCGCACCCGACTAATAATGTCAGTATGGCTAAAGTCGGCCAGTTTTTATTGATCTGTTTCATAGATTAGCCCGAGAAAACTTTCCGCTGAGTGCTAATAGACATTAAAATACCAAAACCTGCCATCAAAGTAATCATGGATGTTCCTCCATAACTAACGAGTGGTAAGGGTACACCAACCACTGGCAAAATACCTGAGACCATGCCCATATTAACAAACACATAAACAAAAAAGGTTAAGGTAATACTACCGGCCAACAAACGGCTGAACGCATCCTGCGCCCTAACCGAAATCACCATACCGCGCAGCACAATATAAATATAAATCGATAGCAGACCCAAAATTCCGACCAGACCAAACTCTTCCGAAAATACCGAAAAAATAAAGTCCGTATGTCGCTCTGGTAAAAACTCCAGTTGAGACTGAGTGCCCTGCAACCAGCCTTTCCCCCATATACCGCCTGAACCTATCGCTATTTTAGACTGAATAATATGATAACCTGCACCGAGCGGATCAGATTCCGGATTTAAAAAAGTTAACACCCGGTTTTTCTGATAATCGTGCATATAAAAATACCAGAGTGCCGCGCCAACTGCTGGCATAGCAACAACAAAACCACCGATTAAACGCCAGCTTAAGCCGGATAAAAACAGCACAAACAAACCGGAAGATGCGATTAATAAAGAAGTACCTAAATCTGGCTGTTTAGCAATCAGTAAGGTGGGTAATACAATTAAGGCCAGGCCCCATACCGAATAGCTGATTTTGGGAGGCAAAGGTTTACGCGCAATAAACCAGGCAAGCATGATAGGTACTGCCAGTTTCATAATTTCTGACGGCTGTATCCGGGTAATGCCAATATCAATCCAGCGTCTGGCACCTTTGCCTATCACCCCGAATAAGAGTACCCCCACCAGTAGACCACACCCAACAATAAATAGAGGCACAGCCCATCTTTGATAAAATGATGGCGGTATCTGAGCGACAAAAAACATCACACCAAGCGACACGCCAAGCCGGGTGAGCTGGCGAATAATTAAATCCCAGTCCTGACCGGATGCGCTAAAAATAATGAACAAACCAACCGTACTTAAGGTTAAAAGTCCGGCAAGTAATGGTCTGTCGATATGAATTTTTTGCCAAATATTAATTTTTCGGCCTACTTCTGCGCTCACGGCTTAGCCTCCTGATAATTAGCAAAATAATAATCCATCATAGTTCGCGCAACCGGTGCTGCATTTTTGCCACCACCACCAACATTTTCAATCACAACCGCAACCGCAATTTGAGGATTATCGACCGGTGCAAAACCAACAAACATGGCATTATCCCGGTACTTTTCAGCAATTTTATCAGCGTCATACTCTTCATCCTGAGCAATATTAATTACCTGAGCTGTACCTGTTTTACCCGCTGCATGATATTCCACACCGGAATAAGCTTTATGCCCTGAACCAGTTGGTTTTTCAACCACGCCCTGCATCGCCGTTTTGATAATCTGCCAGTTATTTTCACTTTTAACTTGAATTGGCGGTCTGTCTTGTGGCGGTACAGGTAAGGTACCGGTTTCGTTTTGCGTCGCCTTTAATAATCTAGGCTCATAATGCATGCCCTCATTAGCCAATACACTGACACTGGTTGCCAGTTGCAAAGGGGTCGTCGTCCAGTAACCTTGCCCGATACCAATTGATACGGTGTCACCGGCATACCAAGGTTGGCGAAAACGGCCATATTTCCATTCCCGCGACGGCATGGTTGCGCTGGTTTCTTCATAAATATCAATACCGGTCAATTCACCAAAGCCAAACTGAGTCATAAAGTCAGAAATTTTATCCATGCCCAAACGCACGGCCAGATCGTAATAATAGACATCACAAGATTCTTCAATCGCGCGATAAATATCTACCCAGCCATGGCCCCAGGACTTCCAGTCCCGGTATTTATGCTCAATACCTTTAATTTGATAATAACCCGGATCCCAGATACGGGTTTTAGTGGTAATTAAATTTTCCTCTAAACCCAATAATCCCAAATGCGGCTTTATCGTTGAAGCCGGTGGATAGCGACCCTGAGTGGTTCGGTTAATTAATGGTCGACTTTTATTGTCCAATAAAGCTTTATAATTTTTACTGCTGATGCCATGCACAAACATATTCGGGTCATAGCTCGGATTACTGTAAAGTGCCAGCACACCATTATTTTTGGCATCCAATACCACAACCGCGCCGCGTCGCTCTCCCAGTGCGTCTTTAGCCAGTTGCTGCATGTCTATATCCAGATTTAAAATTAAATCCTGACCGGGAACAGGGGGTTGTTGTGAGAGCGTGCGAATCGGGCGACCGCGGTTATTCACCTCAACTTCCTGGTAACCCACCTGACCATGGAGAAGCTCTTCATAATATTTTTCAACGCCCTGTTTGCCGATATCAAAGGTGCCTTCATAATTGGCACTTTTGCCTTCCAGTTCCAGGTTATCAGCATCTCTCTGGTTGATTTTGGCAACATAGCCTATGGCATGTGTAGTGAGATCTTTATACGGGTAATAACGTTTTAGGCGAGCTTCAATATATACACCGCCTAACTTGTGTTGGTTGACGGATAAAATGGCCGTTTCAGTTTCTGTTAACTGAGATTTTAAGGTGACAGGTTTAAATTTTCGTCTTTGCTGAGCGACATCTTTTTTGAAGTCTTCAACGGTATCCTGGTCCAGTTCAATCAATTGGTGAATCTGAGCAAGCAACTTCTCTAAATCATCAACTTCTTCCGGCACTATATCCAAGCTGTAGAAAGGCGAATTTTCGGCCAGTATACGACCAAATCTGTCATAAATAAGTCCGCGGTTTGGCGCAACTGGCTGGACTTTAATTCGGTTGCCATCCGCCCGGGTTTGATAATCCTGATATTTGTCAACTTGCAGGTAATATAGGTTATTAACCAGACTGCCGACCAGAATCAACACCACCACTAACGCAGCTATCGTGCGCCGGACAAACAAATTAGCTTCGGCTAAATGGTCTCGAATTGCGACTCGTTTTCGCCAGTTCAGCATCGGCTATTCTCTATGATAAGGATGATTTTGGTTGATACTCCAACCACGATACAAACTTTCAGCCACAATAACCCGCACCAGCGGATGTGGTAATGTGAGCGCGGATAAGGACCATTTTTGCTCCGATGCCGCAATGCAGGCAGGTGCCAGACCTTCAGGTCCGCCCACAAGCAAACTGACATCTCGTCCATCCAATTGCCAGGCTTCCATATTTTTTGCTAGTTGGGGGGAAGTCCAGGCTTTACCTGTTACTTCCAAAGTCACAACCCGGTTGCCCTTGCCAACCGCCGCCAGCATCAACTCACCTTCTTTTTCTAAAATCCGTTTAACATCCGCATTTTTTCCACGCTTACCAGCCGGAATCTCAACCAATTCAAGTGAAAAGTCACGAACAAATCGTTTTTGGTATTCACTGAATCCCTGCTCAACCCAGCCTGGCATTTTCTGACCAACAGCGATTAATTGTATTTTCATGCCTGCCAGAGTTTTTCTATCTGATAATGTTCTCTTTGCTCGTCTGTCATTACGTGCAGAACCACAGAGCCAAAATCAACCAGTGCCCATTCACCAAATTCTTCACCTTCAATGCCTAAAGGCTGATGGCCTGCATGCTTAGCTTCAGTCGCAACATAATTAGCAATTGAACGCACATGCTGCTTTGAGTTGCCAGAGCATACCAGCATGGTATCGGTAAAATTTGATTTTTCAGTAAGGTCGAGTTCAACAAGATCCCGAGCTTTCATGTCATCCACTTTTTCAGTGATAAAGTTTTTAATATCTTCGCTTTGCAAAAGGTTTTACTCTCTTTGTTACAGGTTAATTCAATTATCTTTGATAAAGATGATTGAGCATTATATATTCATTTACCGCATCGGGCAGCAAACACAAACAATTTTGTTTATTTTGATAACGTGATCTGATTTGGCTAGCAGAAATCATCAGTTCGCTGGTATTCACTAAATAGACGCACCCATTCTTTTTTTGATGCAGTTCACTTGCCTGCCGGGTTTGATGCTTCTCTAAAAAGGATTGAATATCCGGGTTAAAATTTGCCTGATAGCCACCTCGGGCAGCAACGACTAAATGAGCGTATTCAGTCAGCGTTTTCCATTCCCGCCAGGTATCCAGCGTTTGCAGTGAATCCATACCAATTAAAAAACAAATCGATGTATCCGGTTTTTCCGCTCGTAACTGCTTTAAGGTTGCTATGGTATAAGAAGCACCCGTTTGCACTAATTCACGTGCATCCACCTTAAATTTAGCATCAATTTGGCAAGCCAGCTCACACATTGCCGAACGATGCGCTGCACTAACATCCGGTGAAGCTTTATGAGGCGGTAAATAATTAGGGACTAGATAAACTGAATCAGCCGACAAGTTTTCACTAATTTCCAGTGCGACTTGTAAGTGACCATGGTGAACTGGATTAAAAGTGCCACCAAAATAAAGTTCAAGAGGTAAAGATTTCGCTGAGTTAATCGAGTTCATCCGCTAACATGATTTGATTAAAGTTAAATAGTTTTGCATCGCCGGAAAATAATGCACAGATATGGGCTAACTGGATATAAGGATTTACTAAACCATCTGATTTATAAGCCACTTCAAACTGACCAATAGCCTGTAGAATCTGCTCAACCCGAGCTAAATTTAAACGATTTAAAGCCTGCCGGTATAAAGCTTTTCGATTGTCCCAGACTCTGAGTTTTTTACAGACAGCATCAAACTGCCCGCTCGCCTGAGCGACAGCAAGTTGAGCTAATGTTTCGGCTTCGCGCTGAAGTAGCCAGGTAACAATAACAGGCTCTAAGTCTTCACCTTGTAGACGGGTTAAAATCTGAACGACTTTATCACACTGATTTGCCAGTAAGTCATCTGCCAATTGAAATACGGTAAAACGGGATTGATCCGAAGCCACCGCTTTAATCTGTTCCACATCAATCAACTGATCCGGATAAATTAATGACAAACGATTAATTTCCTGGGCGCCGCTTAATAAATTACCTTCAAACAAATCACAGATTAAATGCAAGGCATCCGGTGTCAGTTGTACCTTGTTTTGTTGGCACTGCTGATTAAACCAACCTGGTAAATTTTGGCGTTCAATATCGTAAACCGGGATAAACCAGCAATGATCGGATATGGCTTTAAACCACTTACTTTTTGTTTGATCGGCTCCAAGTTTACCGCCCCACATCAAGAGTACGTGTTCGTTATCCGTCAGCTTAACCCAATCTTGCAAAAAGGTACTGCCATTGCGACCCGGTTTGGCATTGGGCAGCTCAACTTCAATCAGTTTCCGGCTGGCGAATAAAGATAAGGCCTGAGCTTCATCCATAATTTGTTGCCAGTTAAATTTATCATCAGCCTGAAAAACAATACGTTCTTCAATTTGCTCGCCAGTACAAGCCGCACGCAATTTATCAAGTGCGGCCTGTTGCTGATAAGGCTCATCACCAAACAATAAAACCAGCGTCGGTAATGGCTGCTTTAGCTGTTTGTCTAACTGATTAAAATAAATTCGCATTAACGATTATCCAATGAAGCTAATTGCATTACAATCTGCTCTGCAGCCTGACGACGCAGTTCGGTTAGCAAAAGCTTCATTTCTTTTGATTTTGCCAATACAGCTTCGGGGTCATCCTGATAATCCCGAACCACCTGAGCACTGTAAAATCTGGGCATCTCTTCACCCGGATTTTGAACAGAGTATTCAACCATATAGTTGAGCTCGTATTCAGCAACCTGCGCATTCGGGAATAAAGACAATACCTGACGCTCAGTTTTGGTACTGACTATTTCCAGCGATACACAAGATGCAGGATCATCAATTAAACTGACTTTACTATGAATTAAACGCTGTTTGAGCAGTTTGCCCAGCTGATACTCGCCACCGTTATCAAAACAGATAAACTGCATTTGCGGCGGCACAGCATAACTGCCTCTTAGCTGAAAACCACAACCTGCTATCGCAAGCACAGCCAAACTCAATAAACTGAGTTTGGCCAGATTGATTTTATCGCTAAGTCTGTTCATTAATTGGCAACAATATTAAGTAATTTGCCCGGTACATAAATCACTTTACGAACCGTTTTACCGTCGGTAAAGCGAGTCACATTTTCATCAGACATAGCAGTCGCTTCCACCTCCTCTTTAGAGGCATCAGCCGGTACGCTGAATTTAGCTCTAAGCTTACCGTTTACCTGAACCACAATCAGCTTTTCATCTTCAACCAAAGCAGACTTATCGGCTACCGGCCATTCCGTTGTTTCGATGGCACCGTCATTACCGAGTTCTTGCCATAAATGGTGACAAATATGCGGTGTGATTGGCGTTAATAATAAAATCACTGAGTTAAGCGCTTCGCGAACCAAAGCATTATCCTGTCCGCTCTTAGGCGTAAATTTAACCAGACGATTCATAAATTCCATAATAGCGGCGATGGCCGTATTAAATGTTTGACGACGACCAATATCATCCGTTACTTTTTCAATGGTTTTATGCAACTCACGGCGTAAAGCTTTTTGCTCGCTGGTCAGACTGTTCAAATCCAAAGTTTCAATTTCACCTGCGGCTAAATGCTCGCTTACAGCTCGCCAAAGTTTACGTAAAAAACGGTTTGAACCTTCAACCCCTGAATCCACCCATTCCAGAGTTTGCTCCGGTGGCGCAGTAAACATCATAAATAAACGAACCGTATCTGCACCATACTGATTAATTACAGTTTGTGGATCGATACCGTTATTTTTTGATTTGGACATTTTACCCATGCCGGCATTTTCAACCGGTAAACCATCTTCTTTATAAATAGCTTTGGTAATTTTGCCTTTTTCGTCTGTTTCAACGTCTACATCCGCCGGTGAATACCAGCTTTTTGCACCGGATTCATCTTCACGATAGAAGGTATCAGCCAGTACCATGCCCTGACATAATAAGCGATCAAACGGTTCATCGGATTTAACCAGACCAACATCACGTAACAACTTATGGAAAAAACGTGAATATAATAAATGCAAGATTGCATGTTCAATGCCACCAATATATTGATCAACCGGCAACCAGTAATTCGCTTCGGTCGGATCCAACATAGTATCATCCGACTGAGGTGAACAATAACGTGCGTAATACCAGCTTGACTCCATAAAGGTATCAAAGGTATCTGTTTCTCTGAATGCGGGTTGACCCTTGTATTCAGTTTTAGCCCATTCAGGGTCGGCTTTAATTGGTGAAGTCACACCGTTCATAGTGACATCTTCGGGTAAGATAACCGGTAGCTGATCTTCAGGAACCGGCACAGCTTCACCGTTTTCCAGATTCAACATTGGAATAGGCGCGCCCCAATAACGCTGACGGGAAACACCCCAGTCACGTAAACGGAAGTTCACTGTGACTTTCCCTTTACCTAAACTTTCCAGTTTTGCGGCAATGGCTTTAAAGGCGGCATCAAAATCTAAACCGTCAAATTCACCTGAGTTAACCAGCTCACCTTTTTCGGTAAAGGCTTCTTTACTCAAATCAATTTCAAGATCTGAGCTTTTACCCGGCTGAATAACCTGTTTAATTGGCAGACCATACTTTTGCGCAAATTCGTAGTCTCGCTGATCATGCCCAGGTACTGACATAACCGCACCTGTACCATAATCCATTAATACAAAGTTCGCGGCCCAAACCTGAACTTCTTCACCGGTAATCGGATGTTTAGCGCGCAAGCCAGTATCCATACCCAGCTTTTCCATTGTCGCAATATCAGCTTCTGCGGTTTTAGCATTCTTACATTGCTGGATAAACTCAGCTAGCTGAGGGTTTTCTGCTGCAGCAGCAATACACAAAGGATGTTGAGCAGCTAACGCAACATAAGTTACGCCCATCAAGGTATCCGGACGTGTGGTATAAACGGTAAACTGCTCGGCGTTATTGGCTTCTGTCGCCGGAATTTCAAAATCAATTTCAATCCCTTCAGAGCGGCCAATCCAGTTACGCTGCATCGCTTTAACCTGCTCAGGCCAGCCTTCCAATTTATCTAAATCGTCTAATAATTCTTGCGCGTAATCTGTGATTTTGATGAACCATTGCGGAATTTCTTTTTGTTCCACCACGGCACCTGAGCGCCAGCCTCTGCCGTCAATGACCTGCTCGTTGGCCAATACAGTCTGATCAACCGGGTCCCAGTTAACCGTCGACATTTTTTTATAAACCAAGCCTTTTTCATATAACTTGGTGAATAACCATTGCTCCCAGCGATAGTATTCAGGCGTACAGGTTGCTAATTCACGCGACCAGTCATAACCAAACCCCAACTGTTTTAGCTGTTGCTTCATATAATCGATATTAGAATAAGTCCATTTGGCCGGTGCAGTATTATGATTGATAGCCGCATTTTCAGCTGGCAGACCAAAAGAGTCCCATCCCATAGGTTGCATCACGTTTTTACCAAGCATTCTCTGGTAGCGGCTAACCACATCACCTATGGTGTAGTTACGCACATGACCCATATGTAATTTACCACTTGGGTAAGGAAACATAGACAAACAATAAAACTTCTCTTTTGAGTCGTCTGCTTTTACTTCAAATACTTTATTCTCTTGCCAATATTGTTGAACTTTGGCTTCGATTTCCTGCGGGTTATATTGTTCTTGCATTCACTTAGATCCGAATTCATTCACGGTTAAAACTTTAAAATGAGTCTCAACGATTTACATATAAATTAGCATGCTGCATAGGATAACTTACCCGCTATCAAGACGCCAATACACAAATACTAATCTATACTCAATATTGTAAAAAATATTAGGTTTAACCGCTAAATTCAGATATTTCAGGAGTAATCATGAGCAAATCCAATAAATATCAAACTTTATTAGATAAGTTCTCTCACTGGCTAAAACAAGCAAGCGATTCAGAAACCCGTTCAATCGTGGAAGGAATGGACTTACTACAGGACTGGATTGAAGCGGGTGTCGAAGTGAACAAAGAATCTTTTTATAACAGCCTGTATTATTTAAAACGGGATTTGGCTACATTTTATGACAGCTATCAGCGAGAAACGCAGGAATCTCCGTATTATTTATCCGTCAAAGATCAGGTTTGGCATACACTGACAGAAATGACGGATAAAACTCAGGTTGAATGGCATGAATTCACATCTGATGCTTACCATGATGGCATCTATCAAGCCGGTGAAGAAGTCGGCTTTGGTATCCTGGTCTGCACTCAATGCGGGGAAAAAGTTGAAATCACCCATGCTCAAAAAATTCATCCCTGTTTTAACTGCCAGAATCAAACATTTAAGCGAAAAGCAATTGCACCTTAGGCTATTTTATTATCGTCTTTTCGCCGGTTTAAAGCCTGACAAAGTTTTTGTCGGGCAACTGGCAACAAACAGGCTGACAGCAAAAACAGAGACAACCAATAAACGATAGTGTCACCATGCTCTCGGTATAGCGTTGGGTAAGTAATTAAATCTAACTCATACTGTAAAACCTGCTCAGAAAACTGCGGCGCGATAGCCTGAATCTGACCCAGATGATTAATCACAGCGGTAATCCCATTATTGGTCACTCTGACAACCGGCAGCCCCATTTCAAGTGCACGCATTTGTGCAATTTCCAGATGTTGATGAGGACCATGAGACGCGCCAAACCAGGCGTCATTGCTCAGCGTCAATATAAAATCAGTATCCGCTTTCAGATTAGCCCTAATTTGTCGGGGAAAAACAATTTCATAGCAGAGCGCAGTAGTCATATGAAACCCGTTAGCAACCAAATCGGGCTGAACAAAATCCCCCCGGGTAAAAGAAGAAAACGGTAAATCAAATATAGGCGCTACGCCGCGTAACCAGTCCTCAAATGGAATAAACTCCCCTATGGGTAATAAATGATGTTTATTATAGCGATTGTTATGGCCATACTGATAATGGCCAGAGTCGCCAGGATTACCATCCCGGTTACCGACAACAATAACGCTGTTGTAATAGGCTTTAGCATAATACTGGTAATTAATAATTCCGGTTACCACAGCGGTATTATTATAGGCCGCAGCTTTATCCAGATTATTTAAATAATCCTGAGCTGCAGGTTCAACAGCGGGCACAGCCGCTTCCGGCCAAATCACAATATCAGAATCAGCATAAAGTGGACGACTCAGATCCTGATACTTCAACATAACAGGCCATAAATAATCCGGATCCCAACGGTTTTCTTGCGCTACATTGCCCTGGACCAGCGTTAGCTTAACCTGCTTGCTGTTTTTCGGGCCATTCGGGTATTCTGGCGTAGGTAATAACCAGGACACCAATAAAACAAAAACGGTAGCAACCAGGGTTTTATGACGGCGAGTTAACCGACTATTTTGAAGCACATCCTGTCGCCGATCGCTTGCCGCTTCGTCTTTAGCTGAATCTTTATTATGTGTCAGCAATTCGGGGAATACAGCCACCGAAATTAAACAGGATAATAAAATCAATACAAAACTGATCCCGACTTCACCTATATAGGGCGCAAGTGACGCTAACGGAGAGTCAATCTGGCTGTAGCCTATCGACAACCAGGGAAAGCCGGTTAAGACAAAACTGCGTAACCATTCAAACAGAACCCAACTGGCTGGCAAGGTGAAAATAGCAAAACGAGTATATTGACCTAGGTAGCGACTGAATCCGATTGCAGCGGTAAAATAAATCGCTAAATAAGCAGCCAGTGCCGCTATCATCGCAATTGAGCCGGCAACCGGCACTTCACCATACTGATCTAAACTGACAAAAATCCAGCTGATACCCGATCCAAACCAACCCAACGAAAAACTGAATGCATGACGCACAGCTGCTTTAGGGGTCGCTAAAAAGCAGCTGCTGATCAATAATGGGAATAATAAATAAACTAACCAGAACTGGTTAAAGGGTGCAAATGCAAACGAGCTTAATCCACCAGCCAACAATAACCCGGCGCTGACTCGTTTTGCATTTATTGAGGTCAACTCAGATTTTCCTTGTCTTCGTTGCGAGCTTTAGGCAAAGTCATTTGCAATTGATTAATCCGGCGGCCATCACAACTGACCACTTTGAACTGATAATCATATATTTCAACAGACTCACCTTTTGCCGGTAAATGACCAAACGCCTGAGTCACTAAACCACCTATGGTATCTATATCGTCGGCTTTCCAGTCGGTATTGAAATATTCGTTGAATTCAGATATTTCGGTTAATGCATTGACGGCATAAACAAAGCGCGTCACCCGACGAATGTCTTCAGGTTCAACCGCATCATGTTCATCTTCAATTTCACCGACTATCAATTCAAGAATATCTTCAATTGTCACTAGCCCGGAGACATTGCCAAATTCATCAATGACAATCGCCATATGATATCTTTCTTTGCGGAAATCTTTGAGCAGAATATCAAGGCGTTTACTTTCAGGGATCACCACAGCCGGGCGCAATAGCTCATCAAAACAGAAGTTTTCAAAGCCATTATGATAGACATAAGCCAATAAATCTTTGGCTAATAAGATACCCTCAATATGGTCTTTGTCGTCACAAATCACCGGGAAACGGCTATGTGCAGACTCGATCATAATGGGTAAAAAGGTTTCAACCGGTTGAGACTTTTCAATCGTGACCATTTGTGATCTTGGGATCATAATGTCACGCACACGCATTTCGGCTATATCCAAAACACCATCGATCATCTCTTTGGTATCATTGTCGATTAAGGCTCGCTCAGCGGCCTCTTCAAATACTTCGTGCAACTCTTCGCGATTTTTCGGCTCTCCGGCAAACATCTGGCCAATCTTATCCAGCCATGACTTGCTTGAAGAACCGTTACTAGAGTGAGGGTTGTCTTCGCTCATATAAAATCTATTCTCTTTCAATCAAGAATCTGTAGTTTGTTCCGCTTTGTAAGGATCGTCAAACCCTAATTGCAACAAAATACGTTTTTCCATTGTTTCCATGACTTCAGCTTCATCATCTTCAATATGATCATAGCCTAATAAATGTAAACAGCCATGAACCACCATATGAGCCCAGTGGGCATCCAAGGTTTTATTTTGTTCGGCGGCTTCCTGTTTTACCACATCGGCACAAATCACTAAATCGCCAATTAATGGCAGATCTAAACCGGGCGGATTCTCAAACGGAAAAGATAGTACATTGGTTGGTTTATCTTTTCCACGGTATTCGTGATTTAACTGCTGACTCTCACTTTTTTCTACAATTCGAATCGACATTTCAGTTAATTTTTCTCCACGCTCTACCAATGCGCCTTGTGCCCATTTGATAAAATCAGCTTGTTCGGGGATTTCACCTGAATAAGCCTGTTGCAGGTCCAAATCTAACAATATACCCTCGATATCCAGTGTCATTCTTGATTATTCTCAGCTTGCTGCGCCTGACGCTGACGCGCTTTTTCTATTTTTTCTCTTTCCTGAATTTCGTCCCAACGCTCATAAGCGTCAACCACACGTTGTACAACTGGGTGACGAACTACATCAAACGAACGGAAAAAGTTAAAACTAATGTCTTCGACTTCACTTAATACATCAATCGCGTGCCTTAAACCCGACTTTTGACCTTTAGGTAAATCCACCTGAGTAATATCACCCGTAATAACCGCTTTAGAGTTAAAGCCTATCCGGGTCAAAAACATTTTCATTTGCTCAACCGTCGTATTTTGGCTTTCATCCAGGATAATAAATGCATCATTTAACGTACGGCCGCGCATGTAAGCAAGCGGTGCAATTTCTATCACACTGCGTTCAATTAAACGCTCAACCTTTTCAAAGCCCAGCATTTCAAATAACGCATCGTATAGCGGTCGTAAATAAGGATCGACTTTCTGGCTTAAGTCTCCCGGTAAAAAGCCCAGCTTTTCACCGGCTTCAACTGCAGGTCGGGTTAACAATATTCGGCGAACTTCCTGACGCTCAAGCGCATCTACAGCACAAGCAACCGCCAAATAGGTTTTACCTGTACCAGCCGGGCCCACACCAAAGCTGATATCACTGTTGATTATCTGACCAACATATTTACTCTGGTTTGGATTTCGCGGTTTAATGACACCACGCTTGGTTTTAATAAAGGCTTCTTTACCTATGTCGCCAGGATTGTCTTGCTCAAGAACATTCAGTTCCTGAATGGCCAAATGAACCTGTTCAGAGTCCAGTTCTGCCGCTTTGCCTTTAACCACCTGAGTTTCCACATACAGTTTTTTCAACAACTCAGCAACCGCCAGATTAATCTGTGGTTTACCGGTAATTTTAAATGCATTATCACGATAACTCAGTTCAACACCCAAGCGGCGTTCAATCATCTTTAAATTATCATCAAATGGACCAGATAAACTGGCTAGGCGGAAGCGATCGGCAGGTTCAAGAAAAATTTCTAGCGACTCGATTTGGCTACTCAAAAAACAATATCCTCTTAAATTCTGGGTTAAAAATAGGTTTTATAAAACAATAATGGCTTGCACTCAAGGTTTAATTCAGTGCAAGCCAATTTCAATTCCCGGATAAAATAATAATTTCAGGCGCAGTCAGTTAATTTGGGTTAAATACACCCACGCCAGACTCGTCTACTGACTCCTGGCGACTGCGGCTTAAAATTTGTTGTGGTGCAGTTTCAACACGTAAATCCATTTCATCTTCAGTGCGAATTAACTCACCTCTTAATGAATTGGTCCAAACATCAACAATTTTCACATCAACAAATTTGCCGATACAAGTGTGTGGACCTTCAAAGTTCACCACTCGATTATTTTCAGTACGGCCACAAAGCTCCATTGGATTCTTTTTAGATGGACCTTCAACTAAAATACGCTGCTCAGTATTTAACATATTACGGGCAATTTGCAGCGACTGCTGGTTGATGCGTTGCTGTAATAAATACAAACGCTCTTTTTTCTCTTCTTCGCTGACATCATCCGGTAAATCAGCAGCAGGTGTACCTGGACGCGCGCTGTATACAAAACTAAAGCTCATATCAAAACCAACCTTGGCAATTAAATCCATGGTTTCTTCAAATTCAGCTTTGCCTTCACCCGGAAAACCGATAATAAAGTCAGACGACATGCTTAAGTTAGGGCGTACTTTTTTAAGTTTGCGAATCGTCGATTTATATTCAATTGCAGTGTGACCACGTTTCATTAAGTTAAGAATACGGTCAGAACCTGATTGAACCGGTAAATGTAAATGATCCACCAACTCAGGAATATCTTTATAAGCTTCAATAATGTCATCGGTAAATTCAACCGGATGCGATGTGGTATACCGAATTCGGTCAATACCATCAATGGCTGCCACTAAACGTAACAACTCAGAAAAATGGCAAACATCGCCGTCAAAAGTTTCACCGCGAAACGCATTTACGTTTTGGCCTAATAAATTAACTTCACGTACACCCTGCTCTGCAAGCTGTGCGATTTCATATAAAACATCATCGACCGGACGAGATACTTCTTCACCACGCGTGTACGGCACAACACAGAAAGTACAGTATTTAGAACAACCTTCCATGATAGAAACAAAGGCGCTTGGCCCTTCAGCTCTTGGCTCAGGTAAACGGTCGAATTTTTCTATTTCAGGAAAACTGATATCCACCACTGATTTTTCACCGCCCTGAATCTGATTAATCATTTCAGGTAAACGGTGCAGGGTTTGAGGTCCGAAAACAATATCAACAAAAGGTGCACGCTGGCGAATATGATCACCTTCTTGCGAGGCAACACAACCACCCACACCAATCACAAGATCTGGCTTATCTTTTTTAAGCTCTTTCCAACGCCCAAGCTGATGGAATACTTTTTCTTGTGCTTTTTCACGAATTGAGCAGGTATTTAACAAAATAACATCTGCTTCTTCAGCCTCTGCGGCTTCAGTAAAGCCATGAGTAGAATCTAGTAAGTCTGCCATCTTTTGCGAGTCGTACTCGTTCATCTGACAGCCCCAAGTTTTAATAAATAACTTTTTGCCCATTTAAAACGCCCAAAAATTAACCACCGGGAAAATGACCGCGTATTGTAGCGACTTTAGTCATTCGTGACTATAGCAAAGCCTGTGATTCTTACATTTATTGCGTAATTTTTAATCTGTGGCTGTAAACTTATCTGGATTTTAGGATTGTGGGGGGTTAACCACACAATAGCGTAAGCCACCAAAAAGCGATTAAAGCAGAAACAAAATACTGATAAATAGCACAAATAAAAATAAAGCACATATAACCAGAATGGTCAGCGCTTTAGATTGCTTCATAGACTGAAACAACTCAACCAATGGCAACAAACCGAAAAATAATAAAAAGTTATCCATGCAGCCATACGCTCCGTAAGTATTTACAATGAGATATAGTTTAGCCCAAGTAGGTCGGTTTAGCGCCTTGGGCGCGTAAGCCGACATAGTCCTTTTTGGGAAATCGCATTGTAGCACTTGAACGCAAATTTTTATGGTAGGCTTCACTCACAGCTTTGAGTGCAGAGCAGACAATGTGAATTAAACATTATTTAGCGTCAGCAAGCTGGACGCCTACGGTTTATATTTAGGTAGACGCGAAGCTTGCTCGCGTGAATTATTTCCGGAGTAAACCCGCTGCTAAAATTCATTGTAGGTCGCCGTTTACGGCGAAAACAAACGATATTTTTCGGCTAAAGCCGAACCTACAAATATCCGAAATTCGCTCAACATTTGCACTGAATAGATTCGGGATAAGCCCATACAACAAATATAAAATGTTTGGAGGCGTCTCCGGTTTAACCAAAGCACTCTAACCAATCCCAACCGATAAAAATGAAGTAAGCATTTACTCAGGTTTAAATAACCCGATTACATTGCCACTACTTTTGCTCGACTTTTCAACTTTGGCATCGGTTTGGCTTTTGGTATGGCCACATTCTACACATTCGACCTTTTCTACTGAATTTTCCATATACAGCATTAACGTATCTTGTGCATTGCATTTAGGACAAACCGCACCAGCGATAAATCGTTTTTTAAGTTTCATAAACTGCCTTTTTCTCAGATATTATACAGAGTGTATTTAACTAAAGCGGTCAATTCCAGTAGTATATAGCCTTTCAAAGTCATCCAGATAAATTGCGGTAATAAATGATCTCAATAAACCAAATTTCGTTGCAACGTGGCCAGAACTTTTTGCTGGAGGGGGCATCAGCAGTTATTAACCCGGGTCAAAAAGTCGGTCTGGTCGGTAAAAACGGCTGCGGAAAGTCCAGTTTGTTTGCCCTGTTAAACCAGCAATTACATGTGGATGCAGGCGAACTGCAAATTCCAGCGAACTGGATCATCGCCAACGTAAAACAGGAAACGCCGGCGCTTAAACAAACCGCAATTGAATATATAATTGACGGCGATCAGGAATACCGCCAGACAGAACAGGCCATCGCAGAAGCCGAGCAAGCTCAGGCTGGTGAAAAGCTCGCTGCGCTGTATGAAAAAATGGAACATATAGATGGTTACACCATTTATGCCAGAGCAGGTCAGTTGCTCAATGGTTTAGGGTTTAACGAAGCTCAGCAAAAACTGCCGGTGGCTGACTTTTCCGGTGGTTGGCGAATGCGGTTAAATCTGGCACAAGCCTTAATTTGTCGCTCTGATTTATTGCTTCTGGATGAACCGACCAACCACCTGGATTTAGATGCCGTTATCTGGCTGGCGAAATTTTTAAATCAATATGCCGGCACTTTGGTTGTAATATCACACGACAGAGACTTTTTAGACGAAGTTTGCCAGCAAGTTCTGCATATCGAGCAGCAAAAAGTATTTACTTATAAAGGCAACTACTCTCAGTTTGAAATTCAACGCGCAGCCAAACTCGAGCAACAGCAAGCCATGCATGAAAAGCAGCAGCGCGAACGTGCCCATATGGAAAGCTTTATTGCCCGCTTTAAAGCCAAAGCCAGCAAAGCCAAACAAGCCCAGTCGCGGGTTAAAGCATTGGCAAAAATGCAAGTGATAGCCCCGGCTCATGTCGACAGTGAGTTTAGCTTTAGTTTCAGAAAACCGGATAAAAACCCGAACCCTCTGATTTCACTTAAACAAGTGAGTGCAGGTTATCCGGATAAAACCATTTTAGAAACGATAAAGCTCAATTTAGTGCCGGGTAGCCGAATTGGATTATTAGGTCGAAATGGGGCTGGTAAATCCACATTAATTAAATTATTAGCCGGTGATTTAGAACCGATCGGCGGTGAATATACGGCGAGTGCCGGATTAAATATTGGCTATTTTGCTCAGCATCAGTTGGAGCAGTTACGTGTAAATGACTCGCCACTTGAACATTTGGCCCGATTAGCCAATAAGGAAACCGAACAACAATTGCGAGACTTTTTAGGTGGATTCGGATTTAACGGCGATCAGGCTCTGGATAAAATTGAAAACTTTTCGGGCGGTGAAAAAGCCCGTTTAGTCTTGGCACTACTGGTTTGGCAAAAGCCCAACTTATTATTACTGGATGAGCCAACTAACCACTTGGACCTGGATATGCGGCTGGCACTCACTATGGCGCTGCAAGCGTTTGAAGGTGCTATGATTATCGTCTCGCATGACAGACATATTCTGCGCAGTACCTGTGATGATTTTTATTTAGTCGACAGTGGTCAGGTAGAACCTTTTAACGGCGATTTAGACGATTATGAAAAATGGCTAAGCGATCAGCAAAGTCAGCAGAACCAGAAACCTCAGGTTGAAAAATCCAATTCTGCAGCCAATAAAAAAGAAACAAAACGACGCGAAGCTGAATTCAGACAAAAAACCAAACCGCTACGCCAACAAATTGAAAAATACAGCAAGCTGGTCGATAAACTGCAATCACAGCTAGATGACATTGAAAATCAGTTGGCTGATTCAAATTTATACAGTGACGACAATAAAACTAAATTAACTGAGCTAATTAAACAACAGGCTGAGTTTAAAAGTGAGCTTGAACATGCCGAAGAAGCCTGGATGAATGCAGAAGAGGCTCTGGAGTCTGAACAAGCCGAATTTGACCAGCAAACAGATTAACTCAGCGAATACAAATACAGACATTTAATTTATGACGCTCACCCAGCCAAATAATCAGATTATTGATCCACAAATTATATGGCATCAGGTATGCCAGCTATATCAGGCAGATCAAGTTAAAAGCCAGTGTTTACGCTGGCAGGATGGGCATAATGCGAATGTGAATTTAATCCTGATTCTGACCATTTTACAGCAGCAAAATTATCAGTTTACTGAAGCTCAGCTTCAGTCTGTACTCAATAAACTAAAAAGTTTCAGTGAGCAAACAACAGGATTAATTCGCAAAGCCAGATTTAATTGGCGAACTTGTTCAGATAACCCTGAATACCAGAAGCTTAAACAAGCATTATTGGCTTGTGAATTAGCATTTGAGCAGCAGGAACAAAGGCTCATTATTGAACAATTCAATCAGGCACTAAAACAAAATGCGGGCAGGGATAGGTATTTATCCCCTGCCAGCTGGTATTTTAAACACTTGGGTATACAAGCTGAATTACAAAACCTGCTCGATGCTTTTGGCTAATGGTATCGTTGAACGGCCAATCAGACGGCTCAATGTTTTGCTATTATCAGCAAGCCACCCGGCCGCTGCGCCTTTTTCAGAATCGGCCAATATAGCAGCAAACCCTTCTGGCAAACCAACACTGACTAAAAATTCGGTGAATTCCTGCTCTGATAAATTGTTGTAGCTAACCGGTTTTCCACTCTGTTTACTGAGTTCATTGGCAAAATCCGTAAGTGTAAACCCCTGATCGCCTGCCAGTTCATACACCTGACCGACCTGATTTTGATTTGAGGTTAATACCACGGCGGCCGCTTCAGCATAATCGGCTCGACTGGCGGTATTCAATATTCCGTTTTGAGCACAACCGGCAACCGCACCAAATTCAACAGCACTGGATGCTCCCTGAGTATAATTTTCGGTGTACCAAGCATTTCGCAAAATCACAGCAGGTAAACCGGCAGCATTAATCAGGGCTTCTGTTTCTTTATGCTCCTGTGCAAGTATTAACGGTGATTTATCGGCATGTAAAAGGCTGGTGTAAGCAAACAAGCTTAAATTTGCTTGCTTCGCTGCCTGAATAACATTCGCATGCTGAGCGACGCGCTGGCCGACTTCACTGCCGGAAATCAGCAATAATTTATCAACTCCAGCGAGCGCTTGCTTTAAATGTTCGGGTTGAGAATAGTCTGCGACTTTCACATTAACGCCAAGTGCTTTTAATCCACCCGCTTTTTCTTCGTTGCGTACGATTGCAACAATTTCACTTGCCGCAACTTTATTTAATAAAGATTGAATAACTAATTGACCTAACTGACCTGTTGCACCTGTAACTGCAATCATAACTGACTCCTGATTCACTCAATTGAATTTGAAAATTAAACTGTTTACTGGAAAACCATTTCAGTTTAGTTAAAATCCATTAGAACCATAAGAGGACCACTTTAGAATAGGGCGTTCTGAATTTGAGTACAATAAACTATAACCACTTAAAATTGCTTGCTATCTTTGTCACGACAGTGGAATCCGGTAGTTTTGCCGGTGCAGCGAGAAAGCTGAATACCAGTCGTTCGAGAGTCAGTGAGCAAATATCTGCACTGGAGTTAGATTTAGGGATCCGGTTATTACAGCGCTCTACCCGCAAATTAACGCTCACCGATGAAGGGGCGCAAATTTTTGCACAAGCCAGTCAGTTGCCTAAGTTACTCAATAGCATAGAAGCCATAGCCACCCCAGCTGAACCAGCCGGGCGGGTTTCGTTAACGCTGAACTATGATATAGGTGAAAAATTTGTATTACCTGTATTAGCCGAATTTCAAGCAACCTATCCGCACATTCAGCTGGATTTGGTATTTAACGATTCTAAACTCGATTTAATTTCTGAAAATATTGATTTAGCGATTCGTATTGGCATCCCTAAAGACAACGCGCTGGTAGCCAGAGTCATGCATGAAGAAAAATTTGCGCTATTTGCAAGCCCGACACTGTTAAAAGACAAAGGCATCCCCGCCAATATTAACGCTCTGGAAGCCCTCCCCTGGATTGTTTGTTCTCCATTAATTAACAACGGTCTTCATCATTTATTCAGACGCACTGTGCCGGTAGAAGTAAAACCGACAAGTTTCACTCAGGTAAACTCACCACTTATGGCACAAAAAATGGCAGTCAATCATCAGGGCGTTGGCTTATTATTACCATCGACCATTAAAGCCGAATTGGAAGAAAACAAACTGGTACCCGTTATGCCGGAACTCAGTGGTGAATCGGTTGTGTTCTCGCTGATTTACCCGTCCCGAAAACAGCTACCAAAACGCACCCGGGCTGTGATTGATTTTTTATTAGCTAAAACTTTTTTTAAAAGCTAATTCACTTAATGAGGCAAGCTAACCGGGCTATTCTTAGCGCAATACTCTATTATTTCAGAGCCAGGTATGGCTTCGCTAAATAAAAAGCCCTGACCAATATCGCAACCTAAATCGGTTAAAAATTTGACCTGCTCAAGTGTTTCTATACCTTCGGCAACAATCTGATAGCCCAAACTCTTTGCCATGGCTATTACAGTACGTACAATCACTTCATCTTCACTTTGAGTGCCAATATCCTGAATAAAAGAATGGTCTATTTTTATTGTTTGTACCGGCATATTCTTCAGGTGCGCCAGCGAGGAGTAGCCCGTTCCAAAGTCATCAATTGACAGGTTTACGCCTAAATGACGAAGTTGTTGCATAACCAGCAATGCACCATCTTGCTCTGTCATCATAGTATTTTCGGTAATTTCAAATTCAATATTATGATCTCCATCGGGTAAATCCGCGAGCATGCATTTAAAGGATTCAATAAATTTTAAATCTTTAAGTTGCAGCGCCGACAAATTGATAGATAAACCACAAGCTGTCATACCTTCACTCAGCCAATTCTGATAATCCCGGATGCTCTGCTCAATTAATCCGTAACCAACCGGCACAATCAGGCCCGTACTTTCAAGTACGGGAATAAAACGTTCCGGTAATAATAATCCGAGTTCAGGGTGACGCCAACGCATCAAAGCTTCGACCCCAATAACTTTACCTGTACTCAGGCAAAGTTTGGGCTGGTAATATGGAATAAATTCTTTGTTTTTTAAAGCTCGGTGTAATTCAGATTCCAACTGTAATCGTTCAAATGCATGTGCATTCATCTCTTCACGATAAAACATAAAGGTATTGCGACCCTGAGCTTTTGCGCGGTACATGGCCACATCAGCATGTTTAAGCAAACTCTGGCCGGAATCTCCATCCTGAGGAAAAATTGAAATGCCAATGCTGGTACTGATATAAAACTCTCTGTCTTCCAGTTTAATCGGTTGATTAAAAAGTTTAATAATTTGTTTGGCGGTTCTTTTAATCGCAGTTTCATCTTCAATCTGATTCATAATAACCGCAAATTCATCTCCGCCTAGACGGGCAATCGTATCGCTGTCGCGAAACCGTTTTCGTAACTTATCGGCAATTTGTTTTAATAAAATATCGCCAACTTCATGGCCCAAGGTATCATTAATGCGTTTAAAGCGATCAACATCAAAAAATAACAAAGCCAGTTTTTTATGCTGACGTTTTGCTTGCGCCAGTCCGCTTTTCAGCCTGTCGTTAAATAGGGCCCGATTGGGCAGACCAGTCAAAACATCATGAAATGCTAAATGCTCCAGACTCTCCTGCGCTATAATTCTGGCGGTTATGTCTTTGCCGGTTGAAACAAAGTGAGTTATATCGCCAAATTCGTTTTTAATGGGACTAATGGTTTTTTCTTCGTAATAGAGTTCACCGCTTTGTTTACGGTTAGCAATCGTCCGGCGAAAAGGTTCACCAGCTAAAATAGTTTCCCAAAGCTGTTTAATAAACTCAGTATCGTGTTTTCCCGAATTAAATATTTTCGGATTTTGACCAATTATCTCTTCCATTTGATAGCCTGTGGTGCTCACTACCGCCTGATTTGCATATTCTATTGTCCCATTTTTATCTGTAATTAAAATTAAATCAGCAGTCTGCTCCAACGCGCTGGATAGCTGGTGCATTTTTTCCTGTTGCTGCTTTTGCGCACTGACATCAAATAAACTGGCACGAATTAGCTGACGGCCTTGCCAGTTAATCATCACCAAACGCGCTTCGCATTCTATCTGAGCTCCGGAACTGTGGCGCATTTTCAAATAACCACAGGGAGATAAACAAGAAAGCGCCTGACGCAATAACTGAGCAAACTGGGCAGGCTGATTGTCAGTGTGTTTTACTAATAACCGGCTGAAAGGACTGCCAATCAATTCATCTTGATGAATTCCAAATAAACTGGATGCTTTGCTATTTGTTTGTAATATTTGAAAGTGATGGGGATCAAATAACACAATTGCATCCGGCGCCGATTCAATTAATGCCTGATTGGTTTGCTCAATTTTAGCCAATTCACTATGAATATGAGCCATTTGGCTAATATCTTTAATTAACGTGACCCTGACGCTTTCTCCGTCTAATTCAGTTAAACAGGATGAGAGCTGACACTGGTATTGTTTACCCGAATCAGATATTAACTGAATCAGCTGATTGTCAATGCAAGTTAGATGGTGCTGCTTCTGAAAGTTTTGCCTGTCACTGGTTGACATAAAACGAAAAAAATCGACTTGTCTGATTTGTTCGCTGTCGACTTCCAATAACTGACAGGCAGCTTGGTTAGCTTCGATAATTTGGCTGCCTTTGTGGATAATTAAAACGTCCGTTGTTGTCTGATTAAACAGGCTCAGCTTTTCCTGTAAAACCAACAACTCCCGCTGAGTCGCCCTACTTTTTTTATCCTCGAGTAAAAGCAAAGCTATGCCTTTATACTGAGCGTGAGCAAATACAGGCCAGACAATGGCTTGCAATTCAATTTTATCACCACTTTTGTGAATTAAATCAATATGACCGGCGGGCGTTTTTTTTTGACAGGCAGTGGCTAACCAGCTTTTCAACGTGTCTTTTTGTTCAACAAAATCTAATATGTGCTGTTTATACAAAAATGCTTCGTTATGACCTGACAAGCTGACAGCTTTAGCATTAACAAACTGCGTCCGGTTATGCTCGTCGAGGCACCAAATGGCAACCAGCTCAGACTGAGCAAGCCCATTAACAAACTGAAAGTCTTTATCCATATGACAATTCTTATCTCAACATAACCAGCTAATAATAAAAGCAATGATTTGTCGGCTTACTGCAAACTTTAAAATTATTTTAATGTACAGCTTGTACAGCAGACAAAACCGGAACTCAGCATAAGACGCAGCAAGCATCAGGTGAGCAGAATCAAGGCTGAGTCAACGGCAGAATTAAGGTTAGCTGATATCTTTTAAAGTGCAAATTTAGTCAAAACTTTATTGATTTAAAACAAGCTTGCCTAATAAGTTGAAATAATCATAACAGGCACAGGCTAAATCAACTCTGTGTTTTGCTTTGGGAAAAATCCCTAACTCTGCTTGCTCTGATTTTTTTGTGCCACTGACCAGGTAAGCATTTTTAATTTCATGGTCCTGAATAACCGATTCAAATGCACGAGCGGCCAACTCTTCCGGCATCGCAAAATAGTATTGCTTCAGCTTTTGATCAATCAGCGTATTGGTTTTTAAATAAGGACTGGGTTGGCGACCATCTTCGGCTAAAAAAATCGTTTTAAAAAACTGGGCCAGTTTTTGATTTAATGGATGCGAAACTGGCTCTTTATTATACAGCCAACTGTTAGAGGCAAATTTTTCTTTGGGTAACTGAAAAATTTTGTCATTAATATAATGGTCAAACGCATGAAACCATTCATGTGCCAGAGCTCCACCGCCGGCATTTTTAGCCAGCGCCAGTTCGCGCTTGCGCATATCATAATGGGCCTGAACATATTTTTGGCCACCTGTGCCAAATGCCAGAGATAAACTGCCTCTCAAGGAAAGTATCTGAGGTGGCACTCTCAAAATCTCAGCCAGATCCATTAACGCATCATAAATTAAATTGGCGGCAATTTGTTGTTCCTGCTCGGTCACCCAGCGACCCACCTGAATTGAACGAAATCCAAATGCTTTTCGAATTTCAGCAAAATTCATATCTCTGTTGTTTCGGTAATCCGGGCCCTGGCGATAATATCCACGCTTTAACCGGTTTATTTTTTTAGGCTGCTGAGATGAGGTTGAATTCACAAGACTGGATTTAAAACGATTAACAGGCAAACTTAATTTGCCTGTTTAGTTGATTATTGACTTGCCTGTCGCTGGCGAACCATTTCAAATAATGTCACGCCGGTTGCGACACTAACATTTAAACTCGAAACACTGCCTGCCATAGGAATTGAAATTAACTCATCACAGGTTTCACGGGTAAGCCTTCTCATACCACTGCCTTCAGCGCCCATTACCAGAGCCATAGGTCCGGTTAATTTAGCCTGATACAAAGTTTGTGTCGCTTCACCGGCTGTTCCTACCACCCAGACACCGTCCTGTTGCAAATCGCGTAAAGTACGCGCCAGATTGGTTACCTGAATAAAAGGCACAGCTTCAGCAGCACCACAGGCCACTTTTTTCGCCACAGCCGTTAAACTGCCTGATTTATCTTTGGGTACAATCACGGCATCCACACCGGCCGCATCAGCAGTTCGTAAGCAGGCGCCTATATTGTGCGGATCGGTAACACCGTCTAAAACCAGTAAAAATGCTGGTTTTTTAAGCTGTTTTAATAAGGTATCCAAATCATTTTCATTTAAAACAGGCGCAGGTTGTACACGTGCAACTAAACCCTGATGCTGGCCGCCACCGGCTTTGTCATCCAAAGCTTTGCGATTGGTAAATTGAATAGAAATACCGTTTTTTCTGGCAGCATTAACGATTTTATTTAATCTTTCGTCATTACGACCTTTTAAACAGAAAATTTCAATAAAACGATGGGGCGCATTTTCAATTAATGATTCTGCCGCATGCAAACCAAAAATTAATTCAGACTTACTCAAGATTATCTCCGCTTTTTATTACTGACTTTTGCAGTTGATTTTTTCCCAGCTTTGGCTTTACGTTTTTTGCTGGACGATTTAATTTTTTTGCCTGTAGGGCTACTTTTTTCTGACTTATCCTGCGCCATCAGCTGCTGTGTTTTACTGCCGCCACGGCTGGAAGTTTCAGTTTGGTTTTTAGCTTTACGCTTACTGTATTTTTTGCGCGCACCTTTATAAGCTTTATCCGATTTTTGATTGGATTCAGTATCCGTTAAAATGAAATCAATTTTTTTATCATCCAGATTAACCGACATCACTTTAATACTGACTTCATCGCCCAGTTTATAAACTTTGCGTTTTTGCTCACCGATTAACCTGTGTTTATTCGCATCATAGATATAAAAATCACTTTGCAGTGAACTGACATGGACCAAACCTTCGACAAACAAGTCGTTAATTCTAACAAAGAAACCAAAGCTGGTTACAGCTGATATTACGCCTTCAAATTCATCACCCAACCTATCTTGCATAAACTCGCATTTAAGCCAGTTAGCCACATCCCGGGTCGCCGTTTCCGCGCGCCTTTCCGTCATTGAGGTATGATCGCCCAACTCATCCATATCTTTGGGGTCATAAACGTATTCGCCGCTGCCTTTTTCAATGACTTTTTGTTCAAGCAGAATAGACTTGATCGCTCGATGTAAGATGAGATCAGGGTAACGGCGAATAGGGGAGGTAAAATGGGCATAATTTGTCAACGCCAGACCAAAATGACCTATATTGTCCGGGGTATAACTAGCCTGCTTCATCGACCGCAATAGCATAGTTTGAATCAGTTCCTGATCGGGTCGACCATCAATTTTGTCAACCAGATATTTAAAGTCTTTCGGCTCTATTTCATCATCCAGCGTAAAGCTGATACCCAGCTCGGCTAAAAAGCCAACAAATTGTGCAAGCTTTTCACTGTCCGGAATATCATGAACCCGGTAGAGCGCCTGAGCTTTATGTTTGGTAATAAACTGAGCAGCGGCCACATTAGCTAAAATCATACATTCTTCGATGATTTTGTGGGCATCGTTGCGCTGAACAATTTCAACCGTTTCAATTTTTCGCTGGGCATTAAAAATAAACTTAGGTTCGAGTGTATCAAATTCGATTGCACCACGCGCCAGTCTGGCCTGTTTTAAACAAGCGTACATGTTATTCAGATTTTCAAGATCCGGTACTAAATGCTGATAGCGCTCTCTGAGTACTTCATCGCCTTTTAAAATGGCATGTACCTTGTTGTAAGTGAGTCTGGCATGAGAATTCATCACCGCCTGATAAAATTTATATCCGGATAAGCGCCCGTTTGCACTAACGGTCATTTCGCAGACCATGCAAAGCCGATCTACTTGCGGGTTAAGTGAGCAAAGTCCGTTAGACAGTTTCTCCGGCAACATGGGAACCACTTGCTCGGGAAAATAAACAGAGGTGCCCCTTTCTTGCGCCTGATCATCCAGTGCAGTACCGGGTCGAACATAATAACTCACATCTGCAATTGCGACCCAGAGCCTCCAGCCCCCTGATTTTTTTGTTTCACAATAAACCGCATCGTCAAAGTCTCTGGCATCTTCACCGTCTATGGTTACCAAAGGTAAATCACGTAAATCAACCCGGTTCAATTTCGCTTTTTCCGGCACCTCATCACTGATTGACTTGAGCTCTTTATCTACTTTGGTTGGCCACTGATGCGGAATATCATAATTTCTTAACGCGACTTCAATTTCCATTCCAGGAGCCATATGTTCACCCAGAACTTCTGTTATTTTGGCTGTTGCATTAACTCGCTTACTCGGTCGGGTGAGCAATTTAGCCACGACCATCTGACCATTTCGCGCACCATTTTTATATTCAGCCGGTACAATAATTTCCTGCGCAATGCGACTATCATCCGGCATGACGTAAGCAATACCATGTTCAACAAAACAACGTCCGACCAAAGGCTCTGTCCGGGTTTGCAATACTCTGACTAAGCGGCATTCTTTTCTGCCTCTGGAGTCAGTTCCGCTTTGTTTAGCCAGAATTAAATCACCGTGTAACAAAGCATCCATTTGATGAGCCGGAATAAATAAATCTTTTTTACCTTTAGGTAAATTTAAAAATCCATAACCATCTTTATGACCAATCACTTTGCCTACATATAAGCCCAGCATTTCGGGTGTTGCATAATCATTATTCTTATTACGAACAACACGACCTTCCTGCTCGACAGCGGTTAAGCAAGCTTGCAATTCTTTTTCAGCTTCCAGACCATGAATATTCAGTTGCTCACACAGTGATAGATAACTGACAGGCTGAAGTTGACTTTCGACATAACTCACCAGTTTTTCGGCAAGTAAAGGGTGAAATTTAAGTGATTCGTTTTGATTAGTCGATTTCATTAAAGAGATATGATGACCTTATTTCGGGTTTATTAATTTTATACAGATTGTTTGCTTAGTATACGCTAATTCGTGACCTGTGTGCAGAATATGCAGATTGTTTAATAAATATTTTATCCAAGTCTGTTTTATCCCGGATAATTAGGTATTATCAAGGCACTAGCGTCTCCCCGAACAATTAAAATTTTATGTTTAGTTTTATATTAAAAGTTAAAATTGGACTAGCTTTATTGGTGAGTATTACTTCCTGCGCTTTGCAAAGTGATTTTCCCGTATCAGACTACCAGAACCAACTGAGCTACCCAGAACAGACTGAAGAATTATTTTTTTTAGAACAAAATGATTCAGAGAATCCCCTGTTTGGTACTCAACTGACTTACCAAAGTAAATTTTATGAGCTGGATCTGTTTACTGTTTTTATTTATCCGGTTCGCCATCTTGACTGGCAGGATCCCTTGCCGGTTTTAATGGATGAAGCCAGCATGGCTTTTCAGTCTCTGGATGAATATATTCAGGAAAATAATTACCAGTCGAGAAGCTTAGAAGATATAGAACAATTAAACTGGCAATTATCCGGTAAGCCGGTCCAGGGAGTCAGAGGCGTCAGCCGGGTACATTTGCACGATGAGCTTTATATGCACAACTACTCATATTTTTTTATTGAGCAAGATAAAGTTATCCGAATCAGCGCTAATATGAAGTTTGCCGAACAACTGCCACCGCCGGATGAGTTCGTTCAAGGATTATTAATTAAGTTGAACGTGCCGCAAGAGTCGCCCTATATGGCTCAGCTCAGAGCCAGTCTCAAAACACAAAATTAAGCCTGATATCTTATCAGGCGCTAGCCTTCAGCCTGTCGCTGAAGAATTTGATTTAATTCAGGTAAAGCAAACTGGCTTAATTGCGCTAGCTGGGCCTGTTCGGTTAAAACATCCTGCAAAATTTGCTCTGTAGTCAGAGGATTCGCCAGAACGACCCTGAATACCGTAATGGTCTGATTAGGATAGAGTTGACTGCTCAGCCGGGTCCGGCTGACAAAAGACTTACCCGCTTCACGCTGACATTTTTGAATAAACCGGGTCAGGTCATCCAATTTTTCGTTAATCAGGGTCTGAGCTGATTCATCAGCATGCAAAAGCAAATGTTTAATTGCTCTGGGCACATAACGATAAGTCAATATGCATAATTCAGGTTCGGAAATAAGCTCAAAATCTGCCTGCTGATTAATCAAACCTGCAAAATATTCAGCCTGCTTGATACTGCGGTTAATCAAGAGTTCATAACCTTGCCGGCCAAGTACTTTTAATGCGGAATAAACCAGCATCGCCATACCCGGTCGTGATCCCTCAAGCGTGTGAGAGCCCAGATCTTTTGAACCTTTACGCAGAACATATTCTGCATGGTGCTCAATTTCGGCAGCTAAACCCGGTTGCTTGAACAGAACAATGCCGGATCCCATAGGTACATACATTTGTTTATGCGCATCAATAGTCACACTATCAGCGCGCTCAATGCCCTTAAGCAAATGTTTATGTTGATTAGAAAAAAGAGTCGCCCCGCCCCATGCTGCATCAACATGAAAATGACAGTTTAACGCCTGAGCCAAATCCGCCAGCTCATCCAGCGGATCGATATTACCGGTTTCGGTTGTGCCAGCTACGCCAACAATTGCCATCACTTTAATCTGTTTAGATGCCAGCTCTGCGGCTTTTTCACGCATTTGCTCAACCAGCACCCTGTGCTGAGCATCTACGTCAATCGCAATTAAATCATCCCGGCCAATGCCTAACACATCAGCCGCTTTGCCCAGTGAATAATGACCCCGGTTTGAAACCAGAACAGCTACTCCCTGATAGCCATAATGACTTAGAGCACGATACATTCCTTCGCGGTTAACACCATTAAACTCGCCATCAGCTTTTAACAAATTATTACGCGCGACCCATAAAGCCGTAATATTCGCGAGTGTACCGCCAGAACAAAAGGCCCCTAAAGAATCAGATTCAGAGTGCATATAAGTTTGATAAAAATCAGAGTTCTGGCCATATACCAGATTATGCATCATACCGAGAACTTGCCTTTCGAGCGGAGTAAAGGCTTTTGAAGTTTCAATTTTGACCAGATTTTGATTCAGTGCGATCATAATTTTTGACAAAGGCAGCATAAAATAAGGCAGAGCCGATGTCATATGACCTATAAAGCTAGGAGCGGCTGTGTGAACAGAGTTAGCAACCAGTTTATCTAATAAAAACTGGGTATGATCAGATACAAAAGTTGGCTGCTCCGGCATATCCGGACAACTGAAATCCCGCTCTATTTCACCTAAAGAAACAGCTCGCGCAACGATATGCTCATTCAGAAAACCAGCCAGGTTTTCTGAAATTTCTTTTTCAATCTGACCTAAGGTAGAATCCGGCGCCTCTGCTACCGTAAATATACGGTATAAAGACTCCATGTCCGCCGTTGCGACTTTTGTAGTTGAGTTATTCACTAAATAATTATCAATAAAAAACAAAATGCTGATCCCTAAACTTTAAATAAGTTTAGGTCAGTTGTCTTCTATTTCGCAGGAAAATTTACTTATTTGTTTAAAAATAAAGCAAATCTTGGTCTAACCAGCCTAGATCCTGTTTATCTTTGTATTATTTTTGAGCAACAGGCGATTTTAATCATTAACAAAGCAGAATGAGTGCGGTTTAGTTGTTCTAAATAAACGAATTCTAATGAAGTTAAGGGTTAAAATAGCCATTGCCCTTCGGGCTGA
>Ga0207833_100129_pt1 | contig 67097 bp, 62 predicted proteins | sample TtaePargueraPR_6_FD_187753 | JGI IMG/M metagenome (GOLD analysis project Ga0207833, IMG submission 187753) | Aerobic enrichment media microbial communities from Bioluminiscent Bay, La Parguera, Puerto Rico - Tt and E1 (2) (SPAdes) | ecosystem: Environmental > Aquatic > Marine > Unclassified ...
GAGAAAAAATTGTCTTAGACAAGGCAAAAATAACGAAATTTAGTCGTCTAAAAGAATTATTTTTAACGCCGTATAAGACAATTTTGGCCTCAGCCCGAAGGGCAATGGCTATTTTAACCCTTAACTTGATTAGAATTCGTTTATTTAGAACAACTAAACCGCACTCATTCTGCTTTGTTAATGATTAAAATCGCCTATTGCTCAAAAATAACACAAAGATAAACAGGCTCTAATGCAGCAAATATGATTGTATTTGCTGCCGCTATACATCTGAATGCAAATGACCAGAGGGTGATTGACTCGGGTTTTAACTTCAGATTACCTGTTGTATTGTGTAAGGTCTTTAGTCATTTCAAAATTTGAGTTTGATTGACTATACTGCAGGTATGAATGAATTTTATTAGCAGCTTAGGTGGGTGGCATGCCATTATCCGTATTTGAGCAAGATGAAGTTAAACAACATATTATTTCAATTGTCGACCAAGCTTTATTGTACGCTTTCAAAAATAATGGCAACCGTTTACCCGAACATTTAATTCCTCGAAGTCCCCAACTAGCGCAGCCTCTCGCCTGTTTTGTCTCACTTAGTCATAATGAACTACTGCGAGGTTGTGTTGGTACCACGATAGCCAGTGAGAGGCTAGATAATAATATTGCTTGGTATACCCATGAAGCTGCTTTTCATGATCCCAGATTTGATCCGATTGAAAAAAATGAATTAGCAGGGTTATCAGCAGCCGTATCTGTGATGACAGCTCCGCTACTGTTAAATGTAAGCTCTGAAGCGGATTTAATTGACCAACTCATCCCGAATCGGGATGGTGTTATGATTCAGTATGGCCAGCTTTCGGCAATTTTTTTACCCTGTCAATGGCAAACTTACCCGCAACCCGCAGCTTTTTTAAATGCGCTTAAACAAAAAGCGGGCTGGCCTTTACATGGCTGGACGCATGCGATGCGAGCCTGGGTATTTCAGACTTATAAGGTGGAAGGGGCGCTGAAACTGTCTGCGATGGCTTAGCTAGGCTGTCCGGTATACGTTTAGGGCTAATATATAAATAGCTTTCACTGACTTGTTTAGCGTATTTTTTGGCTTCAACTGCTAATTCCGCAACATGATGATGGTTCTGACAGCTTTTCAGACAGGGTGAAATTAATCCGATGGATAAACTGAGTAGCGGATAAAAAACAGCTTCACCTGAGCGAGTCTGCCCTGGGTAACCACCTGCCTGAATATGACTTTGACTGAAAAAGTCACTAACGCTTTCGTTAAACCGGGTTATCAGTTTATTGAGTTCAATAGCATGCTCTCTTTCATAAAAAATAATCACAAAATCATCACCACCAATATGGCCAACAAAACAGGGGTGTGTGCTTTGAAATTGTTTAAGTAAGTTAGCTAACATTAAAATGACTTGATCGCCTTTTGCATAACCGTATTGATCGTTAAAGGGCTTAAAGTGGTTCAGGTCCAGATAGGCCATTGAAAATGCTTGTTTACTGGCTATCAGAGCGTCCACTTCTTTATCAATTGGTACATTCCCGGGCAATTGAGTCAGCGGATTTGAATGTTTGGCTCTTTCAATTTTTGCATCGGTAATTTTGCGCAGCAAAGTTCTGACTGAACCTATCCCGATATAATGACCTCGTTCGGTAATAACAAAAGGCGTTCTGGCTTCCAGTCGGGTTTCGTCGGTTAGCATTCGGCTTAGCTCTTCTATCGGCATATCTGACTCGGCCACTATAAAATCTGTTTTCATTAAGGCACTGATTGGCTTTTTGTCATATAAGGCATGCCCTAAAGGTTGCGAAAAGTGCTCCATTAACTCTTCACGCATCACAATGCCGATGACTTTTACGCCGTCTAGGATAGGTATTGTATACAGGGTTTTATTGTTTCTGAACCTGTCCATAACGCTCCGGGTTGGCGTGTCCCAGCTTTCAGCTTTAATTTTATTAAGTAATAAAGAAACCGTTTGTTGATTAGCAAAACCAAATTGAGAATAGTGCTTTTTAGGTGTGGATAAGACTTGCGGCATTGTGAGTCGCGGATTGACTTCAGGTCTGGCTAATAAAAAGCCTTGAGCGAAGGTAATTCCCAAGGCTCGAACGCTATCCAGTTCAGCCTGAGTTTCTATTCCTTCTACTATTGTCATTGCCCCTGTATTATCAGCCAGTCTGAGTACCGCATTTAAAAATTCACGTTTCATGATGTCCTGATCGCAATCCTGAACAAAATAGCGGTCAATTTTTATTAGATTGGGTTTTATTTTTGACCATTGGATCAGCCCCGAGTAGCCAGCGCCTAAATCATCTATTGCAAACTGAATTCCTAAACTGCGTAACAAGGTTATCGTGTTTTTCAGATCTTCAATGCTCTTAGCCGGATTATCTTCGGTGATTTCAATTACGAGCCGATTGCCGGTTAAGCCAAATCGGTGAAGTAGTTGTTTTAAATAGCCTAAGTTGGCCAGGCAACAGACAATAAAGTTAGGCGTCATATTTAAAAATAACTTGCCGGGCAGACTTTGTTTGGCAAAGCTTTCAATGGCTTTTTCTATACATATGGTTTCAATCTGCTGGTGGCAATTATACAAATCTGCCGCTTCAAACAGATATTGCGGCGACTCTAATGCTGACTCGATTGGTCCGCGACTAAGCGCCTCAAATCCAAGAAACCGGTTACTGGATAAATTGAAAATGGGTTGGAGTACGGTATGGATAAGTTTGCCATGGATTATTTTATCTAACAGCAATTTTGTATGTATCTGGTTTGGCACGATAAACTCCTAAACCTTATTTGTACTTATTGATATAGGTATTTAAGTTATTTTTAATAATGCGCTTACTCTGTCCGGTTTGATTTGCTATTGAAGCGGTTTTTCCAGCTTAAAGTGATTGAAACTGGTTTACAGATTTTTTGCCGTGTTATAATGAAAGTTACTGAAGTAAAATACATGTATGGCTTAATTATAAAACCAACTCCGGGTAATAATTGAGTATCAGAGCGCTAGTAAATATATGTTTTAGCATATCTTTCTAGTGTTAAGTTTTAATGACAAGGGGTCATCAATGCAGCAGGTCAGTTCTCCTTGTATTCGTCAGTGTTGTTTGAATGAATCTGATGTTTGCATTGGCTGTGGGCGCTTATTGAGTGAAATCCTTAAGTGGTCAGATACTAAAGCAAACGATCAGCAGCAAATCGTTGAGCTTGCGAAAAAAAGGCGTGAGCAGCTAAAATCCGGTAATTAATGCAAACAATGGCAGACAGTTTTGTTAGCCTATGCAAAATCTGGTTTGAGTAATTCTATTAATTTTGAATATTGTTGAAGAAATTCAATAAAAATCTGTATTAACCCAAGAGAAATTGACAAGTAAGACATTTTTACGTTTTTAAAATGGCTACATCTTGGTATCCTTGCGTTAATAATTAGCTTTAGGGGAATTCTATTGTGGAAATGATGTCTGGTGCCGAAATGGTTGTTCGGACGCTAACTCAATTAGGAGTTAAGCATATTTTTGGATATCCGGGTGGCGCTGTTCTGGATATATATGATGCGTTATTTGAAGCAAGTGATATTGAACATATTTTAGTTCGTCATGAACAGGCCGCAGCTCATATGGCTGACGGTTATGCACGTGCAACCGGCGAAGTCGGAACCGTGTTGGTGACTTCCGGACCGGGCGCAACTAATACCATTACCGGTATTGCGACCGCTTACATGGATTCAATTCCTATGGTGGTCTTGTCAGGTCAGGTCGCCACTTCAATGATAGGTGAAGATGCGTTTCAGGAATGTGATATGGTGGGGTGTTCTCGCCCGGTTGTAAAACACAGCTTTTTGGTGAAAAAAGCAGAAGATATTCCAACGGTGATTGCCAAAGCATATCATATTGCTGCAACCGGTCGTCCTGGTCCTGTTGTGGTCGATATCCCAAAAGATATTGTCAATCCTAAGGAATCTCATCCGTATATTTTCCCTGACAGTATCAATATGCGTTCTTATAACCCAACGGTTAAAGGTCATAAAGGACAGGTTAAAAAAGCGCTTCAGGTCTTACTGGCAGCTAAAAAACCTGTTTTATATCTGGGTGGCGGTTCAATCGCAGCCGAATGTAGTGATTTAATTACTGCGTTTGCTGAGCGTTTAAATTTACCTGTTACCAATACATTAATGGGTCTGGGCGCATTCCCGGGTCAACATAAGCAGTGTTTAGGTATGTTAGGTATGCATGGTACGGTGGAAGCCAATAAAACGATGCATAATTCAGATGTCATTCTGGCTCTGGGAGCGCGATTTGACGACAGGGTAACGAATAATGTTAAAAAATTCTGCCCGAACGCAACTATCCTGCATGTCGATATTGATCCGACTTCTATTTCTAAAACCGTCAGTGCTGACGTACCTATTGTGGGCTCGGTTAAGCAAGTTCTGTCGGACATGATAGATATTCTGGATTCAACGGGTGAAAGTTTGGAACCAGCTGCGATGGCGAGCTGGTGGTCTGAAATTCAAGTCTGGCGTGAACAAAAATGTTTAAGTTATGCAAAATCAGACAAGGTGATCAAACCACAGCAAGTTGTTGAAGCCATGCATAGGGTGACTAACGGTGAAGCCTACGTCTCATCTGATGTGGGTCAGCACCAAATGTTTGCAGCATTGTATTATCCGTTTAATAAACCCCGCCGTTGGATTAACTCGGGTGGTTTAGGCACCATGGGCTTTGGTTTACCGGCTGCGATGGGGGTTAAGGTTGCTTTACCTGATTCGGTTTCAATTTGTATTACTGGTGATGGCAGTATTCAGATGAATATTCAGGAGCTATCAACCTGTATGCAGTATGGGATTCCGGTCAAAATTATCTCACTGAACAATCAGGCATTAGGTATGGTTCGTCAGTGGCAGGATTTAATTTATGGTGGACGCCACAGCCATTCTTACATGGAGTCTTTACCGGACTTTGTTAAATTGGCAGAAGCCTATGGTCATGTAGGGATTCGGGTGAGCGATCCAAGTGAACTGGATGAAGCACTTGAAAAATGTTTTTCAATGAAAGATAAATTAGTCTTTATGGACATTTTAGTCGACCAAGACGAACATGTATATCCTATGCAGATTAAATTTGGTGCAATGGATGACATGTTATTAGGTAAACCAAAGGCGGAGTAAAAGATGCGAAGAATATTATCTGTTTTATTAGAAAATGAACCAGGCGCATTATCCCGCATTGTTGGTTTATTCTCACAGCGTGGTTATAACATTGAAACCTTAACTGTGGCACCCACAGATGATCCAACCTTGTCTCGTTTGACTGTGACAACGGTTGGAGATGATCGTGTCATTGAACAAATTACTAAACAGGTTAATAAGCTGGTTGATGTGCTAAAAGTATCTGATATCACTGATGGCGATCATATAGAACGTGAATTGATGATGGTTAAAGTGAAAGCGGATACCACTGCATTGCGTGACGAATTAAAACGCTTATCTGATATTTTCAGAGGGTTAGTCGTGGATGTGACACCGACCACTTATGTTATTCAACTAGTGGGTACCAGTGCTAAGTTGGATGCTTTTATTGAAGCATTGCGCAGTGAAGCTGAAATTATTGAAGTGGCGCGTTCAGGTGTGACCGGTTTATCGCGTGGCGAAAAATCACTTAGATTCTGATTCAAAGCGATAAATTAATACCAGAAAAGGCAGGTGTTCCTGCCTTTTTTGATCACAATAACACAATTAAAGATAGTTTATGATTCGACACACAGTTGTATTTACTTTAAAACATCCGAAAGGTTCAGTTGCTGAAGCTGAGTTTTTAAAAAAAGCGGCAAAACTAGAGCGAATTAATGTCGTTCAGAAATTTGAAATTCTGCACCAAATTAGTCAGAAAAACCCGTTTGATTTTGGCTTATCAATGGAATTTGCTTCCATGACAGAATTCCGATATTACAACGAACATCCTGATCATCTTGATTTTGTGGAGTATGTTTGGAAAAAAGAAGTAAGTGAATTTATGGAAATTGATTATCAACCGCATCAGTTTATTGAGTCATGTGAATAAGGGGCTGTAAGCCGAACTTAGCATATCTATTCTTTCAGTCATTTTTACACCGCTTCCACAGCTTTTTTATCTCGCTTGTCTTGTCTGAGCTGTCAGGTAAGACATCTTACCTCTAAGATATCGGAGTTGTTCAAAAACTAGCCCACTGCTATACCTGTTTAAGTATGTTGAATGAGTTTTAAACCGGTTTAATAGCGCTTTATATCTGATTTAGGGTCTTGCTTGTTCAACATTCTGCTAGCTGCCGAGCTCCCGTTAACAATTAACGGGATGTTTTTATACCTGAACATTTTGTTCAGGTTGATTAAAAGGAGATTGTTATGGCTATTGGACAAGAACTATCCAGCATTGATTTCAAATCAATGATTGGCGGACCATTAGATGCAGTAGTAAGGGCCCAGGCGCAGTCTGCACAAACTTCAGTTGATTTTATTAAATCTGTTGGATTTGAAGCAGACAGTAATGAGCCGACGATGGTCACTTTCAGTTATATGAAAGCAGTAGAAACCCGGGATGAAGAAGGCAATGTTACCGGAGTGGAACCGAAAAAGTTTGATCTCACCGTTCCGATTCTGACTATGTTACCGATTCCGTTTATCCGGGTCGAAGAAACCACGATTAACTTCAATGCCAAAATTAACTCCGTTCAGGAATCAACTACAACCTCATCTCAAAGTTTAAATACTAAGCTTTCTGCTAAAGGTGGTTGGGGTCCTGTTTCGGTGAAATTAAGTGCAAGTTATTCAACCAAAAGTGCCAAATCGAGTTCATCCAAAATTGAGCGTACTTATAGTTTGTCTGTTAATGTGCGGGCTGTGCAGGATGAGCTGCCAGCAGGTACAGAAAAACTGCTCAATATTTTGGAAAACTCAATCACTGAAGTTGAAGCTAATCCCTAGCTAATTCAGAAAAAAGGGGCTTTGCCCCTTTCTCACCCGATATCGCAAAGGAATTACAATGTCAGAATTAAGTGAAGTATTAGGTGCATTAATGGTCAGCCTGGTTCATGCAAGAAGGATGGCTGATGAAGAAACCGCTGCGGTTGCTGAATACTATAAAGATAACCCCCTGCTGGAAGGTATGAGTTTACCCAGAGTCAGAGTGCCTGAGCTGACGATAGATATGCCACTCACGCTTAAAAAGCATATTCCGGCAAAAGATGCAGAGCTTGATTCTCCGGCCAATATACACAGGGCATTAATGGAGCACTTTAAACAAAGCCTGGATGATGAAGATATTTTAAGTCGGACTAAATCTTTTCAAAATGCATTTGATAAAGAGTCAAAACTCGCATTGGATAAAATATCTGAGTTACAGCGCTCCACCGATACACGTGTTACTCGCGAAGCTGTGCTAAGAAGCATTGATGATGCTTATGCCAAAGCGTTGAAAAAAACAGCCTCAACCAGTGAAATTCCATTTGAAAAAACGGATGCGGTCAATAAAGCGGTACGCCATAGCATTTCTCAAATTGCGCTAAAATCCAGTTCTAACCCACTGTCACTGATTACAGATGCAACTACAAGTGCCGTGAAAGAAAGCGCCACCTCGCAGAGCAGTGTACGTTTACAGATTACGCTTAGGGAAGAGGGACTTGAGTGGTCATCGTCTAGTCAGGACGGTAGATTAAAAAACAGACTTCAGCCAGAGTAGCTTATGCGATCTATTGCTAAAGAAAAAATAATGAATCAGTTAATGCAACTGCCCGGGTTGAGTAATCAGTATACTCACCTCGATCCAGGGTATGTGCAGAATGTGCAAGTCTGGTTGCAGGATACAGAAAAGCAGTTGGAGCCACTCAGGCTGCCTGCTGTATCTAAACTTGCAACCCTTCGTGGAACTTTGGTTGCAGCGGATGATGGTTATACCGACCCTTGCATATCTGAACAGTCCCGAAGCAAACGCAAAGCAAAAAGAGCCTTGGCCGCACATACACTAACTCAGGCTGAAGAGATTTTAAGTCAGGAAGTGGCGGTAATTGAGCAGTCTTTTTCAGAGTTAATTGATAAGCTGTCTCAATTATTAGCCATTCGCTTTGCACAAGACGCTTTGCCGGTCAGCCCGGGTATTACAACTCAGTATATAGACCAAATCTGGACCATGCTGGGGGAAATTGATGATACCAAAAGTATGTACCGTTACATTCAAGCAAGAACCGGTTTAACCGACAGACGTTATTTATTGCATGCTTTGCTAGAAAATATGCTTTCGCATACTTGATGCTCAAGCGTCTCTGGGTAACCCTTTTTCCACAACCCGGACTAAGCGTTTGACTTGTTTGGTCTGGCTTGACTGATTATTTTGTTGTTTCAGCGTTTGCTGCTTGATTGCCCACTCGATGTGGGTTTTTACCAGTTCTGATGATGAGCTTAGGGATTCAGATAAGGCATCAATAATGTTTTGATCATAATCAGCATTGCCCAGTCCAACCGCTAAATTTCGCTGCCAACGTTCAAAACCAATGCGTCGGATGGGAGAGCCCAGAGTTTTTTCCAGAAAAGTGGGTTCATCCCAGTGCCAAAGCGTGAGCAGATCTTCACTTAATAAACCATGACGTTCTTTAAAGTCAGCCTCTTGACTGAGCTCTGCATAACGGTTCCAGGGACAAGCTAGTTGGCAGTCATCACAGCCATAAATACGATTCCCTATCAGCGCCCGAAACTCGGCCGGAATTTCACCGTCAAGTTCTATGGTCAGATATGAAATACAACGTCTGGCATCCACCTGATAAGGTTCAACTATGGCGGCTGTCGGACAGAGTGTCATACAGGCAACACAGCTGCCGCATTGCTCCTCAACAGGCGCATCAATCGGTAATGGTAAATTGATCAGCAATTCACCCAGAAAAAACCAGCTGCCAGCTGCTTCATCCAATACGAGTGAGTGTTTACCCACCCAACCTAAGCCTGCTTTTTCGGCCAATGGTCTTTCCAATATGGGAGCAGAGTCGACAAAAGGGCGAAAGCCCGTATTCAATTCAGTTTGCTGTTCAATTTTTTGGCCCAGCTGTTTGAGTTTATTTCGCACGACTTTATGGTAATCCCGGCCGACGGCATACCGACTGACATAGGCTTTTTGTGACTGAGACAGAGTGGATGCAAACTGAGCATGTTCAGGCAAATAATCCATTCTGACACAAATTGCGCGAACACTGCCTGGATGTAGTTCTTCAGGCCGAGCTCGCATCATGCCATGTCGCGCCATATAATCCATTGTTCCGTGATAACCTTTCTCTAACCACTGAGTTAACTCAGTTTCATGTGCCCTTAAATCCAGATCACTAATGCCAACCTGACTAAAACCCAGCTCTCGGCCCCAGTCTTTAATGTGTTTTGCTAGTTGGATTAATTGCGTCTGGTTTAATGACATGAATAACCTTTAAAATTTAATAATTCTGAATTGATTTTATCAGATTTTAGCGATTAACTGTTCTCATCGTTGAAAATCCGTATTATATAACGCATTAAACAGACGCAAATGAATGAATAACATGAAGTTAGTAGAAAGCCGACAATTACCCAGCCAGGTTTATATGCCAGAACAGCTTCGTCAAAATGAAGCTTTAGCTGCAGAAAGAGCAGACATCAGCTTATATGATTTAATGCGAAAAGCGGGGGCTGCTGTATTTGAGCTGGTCGAAAAGCATTTTGTTGCCCCGGCAACAATTTGTATTTTGGCAGGTAAAGGCAATAACGCAGGAGATGGCTTTGTCGTGGCTGAACTGGCTGCACAAGCTGGCTGGCAAGTAACAGTTGCAACCATGCCAGGCTGTGATAAATGGCAGGGCGATGCTGAGCAGGCGCGTCAGTCAGCTCTGAAGCACAATATTCAGTTATCTGAAGCTGCAGATTTGGCCATTGAGCAATATGACATAGTGATTGATGCAATATTAGGAACCGGTATCAATCAGCCGCTAAAGTCAGACTGGCAAAAAATAGTGCATAGTGTCAATAAATGTGCCAAACAGATTATTAGTATTGATATTCCAAGCGGATTGAATGCCAAAACCGGTTGTATAATGGGCGCTTCAATTAAAGCTGAACACACTGTCACTTTTATTGGGTTAAAGTCTGGTTTATTGACCGCTGACGCGGCTGATCAAGTGGGTTTGTTGCACTTTGCCGGGTTGGGTGTTGATCAATATTTTAATGAACAGAATCATGCCTATTACAGGTTAAGCCAGGCAAATGAATTAAAAGGGTATTTTGGCAAACGAAAACGTAATTCTCACAAAGGCGCATTTGGCCATATTCTGTGTATAGGCGGCGATAAAGGTATGTCTGGTGCAATCCGGTTATCAGCAGAAGCGGCTTTAAGGGCAGGCGCCGGACTGGTTTCTGTTATTACGCACCCGGATAATGTGTTAGCTGTATCTATGACACGACCTGAATTAATGGTGTTAGGTGTTAATGGGATTAATCAGGACTTAAAAGATAAAGTGGCTGCCGCAGATGTTATTGTTATTGGCCCTGGACTAGGTAAAACCGGTTGGGCCAATGGCCTAATGCAATTTATTATTGAGCAAGATACACCGAAAGTGATTGATGCCGATGGTCTTAACTGGCTGGCACAACATCCACTTAAACAGAAAAACTGGGTTTTAACCCCGCACCCAAAAGAAGCTAGCCGGTTAATTTCGCAAAGCCCTCATCATGTTCAACACGACAGATATGCTGCAGCAACAGAGTTACAAGCCTGTTATGGTGGCACTGTGGTATTAAAGGGGTGCGGTAGTTTGATCGCGACTAAAGAAGATATCTCGATTTGCAGACTGGGAAATCCCGGGTTAGCAACTGCTGGCAGCGGTGATGTTTTAGCTGGTATAATTGCCAGCTTAATTGGTCAGGGTTTTTCACCTGAGCTGGCGGCGGAACTTGGCGTCAATGTTCATGCGCTGGCAGCAGATCTAGCTGCTAAGTCCGGTGAAAGAGGCATGTTGGCAACAGACTTATTCCCTTTCATCCGTCAAGTTGTAAACCAAGCTGTAGAGTCTAAATATGATTAAAAATATCCATTTACCGGGTCCGGAACAAACAGTTAAACTGGGCAAGCAGTTATCCAATGCAATTGAGCCGCCTTGCATTATTTATTTAGTTGGCGACTTGGGTGCCGGAAAAACCACGCTTTCACGTGGTATTATTCAGGGATTTGGCTTTAACGGCGCCGTTAAAAGTCCAACCTATACCTTGGTGGAACCATATGAATTAGATAAGGTCAATATTTATCATTTTGACCTGTATCGTCTCGCTGATCCTGAAGAACTTGAGTATATTGGTATTCGTGAGTATTTTGATGATAACAGTATTTGTATCATAGAATGGCCAGAAAAAGGCGCTCAATGGTTGGCAGAGCCAGATCTTGTGGTTAATATGATACATGATAATGAGCAGCGCCGGGTTGAATTACAGGCAAAAAGCTCAACCGGAGAATCAATTATTCAACAACTAAAATGAACTGGATTAAATTGAAACGTAAATTTTTATGGTGTTTAGTCACGTTTATTCTGGCGTGTATCAACTTTAATGCTGTTGCTGGCAATAATATTAACGGCATTCGTATCTGGCCGTCACCTGATAGTACCCGGGTTGTTTTTGATCTGAAAAATAAGCCTGAATACAGCTATTTCTTTTTAGAAAATCCTCATCGTTTGGTTATAGATTTACGACAGTTTGAGCGCCAGTTTGATGTTTCAAAGTTAACTAAAACCGGTGATTTAATTAAACGCATTCGTTACAGTCGACCCGAATATAAAAATTCAATTCGGGTTGTTTTAGATTTGAATAAGCAATTACAGGCCGGGCTATTTGCCTTGTCGCCAGTCGGCAACTATGGAAATCGGTTAGTAGTCGATTTAACCGATGCCAGTGCAGCTAAAGTCACAACTAAAAAACAGACCGATAATTCAGGTAATCGCGATATCGTGATTGCGGTAGATGCTGGGCACGGCGGCGAAGATCCTGGCTCTATCGGTCCGAGCGGTTTGTATGAAAAAATAGTCACTCACCAGATATCCCACAAGTTAGCTGCATTGATTAATAAACAGCAAGGTTTGTCTGCTGTATTAACCCGCTCTGGCGATTATTATATTGATGTCAATAAACGTTCCGTGATTGCCAGACAAAAAAAAGCCGATTTACTGATTTCTATTCATGCGGATGCGTTTACTAATTCGCAGCCCCGCGGCGGATCTGTATGGGTATTATCACTGCGTCGTGCCAATACTGAAATAGGCCGCTGGCTTGAACAAAAAGAGCAGCATTCTGAATTATTGGGGGGGGCAGGCGATATTATTAAAGACACGCAAAATGAAAAATATTTGGCACAGGCACTGCTGGATATGTCGATGGATCATTCGATGTCGAGCAGCTATTTATTGAGTCAGGAAGTGGTTAAGCATATGTCCGGTGTTACTCGAATGCATAAATCCCGACCTCAGGCGGCCAGTTTAGGGGTGTTAAAATCACCGGATATTCCTTCTATTTTGATTGAAACCGGTTTTATATCAAACCCGACCGAAGAGCGCTTATTAAGTCAACGTGAGCATCAATACAAATTAGCCAACGCGATATTAGGTGCCATTAAAAACTTTTATAAAAAACACCCACCGGAAGGTACTCTGTACGCCAGTCTTTATCGTAACAAAGATCATATCGTCTCGCGTGGAGAATCATTATCTGTGATCGCCAAACGGTATGCGGTGACTATCTCTGCGCTTAAGCAGGCTAATAGCTTAAAGTCTGATGTATTACATATTGGTCAAACTCTGAAAATTCCTCAATCATAATGACTATTCAAATTTTATCACCACAGCTTGCTAACCAAATAGCGGCAGGCGAAGTGGTAGAGCGCCCGGCATCTGTTGTTAAAGAATTAATCGAAAATAGTTTGGATGCAGGGGCGACTCAAATTGAGATTGAGATTGAAAAAGGCGGCAGCCAGATGATCCGAATTCGGGATAATGGCTGTGGTATTAATAAAGAAGAACTCGCTTTAGCCCTCAGCCGCCATGCAACTTCTAAAGTTTCCAGTTTAACGGATCTTGAGCAAATTATGAGTCTGGGGTTCCGTGGGGAAGCGCTGGCAAGTATCAGTTCAGTTTCTCGTTTAACGCTTACTTCAAAAACCGCAGAGCAGACACAAGCCTGGAGTGCTTTGGCTGAAGGGCGGGAGATGGATGTGAAAATTCAGCCCGCAGCACATCCGACAGGAAGCTGTGTTGAAGCTGCCGATCTCTTTTTTAATACACCTGCCCGTCGCCGTTTTTTACGAACAGATAAAACTGAATATTCGCATATAGATGAAATCGTCAGGCGGGTGGCGTTAAGTCGTTTTGATGTTCAGATTAAACTGAGTCACAACGGTGCACTGCAGCGTCATTACCGGATTGCCCATAATGAAGCCGGGCAACACAGACGTATAGCCGCGATTTGCAGTAAACATTTCATTGAAAATGCAATAAGAATTGACGCTGATTACGATGGTATCAAAATGACGGGCTGGCTTGGATTACCTGTCACGGGTCGCAATCAGGCGGATATGCAGTATTGTTATATCAATGGCAGAATGATGCGTGATAAGTTAATTAATCATGCTATTCGTCAGGCTTACACAGATAAAATACCGTCTGATTTATATCCTGCCTATGTGCTCTATATAGAAATAGATCCCAAACAAGTTGACGTAAATGTGCATCCGGCTAAACATGAAGTCAGGTTTCATCAGGCGCGTCTAGTGCATGACTTTGTATTCCAGACTCTGCAAAAAAGCCTTGCTCAGAGCATTGATTCTATTATGTATGATCAGCTAAATCAGGCAGAATCAGAAGCTGTTCACTCGTTTTCTGGTTTACCCGAAAAACAGCGGCAAGCCGACACATACCATCAGCCTAAAGGCTCGGCGGACAGTATTCAGCCTGCAACAATGCAATCCGCTCAATCTGGAAAAGGTAAAACCTACAGCCAGCCGACAACTAATGAGCAGACGATTAATCAAGGGCATGGGTTTGGTAACCGCAATTATTCAGATGGGCAAGGTGCACGGTCACTTCTGGGAGAGTTGGGAGACGGCGCTAAAAAATTGTTTCCGGGTCAGCAGCATAAAACACCAATTCAGCATGAATTCAGCGCTAATATGCAGCCCAAGCAATCTAATTATCAAAACAATTTAGCTGAGCAGCTCCGTCAATATAAAAGTTTACTGAAGCCGGAAGTTGAAAATACCGACAATTTAAAAACAGCCAAGACGCCTGCACACTGGCAGCTATTAAAATCTATTTCGGGTCAGTTTATTTTAATGAGTCAGGCAGACGAACTATATCTGGTCAAAATGAATGAGCTTTATGCGGCTGCGATGACTGCAAAACTGGCGCTTAACTTTCGGCAGAATAAGCTTATAAGCCAACCTTTATTATTGCCGGTGGCGATTCGCCTGGAAGCTAATCAGGCAGAAAATTTAACGAATAAATGTGGAACTTTAACTAGATTAGGGATTCAAACTCAAATAAAACAGCAACATAGCTTAATTGTGCAAAAAGTACCAGCCATGTTGAGAGAGTTAAATATCGCCGATGTGATTGGTCACTGGTTAACATTTTATGAATCTGTAGAGGAATCTCAGGCGTTTCCACAGCAAGCTGCTTTTTTATTATCTTTGGCCGCTTGTAACGGGCAGACACTTGAATTGGATAAAATCAGACCTATATTTAACGAATGGAAACAATTTGATCCAAATGCCATGCAGCAATGGATAACAAAACATAGTAAAATGGTTGATTTATCTGAGCTAATTGGTAACTGGTAATGGGCGATACACAAGCAATTTTTTTAATGGGGCCGACCGCATCAGGTAAGACTGCGCTGGCCATTGAGTTGTGTCAGCAATACCCATGTGAAATTATCAGCGTTGACTCAGCGCTTGTTTACAAAGGCATGGATATAGGTACGGCAAAACCAACAGCGGATGAATTGGCGATTGCACCGCATCATCTGATTGATTTTTTAGATCCGTCTAAAGCCTATTCTGCTGCCGATTTCAGACAAGATGCGCTAGCGTTAGTAGAGCAAATTCACGCAAATGGAAAAATACCACTCTTTGTGGGTGGAACCATGCTATATTTTAAAGCATTATTAGAGGGTTTATCGAATTTGCCAGCAGCGGATGCTAAAATTCGCCAGGAAATTGCGGCACAGGCTGAAAAATATGGGTGGGAGAGTTTACACCAAGAGCTGAGTCAGTATGATCCTGTATCGGCTGAAAGAATTCACCCTAATGATCCTCAGCGTATTAACCGTGCGGTTGAGGTGTATCGAATTTCAGGTAAAAGTTTAACTGAATTAACTCAGGATAAGGGGGACGCATTTCCTTACCGGGTGAAACAGTTTGCAATAGCACCGGCAGATCGTGCCATTTTGCATGACAGAATAGAACAAAGGTTTATGCAGATGCTGGATGCTGGGTTTGAACAAGAAGTAAAAGAACTCTATAAACGAGGTGATCTGCACCCGGATTTGCCATCTATAAGATGTGTTGGTTACAGACAAATGTGGGATTATCTCGATAATAAAATAGATTATCAGGAAATGGTTTATCGAGGGATAGTTGCAACAAGACAATTAGCTAAACGACAGTTAACCTGGCTACGAGGCTGGCAAGATGTTATTTGGCTTGATAGCTTACAGTCTGACTTGTTGCAAAAAACTATTTCTGAGTTAAATTTAAATAGCGCTAGTTAATTAAAGCATTAGCTACTAAAATGCTTAATAAAAACAATAAGGAGCCGACTATGGCCAAAGGACAATCATTACAAGACCCTTTCTTAAATGCTTTACGCAGAGAAAGAATCCCTGTATCAATTTATTTGGTTAACGGGATCAAACTGCAAGGTCAAGTAGAGTCATTCGATCAATTTGTTATTTTGCTTAAGAATACGGTAAGCCAGATGGTATACAAGCACGCTATTTCTACGGTTGTGCCATCAAGACCGTTCCAAACAAACCCTAATACGCAAACTAACTATAATCACGAGTCAGAAGGCGAATAAATTAATGTTAGAACGGAGATTATTGCTTGTTTGATAGATATAAAGCAGGTGAGCAAGCTGTACTCGTTCATGTTGATTTAGATGACGAAGTAGCCAGAGAAGATTTAGAAGAGCTTAAATTGTTAGTATCGTCAGCGGGGGTGAATACGCTCGCTGTGATTACTGCATCCCGCGCTAAACCCGATCCTAAATTTTTTATCGGGACAGGCAAAGCTGAAGAAGTTCAGCAAGCGGTTAAAGCGCTAGAAGCTAATGTCGTTATTTTTAACCATGCATTAAGCCCATCTCAGGAAAAAAACCTAGAAGCCGTTTTTAAGTGTCGTGTTTTAGACAGGACAACTTTGATTCTGGATATATTTGCACAGCGCGCACGTACCCACGAGGGGAATTTGCAGGTAGAGCTTGCCCAGCTAAAACACATCTCAACACGACTGATCAGAGGCTGGACTCACCTTGAGCGTCAAAAAGGCGGGATTGGTTTGCGCGGTCCGGGTGAAACTCAACTTGAAACGGATCGTCGTTTAATTCGCGGGCGGATTAAAAATATCCAGCGCAGGCTCGAAAAGGTTGAAAAACAACGTGATCAGGGTCGCCGCTCTCGCCGACGTTCAGATATTCCCACGGTTTCCTTGGTTGGCTATACCAATGCGGGTAAATCGACTTTGTTTAATCGGATTACCGAAGCCGATGTTTACGCAGCAGACCAATTATTCGCAACACTTGATCCAACGTTACGAAAAATAGAACTGGCAGATGTGGGCAATACTATACTGGCTGATACCGTTGGATTTATTCGTCATTTGCCGCATGATTTGGTGGCTGCCTTTAAAGCAACGCTGCAAGAAACCCGTGACGCCGATCTTCAATTGCATGTTATTGACGTAGCGGATGAGCGTCGTGGCGAAAATATTGAAGCTGTGAATAAAGTGCTTGAAGAAATTGAAGCAGACGACGTTCCGCAAATTCTTGTTTATAATAAAATCGATCAGTTAGAAGACATTAATCCTCATATCGACCGGGACGAAGACGGTAATATTATCCGTGTCTGGTTGTCCGCTCAAACGGGTGAAGGCTGCGATTTGTTATTGCAGACATTGACTGAATGTTTAGCGCGTAAAATGATCGAAGTTAAGTTGTCGATTCCGCCATCGGAACAACAGTGGCGTGGTGTGTTTTTTGAATTAAATTGTATTGAAAACGAATCCTATAGTGATGAGGGGAATTGGTTAGTAGATGTTCGGTTACCAAATGATGACTGGAATCGATTGTTAAAAAACAACCAAGACCAATTGAACAAATTTATTATTGATTAATTATTGGAGTGTCTCATGGCCTGGAACGAACCGGGTAATAGTAACAACAAAGATCCCTGGGGTAACAAAGGGGGTAAAGATCAAGGTCCACCGGATTTAGACGAGATCTATAATGATACGATGAAAAAAATCCGCAAAGCTTTTGGTGGCAAAGGCGGTGATGGTTCACCGGGTGGTAGCAGTAACGGTGGTGGTTTTAGCAGCACTGGTATGATCCTGGTATTTATTATCCTGCTTTTAGCTTGGGCTTATTTAGGACTTTCAACGATTCGCGAAGCAGAGCGTGGTGTTGTATTACGTTTTGGTCAGTTCCACAGCATTATTGAACCTGGTTTGCAATGGCAGCCAGCTTTTATTGATGACGTGGTTGCGGTTAACGTTGAGAGTATTTCATCTCTGACTTCAAGCGGCAAAATGCTGACTAAAGATGAGAATGTTGTACTGGTTGAAATGGAAGTGCAGTACAGAATCGAAAATCCTCGTAACTTCTTATTTAGTGTCACTGAACCAATTTATAGTTTGCGTCAGGCGACAGACAGTGCGCTACGTTATGTTGTGGGGCATTCTACTATGGATGCTGTGCTAACAACCGGACGGGAAGAGGTGCGTCAAGCGACCTGGCAGCAATTGGAAGATACAATTGCTAAATATAACTTGGGTTTACAAGTTGTGGATATGAACTTTTTAGCGGTTCGCCCGCCAGAGCAAGTTAAGCCTGCATTTGATGATGCAATCGCTGCTCAGGAAGACGAAAACCGCTATATTCAGGAAGCTCAGGCTTATGCAAAAGCAAGAGAGCCAGAGGCTCGTGGTATTGTTCGTCGGATGGAAGAAGAAGCCAAAGCTTATAAATCACGTGTTGTGTTAGAAGCACAAGGTGAAGTGGCTCGATTTGAAAAACTATTACCTGAATATGAAGCTGCACCTGAAGTGACTCGTCAGCGCTTATATCTAGATGCGATGGAAGATGTCTACAGTAATACAACGAAAATACTGTTAGATACTGAAGGCAGTGGCAATATGATGTACATACCTTTAGATAAAATTATGGAAAAGCAAAAGCAATCTGAGCAAAAGCAGGATTCTAATGCGACGCCTGCATCCGGTCAGTATTCGCCACCTGTCACTCAAACGCCAAGCTCAAACCGAGGCTCAGGTATTCGTGAATCAAGCAATCGTTTTTCGGGAGGTCGCTAAGCCATGAGAAATTTAATCGCAGGATTAGCAATTATCCTTTTTGTTGTCGTATATTCTTCGCTATTTGTTATTCAGGAAGGCCAGCGCGGGATTGTCATTCAGTTCGGTAAAGTCAAACGTGACGCCCAAAATACTACGGTTATTTATGAACCGGGTTTACACTTTAAAATCCCGCTAATTGAAAAAGTGCGTATTTTGGATGCGCGAATTCAAACGCTGGACGGAGAGGCTGACAGATTTGTAACATCAGAAAAGAAAGACTTGATTGTTGACTCTTATGTTAAGTGGCGCATAGAAGACTTTGAAACCTATTATCTGAAAACCAGCGGTATTAAAACCAACGCAGAAGCTTTATTGGACCGTAAGTTTAGTAATGGTTTGCGCAGCGAAATTGGTGGTCGCACTATTGCCGAGATTGTTTCGGGAGAGCGTGATGAACTGATGGATAAAGCACTTGAACTGGTTGCTGAAAGTGCAGATGAGCTGGGTATTCAGGTCGTAGATGTTCGGGTTAAGAAAATTAACTTACCGGACGAAGTGAGCAGTTATATATACGATCGCATGCGGGCAGAGCGAAATGCTGTGGCTGCAGAGCACAGATCTCAAGGTAAAGAGCAAGCTGAATTTATTAAAGCGGATATTGATGCTCGTATTACTATTATGATTGCTGATGCTGAAAGAGAAGCCAGAACTACTAAAGGTTCAGGAGATGCACAAGCCGCTAAGATTTATGCGGATGTGTATAATAAAAACCCTGAATTTTATTCTTTTTTGCGTAGCTTAGATGCATACAAACAAAGCTTTAAAGAAAAAGGCGATGTGCTTTTGGTTAAACCAGACAGCGACTTCTTCAAATATATGAAAGCAATAGATGTTAAATAATTTGAAACGTTAAAGTGATATAATGAAAACCCCGATTTATTCGGGGTTTTTTGTTTCTGTTAGCTTTAAACTTGGGAAAGCAACTCATGGATTTAATGAAACTTTTGGCTTTAGTGCTGATTGTTGAAGGGTTAGGGCCCTTTTTAATCCCCAAAACCTGGCAAAATTATTTGAAACAAATGGCGCAAATGCCGCCTGAGCAAATGAGATGGGTTGGCGGCATTTTATTGATAGTAGGTGCGATTATTTTGTTTGCAAATTAGGCGTTAACATCAGGTTTTTAAAAGTTTATCAAAATGTATTTAGCTGGGTTTGTTGAATGCTGAATTGAAGAGCAGCTAAAAAATATTAAAAAAGCTGAAAATTTATTCGTATTAGTTAATGATCTTAGCGGCACAAATTGGTAGAATCCGCGGCCTGCTTTTATGAAAAGACACAAGAATCATGGGTAAAAACGTCGTTGTACTAGGCACCCAATGGGGTGATGAAGGAAAAGGTAAAGTAGTTGATTTACTTACCGACAAAGCTGCATATGTAGTTCGTTATCAGGGTGGTCACAATGCTGGTCACACTTTAATTATCGAAGGTGAAAAAACTGTATTACACCTAATTCCATCAGGTATTTTACGTGATAACGTAACCTGTATTATTGGTAATGGGGTAGTTCTGTCACCTGAAGCCTTGCTTAAAGAGATGAACGAACTTAAGCAACGCGGTGTTAAAGTTGAAGAACGCTTAAGAATTAGTGAAGCATGTCCTCTGATTCTTCCTTATCACATCGCTTTAGATCAGGCACGTGAAGCTGCTCGTGGCAATAATAAAATTGGCACAACCGGTCGCGGGATTGGTCCAGCGTACGAAGACAAGGTCGCTCGTCGTGGTTTACGTGTAGGTGACTTATTCTGTGAAAAACAATTTGCAGAAAAATTAAAAGAAGTCATGGAATTCCATAACTTTGCTTTGGTTAATTATTACAAGGCAGAGCCGGTTTCGTATGATGAAGTTTATGATGCGGCGATGGAATATCGCGAGTTACTGACTTCAATGGTCGTTGATGTTACTGAAGTTTTAGATACGGCGCGTAAAAACGGTGAGTCTATTTTATTTGAAGGTGCTCAGGGTACTTTATTAGATATCGACCATGGTACTTATCCGTTTGTAACCTCATCGAATACCACTGTGGGTGGCGTAGCTACCGGTTGTGGTTTTGGCCCATGCTATTTAGATTATGTGTTAGGTATTATAAAAGCATATACAACACGTGTTGGTTCAGGTCCTTTCCCGACAGAGCTTTATGATGGTCTGGACAAGCAGGATCCGGTTGGTAAACACTTAGGTGATGTGGGCCATGAATTTGGTGCAACGACTGGCCGTTTACGTCGTACGGGTTGGTTAGATGCAGTTGCAATGCGTCGTGCCGTTCAAATCAATTCAATCACAGGTTTTTGTCTGACTAAACTGGACGTATTAGACGGTTTAAAAGAAGTTAAAATTTGTATTGGCTATCAGGATGAAAATGGCAAAATTAGCCAGGTTCCACCTATGGCCGCTGAAGGTTATGAGAAAGTCACGCCAGTATATGAATCTATGCCAGGCTGGCAAGAAACGACTTTTGGTGTAACTGAATATGATAAGCTGCCGCAAGCTGCTAAAGATTACATCAAACGTATTGAAGAAATTTTAGAAGTTCCGGTTGATATTATTTCAACAGGTCCTGACCGCAACGAAACTATGATTCTGAGAAGCCCGTTTGCTGAATAAGGCAAGGTGTTAATCTGATATGATAAAAGCCAGTTTAAATACTGGCTTTTTTGTTTATCGCTAAAGTTTATTTTAAAGGTATCAATTATGGTTTTATATGCAGGTGCCAGAAAAAGTGCAAAACCTCAGTATGCGACCGTACAGCATATTTTAACGCGCAATCCAGACCGTATTGCTGAAGTTCAGAAGCAATTAGAAAAAGGCGCTAAGTTTGATTTGTTGGCTCGTAAATATTCCAACTGCCCCAGTGCCAAAAAAGGGGGCGACTTAGGTGAATTTAAACGAGGCGTTATGGTTAAACCATTTGAAGCGGCTGTATTTAACGCTAAAATTGGTGAGATCGTTGGTCCGGTTAAAACCAAGTTTGGTTATCACCTGATCAAAATCAATTTTCTTAGATAGCCTCAACTGAGGTTAGATAGGTGGGAGAAACGCCATGGGCGTCTCTCCCAAAATAGAGAGGGGAATCATCAAGATCCCCCTTTTCCTCAAGTCTGTTGATCTTTATATTTTTTCTTTCAGCTTAAATTATAAACAAAAGATAAACAGCCCCTAGCTATACCCACCCGATTTGATTAACGGACTGTTTTATCCATAAAGAACAGACTGGCTAATGCCGGATTGCTGTGAAAATACCAGTGCATATATGAAGCGATAATATTGCCTTTAATATAAACGTCTTCCCCTTGACGTTCACTCGGGTGGTGAACGCTTTTTGTCTGGGCTGGCAAGTTTACGTTTGCTGTGGAATAGTGAAAACTGTGACCTCGCATCTGATTGCCTGCTAACAGGGCACTTTCAAACGGAAATTCAACCCATTGACTGCCTATCGCGGCTAACTTGTTTTGCATTCTGGCCTGACCCGGTATTAAACCCACTAAGTCATACGTTTGATTATCAAGATCGGTTAGCTGATCCATTAAATACAGCATGCCGCCACATTCAGCTAAAATTGGTTTTTGATTCGCTGAAAAAGCACGGACATCCTGAATAAAGGATGTGTTTTCAGCGAGTTTAGCCGCATACAGTTCTGGATAACCGCCCGGAATATACAGAGCATCTCCTTCTGGTAAATGAGTATCTTCAAGTGCCGATGCATAAATGATATCGGCTCCGGCTTCAGTTAAGAAATCAATATTCGCGGCATAAATAAAACTAAATGCTTTATCGTTAATGACGATAATACGTTTATTCTTGAGGAGTCCGTCTGTGATATGCGCATTAGATTCAGCTGAAGAATCAGAGGGTTGAAACTTGACTGCCTTAGGTAAACGAGCCAAATCTGTTTTAGCGATATGAGCCGAAGCTAAATCAAGTTGTGCATCTATATCTGCTAATTCTTTCGCCTGCACTAGACCCAGATGGCGTTCGGGCAAACTGATTTCACTGTCTCTGCCAACTCGTCCGTAAAACTTAATTTGCTTCTGTTTATCAAGTTGCGACAGGCTTTGTTTTAGTAGACTCTCATGACGCTCTGAATTTACCCGATTTGCAATAACACCTGCAAAGGGGAGTTGGCTATCGTAGTGCGCTAATCCGTAGGCAATCGCGGCAAAAGTTTGAGCCATGGCGGATGCATCTATGACAGCTAGTACCGGAATACCAAAAAGCCGGGCTAAATCTGCGCTGCTAGGCGTACCATCAAATAAGCCCATTACGCCTTCAATTAAAATTAAGTCTGATTGGCATGCTGCCTGATAAATTAAATCCCGACAGGCGGATTCGCCAACCAGCCAGAGATCAAGTTGGTAAACCCGTTGACCGCTGGCTTGTTGCAGAATCATGGGATCGATAAAATCAGGACCGACTTTAAATACGGTTACTATGCGGCCTTGTTGTCTGTGATACCGGGCAATTGCAGCTGTTATTGTCGTTTTGCCTGAACCCGATGATGGTGCAGATACTATTAGTGCGGGACATAACTGAGGTTTTGTCATCATGTGATATCTTATATTTAAGCGAATTTTTGTTCTAGTGGCGGGTCGCTGAATGAAGATTACATCAGACAGTACGATCAAGATTTTATGAGGTTATTATGTCATAAAATTTTTGATTTAAGTCACAAGGCTCAACTACCGGTTTGCTGTGAGGTAGAGGTTACACTGGCAGCATGGCGTGAGTTTGTCTCTTAAAATTCGCCCACCGCGATTAATGAGTTTAAATCAGGCCGGTCTCCGGACTTATGATCATCGCTTAACCAACACCTTCCCATATTGATTAAATACAGTGGTTTATATTGGTTGCTCTCAATTACCGTTGCGGGGGCAGTACCGGACTCTAACCGGTTTCACGTTTCACCATCTTCGCTGCTTTTTTTGAAGCCAAGATGACACCTAACCGGCGATGATGTTACGCAAAGCTTTGTGGCAATGCAAGTCACCGGTTAGTAGGGACAATCTTAATAGATGGAAATCGTTTTGGCTGTTATTTTAATAAATTGGCAGGCGAATACTGATCAGTTAGCACTTGTGTATCTGATTGCCAGTCGACTTTGTCGCTGATTTCAGATTTTACAAGGTGATAATTCACTGCAAATCGACTCAGTTGTGCGTTGAGCTTTGCACTGACTGATTTTGGGAAGTCAAAATTGTCGCAGTTACAGGCAAAAATCAGACGATTGCCCTTAGTTGGCGTTTTATAGGTATAGAGTTGATTAAATACGGCCTGGTAAGTGGCTGATTCATAGTGGTATAAATCACTGGTACTAAAAGTATTGGCTGTAATAATGCCGTCAGGGTTTAACAGCTGTTTGACTTCTGTTAGAAACTCTTTTGTCATTAAGTGTTCAGGAATATAGTCGCCGTTAAATGCATCTAAAATAATCCAGTCGAAAGTTTCCTGGTTAACCAGCGCGCGCTTTACATAAACCCGGGCGTCTTTGATTTGGGTTTTAACTTTGTCATTTTCCTGATAATCAAAATACTTTACCGCGAGCTTTTTAACGACAGGATCGATATCAACCGCTATTATTTCACTTTGAGGCGAAAGCTGATGCAAAACGTTCGACAGTGTTCCGCCGCCCAGTCCAAGAATTAAAATTCGTCCTGGGTTTGGGTTATGAGATAAGCCAGCCAAGGTGCCTTTAGCATACTCAAATACCAGCCTGTCTTTATCTTGTAAATCAATACAAGTTTGATTGCTGACATTGCGTCTTCGGGTTTCAAAGCGCATACAACGAATATCTTTATCTTCTGTAATGACAACATTACGATAGATTGATCGTGCTTTCTCTATTTCAACCGGTTTAGCCGATAAAGTGAAACTTGAAACGGCTAAAAGACTGCTCCAGGTTAAATGTAATAATACGCGGATGATACGGATTGTCATTTAGATGGTCTCATTGGGTTGTTTGTTAAAGTCAGGCTGCGCAGTAATCGCTTGAGCCGAGTTTGAATTTATCTTGAATGCACAGCCAAAAGCTAATAATCCGGATGCGAGTAGGATGCCAACGATCAACCAGAGAATTTGGTTAACTTCCAGCCAGAGTACTAGATAAAAGGATGTCATTATTGTGCCTATTGCACTACCCAGAGTGGAAACAAAATACAGAAAGCCAGCTGTTTTGCCTGATGCGTGTGCGCTCACAGTCAGTAAGCGAACTGAATAGGGCGAAATTGTCCCTAAAATGATACTTGGCATTAAAAATACCAAGCTGGCAGCGACTAATGAACCGTATCTAGGATCTTCAATATGCTGGAATACCAATTCAAATAGGGGATCAGCAAAATAAATAGCAGGTAATAAAGAGATCGCTGCAAGGGTAAAGATACTGCCAAATTTAGTTAAATTCGGGTTATGCACAGACAGGCGACCGCCAAACAGGTAACCGAGTGATAAAGCCAGCATAAAGACTGTGATAATACTGCCCCAGACATAAACGCTGCTGCCAAAAAACGGGGCTAGCATGCGTCCGCCAAGTAGCTCAAACGACATAATGGAAAAACCGGCGCAAAAGGCCAGCATAATAATAATGAGTTTTTGCATATAGGTTAAGTTTTGGTAAATTTTAAGCAGCATAAACAATCGAATATGCAAACACAATCATTTACAAAGACTTTAATAGAGAAACTTGGTAGAAAAGAATGAGACAAAAAATGGTGCCCAGGAGAGGACTTGAACCTCCACGGCCTTGCGGCCACCAGCACCTGAAGCTGGCGTGTCTACCAATTTCACCACCTGGGCAAGTGAGAGTGCGAAAGTTAAGCTGAAACGACCTCTGTGTCAATTGTTGCTTGTAAAAAAAGTTAAATTTTAATGAGGTATTCTGAATATTGTCTGAAATACGCGTTAATTGCTTAATTTATGTGCGAATTTTAATCTTGCCAATAAGCACTTTAATGCTTGTCTTCTCTGGTTACTTACTGTACTATTCGCCGCCTTAAATCAGTCACAATCCACAGTTCCTTGCCTCCATAGGCAGTCTGACTGAGCTGTTCTCGGGGCTAACTAACCGTAAGGAGCAACAATGCGTCATTACGAAATCGTATTTATGGTTCACCCAGACCAAAGTGAACAAGTTGCTGGCATGATTGAGCGCTATACAGGCATCATCACTAATGCTGGTGGACAAATTCACAGATTGGAAGACTGGGGCCGTCGTCAATTAGCTTATCCAATCGAAAAATTGCATAAAGCTCACTATGTATTAATTAATGCTGAAACTACTACTGAAGCAGTTGAAGAATTGGAAACCGCTTTCCGTTTCAACGATGTAGTATTACGTAACATCATTATGCGTACCAAAACAGCTGTTACTGAAGCTTCTCCTATGGCGAAGAAAGAAGAAAGCGGCCGTGGTCGTCAAGACCGTAGTGAAAAAGCTGAAGAAAGCAAGGCTCAATCTGCTGAATAAGCGTGTTTGAGAATAGCTTAGTTATAGCTGGTCAGATTGTCAGTCCTCCGGTTAGAAAAACCAGCCCGGCAGGCATTCCGCATTGTTATCTGGTATTAGAGCATAGCTCGCAGCAGATGGAAGCCGGATTTGCTCGCAGTGTTTGGTGTCGCATCAGAGTGATTGCAAGTGGACAAACTATAACAGCGCAAACCAACAATTTAGAGTTAGGTATGACCATTCGGGTCAGTGGCTTTATCCAGCGCCAGGAAATGGCGAACGGGGTAGCTCAACTGGTGGTTCATGCTAGACAAATTGAAAGATTTTAGATTAGGAGAAAGCCAATGGCTCGTTATTTCAGACGTCGTAAATTCTGCCGCTTCACGGCTGAAGGCGTTAGCGAAATCGATTATAAAGATATCGCTACTTTAAAAAACTATGTGACTGAAAGTGGCAAAATTGTCCCTAGCCGCATTACTGGTACCAGTGCTAAGTATCAACGTCAATTAGCTCGCGCTATCAAACGTGCTCGCTACTTGTCTTTGTTACCATACACTGATTTACACGCTTAATCGCTGAGTTTAAATAGTTTTTAAAGGTAGCAAGATGGATATCATTCTTCTCGATAAAATTGCAAACTTAGGTACGCTTGGCGACCAAGTTTCAGTTAAAGCTGGTTACGCTCGTAACTTCCTTTTTCCTCAAGGAAAAGCAGTTCCAGCAACTAAAGTAAATATTGAACACTTCGAGCAGCAACGCGCTGAACTTGAAGCAAAATTAGGTGAAGTATTAGCTCAGGCTGAAGCTCGTGCTGAAAAAGTCGCTGAATTAGCTCAAGTAACTATTGCTTCTAAAGCTGGTGACGAAGGTAAATTATTCGGTTCAATCGGTACTCGTGACATCGCTGATGCAATTACTGCAGCCGGCGTTGAAGTTGCTAAATCAGAAGTTCGTTTACCAACTGGTACAATTCGTACAACTGGTGAATTCGACATCGATTTACAATTACACGCAGACGTTTTTACCACTATCAAGCTGGAAGTTATTGCTGAAGCTTAACAGCTAGATAATCTGTACCCAAGATTCAAGAAACCCGAAAACACCGTTTTGCTGAACGGTGTTTTCACCCTCCATATTTATCTCTGTCTTTTTTATTAAGCTTTTACTCAAAATGTTATAGCGTAACATTTAACCTTGTGTTATATTATAACTTAACACTGGTTTCGGAGCTAAAAGATGCAATCTGATTTAAATCACAACAATAGATTAGATAAGTTAGGTATCACAATCGCCTCTGTTTGTGCTATCCACTGCATCCTCTTGCCTTTGTTATTACCCGTATTACCTCTTATTGGGCTTTCTTTTGTTGGCGATCATACATTTGAAAATATTGTTTTGATTGTATCTATGGTTGCTGGTTTTATCGCTTTATTTACAGGCTTTAAACGCTATCATCGTAAAATGTATCCGATTTATTGCCTTGCTTTAGGCGGTGTTATTTATGCGCTTAAAGAGTCATTTGGTGAAGACCTTCATCCTTACCTGATTGCTTTGGGCGCCGGCCTGATTATTTTTGCCCATGTGATGAATGTTAAGTTGTGCCGCAGCTGTAAGTCTTGTTAAGTCTTTTTTACATTACCCCTCGTATTCTTTGAAAATCTTATCTACACTAGCCTAGAAGGGAATTTCTAATAATGGGTTGTGTAAGCAAGTGGCGGTAAAATCAAGCAGGATTTTTTCTCGGATAAAACAACAATATAAGCTAGCGATTGGGCTAATTATTCTGTCAGTTAGCTTAACCTCTGTTGCTGCATTATATGTTTTATACCAACAAAAAGAATATGCTCACTATATCAATCTGGCAGGCAAACAAAGGATGTTGTCTCAAAAAATAAACCTGATTGCCTATCAGGCTGTTCACCACCCACTAAGCTCTGCACTGCCGAACAACGCCGACTTAATGCAGACGCTGGATAAGTTTCGAATTGGTTTTCAGTTATTAAGCCAGACAAGTGCGATAGATATTTTATCGGAACCGCGCCAGATACAGGTTAAAAACCTTTACTATTCCAATGTCTACTCAATCGAGCAGACCATTAATACTTATACCGAAGAAGTCCGCCTATTTATAGAAAATGGGCATGAAATACGCTTTAACTATCAGGTTCTATTTAACCCGGATGCGTTAGAAAACTTGTTGCAGGCGCTTGATCAGGTGGTCACTATTTATCAGCAACAAGCTGAGCAGTCTGTTCAAAATTTAGAAACCAGTATTCTCATTCTCTGGCTGTTTACATTGTTAGTTATTGGTTTAGAAGTGATTTATATTTTTAAGCCAACTCAACAGCAAATTGTACGTTTATTTTCTTTGCAAGAAGATTCGGCCAGACAACTCGTTGCGGCTAAAGAGCAGGCAGAGCATGCTAATAGTATCAAGTCTCAGTTGCTTGCGAATATCAGTCATGAAGTGAGAACACCGTTAAATGGCGTTCTGGGGATGCTCAATATCATTAAAACGCAGCGCAGGTTTGAACCGGATTATATTCAAAAAGCTGAACGTTGTGCACATGACTTAGTCCATATTCTCGATTTTGTACTCGAGTTTGCTGATTTGGAGCAAAATAAAACAAAAATTCAGATTAAACCTTGCTGTTTCACTCAACTCGCCTCTAACCTGACGATGAATTGGCAAAAAGTGAGTTCAGAAAAAGGGTTAGCCTTTGATATTCACCTTGCCGAAAATGTGCCGGTAACACTTGATTGTGACGCTAAAGCAATTGAATCTATTGTTAACAACCTTTGCTCCAATGCCGTTAAATTTACAGAGTTTGGCAGTGTGAAATTGGAATTTGGTTTGGAGCAAAAATCAGGCTCACTGGTTAATTTAATAATCTGTGTGCAGGATACCGGGATAGGTATGCTGGATGATGCAAAACAATCTTTATTTGATGCCTTTAATCAACAGAGTAAAGGGCTTAGTCGTAAATTTGAAGGCTGCGGTATTGGTTTATCCATTGTCAAAAAGTTACTTAAATTGCTCGATGGTAGAATCGAAATTGATTCAAAACTTGGACAGGGAACTCGTGTCACTGTGAAGTTGCCTGTTAAGCTCCATCCTTTATTACCCGCTGAGCCTGGCATGCTGCCGCAAAATACCAATATTTGTTTGCAGTTGATAACGCAAAACCCGGTCTTGCAACATCATTACCGTATCTTGGCTAATCATCTGGGGATAGCGTTAGAAGTGCTCGACTCAATACCTTTTGAACCTAAACAGGATTTGCCTTGCCGTGGGTTGGTTTTGTTTGATCTGGCTATGTTAAAAGGATTTCCGGAATTAAACCCCGATCAGACCTGGGTTTTATTAAATACCAACAAGCAATATCCGGATAAGTTAACCAATTCAATACCGGCATTTCTAAATATTCAGGTATTAATTCAGACAATTGAAGGCGAGGTGTTGACTCAGTCTGCGTTAAGCTGGCCAGAAAAAAGAGTACTTGTGGTTGAAGATAATGAGATTAATCAGGAAGTGATCCGTAACTTATTGGAACAATTTAAAATAGAAGTTGAGGTTGCCAATGATGGCTTGGAAGCGGTTGAGCTCATACAGCAAAAATATTTTGATTTAGTACTGATGGACTTGCAAATGCCTAATTTAGACGGTATTTCCGCAACTCAAAAAATACGTTCACTGTCACTTAACTTTCAGCCTCCGGTCGTCGCCCTGACGGCTCATGCACTGCGTACCGATGAACAAGCCTGTTACGACGCGGGCATGGATGATTTTTTAACTAAACCTATTAATGCTGATAATTTATTCAATGTCTTACGTCGTTTTTTAACCCGCTAACCTGTTTTAGACTCAAAGCTAAAAAATTTTGCAGGTTTTCTATATATTTCAATTCAGTTTGTTTGCTCATGTGACAAGTTTGTGAAAGAATCAGAGTATACGCAAGATTTTTAATGTGAGTTGAATCGTGATAGATGCCGATGGTTATCGTGCCAATATCGGCATAGTGATTTGCAATCGATATGGTCAGGTTTTTTGGGCAAGACGATATGGTCAACATTCATGGCAATTTCCTCAAGGTGGTATGGACGAAGGGGAAAGTGCAGAACAAACCATGTATCGTGAATTGTATGAAGAAGTTGGCTTACGTGAAAAAGATGTTGAAGTGTTATATTACACTCGCAACTGGCATAAATATCGGTTACCAAAAAGATTAATCCGCAAAGACTCAAACCCGGTGTGTATTGGCCAAAAGCAAAAATGGTTTTTATTAAGGTTACGCTGTCCGGAGAGTAAAGTTAATTTGTTAAGTTCAAGTCATCCTGAATTTGACGAATGGCGATGGGTAAGTTATTGGTATCCGGTCCGTCAGGTGGTATCTTTTAAACGAGATGTATATCGTAAAGTGATGAAAGAATTTGCATCAATCGCTATGCCCCATAAACGTTATAACAAAGACAATAAGAAACGGAGACATTACCGAAGATGTTGACGATACTCAAACGCATTGTTGATGAATTTAACCGCCAGCCTATGCTGGAAAAGGCGCTTGATAAAGTAGCCCGGATGGTTAAACAATCGATGCAAACTGAGTGTTGTTCTATTTATTTATCCGACGATGAAAAGCGCCATCATTTATTGATGGCCAGTGACGGGCTTGCCGTTAATGCGATTGGCTCTGTTGCAATCGGTTATGATGAAGGCCTGGTTGGTCTGGTGGGTGAAAAAGAAGAACCTGTTAATATTGCAAATGCTCGATTTCACCCCAGATTTTTAGTTACCCCGCAAGTGCATGAAGAAGCTTTTAATGGCTTTTTAGGCGCGCCTATTATTCACCAGAGAAAAGTTTTAGGCGTTATCAGTGTTCAGCAATCCAAACCTGGGCTTTTTGATGAATCAGAAGTCGCTTTTTTGGTTACTCTGGCGGCTCAGCTTGGTGCGGCAATTGCTCAGGCTGAAGCAAGAGAAGCGATTGACCGGGCAGAAAGCCCAGCGTTAAAAACTCGCTCCCGGGCTTTAAAAGGCGTCGGTGGTTCTAGTGGCATTGCAATTGGCTCTGCATTTATTATTCAGCCTCATATTAGTTTCTCATCAATTGTTCCAAAACGAACCCATAATATCGCGCGTGAAATTGTGCGCTTTAAACAGGCTGTTAAAAAAACACAACAAGAATTAAAAGTCCTGTCCGGCAAAATGACACAAATTCTGCCCAGTGACACTTCGGCCATTTTTGATGTTTATCATCATATGCTAAATGATGATTCACTGGGCGACAAAGTTCAGGAACAAATTCATAATGGCTGGAATGCCGCGACGTCACTGAAAATTGTTATCGAATCTATTTGCAGTGAATTTGAGCAAATGGAAGACAGCTACATTCGGGAACGTATTACCGATATTCGGGATATTGGCCAACGCGTACTGGGCAATATAGTCGCGAAAGAATTAGCCAGCCGTGCCTTACCTGATACACTGATTCTGGTTGCTGAGGAAGTCACTGCTTCTATGTTGGCAGAATTGCCGCGTGAAAAGCTGGTTGGGATTTGTTCAATAAAAGGTTCAAATAACTCACACGCAGCCATTCTTGCCAGAGCATTAGGTATTCCGGCCGTTATGGGGGTTGAAGAACTTCCATTGAATAATCTGGATGGTCGTAAAACGATTATTGATGGCTACAGTGGCCATGTGTATTTTAATCCGGATGCGATAGTTACCCGTGAATATCAGGATTTACAGGCGCAGGAACAAGAGCTTGACTCTTTAGTTAAAACCATAGCGGCAGAAGAAGCCTGTACGGCAGATGGTGTGCCTTTATCTTTGAGTATTAATACCGGGTTGGCAGCCGATTTTGAAGTTGTCAGGGGAATGAATGCGGATGGCATAGGTTTATACCGAACCGAAATTCCGTTTATGGTACGGAATTGTTTTCCGTCTGAACATGAGCAGTTTCTCCTCTACCAAAGAGCATTAGATGCTTACCCCAATAAACCAATCAATATGCGGACATTGGATGTAGGTGGCGATAAACCCTTGCCTTATTTTCCGATTACAGAAGACAATCCGTTTTTGGGCTGGCGTGGGATCCGGATGACTTTAGACCATCCAGAAATTTTGCTGGTTCAGGTCAGGGCTATGTTAAAAGCCAATATGAATCGAGGTAATTTGCAAATATTATTACCTATGATTACCTCTGTTGCTGAAGTTGAAGAATGTTTGCGTCTGATCGAGCAAGCTCACAGTGAGCTCTGTGAAGAAATGGGCAAACAAATTGAACGTCCTAAAATCGGCGTCATGTTAGAAGTGCCGGCTGCCATTTATCAGATCGGACTCTTATCGAGAATGGTTGATTTTTTTTCAGTAGGCAGTAATGATTTAACTCAGTATTTACTGGCAGTTGACCGGAATAATTCGCGGGTGGCGAATTTATACGATTATTATCATCCGGGTGTACTGGAAGCTTTGCATCATATTATTCAGCGCTGCCATAAATACTCAATGCCGGTTAGTGTATGTGGTGAAATGGCCGGTGAGCCTATCGGTTTGTTGCTTTTACTCGCGATGGGCTATCGCCATTTTAGTATGAGTGCTCAAAACCTGTTAAAAGCTAAATGGATATTAAAACATTTAAGCATTACTCAGGCTGAATCTTTATTGGCTCAGGTGAGTGATATGTCATCGCCACAGCAAGTCAGAAGCTCTGCAATCAAAATGTTGGATGAGCTTGGTCTGGGCGGATTTATTCGTGCCGGAAAATAATCTCAAAATTGTCATTTTAAACGATTAAAATCATGCCAGAACTGGATTTCAACTCAATTATTGATTCTATGGATATTACGTTAATCAGTCTTTTTTTATTAACGGGTATGGTTGCCGGTGTGCTTGCTGGATTTTTGGGTATTGGCGGCGGCTTAGTGGTGGTGCCTTTGTTAACTGTCGCGTTACCGATAGCGGGTTTTGCGCCGGAAAAAGTCATGGTGGTGGCAATAGGCACTTCGCTGGCGACCATTGTCTTTACTGCCATTTCATCTACTAACAGTCACCGCAAGCGAAATAATGTGGTTTGGCCGGCTGTGTTTAGCCTGTTTCCGGGTTTAATGTTTGGTGCTATGTTAGGTGCGACGCTTGGCTCTCAAATGAGCAATCAGTTTTTATCCCTGTTTTTTGGCTGTTTTTGCACACTCTTTGGTATATATACGATTTGGGGCAAACGTTATTTGCGCCCCGTTGCTGATTATGCACAATGCCGTGGCTGGTTGTCATTAATTGGCTTTTTTACCGGTTTAGTTTCTAGTTTGGTCGGTATTGGCGGCGGCACTATGCTTGGGCCAGCCCTCATTTGGTTGGGGCTTGAAGCAAAACGAGCTGTGGGAACTTCTGCGACCTGTGGCCTTCTAATTGCGGTATTTGGTAGTTTGAGTTATCTGATTTCCGGCGCTAATGAAGCCGGTTTACCTGATTATACTTTTGGCTATATCTATTTGCCGGCATTTCTTGGCATTATTGCTACTTCTGTTTTGTTTGCACCTTTGGGGGCAAAAATGGCAAGTTATTTTTCTGAGCAGGTTATCCGCAGTTGTCTCGGCCTTGCGTTGATTGCATCTGCGCTTAAAATGTTTGTCAGTTTATAGTTCGTTAGTATTGAGTATATTGTTACGAGTAAATTCGTTTTAACAGTCTGACTGTTATTCGCGTTAAAGCAGGGTTTGCTGTTCTGAAATAAGTTTAGTTAAGTTGGAGTAAGTTGTGAGTGAGTTCTGGCAGTTTCCTGCTATTGATCCTGTGATTGTAAGTTTAGGGCCGGTAGCCTTGCGCTGGTATGGTTTAATGTATCTGGTTGGGTTTGGTGCCGCTATGTATTTGGCGAACCGACGTACCGCGGAAAAAGGCTGTTTATGGAATAAAGAGCAAGTCAGTGATTTGCTCTTTTATGGATTTTTAGGGGTTGTACTGGGCGGACGCATTGGTTATGTCCTGTTTTACCAATTCCCTGAGTTTATTGAAAATCCACTTTACTTATTTAAAATTTGGGAAGGCGGGATGTCTTTTCACGGGGGCTTTTTAGGGGTGGTCTGTGCCATGTTCTGGTTTGCCCATAAAACTCATACCCGATTTTTGCAGGTAGCTGATTTTATCGCACCCTTAATTCCGATTGGCTTAGGTGCCGGCAGAATCGGTAACTTTATTAATGCCGAATTATGGGGACGACAAACAGATGTGCCCTGGGCTATTGTTTTTCCGAATGCCGGAGGTGTGCCGCGTCACCCGTCTCAGCTTTATGAATTTTTCTTAGAAGGCGTCGTTTTATTTATTTTGTTAAACTGGTTTCGCCGCGCGGATAGACCGGTCGGTGCAGTCGCGGGTTTATTCTCTTTAGGTTATGGTTGCTTTCGTTTTATAGTAGAATACTTCCGTGAACCGGATGCTCATCTTCAGAACTTTATGGGCGGTTTTATTACAATGGGGCAATTATTATCTTTACCTATGGTATTGGTTGGTCTGGGTATTTTATTTTATGGCTACAAATTAAATTCAGAAAAAAAGCAGGTTAAAAACGCATGAAACAATATTTAGCATTGATGCAGCATGTACTGGATAATGGCACCACAAAGACTGATAGAACTGGCACAGGTACAATTAGTGTATTTGGCCATCAAATGCGTTTTAATCTGGCTGAAGGGTTTCCTTTAGTGACTACTAAAAAATGTCACTTAAGATCTATTATTCATGAGCTACTCTGGTTTATTTCCGGTGATACTAATATTAAATATCTACAGGATAACGGGGTTAAAATCTGGAATGAGTGGGCAACCGACGAGGGTGAACTGGGACCTGTCTATGGCGCGCAGTGGCGAAACTGGCCAGCCCCGAATGGTGAGTCAATTGACCAGTTAGCTGAATTAATTGAACAGATAAAAACGACACCGGATTCGCGTCGCCTGATTATCAGTGCCTGGAATCCGACTGTATTGCCGGATACTAAAATTTCACCAAAAGAGAATGCGGCTCAGGGCAAACAGGCTTTACCGCCGTGTCATACCTTATTTCAGTTTTATGTCGCTGACGGTAAATTAAGCTGCCAGTTGTATCAACGCAGTGCGGATATATTTTTAGGCGTTCCGTTTAATATTGCAAGCTATGCGCTGTTTACTATCATGATAGCGCAGGTGTGTGATTTAGACGTGGGTGACTTTGTGCATACCTTAGGTGATGCGCATTTATATTCAAACCACATTGATCAAGCTAAATTGCAGTTGAGTCGTGAGCCGAGAGCCTTGCCGACCATGAAGATTAACCCGGATGTTAACTCTATATTTGATTTTAAATATGAAGATTTTGAACTGGAAGGGTACGATCCGCACCCTGCAATTAAAGCCCCAATTTCAATTTAGTTGAGCTCGCTTTGCGGTTAATTTTATCTGCTCAAGCCGGTTTATCCGTCAGGCTAAATCGGCTTTGTTATTTTTTAAAGCCATTATTTTTTATTCTGTTGACGCTTAGTAGCCTTGTCGCGGCGGCTGCTCATTCAGCAGACAGGCTAGCGCCTGAACTAAAACAGCAAGCTTTGTTACCGGAACAGAGTGAATCTGCCGAGATACTCTACTCTAATCACAGACTTCAATGGCTGGATGATCAGCATATATCACAAACACATTATTATTCTGTCAGACTGCTTGATGAAGCCGCAGTTGAGGCATATCAGGAACTCGCCTTTACATATAATTCAGATTTAGAAAAGTTGGAGTTTGAGTTTGCCGGGATTTTGCCTGCTGATGCAGAGCCTTTGGATATTAACCTGTCAGAGCAAACTTTATTGAGTGACTTTGTCCAGCCGGATACTAAAAAAATAGTTTCTCTTAATCGACCTGAAGCCAATAAAAAATTAACGCTGTTTGTTCGTCAGTTAACCGTGGGCAGTATCCTTGAATTTCAATATCGAGTTGTGAGTAAACTGAGTCACTACCCGGGACAATTTAAAACCCGGGTATCACCATATTGGCTGCAGTCTTTCAAAGTGGGCTCAAAAGGACCTGAGTCAATCCGGCTTGATAGTGTGCAAAACTATGAGGTTCAGTTGAAACTGTCAAAAGGTCAGCAAATGCGTTGGCAGCTGCAAGGTGGGCATTCACAAGTCATACCCGCGTCTGCTTCATCGCCGGATATAAAAGTATATCATTGGCAAATGTCTGATTTAAAATCCCTTCCGGTTCATGCTTATTTGCCGTCTAATGAAACCTTTTTAACTCAGATTGAGTTCTTTATTACAGAGGATATGCCAAACGGCAGTTCGGCGAGTTCAAAAGCTATTGGTGTCGATAGAATGGCAGCCGCTGACCCAAAACGGCTGAAAGATTTTATTGAAACGCTTAAGCTTACTCAGTTATTTCAACAAGCTCAGGCAGACAAAGCCAAAGTCATTGAGGCGATATTTGATTATATTCGCACACAGATTGCTTATCAGCCGGAATCTTTGTCGACAAACCATTTTTCCGCCAGAGATACTGACAACCTGATTGGATCCCGTTATGGCAACGATAAGGATTTAGCCGCATTACTAATCACTATTTTGGCCCAATTTGATATTGAAGCTTATCTGGCTTGGGTTGATTTGGATAATTATCAATTGATCCAAAACCAGATAGATACAAAATCAGAAATATCTATGCTAGCTGAGTTTGATCAGGCGATTGTTTATTTACCGGCTCAGGACGGACGTGAAGCCCGCTGGGTTAACCTAGCGTCTGATTTTATTTTTCCGGGCGTGGATAACAAATGGGTTGGACTGACCGTTGCTGTATCAACTAATGCATCACTCACTCAAAGTTTATTACAAGCGGGTAGCACAGGTGTAGAACAGGTTCGGCTTCAGTCAATTCAAATTGCTGAACTTGACCCAAATTTAGCTGATATCCGCTTAGATTATTTACCGGTTTCAGCAGAGCAGCGTCAGGTTATCCTGAAAATGCGTGCACAAGGCGGTATTGAACAAAAGCTGAGAGAGATTATCCGTCAGGATAATCTGGTCTTGAGTGAGCAAACTCAACTTGAATCGATTTTATCCAGTCTCTTCAGTGAACAGGCTGAATTTGAGCTGGATTATTTAATCAAACATCTGGACTCAAACTTAAAGCCGGTAGAAATAGAAGCGACCTATACCATAGATCAGGCCACACTTAGTTATTCAGTAGGCGCCAATGTGGCGCAAATGTTTAATCTGGTCTCGCCATTTGAACAGCTACCGCCCAGAGAGCAAACCTCGGCCGGGTTTATTGACCGAAATGAGTTAGCAATTAAGATGTCGGTCGCTCTAAAAGGATATCCGTTAAAAGTTGCAAGCTTATATCAGCATTCACTTAGTCAACTAAACCCCTATTTTAGCTTACAGCAAAGCGGACAGGCTGTAGGTGAATCTCATCAGGACTACCTGATTGAATTCAGCTATCGCCAGCCTTTATTAAACTTAACCGGTTCAGACTATTCAAACTTTTTAACTGAAGTACACAATTTGGCAAAACTGGACTCTTGGTTAGTTTCTTTTCGGACAAACCCAAAGCGGCTGGCTGACGAGCAGCTCAAACAAGCCGTTCACAGGCTGGGAGAAAATTCATCACAGGCTTTGCTGGAACAGGCCGAATTTGTATTATCTCGCGGAAACTTTGAGCAGGCACTTAATCTTGCCACTCAAATCGTACAACAGGAACCTGAAAATGCCCAAGCTTGGTATATAGTGGCAACTTCGGCCGGGTTAATAGGCAAAACTCAGCAATCAGAAGTAGCTTTTGAAAAAGCGATTGAATTGGGTTTTGAGTTGGCTGGGGAATAAAGTGCGTTTTTATATTGGATTATTAAGTTTAGTTTTGCTGACCGGGTGTGCGCAGTTTCAGCCACATTCACAGCATGCCATTAATATTAATTATTTTCAGTTGGGTGATGCCGGTTATCAGGCCTGGTTAAAACAAAAAGATAAACTGGTTTTACTAGCTCAGGCAAAGCGTGATTTGGCCCGAGGGCTGGAGCAACAACCGGATAATATTAAAGCTCAATTTCTGCACTACCGAGCAAGTGCCGCTCTGGCAATGGCGCTGGGGAAAACAGATGAGGCAGAACTGTTATCTTATTTTAACAAGATGAACCCCAGTTTATATCCCGAAACTGTATCTCCGGCGTATGTGACTTATGCGGTATTGTATAATCAGGCGCAACAAGCCGATTCGCTTGAAAAAGATTATTCCCAATTAGAAAGCGCACTCTTTAGGGCTATTCAGCAAAACCCTTATACCTCTCAGAATTGGTTGCTTTTATCCGGATTGTATCGGGAGCAGGACAAAATAAACCTGGCGCTTGCAACCGCTAAAAAAGCTTATCAGATGATGCCTAATCAATTTGAAAATACTCAGGCTGTCGCTATGAGTTTAAATAATATTGCAGAAAGCGATGTCTGCCTGTATCAACAAAGCGATTTATTGGCAGATTCACTTAACTACTTTGAAAAAGCGTTAAAGCAAGCCGGACCAAGGTCAAATAATTTGCGTGAGTATATTGCGTTTCAGCACTTCCGATTAGGTGAGATTCAAGTTGCCCAGCAAACTGCATTTGAAGCTTTCAACCGCGAACCTAAATATACGAACAGTTTGTTATTATTTGAAGCCAGCTTATTAACAGCAAACTATTCAGCAGCTGAACAGGCTCTAAACTACTTACAAGCTGAATACGAAGGCGATAAAACACGCCAGTATCCAGTATTACTTGCGCTGGCGCAGCAGGATAATGAATTGCTCGGACACTTGTTAAGTCAGTTTCTGGCTGATGCTGAAAAGGGAAGTCAGAATCCCGATCTTAACCTGTATATTGCCTTGCTGATTGACTATATCCAGCAAAATACAGAGGATGCGTCTTATGCATTACGGGTATTAAAAAATTCACCAAGGTTTTATGATTTATATGCTTCTGAGCGATTTGACTCAGCTCAGCGCAGTGCTTTTATCAGTCAGTTTGATAATGTATGCGATCTGTCTGATGCCTATTATCTATTGGGCTTTAAAGCGTTAAGAGTCGGTTATGACAAATTAGCATTTCAGTATTTTAATCAAGTGGTGAATCAAAAAGCTTATCGTCAGGATAGTTACCTTTGGTCACGCCTGATGTTAAATGCAGAGCCTATGAAAGCTTTTAGTGCCTATTTAAGCCAGATTAAAGCCCTGGCAGAACAGGGAGAAGCACAAGCTCAGTTTGATTTAGGACTTGAACTTTTGCTCGCCGAATTAATACCTCAGGATCGACTATCGGCCACAGACTGGTTTGCAAAAGCCGCTGCACAGGATCACCTGAAAGCGATTAATCTATTAGCTTATTTATATTTAAGCGGTGAGCTGATACCAACGGACATCAATAAAGCGGTTCGTTTATATGCGCGAGCTTCTGCACTTGGCGATTCTGAGGCTAATTTTCAACTGGGGCAAATTTACTTAAATGGAGAATATCAACGACAAGACAGTAAACTTGCGTTTAACTATTTTACCCAAGCGGCAGAGGCTGGACACGCAGATGCATATGCCGAATTGGCTCATATGTACTTAACCGGGCAGGGCACCTTGGTTAATGAGCAAAAAGCTTTTGCTATGCTGGAGAAAAGTGCGCTGGCTGGCAGCTATCAGGGACAGCTACAACTCGGGCTCTTTTATCAGCAAAAAGCGGATCCTGAATCTGAAATGACAGCCAAAGCCTGGTTTAGCATTGCCAGACAAACATTAAAAAAATCCGGAAAAACGTCAGATAAACTAAATCAACTGATAGATAACCTGGTTGTGCCTGAAGATAGGGTCGTAGTAAAAATACAAGCGTTGCAACAACAAATGGCCGACTATAAAGCAAGCTTACCTCAGGCATCACGCTAATGCCTGAGGCTAGCCTGCTTTACATTACCTGGATAACAATGCACATCTGGCTGTTTTTGTTTTTATAGACGCTTGCCATTCAGGTAAAGTCGCATCTTTTTCTCGTTACATGCCGACATATGATAATGTGCCTGTGATATTAATCACTCTTCGTTTAATTTGCTTGCGTCTGAACCAGCCCAATTCCAATCGACTATTTGGGTCGACCAGAAAATAGTAGCTCTCTGAAAAATTATCATTTAAGACGCTGTCTACTAATGCATAATGAGTCTGGTTTAAGATATCTGTCGCTAAAACCTGATATCCTTTTTTTAATCTAAATGGCCAGTACAGGTGCAGATAATGAGTTTGCATATTGCCTCCTTAAAGCAGGTTTAAGCATCAATATACATTTTTATTTTCTAAATGCAAGTGATAATTATTATCGTTTGGTTTTTTGCTCTCGCATCTTGATTAGAAATCTTCTAAGCTATAGTTCACAATTAAAATAGGTAAATAATGAATTAACCCTAGAGCGTGTTGATCTTTTGAGTACAATTTTGCAGCAGTTTGTTTGGTATTTATCCAAGGCATAGCGATTGACGTGTAGTGAGCTACATAAAAGAGCTATAACGCAGAAGAAATGCCAAACAAACGCTGCCTTTCAGGTTCGTTCTAAACGCATTTTTCTCTTTGTTGCTCGATATTGAACATAGAATAGCTATGCTACATATCTCGCGTCGCGAGCAAAACGCGTTTAGTTAGAACAAAATTTGCACATCAAACGTCAACACGCTCTAGCCTGATTAAAATAGACGTCAAACATGGATTAGAATGCGTTCTGGCGGTGTTTCAGTCGTAACCGAAACAATGTGAGAGTCAGAACACTATTTATCAAGCTGACCCAGGTTAATAGAGGAGGTCGTATGAGTTTTTTACTGGACGCTCGTTTAAAAACAGATTGTATTGAAGTCTCAGATCTTGAGCTTTCGAAATTATTATTAATGAATAATCGTAATGTGCCCTGGTTGATTTTGGTACCCAAAAAAGAAGATGCAGTAGAAATTACCGATTTATCAATCACTGAACAACATCTGTTATTGGATGAAATTAATTTAATTACCCAAATTCAGAACAAATTATTTAACCCGGATAAAATCAATACTGCAGCTATTGGTAATATAGTTCCTCAGTTGCATATTCATATTATTGGCCGTTATAAAACGGATCCTGTCTGGCCTGCACCTGTGTGGGGGAATCTGCAAGCTGAACCTTATCATCAAGGCGAATTACAACAAAGAATTCAATTATTGAAGCATGCGATCCATATTTAATCTTGTTAAAATCAGGTATAACTCATAATCACAACTTATGATGAGTATTTGTATTGTTAAAGGGATGAGCCCTGTTTTTTTGCCACCTTTCACTTATACTTGCTGACATATTGTATGACTAGGATAGGCGTGTTGTCGTCCTTAAACCTGACAAAAATGAATTTTATAATATTTAGTGGAATTGCCCGGAGGTGTTAAATGAGCCTATATCAAGAATATATGGCTGAGATCGAGAGCCGTAAAACGGAACTCGGTTTAAATCCGAAACCGATTGACAGCGCGGAGTTGCTGTCTGAAATCATTGCTCAAATTAAAGATACTGACAATGAATTCCGTGAAGACTCTTTAAAATTCTTTATTTACAACACCTTACCAGGTACAACGCCTGCTGCGGGTGTTAAGGCTCAATTCCTAAAAGAAATAATCTTAGGCGAAGAGTCAGTTGCTGAAATTAATGCTGAGTTTGCGTTTGAGTTGCTTTCGCACATGAAAGGTGGTCCTTCAATTGAAGTATTACTTGATCTTGCTTTAAGTGACGATGTATCTGTTGCAAAACCTGCTGCTGAAGTATTAAAAACACAAGTATTCTTATACGAAGCGGATACCGCTCGTTTAGAATCAGCATTGAAAGCGGGTAATGCAATTGCCAAAGAAATTTTAGAAAGCTACGCACAAGCCGAATTCTTTACAAAATTACCTGACATTGACGAAAAAATTGAAGTTGTGACTTTTATCGCAGGTGAAGGTGATATTTCAACGGACTTGTTATCGCCAGGTAACCAAGCGCATTCACGTGCAGACCGCGAATTACATGGTCAATGTATGATCACGCCTGAAGCGCAGCAAGAAATTGTTGAATTGCAGAAAAAACATCCTACTGCCAAAGTCATGCTAATTGCTGAAAAAGGGACTATGGGTGTGGGTTCTTCGCGTATGTCCGGTGTGAATAACGTAGCACTTTGGGCGGGTAAACAAGCGTCTCCATATGTGCCATTCATTAATATTGCACCTGTTGTTGCGGGTACTAACGGTATTGCACCTATCTTCCTGACTACCGTTGATGTAACCGGTGGTATTGGTCTTGACCTTAAAAACTGGGTTAAAAAAACCGATGAAGCGGGCAATGTTGTTACTGACGAAAATGGCGATCCGATATTAGAAGAAGCTTATTCTGTTGCAACAGGCACAGTTTTAACCATAGATACTAAAGCTAAGAAGTTATATAACGGCGACAAAGAATTAGTTGACGTGTCTTCTGCTTTCACGCCGCAAAAAGTTGAATTTATGAAAGCGGGTGGTTCTTACGCAGTTACATTTGGTAAGCAACTACAAACATTTGCAGCTGAAACTTTAGGTATTGAAGCGCCAGCTGTGTACGCACAGTCGAAAGAAATTTCACACCAAGGTCAAGGTTTAACTGCGGTTGAGAAAATCTTTAATCGTAATGCGGTAGGTGTTGCTTCTGAAACCCCTTTACATGCTGGTTCTAACGTTCGTGTTAAAGTTAATATTGTTGGCTCACAAGACACGACTGGCCCAATGACATGCCAGGAATTGGAAGCTATGGCGGCTTCAACTATTTCTCCAAGTGTTGATGGTGCATACCAGTCTGGTTGTCACACAGCATCAGTTTGGGATGCAAAAGCGCAAGCCAATATTCCTAAATTAATGGCATTCATGAACAAGTTCGGTTTGATCACTGCACGTGACCCGAAAGGTGTTTACCATTCAATGACTGACGTAATCCACAAAGTATTAAACGATATTACTGTAGATGAGCGTGCGATTATCATTGGTGGTGACTCACATACACGTATGTCTAAAGGTGTCGCATTTGGTGCTGACTCGGGTACGGTTGCGGTTGCACTTGCAACGGGTGAAGCGGCTATGCCAATTCCAGAGTCTGTTAAAGTGACCTTTAAAGGTCAGATGGCAGGTCATATGGATTTTCGTGATGTTGTTCATGCGACTCAAGCGCAAATGCTTAAGCAATTTGGCGGCGAGAACGTATTCCAAGGTCGTATTATTGAAGTTCATATTGGTACTTTGTTAGCTGACCAAGCTTTCACATTCACCGACTGGACAGCAGAGATGAAAGCCAAAGCGTCTATCTGTATTTCTAACGATGAAACTTTGATTCAGTCTATCGAGCTTGCTAAGAGCCGTATCCAAATTATGATTGAAAAGGGTATGGATAACGAAGCAGGTATGTTAGCCGGTTTAATTAAATTGGCTGATGAGCGCATTGAAGGCATTAAATCAGGTAAAGAGCCTGCATTAACACCTGATGACTCGGCTAAATATTATGCTGAAGTTGTGGTTGATTTAGATGCAATTGATGAGCCTATGATTGCTGACCCTGATGTAAACAACGAAGATGTTTCTAAGCGTTATACCCATGATGTTATCCGTCCGGTTTCTTATTATAAAGATAAGCCGGTTGATCTGGGGTTTGTGGGTTCTTGTATGGTACACAAAGGCGACATGCAAATTATCGCGCAAATGTTACGTAACCTGGAAAAACAAAATGGCACGGTTGAATTTAAAGCGCCATTAGTAGTTGCGCCACCAACTTACAACATTGTTGACGAGTTAAAAGCTGAAGGCGACTGGGCTGTATTAGAGAAATACTCTGGTTTTGTATTTGACGATGCTCACCCGAAAGATGCTGCACGTACTAAATACGAAAACATTTTATACTTAGAGCGTCCTGGTTGTAACTTATGTATGGGTAACCAAGAAAAAGCCGAACCAGGTGATACCGTTATTGCAACTTCAACACGTTTATTCCAAGGTCGTGTTGTAGCTGACTCTGCTGAGAAAAAAGGTGAATCTTTATTAGGTTCTACACCATTAGTTGTGCTTTCAACTGTATTGGGCCGATTCCCAACGACAGAAGAATATAAAGCAGCTGTAGATGGTATCGACTTAACTAAGTTTACCCCGCCAGAGCAAGCAATGACGACTCATTTTGATGCTGCTATTCCTGTACAGCGCGTAGACTAAAGTTACCTATTTAGTAAAAATAAAATCCCCGTTAATCCTGGATTAACGGGGATTTTTGTATCTATGCGCGCAGAATTCATAAACTGTGTAGGAGCCGGATTATTTAGAGTTTGTTAAATTCACTGTTTAATTGATAGCTTGAATCAGTGACTATTTTTTCTAGTGTTTCAATGCGGCGGTTAAGCTGGGCTATTTGTTGTTCAAGTTCAGTATTGTTTGACTTTTGTTGATCAGACTTTATTTTTAGTTTGTACATGTCGTAGGCTATGCCAGCAACAACGACTACTGCAATCATTTCGAATACACCCATGTTTGTCTCCTTGGTAAAATTAGGGCTATTTTTAACCAAGTATAACAAGCTTTATACCAATTTGTTGTTTTTCAAATAAATCAATCGGTTAGGTTGATTTTATGATAAAGGAATAATGGAAGCTTGATTGTTTTGACTAAAATCTGGCAAAAAACACCACTTATTAGAGTTAGAATAATGTTGAAGATTGAGCTGACTCTGCTGAGAAAAAGGGTGAATCTTTATTAGGCTCTACGCCATTAGTTGTGCTTTCAACTGTATTGGGGCGATTCCCAACGACAGAAGAATATAAAACAGCTGTAGATGGTATCGACTTAACTAAATTTACCCCGCCAGAGCAAGCAATGACGACTCATTTTGATGCTGCTATTCCTGTACAGCGTGTAGACTAAAGTGACCTATTTAACTAAAATAAAATCCCCGTTAATCCTGGATTAACGGGGATTTTTGTTTGTCCTGCCAAGCTAGTTAACAACCCGCCATTCTTTAACTCACAATATGCTTAATTTAAATTTGTTAGCTTTTTAGTTGGTATTATTGTTTATGAATTCTAAATGCTTGAATTCAGGTTATTTACCATCAGGGATTAACAGACATTTTTTATGCTGCTATATTTAAACCGAATAAAAACAAATACAAAATAAAAGCTTAATGGCTTTGGGATGAGTGGGGATGATGAAATTATACGCGAGCTTAGTCGCAGCCTGTATGCTGTTGCCTGCCAGTTTAATGGCACAAAGCCAAATTAAAGTGATTGATCAACATGGGCGGGCTGTCAGTCAAGCCGTTATTTCATTACCAACAGAGTTGACTCAAACTAATGCCGGTACCTCTGTTATGGACCAGGTTAATAAACAGTTTTCACCTCAGGTTCTGATTATTGAAAAAGGCCAGTCGGTTCACTTTCCAAACAGTGATAATATTCGCCATCATGTCTATAGTTTTTCTAAAGCCAAACCCTTTGAAATTAAACTCTACAGTGGAACGCCTACTGAACCGGTTGAATTCAACCATTCAGGTGTAGTTGTGCTAGGATGCAATATACATGACGCTATGGTGGGGTATATTTATGTATCAGACAAAGCCATTAGTGTATTAACTGATGCGGAAGGTATAGCGCAATTTGAGCAAACTCAATTACCTGAGTCGGTTAAAGTCTGGCATTCTGCTTTATCTGCGTCGGCCAGTGAAAGAATAGACTATCAACTTGAGCAGACTAATCAGGCAGGTCAATGGATTGTCAGGCTTGAACTTATTGAAAAAATAAAAACAAAGGAAAATCAAAAAAAATCATTTAGAAGCAGGTTCTATTAATTGGCTTTAAAATCATTACATTTCAATATATTCAAATTAGTGGGCGGACTATTGTGTTTTAGCTCACTGTCTATTTTGCTGGCTGTCTGGATTGCAACGACAAACCATGCCCGTACTCAGGTCGATGAGGATTTACAGGTTGGTGAACGTATTTTCAAACAAGTACTGGCCAGTCGTGAGCTCAGGTTATTTAACTCCGCCGATGTATTGACCTCTGATTTTGGTTTTAAACAGGCTATTGCAACTGAAGATAAAGCAACAATTGAAAGTGTCCTTGAAAATCATGGTGAGCGAATTTCAGCTGATTTAATGGTTTTGGTTTCTTTATCCGGAGATGTCATATCTGCACAAAATGAGCCAATGAACCAGCAGGTTACCACTCAAATTCGTCGCTTGGCACAACGAGCGCAGGAAAGGGGCGGGGACTCAGGCTTAGTTCAGTTTGGAGATGCATTATATCAGGTCATGCTTTTAACGGTTGAAGCACCTGCACCTATTGCGGTTGCTTTAGTTGGATTTGAGATGGATAAAGCTTTTGTTAATGAATTAAAAGAAATAACTAGCCTTGAAATATCCGTGCAAACCGGAAGCGGGTCGAGCGATATCTTATTAAGTTCTCTGCCGGCGCAACAAGTAAATCAGGCGATTGAACAGAACGCGGGCCAGATTGATTTATTCAGGACACCCTTTACCTACCAGGACATGTATATATCCAAGCGTTTTTTATTGTCGAATAATGGCTCTCAAGAGATTTGGATTGTTTTGTCGGAAGACCTTAAGTCGATCTTTTCTGAATTCGATTTTTTGCAATTCAGGATATTTGCAATTGCTGTATTGTCTTTGATACTCGCACTGGTGCTCGGCATCTTATTTGCAAAAAACCTGACCTTGCCATTAACTCAGTTAGCAAAAATGGCTCAGCGAATTGCAAAAGGCGATTATTACAATGGCGTGGATACCAAAGCAAATTCTCAGGAAATTAGGAATTTAGCGTTAGCATTTGGTTCAATGCAGCAGAACATCAAAGAGCGGGAACTGGAAATTCAGTATCAGGCAGATCATGACTTATTAACCGGGTTATATAATCGTTATCAGCTAGCTCGTATTATTCGTAAAAAGCTAGACCAGAAAGAAACGTTTCAGGCCGTTGCACTTAAAATACTGGATTTTAGAGGTATCAATGATACGTTTGGCTATCAGAATGGTGATGCATGCCTGAATTTGTTTTCTGACCGAGTACTCACGTTAGGAGGTATTGCTGCGCGACTAAACGGGGGAGAAGTTTTATGGATCCCAGACCAGGACGTGAATGAAAAAGACTTAGAAAAAATTCGTAGTGAGCTGGAAAATGCCTATCAACTGGATAACTTAGCTTTAAACTTAAAGCTTGCTGTGGCTGTGGTTCATTTACCTGAAGATGCAGATACTGAAGGCAGTTTATTCAGACGGCTGAATATTACTTTGGAAACAGCTCAGCAGCAAAGCAATTTATTTCAAGCCTACCGGGCTGAACTCGAAGATGCATATTTGAAAAAGCTCTCGATATTGAGTGAGCTTAAGCAACTTCTGAGCTCGGGTTCAAAGCAAACAGAGTTAAGCATGTTCTATCAGCCAAAACTCAATGTTAAAACGGGTTGTATTGAAAAGGCAGAAGCACTCATCCGTTGGAACAGCCAAAAACTGGGTTTTGTTTCACCTGAGTTATTTATCCCGATTGCCGAGCATGCCGGAATTATTGAACAACTGACCGACTGGATAGTCCGTCGGGTGATTGAAGATATAAGCCAGTGGCAGCAGTTAGATATTAACTTACAGGTGGCGATCAATCTGTCGGTACAGGATGTAGCAAATGATAAATTGCTGCCTAAGGTCATTCAGTTTCTTGAAGAAAAGCAAGTCAACAAACACGCACTATCGTTTGAATTAACGGAAAGTGATTTAATGAAAGACCCGGTTAAAGCTGTATCTCAATTAAACAGCTTTCGCTCATATGGTTTTGGCCTGGCAATAGATGACTTTGGCACAGGTTACTCTTCATTGGCTTATTTGAAAGATATGCCGGTCACTGAATTAAAGCTGGATAAAAGCTTTATTCTGAATCTGGCACGGTCCGAAGCGGATCAAAATATCGTTCAGAGTGTTATTGCGCTGGCAAAAAGTTTTAATTTAGACATAGTGGCAGAAGGCGTTGAAGATGCAGACTCTTTAACTTTATTATCAAACTGGGGATGTGATTGGATTCAGGGTTATTATGTGGCTAAACCCATGTCGGCAGATGGACTTGTGACTTGGTTACAAGTAAATAAACAGTGGGGAAATAAATGAAAATTATAAGAAAAGCAGGTTTGCTGGCGGTGTCTTTATTGGCACTGTGTCATCCGGCTACTGCAGGAGATGGAAAATTACTTGCAACGGCCGGCTTAACTCAAGTAGAAGGCAGTGGTGGCGGCGGGATTGTGCCTTGGGCAACAATTAATGGCTACGCAACCAAAGAGCAAATATCTGTGTCAGCATTTAATACCCATGTTGCAGTGGATGACTATCAGCTCAATGCGCTCGGAATGAGTTTGAGTTTATTTAACCGAGTTGAGTTTAGCCTGGCTCGCCAGAGTTTTGATTTACCCTCAGCTGTTATTGAACTTGGGTTAGGCGATGAAATTAATCAAACGATTTATGGTGTGAAGGCGAGATTATATGGTGACTTGGTTTATTCAACCTGGCCGCAAATCAGCTTTGGTATCCAGCATAAAAAATTAGCAGATGGTGCCATTGCCGCAGCAATCGGTGCCCGGGAATCCGATCGTGGAACCGACTATTACTTGGCTGCCAGCAAAGTACATCTTGGTGCGGCTGGTGGATATAATCTAATTTGGAATTTAACAGCAAGAGCGACTCAGGCTAATCAGATGGGGCTATTAGGGTTTGGCAGTCAAACTCAGGAGAGTCATCAAGTGATGCTGGAAGCTTCAGTCGGTGTTTTGCTCTCACGTAAACTGGCTGTTGGTTTTGAGTATCGTCAAAAGCCGGATAATCTGGCGGCTTTTAAAGAAGATGACTGGGCTGATATTTTTATCAGTTATAACCCCAATAAACACTTTAATATTACACTTGCCTGGGCCAATTTAGGCAATATTGCTGTGGCTGATGAGCAGCAGGGAATTTATTTATCTACAACCGGTTATTTATGGTGAGTTTATGATGAGCTTTATAAAAAAACGTTTCAGCCTGATTATGATAGCCATGACACTATGTTTGTCAGCCTGCGTTAGCCAACCTGAACAATCAGTTTATCAGCAGTTAGGCGGACAGGAAAAAGTGACCGAAATCGTACAAAACTTTATTTATGAAATCGAGTTTAATGAAACGATTTTTGACTATTTTAAAGAAACGGATATTCAAAGATTTCATGACAAGTTAATAGAGCATATATGTGTGCATACGGGTGGCCCATGTGAATATACGGGCGATACTATGGAGCAGGTACATACCGGAATGCAAATAACAGAAGCGGACTTTAACTTAACGGTTGATCTTTTGATTAATGCAATGACCAAAGCGAACATACCGCACAGGTTACAAAATAGAGTATTAGCGATATTTGCACCTATGCGTAAACAAATGATTTACATATAACGCAGGGCTGCAATAAATAAAGCGGTTAAACATTGGCTGTCGCATTTTTAAGTGATAGTTTGTAAACTGAAAAAATAATAAGACACTATACAGAGAAAGCTATGTACGAAGCCTTTTATGGATTGAAAGAAAAGCCATTTCACCTGACGCCGGATCCTCATTTTTTCTTTGCCAGTAAATTGCATACCAGAGCCCTGTCTTACCTTAAATATGGTATTACTCAGGGAGAAGGATTTATTGTCATTACCGGTGCCATCGGGACAGGGAAAACGACTATTGCCAATAGCTTGCTAGCTGAAATTGATGAGCATGAAGTCAAAGCCATTCAGATAGTCACGCCTAAATTAAATCCGGATGATTTAGTGATTGTAACAGCCGAAAAATTGGGTATCGCAACTGAGCAAAAGTCAAAAGGGCAAATTCTTCAGCAGATAGAAAAAGAGCTTACGCGTTTGGTTGAAACCGGGCACAGAGCTTTATTGATAGTGGATGAAGCTCAAAATCTGCCGCTTGAATCGGTAGAAGAACTTAGAATGTTGTCAAACTTCCAGACGAATGGAAAACCTTTGCTGCAAAGCTTTTTGTTAGGACAACCTGAACTCAGAGGGTTATTGCAGTTGCCGAATATGGAACAGTTCAGACAACGTATTGTCGCTTCTTGTGATTTAAAAGCTTTGTCGATTTCTGAAACGCATGACTATATTCACTTTAGAATTAATGCGGCAAGTGAGAGTGATGCGCCGGTTAAGTTGATTTCGGATGAGGGCATAGACAGCATTTATCAGTTGAGTATGGGGATTCCCCGGCGGATAAATACGATTACTGACAGAGTTCTTTTATATGGGTTTTTAGAAGATAAAAACTATCTTGAAAAAGAAGATGTTCAAGTTGTTCTGGATGAAATTAAGCAAGAATCTGTTGACGCACAAGTGCCTGAACCGGTAAAAACTGATTCAGATTCAAAAGTTACACCTGCCAGTGAGCCAGCTAAAAAAGAAACACTGCTTGAAGACTTGACCCCGCCTGATGATTATTCACCCAGAACTCAGTCTGGTATACCTGCGGATATTCTTGAAGATGTTACACACCTGCGCAATGTATTGCAGGAGATACGATACACTTTAGAAACCTCAATTGAATACAAGCTGAAAGTCAGTCGTTATATAGACAATGCCATTAATCGAAAATTAAAACAATTAAAGCAAGTGTCAAATGATGACAATAAAGATGATATAGGCGAAGAGCGGCCTGAAACAAACGAGCAGTCAGAGGGTTAATATGAAAAATATTATTTCAGATATGGATGGTGTGTTATACCGAGGTAAACAATTAATTCCGGGCGCCAAGGCATTTGTTGATCGCCTAATTGCGTCTCAAGCTAACTTTTTATTTTTAACAAATAATTCAGAGCAGACCCCCATTGATTTGGTACGCAAATTAGAACTTTTGGGCATCGATGGTCTGGAAGAGAAACATTTTATTACCTCAGCCATGGCAACGGCTAAGTTTTTACATGATCAAAACCCGGGTGCTAAAGTTTATGTCGTTGGCGGTGGTGGTATGGTCAGTGAGCTCTACAAGTTAGGGTTTTCAATTACGGATGTGGACCCTGACTATGTGGTTGTTGGAAAAACGACCTCATTTAATTACAGCCAGATGAAAACTGCAGTGCGTTTGATTTTAAATGGCGCACAATTTATTGGCACTAACCCGGATATTGTAGACCCGGGTGAGCAAGGGTTAGAGCCTGCCAGTGGCGCTATTTTGGCTGCGATTGAAGTGGCTACCGGTAAAAAACCATACGTGGTCGGTAAACCCAATCCGTTGATGATGTTAATTGCTAAAAATCAATTAGGTGTGCATTCAAAAGATACCGTTATGATAGGTGACAGAATGGATACAGATATAATTGGCGGAATGGAAGCCGGGATGGATACCATTTTAGTATTATCCGGCGTTAGTCAGCCGGATACAATCGCTCAATTTCCTTACCGGCCAACTCACGTTTTTGAAAATGTCGGTGAAATTGATTTAGACAAACTATAATGACCCCCAAATATTCATTAAATTCCAAGCTGCCATTTAGTATCCGGCAGCTTAAGTTACCTCATGAAACAGTCAATTAAAAAATACAGCCTGGTTATACTGACCTTTTATTTGCTGGGGCTGTTATTTATTGCTTATGCATATCAGAAAGATTCGATTGATGTAGCCGTTATGCAATATTATATTTATGCAGGTGGTTTATTTGGGCTGATAGGTTATCGATTCTTTTTATTACATTCGGACAAAACTCAACTCGAACATTATATTCGACGCCAGGCTGGCATTTTGACTGTGCAAAGTGCATCCGGTTTTATTAACTATTCAAAAACCGATATACCGATTAGCCAAATTGGCATTCTGACGGTTGCGCAGGGATATCTTCTGGTTGAGTTGAAAACTGCCCGACCGGGCGATAAAAAGCTGGAATTCTTTTTTCCGGCAACAAAACAAGAGATCCAATCTCGTTTATTTACGCTTTTTCAGGCAAATGAACTCAATAAAATTCAATTCAATATGTTAGCCGATTAGTTCAAATCGTTCGTAATCTGCACTGGCCCTGATTCACCTGGAAACTGAGCTTGTAATGAATGCAAGGTGGTTTTGTCTGTTACAAGCTAGGCAGTACCAAGTCTGTCTGACATTCAGTATAATGCGTGCTTTCAATTTAAAATAAATGAACTTAAACAGGTTTTAAAATGGCAATTAACTGGTACCCGGGGCATATGCATAAAGCCCAGAGAGAAATAAGAAAAATATTAGGTGAAATCGATCTGTTTATCGAAGTACTGGATGCCAGAATCCCCTATAGCAGTGAAAACCCTATGATTGCTAATATACGGGGAGATAAACCTTGTATCAAAATTTTAAATAAATCAGATTTAGCCGATCCTCAAATTACCGCTGACTGGTTGGCGCATTTTAAGCAAACGAAAAATACGGATGCGATTGCGGTAACAGCCAAAACACCGTCGACGCTCAAAGATATTATTGCCCTGTGTAAAAGTATGGCACCTAACCGAGGTGAACCGGGTAAACCTGTCAGAGCTTTGATTGCCGGTATTCCAAATGTTGGTAAATCGACAACTATTAATATTCTGGCTAATCGTATTATTGCTAAAACCGGAAATGAACCTGCTGTTACTAAAGCTCAGCAGCGAATTAATATTGGGGATGGCGTGATTTTATATGATACGCCAGGCATGTTATGGCCCAAAGTGGAAAACGAAAATTCAGGTTATCGCTTAGCGATTACTGGCGCCATTAAAGAAACGGCTTTTGATTTGGATGATATTGCGACCTATGCTTTAGATTATTTAATGCAGGCTTATCCGGAACAATTAAAAGCCCGATATCAATTAGAAGCACTTGCTGAAAATGGATATGAAACTTTGGAGCTGATAGGTAAAAAGCGAGGCTGTTTACGCGCAGGTGGGCGAGTTGAAATGAACAAGGCGGCTAAAATTGTCTTAACTGAATTACGTGATATGCAGATTGAGGCAATTTCAATGGAAACGCCTGAGATGTGTATAGCAGAGCAAGATGAAGTAGAGGCGCGTTTGGCCGAAAAAGCTCAAAAGCAGGCTGAGCGTAAAAAGAAGTTTAAGCAAAAACGAAATGGTTAATAAATAAACGTAAAATGCCTTTTTAGGTGCTTTATTCATCAAATAATAAAATAATTGATTTTTAGCTAAAAAAAACGAAAAAATGGGTTGACTTAGACCCTCAAAATCCGTTTAATACACGCCCGCAGCAGAGAGAGATTCTCAAAGCTGTTTTGTTGCCCAGATAGCTCAGTCGGTAGAGCAGGGGATTGAAAATCCCCGTGTCGGTGGTTCGATTCCGCCTCTGGGCACCATTTTTAAATTAGACGCATGGTTTTAATTGCCATCATCAAATTTAAAGATATACCAACTTTAGTTTTCTTAATGAATTCTAATAAGCCGACTTAGCTCAGTTGGTAGAGCAACTGACTTGTAATCAGTAGGTCGCCAGTTCGATTCCGGCAGTCGGCACCATTTCTTTACTAGAGAAGTTAAACCTAGTAAACCAGACGCCCAGATAGCTCAGTCGGTAGAGCAGGGGATTGAAAATCCCCGTGTCGGTGGTTCGATTCCGCCTCTGGGCACCATTTTCGAGTTGAAATTCCAGTGCATAGCCATTAAATCAATTCTGATTATGGAATTTATTTTCATTTTATAATGAAAATAATTACTAACATATTAGTAAGCCCCTCGTAGTTTTTAGTGTGCCGACTTAGCTCAGTTGGTAGAGCAACTGACTTGTAATCAGTAGGTCGCCAGTTCGATTCCGGCAGTCGGCACCATTTTATTTATTCCCTATTTTATTCATGAATTTTATTGTTTTTGAATGAATTTAGTGGCGTGAATCATTCTCAGAACTCGTTGTTCTTGTGTCGCCCGGGTGGTGGAATTGGTAGACACAAGGGATTTAAAATCCCTCGCTGGTAACAGCGTGCCGGTTCAAGTCCGGCCCCGGGCACCAATCTTTATTTTCCTAATCTTTTTAATTTCTGATTGATTCTATGGCTATAAATAGTCAGCGAATATAGAATTCACCACACTGAATTTAAATTAACCAGAGCTATTTAACCTCAGTTGCCTAGTCTAATAGGTATAGGTTCTCAGAAGACATCAGCTTAAGCGCTCACGAGTCTATTCTAATGGCTTTTTAGTCAGAATAGGTTATATCACGCGTTAGTGATAAATGATTCAGCACAGCGAGCTGATGAGGTGATTTAATTTAAGTAAGCTATCTTATCTGAACATGGGTTAACTGAATTCGTGGTGGACTGCTTTGTCAGTTAATCCTAAATCACCAGCTATATAAATGATCGAGAGACCTCATTTCTTCGATATAAAGCTGACCGTTTTGTTTGGCTTGGTCAAGCTGCCATGTTTTCAGGTTTTGAGTATAGTCTTTAATTTGACCACTGAACTCAATATCGGGTGCCAGTTCATCAAGCGCAAAATAATAGCTACTAGCGGTAACCGGATCCGGCACTTCACCATACTGATAACGCATTGCAAGGTTTAATAAGGCATCTAAACTGCCTAGTGAGCGTGCGTACTCAAGCCACATTAATTGTTTCTGATAATGACTGTAAGGGTTTTTAGCTGCAGCCTGATTAGATTGCCTGATCCCTGGTAGATGTGATAATAAAAGCGCGGCTTGTATTTTTATTTCCGGGCGGGTCGCATTTAATGCAAGCTCTCCCGCATTTTGGTTTAAGTCTAATAAAGCTTGTGTGGGCAGGAACTGGCAATTCTGAATGTTTTTAAGCTTGCTTGCCGTTAGTTCATCAGTATTTTCAGGTTCGGGGATATTGAGTTTATAGTTTTGGGCATGACTAATAAATTCAAGGCATTGTGCAATCGATAATAAGAGCCTGAGTTTGGTTTCATCATCTGCCAGACTATAAACCTGTTCTTCGAGTCGCTTAACAAGCGAGCCTTCTAACGGTTCAAGATAGTCTATAGCTTTTACATTTACAGCAGAGGACTGGCGGGTATCCGTTTCTGCGGGTGGGCTTTCAGTTATTGTTGGCTTAGCTGTCTCGAGTGATACTTCTGGCTTAACTGAATTGCTATGCGCACCATTTATCTGAGATATGTTTTGTACTGTTTGCGGCTCTGAGTTGTTTGCTTGATCGGGAGTTAAATTGGGGTAGATAAACAATAACAATGTACTGACAAGGCAGAGTACCGCAACGAGCATAATAATTGAGAACAAGTTTTTCATTGGCTCACTTGTCCTTATTCCGAACTTGGCTTATTTACTGCCCCATATTTTTGAAACGGCTCTGTCGCTCCCTAAACCGCCAACAATCAGACAAACCAGTCCGGCACAACCAAAAATACCAATAGGTATCCACTTACCTGCTAAACTGGCTGGCACTATAATGATTAGTGCGATTGTAAGCACCATAAAAAGAGCACCAACAACATTTAAAACCGTTCTGTTTAGCGGTTTGTAACTGTATGGCTCATTACCTTGTTCAAACATATTCAGAACAGGTGAACATAATTTTCGCGCGAGTGTTTTCATATCTTTCACTTAATTAGATTTATCACTTTCCAGTAATTGGATAAATTGATCTTTTGGTAAAGGTTTGCTGATTAAATAGCCCTGACCAAATTGACAGTTTAACTGGTTGAGCAGGCTTCTCTGATCGTCTGTTTCTATGCCTTCTGCCACCACTGCCATCTCCAGGCCATTTGCCATACGAATAATTGAATTAACTAAAGCCGCGTCTGCCGTATCGACAACCATATCCCGAATAAACAAACGATCAATTTTTATCTTAGAGATATATTTTCTAAAATGCTTTACATAGCTGAGTGCCGAATATCCGGTTCCAAAATCATCAATTGCAATTTTTATATCCAGCTTGTCCAGCTCTTCCAGCTTTTGCTGAACATTGGTTTGAATGTCATCCTGAAGCAAAGATCTTTCAGTTACTTCTATTTCCAGCCTGCATGTCTCTAACGGAGACTCAGCCAGTAACTGGCTGACATTGTGCACCAGATCTTCCTGAGCAAAATCTAACGGGCAGAAGTTAACAGTACCAAATAGAGTTGGATAATCAGCTTCTAACTGATTCAGTAATTTAATTGTTTCACTTAATACATATCTATCTATTTGAATAATATCGCCGGTTTCTTCAGCCAGTTCAATAAATACATCCGGTCTGACCTGGCCGAATTTGGGGTGACTCCAGCGACACAGACTTTCAAATCCAACAATGTTTGATTTGTCTATGGAGAAGATGGGCTGATAAGAAACGCTGATTTCATTATTATCCAGCGCAGAGCCGACGGCACTTTTTAATTGTGAACGATACAACAAATCCTCAAACATATTGGCTGAGAAGGTTTTAAACTGACTTTTACCGGCTGATTTTGCTTCAAACATAGCCGTATCTGCATTCGCGATTAATGACGTGACTGTATCCGCATCGTCCGGATATACCGCTATCCCGATACTACAACTTAAATTCAAAACATCTTGTTGTATCTTGTAAGGCGCTTTTAAGGTATGAATAATGATATTGGCCAGGTTTTCTGCCGGATCCCCGGTTAAATTGACGATAAACATAAACTCATCACCGCCAATTCGGGCGACATGAGCTGGATAAGAATGCGCCACTTTTTTAAGACGATCCGCAACCATTTTTAAAATTTCATCACCCACTAAATGTTTATGCGCATCATTGATTTCTTTAAAGCCATCTAAATCGATAAACATCAATGAGAAGGGGTCTTTATTCTGATTTTTTTTCAGCACCTGTTCGAGCAGTTGAAGGCCATACCTTCGGTTGGGTAAACCGGTTAAATCATCATAATTTGCCTGATATGTCAGATGCTCTTCATATTTTTGTTTGGTTCGAATAAAGTTATGTGTCTCTTTATTTAATTGATTAAAGTTCGAAACAATTTTACTTAATTCATCTTCAATCACCTGATTACGCTCAAGCTCAATTTCGGTCAGTGATTCGTCATTAATATTGTAAGTTTTTAATCCACTGGAAATCAGAATTAAATGACGTGAAACCATATAATCAAAGAGTTTGATGGAGACCAGAGTGATTAACAGAGACGAAAAGATGAAGATAAAAATAATATAGGTGAGCGCTGCGCTGATGTAATGATTAATCTCATCGTTATTCAGCCAGACTTTTAGCTCACCGACCTGTTCATCATGATAATTCAACTGTTGAGTAAATTGGGCACTTCCGACCGGTTCACCTATTAGGTAAGTTTCACCCGTGGTACTGTTAATTTGTGCCGTTGAAATAAAGGGTACCCGAACCAAACCGGACAAAACAAATTGTGTCGTTTCTTCTTTAAAACTCCACAGAGCTTCTGCCAAAGGCTCCTCTACCAGAGCTAAATTATCATTAACATCTTTATTCACTTGGGCATGTATCGTTTTATACTGATAAGTACTAAAAGCACCAATGACAGCCAGGCTAATAATCAGGCTGGACGCTAATATTGCCAGCACGACTCTGGCTTTTAACGAGTTTAGTGATAATTTTTTTAAGATGGCATAGCAAGCCGTATACATTTAAACTCTCTGACAGATTGAATACTTGATTGATAATAATGAAATATATAGCATAAATCTAATTTTCTTCTCAACTTGGTCTTTAAGTTCTGACTCTTGGTTAAGTATTTTATTGCAGGATTGTTAATAATAGCGTTAGAGTGAAACTCTATCCACTTTAATCCGTTATATTTTACGATAAAGTCAGTAATAGTCAGGCTAGACCCTAATAATTAACTGACCCATGGTGTTTATTAAATGAATAAAAGTTTAATTGTTAATCTGATTGCTGTGACGATAACCGCAGTTGGTTATTTTCTGTCGCAGGATATAATATTTTCAATTGGTTTATTTGCGCTTTCCGGAGCTTTTACTAACTGGCTCGCTGTGCATATGTTATTTGAAAAAGTGCCCGGATTATATGGCTCAGGGGTTATTGAAGCCAGATTTGAGCAGTTTAAAGAGGCCATAGAGCACCTGATGATGGCTCAGTTTTTTAATCACGAGAATATTGATAAATTTTTATCTGACCAGCAAGGTCATGCCAGTCATTTTAATTTTGCACCTATCATTGAAAAGGTTGATTTTGAACCGGCTTATGAATCATTACTCACTGCGGTAAATGAATCTAAGTTTGGCAGTATGTTGGCGATGTTTGGCGGGGAATCTGTCATTGAACCATTAAAAGCGCCTTTTATTACCAAACTCAAAGCTAAAATTACAGAAATTAGTCAAAGTGACGAATTTAATGAATTGGTTAAAGAATCGGTTGAGCAACCTGATGTGATTGCTCAGCTCAGAGAAAAAGTTCATGGTATTGTTAAAGCGCGCTTAGATGAACTGACACCTAAAATGGTGAAAGTGTTAATTCAGGAAATGATCAAACAGCATCTTGGCTGGCTTGTTGTATGGGGTGGTGCTTTTGGTGGTCTATTTGGTCTGCTCGCTGCGCTTGTTTAAGCTAGTTGTTCAAGTTTAAGCGCTGATACCAAAGCGCTTAAACTGTTTCAAAAAAATCGATCAATTGAGATTGAGTCTGGTGTATCTGCTGACTGTTTATCGGCGCAATAAAAATAGTATCGTCGCCTGCAATTGTGCCTAAAACACCTAAATCGTGGTTAAGCGAATCTAACATTCTTGCGATAAGTTGAGCTGCCCCGGGTGATGTTTTGATCACGATTAAAGACTGATTATTATTAACGCTTAATACCAATTGTTTGAGCTGACTTTCTGTTGTCGGTACACCTAATTCGGGTGGCAGACAATATACCATGTCCTGTTTGGCATTTCTGGCTCTGACAGCGCCAAAGCGGCTTAATAACCGCGAGACTTTAGATTGACTGACGTTATCAAATCCCTGTTGTTTTAAGGCGTCTACAATATCAGCCTGAGATGAGAAGCTTTGCTCTTTTAATAAAGTTTTAAAGGCTTTTAGCAGGTTATCTTGTTTATCCACTGTGTTCACTTATTTTTCTATTTTTAAATGACAGTTTGTATCTATTTGCGCCGCGACAAACTGATTTCGCCCATTTCGTTTAGCCTGATAAAGAAGTTCATCGGCTCTTTTTTGAAGGCATACTGAGGTAAAATCGCTTTTCGCCTGTATGCAGGCTATGCCTAAGCTTACTGTAATTTTCTGTGCTTTTGAATATTCATTTGGAATTTGCAACTCAACAACAGCGAGTCGGATTTTTTCGGCTATTGCCTCTGCCGCCTCCAGCTTACAACTGGGCAAAAGAACAACAAACTCCTCTCCACCGTAACGGGCTGCTAGATCGCTACTGCGGCGAAGCTGATTTGAAATAACACCGGCAACCTGTTTTAACGCCATATCACCTTGTGCATGGCCATAATTATCATTGAAAACTTTGAATTCATCGATATCTATCATGATGATCGAGATTTCTTGCTGCTCCTGAATACTGCGTCGCCACTCATCGGCTAGCCGGTTATCGTAATGACGACGATTCGGAATTTCGGTTAATCCATCAATCAGAGCCAGTCTTTCAAGTAAATCGGCTTTTTGTTTCAGGGCGAGTTGGTTGCGAACTCTGGCGTTGACAACCGGCAGGTTAAAGGGTTTGGTGATGTAATCCATTGCGCCTAAATCCAAACCTTTAGCTTCATCTTCTGCCGCATCTTTTGCTGTAATGAAGATAACCGGAATACTCTTAGTTGCGTCATGCTGACGCATTTGAATCAGGACTTCATAGCCATCAATGTCTGGCATTTGAATATCTAATAAAACCAGATCCGGCGGTGCCGCTGAATTAATAATATCCAGAGCTTTATGTCCGCTGGTTGCGATTTTAACGCGGTAGTGAAGTGCCAAACTTTGAGCCAGTACACTGATATTAATCGGTTCATCGTCGACAATTAACACTGTCGCTTGCTTAGAATTAAGAGTCATAGCGAGTATCTAAATAACATTAAAGGTCCAGAACAGCTTGCAAGCTGGACTCAAAATTATCAATTTCTGCCTGCTCAATAGAATCGCCTGCTTTTAGCAAAGTTTCCAGATTTTTTGCAGACGCAAACAGATCATGCATGCTCAGGTTTCCGGCAGCGCCTTTTATCGAATGCACCAGTTTGGCTGCATCTTGCGGATTGTCATCCTTGATAAATTCATTTAATGTGGCGCAAGCATTTTGGTTGTCAGCTATAAACTTGTTAATTAGCATATCTAACAATGCTTCGTTGCCTGCCAGTCGCTCTAAAGCTTCTGTTTTGTCAATTACCATATATCGGTCTTTAGCTCCTTAACTGGTTACTTAGACTTGAGTATAGCGATATTTAGCGAGGTGTTAACCCTATTTTTGATAAAAAATAGTTACCTGTTCATAGTATTGGAGAAAACTTGTATGTCAAATAAGCAATTAAAATCTCAAGCAATCGAAAACCCCTGCATTGGTGATTGCCGGATTAATCCGGATGAGGTTTGTATTGGCTGTGGACGAAACCGAGATGAAAAACTAGACTGGATTTTTATGTCTGACAATGAAAAAAAACAGGTGGTTATCAAGGCAAAAGAGAGACTTAAATTATTAAAATTAGACGTCTGAATATCACTTTCAAAAGTACTGAACGACCCGGCAATAAACGACAGGGTCGTTAGCATTCTCACCGCTACAAATTATTTTCTGCAAATGATGCCAATCTTGAGCGCATCACACCGGCAATATGAACGGTTGCACTCCCTTCAAAATCTTTAAAACGTTCAACAATATAAGTTAACCCTGATGTTAAAGGGCTTAAATAATTACTATCAATCTGCGCCAGATTACCGCAACAGATCAGTTTAGTGCCTTCACCTGCACGTGTGATAATGGTTTTTAGCTGAGAGGAGGTCATATTTTGACATTCATCCAGAATAACTATCGATTTTTGAATGCTACGTCCGCGCATAAAGTTCACCGATTTAAACTGAATATTCGCTTTTTCCATTATATAACGCATGCTACTCTCACGACATTCATCGTGTCTGTGTAAAAAGTCCAGTGAGTCATTAATCGCGCCTAGCCAAGGTGCCATTTTTTCTTCTTCTGTACCCGGTAAAAAGCCAATTGATTCAGCAATTTCTGGTGTATTTCGGGTGACAATGATTTTTTCGTAGATGCCTTTTTCAACCACCATCTCAAGTGCGGCAGCCAAGGCTAATAATGTTTTACCACTCCCGGCCGGGCCCGTTAGCAGGGCTAAATCAATATTGGTATCCAGCAGTGCATCCAGTGCCATGGCCTGATGGAAATTTTTAGGTGAGATACCCCAGGCTGTTTTTCCCATCATGCGTTCATAACCCAGATCTTTCAGGGTGACGGTTTTATCATTATGTTCAATTACTTTACCGGCAAAATGGTGGTTCTGATCGTAAACATACTGATTGATAAAAACGGTCTGGGGTAATACTTCTCTATCCACTGTATGTAGGGTTTCACGGCCGCTGGTTTGGCTGTCACAGTCAGTTACACTTTCCCAGAATTCGCCTTCAACTTCGACATAACCCGTACTTAGGTATTTGATATCCGAGATCAACTGATCGGTACGGTAATCTTCAACTCGCTCAAGTCCGGCACCTTTGGCTTTGAGTCGCATATTGATATCTTTAGTGACCAGAACGACTTGTCTCGGTGCTTTTTCTTTTTGCAGATGAAGCGCTGCGTTAATAATGTGATTATCGTTTTCTGGTCCGGGAAGAGTAACGAGTTCTTTATTTAGGAGGTGGTCTGGGAAGATTGCAAGATGTCCGGATGAGCTATGGTCAGCTGAATACTTTGCTATACTGACGCCGTGAATAATATCCTCCGGAGGGGCGTCCTGCAGCGCTTCCTCCAATGCCCTAATTGCAATTCTGGCATCCCGGCTGACATCTTTTTTCCTGTCTTTGATAGCGTCCAGTTCTTCCAGGACAGTCATCGGAATATAAACATCATGTTCTTGAAAGTTGAGGAATGCGAAGGGTTCGTGCAGAAGGATATTCGTATCTAAAATATAAATTTTAGTGAGTGGCTCGGTCATCTTGCCTCCAGAGTCAAATTACCTGACGTTTTTATTGTTTTTGCAATGTATGCAATCAAGGGCAGTCCTGCTCCTTTAACTTTACTATTAGCCTAATTTAATTTGAGAGCAAGGATTATTTTGATTTATTTTCGTGCGATTTGACTGTTTGCTCGATTTTTATTCAATTTAACTGACCTAACCCCACATACGGCATTTATTACTTATCTCTGTTTGAATTGGCTCAGGATTGCTGCTACTTACGTTTAAAGAATATAAAAATTAGAAAAACTTTCACAAAATTGCTCAGCTTGTTCTTTAATTAAACAAACGACCCGATTTGTCGCGTTTTAACTCATTTAATCCGTGAAAGCCTGTTGAGCTTTGGGTAACATACGCGGCCGAATTTTTTTAAGTTGCATCAGAGAAAACAATGCAGCTTAGAGTCAAGTGATAGGAGTGAGTTTAAATAATGAGTGAATTTGCATTGGGGCAACGCTGGATTAGTGATTCAGAATCGGATTTGGGTCTGGGGACTATTGTAGCGATTAGTGGCCGCCGTCTTTCTATGTTATTTCCGGCAACGGGTGAACAGCGCGAATATGTAATGGATAGTGCGCCACTGACGAGAGTCAGTTTTAACCCGGGAGATAAAGTGGAAAGCGGAGAAGGCTGGAGCCTGACGGTTTCACAAGTCGCCAATGAAGATGGTTTGCTTATTTATTTGGGTAAACGGGATGATACAGGTGAACTGGACCAATTGATTGAAACTCGCTTAAATCATCACCTTAAATTTAATAAACCTCAAGACAGGTTATTTACCGGTCAGATTGATCGAAATGACTGGTATAGCCTCAGATATGACTCACTTAGACTACAGCATAAATACCAGACGCACCCTTTTGTCGGACTGGCCGGTGCTCGCACTTCATTGATTCCACACCAATTGCACATAGCTAAAGAAGCCGGTCAACGGATTGCACCCCGAGTTTTATTATCAGATGAAGTGGGCTTAGGTAAAACCATTGAAGCCGGGATGATTATTCATCAGCAAATTTTAACTGGTCGCTCATCTCGTGTGCTTATTTTATTGCCCGAATCTTTGCAATATCAATGGCTGGTTGAAATGCTGCGCCGGTTTAATCTTAAATTCGCAATATTTGATGAAGAAAGATGTGCCGAATACGATTCCGGTGATGAAAACCCATTTGAAACTGAACAGTTGATTATTGCACCTTTAGCTTTGTTAAGTGAGTCCGAAAACAGATTGACGCAGGCATTGGCCGCTCACTGGGACTTGGTCGTCGTGGATGAAGCGCACCATTTGAAGTGGCGTGAAGATAATGCAAGTGATGAATATTTAGCGGTTGAAAAATTATCGGCAGCTTGTGCGGGTTTACTGCTGCTGACGGCAACGCCAGACCAACTGGGCCATGAAAGTCACTTTGCCAGATTAAGGTTATTAGATTCTGACCGCTTCCACAGTTATTCAAGTTTTGTTGAAGAAGAAGCCGGATACCAGGCGATAGCTGATTTGGCTAAAGTCATCGTCAGTGAAGCGGACTTAACTCAGTCGCAAATCGAATATCTCACCAATATGAATGCGTTAGCCGAAGCACAAACATCTGCGATTAATAGTGATGATCCGCTGCAGCGTGAATCGGCGCGTCAGACTTGTTTGAGAGCCTTAATTGATCAGCATGGAACAGGTCGGGTCTTATTTCGAAATACCCGGGCATCAGTGAAAGGTTTTCCAAAACGCTGTGTATTGCCGGTTAAATTAACTTTACCGTCTATTTTTGAAGCTGGCATTAACTGGTGGTTGAATAAAAAAGCGGATGAATTACAAGCGCCTGAAACGGCTGAACAGGCTGTAAAGGCATTATTAACACCTGAATATTTGTACGAATGTGCCGTGAGCGAAGATATTGAGTGGTGGCGTATTGACCCCAGAGTTGAATGGCTCAGTGAACTGGTTAAAGAAAATAAAACGGATAAGTTTTTAATCATATGTGCAAGAGCTTCTACGGCTTTGGCACTTGAACAGGCGGTTCGGGTAAAACATGGTATCAATGCTTCTGTATTCCATGAAGGAATGAGCATTATTGAACGGGACAGAGCTGCCGCCTGGTTTGCCGATCAGGAAGAGGGTTGTCAGTTACTGATCTGTTCTGAAATTGGTTCTGAGGGACGTAACTTCCAGTTTGCTCGTCATCTGGTTTTATTTGACTTGCCTTTGAACCCGGATTTATTAGAGCAACGCATTGGTCGTTTAGATCGTATTGGCCAGAAAAATGATATTCAGATTCACCTGCCTTATTTTGAAGGCAATGCCAGTGAAACCGTTTTTCAGTGGCAGCACAAGGGAATTAATGCTTATGCACAAACCTGCCCGGCCGGTATTCATGTTTATGAAGCGCAAAAACAAGCTTTGCTGGCGATTCTGGCGCAGAATAATCACAATGATACAGACTTAAAGCCTTTAATTGAGCAAGCCAGAACCCGCATTGAAGCGCTGAATGAGCAAATGGAGCAAGGCCGGGATATATTATTGGAAATTAACTCAAAAGGGTTTGACGGAGACGCTATCGCAGAACAGATAGAGGAAATGGATGATGATACTGAGCTAGTCGCATTTATGCTGCAAGTTTTTGATGTGTATGGAGTTGCACAGGAAGATAAAGGTGACAGGTGTCTGGCCGTGAATCCGACCGAACACATGTTAGAGCCACATTTCCCAGAGCTGGGTGATGGCGGCATGACAGTTAGTTTTGAACGAGATGCCGCACTGGCACGTGAAGATGTCCGTTTTATCAGCTGGGATCACCCCATGGTGCAGGGCTGTTTTGAAATGATCAATGCCGGCGAAGTGGGCAATAATACGGTGAGTGTACTCAATAACAAAGCCTTGCCAGAAGGGACTTATTTGGTTGAGCTTATTTATGTGGTCGAAACCAGTGCGCCTAAAAACTTGCAGCCGGGTCGTTTTTTACCGCCCACACCTGTACGTATTTTATTAGATAAAGCAGGCAATAACCTGGCAACTAAAGTCAGCTTTGATAATTTGAATAAGCAGTTAAAACCAGTTGGACGTCAGGTGGGCTCTCAGCTTGCTACGGCTTTGCAGGCACAGATTCATCAGCTTATTGGCCAATCTGAGCCGATTGCACAGCAAGCTTGTGATGAGTTGATAACCAGTGCGGTTGAAAAAATCGAGCGTGAGCTGGGTGCTGAACACCAGCGTTTGTCTGCGTTAGCTAAGGTCAATCCGAATATACGTTCAATTGAAATTGAAACACTTGAACAGCAACAAGCTGAGCTGGTTGAACATATTAAACAAGCAAGATTTAAGTTTGATGCATTGCGTTTAATTGTGGTTAGCCATCAGGCTTAATTATCACACGGGTTTTGTCAGTCGCGAATATTCGCGACTGACAAAACCGGTCAAACTCATTTCACCCGGCAGACTTTAAGGTTACAATATCTGCCAATTATCGCTTATTGACCGCTTTCATGACTTTTGTTTATAACCCGCCTAAAGAACCTGTCTTACCTATTGTTTATCGTGATCAGGATATTGTTGTATTTGATAAACCGAGCGGTTTATTGTCAGTACGCGGAAAATTACCAGAGCATCAGGATAGTATTGAATCTCGAGCCCAGCGTGTCTGGCCGAAAATTGGTGTCGTACACAGGCTGGATATGGCCACGTCCGGACTTATGGTTTGGGCGCTCAATAAACCTGCGCACTCCTCACTGGCCCGTCAGTTTCAGGAAAGGCAGACCAGTAAACAATATATTGCGCGTGTTTATGGCCAGATTGAAGCCGATGAAGGTTTAATTGAATTACCACTGATTTGTGACTGGCCAAATCGTCCCAAACAAATGGTTGATTTTAACCGTGGCAAAAAATCGACAACTTATTGGCAAGTTTTAAATCGAGATACTGATTCTACCCGAGTATTGCTACATCCGATTACCGGTCGTTCCCACCAGCTTAGAGTGCATATGTTATCGATAGGGCATCCAATACTGGGAGATAGATTATATGCCCACAAAAAAGCACTGGCTCTTGCCCCAAGGTTGCAGCTACATGCAGAAAATTTGGTATTCAGTCACCCGGTCAGCGGGGAAAAAATGGCGTTTGTTGCACCTTGTCCGTTTTAACTCAGACTAAAATAGACAAGGTAGTTGGATTAGGGGCGGAAGGTTTTAAAATAGCCATCTATTTTGAAAACCGGCCTCAGATTACTGAGTATCTTGAGCTGGATGAACTCAGGCCTATGCAAGGCGGTGAACTTGATTTTATTCTGGCTCATACCAGCAACAATTGGCGTAAGCTGTTTAATTGTTTTGCTAAACTGGTTTTTGCATTAAAACCTGAGGATTATGCCAGCTGGCAGCAACTGCGTGATCAAAGTTTATTAGATCAAAACAGTCACTTTGCGCTGTTATTTTCAAAGCCGGATTTAACGCTCGACGATACTATTCATATTATCAGTGGCCGTACTTATGCTGCTAAACTTAATTTGCCTTGCGAACTAATCTGGCTAACACCTCAGTTTGCAATGAATAAACATCATAAAATCATTGTTTCGCCTTATTTTGACTATCGTCAGTTAAGCAATGAGCGTTTAACCCAACTGGTAAAACTGATACAACTACTTTCAAATTAACTTCAGCTTGGTTTTAGGGATATTTTAATCGATTGAATTTTCATTTAATCCCCATCTGAAGTAAGTTAACCTCAACTCTGGATAAGAAGTTAGCTAAGGCCTTAAATTTATTGGCTTTTAGTTTAATTTCGTTTTCTAGTGAGATATATTTTCTTAGAACAAGGCGAATTTGCGTACGTAATAGCTGGCTATTACTAGCGAATTCAACGCAGTTATCAGGAAAAATAGCCACTAGAAAGCAATTTGTT
>Ga0207833_100140_pt1 | contig 61322 bp, 44 predicted proteins | sample TtaePargueraPR_6_FD_187753 | JGI IMG/M metagenome (GOLD analysis project Ga0207833, IMG submission 187753) | Aerobic enrichment media microbial communities from Bioluminiscent Bay, La Parguera, Puerto Rico - Tt and E1 (2) (SPAdes) | ecosystem: Environmental > Aquatic > Marine > Unclassified ...
ACTATCGCTATATCTTGATTTACGCATAGAAAACTCCTTACTTTTAGTTTAATAGAATTTTCTACTAATAACTGCTGCTAAATTTTGGGGGGATTACAATATCACCTGTTCTCCAAAAGCGTTAATCTGTCTAACTTGATATTAAGTATGTACGCCTAAACGTGTATTTAAAGCTTTATTTGTTGATTGAATAAACCTTTTTTATTTCTTCATGGGCATTGCGATAACGAGTCACGCCATTGTTTATTGTGTTTGCCTTTGTCATTAGCACGTTCGTTGCATCGACTTGGCTCATACCATCAACTAACACCAATTTCGCTCCTTGATATGCCAAACTTTGCTTATCGCCACGCATTAGCTTTGCTAGCGTTTCTAATTGTTCTAGGGTCATGTTATGTCCTGTTAGTTAAATGCCTTAGTAAACCTGGTCTAACGCTTCTTCAAAAGTTTTCAAGTTACCGTTGAATTTATCTGTTACAACCAGTTCAGAGTTATAGCCAAAGGCTTTTTTAACACTTTCATGATCAAACGAACTAGCCAACTTTATAACTCGAGAATCCTCAAATGTTTGTGACCTTACGGCCAGTTAGCGTAACCCGGAATCAGCCGATAACCTCTCATTCTTCGCCATTTATTCTAAGCAGTTGTCATTTATTTATAGGTCATGGCAAAGGTTGTTTTTCGACTGCCACAATTTTTTGATTTCGTTGTTCTCAACCGCACTGAAGCAAACACAGATTCAATCGGGTTGGTTGTGCGTATATGCTGCCTCTCTGGTTTCAGCTTGCCAGATGTCATGCAACGCTTCTTTAACTTTTGGCTGAATCGATTTCGGCAATTTATTCAGTATGTTAGCTTTTTTGTGTACCCTGTATCGCTGTGTTGCCGTTTGCGGTTGATTAAGCAAAAATGTTTCTTACCGCGTTGTATTAGCCAATACTTATCAAACAGTGGGAAACCTAGCTGTGATTTATAGGGTGTTATATTTTCACCATTAACTCTAATTGCATTATTTTCAATTAGCTCTCTGGCGATGCGTTTTGATGTAGCTAAGCCTGATTCCACCAATAATTCTATAATGTCTTGTAGAGTACTTTCGATGCTTGGAATACCATCTAACTCTAATTGTTTTAGTTCACTATAACTTAGCTTATCGACGCTTCCCGTGAACAGTGCTTTCGTGATACGTTCAGCGCTAACTAGCCCTGAATTACCATGAACAAAATGAGTCATATTTTGTGCCAGAATCCTTTGTGCTTCCGGTTTTCCATTTGTGGTTTTATCTTGAGCTTCTAACTTATCAATTTCATCACAGGACAAGAATGTGTAATATCGGAGAAGGTTATAAACATCCGTATCCTCTGCTGATAACCAAAACTGGTAAAACATATACGGCGATGTTTTATTTGGGTCAAGCCAAACGGTTCCGCTTTCTGTTTTGCCAAATTTAGTACCGTCAGATTTAGTTATCAAAGGTAGGGTTAAACCAAATACTTGCTTCCCATTTTGACGACGAGTTAGATCAATACCGCTGACGATATTTCCCCATTGGTCATTGCCACCAATTTGTATGCTGCAACCATGATTTCGATTAAGCACAGCAAAGTCATAGGACTGTAGTAAACTGTAACTAAATTCTGTAAATGAAATACCCTGTTCAGGCCTTTGCAATCGTTGCTTTACAGAGTCACGGTTGATCATATTGTTGACGGAAAAATACTTACCGACGTCACGGAAAAAGTCGATGATATTAATATCTCTCATCCAGTCTGAGTTATTGACGATGGTTATGGGCTTGCTTAAATGAGGTCCTAATAAGTGCTCAATTTGAATTGTGAGATCTTTGACCCAACCATCAACAGTTTCTTTAGTATTCAAATTGCGCTCTAGAGCTTTGAAACTTGGGTCGCCAATCATCCCCGTAGCTCCGCCAATAAGCGCTAATGCTTGGTGCCCAGCGTCTTGAAAACGTTTGAGCATAATGAGTGGAACTAAGTGTCCAATATGTAGGCTACCTGCGGTGGGATCAAAACCACAATAAACAGTTTGAGGCTGATTAAGTTGCTGCTGTATCTGGTTTAAATTACTGGCTTGAGCAATTAATCCTCTAGCTTGAAGCTCCTGAATAAAAGTCATCTATTACATCTCACCTTTTAATAAAATATGATGGACAGATTACAAATAGGAATATATAGGATCTATATCCCTAAAGTGATAAAAGCTGACTTATTTTGTAATTAGGTGATTTAGGAAAACTTGGAAAAGTTCACTGAGCGATGCCACTCTCAATTGAGCATAGATGCGCTTTCGGTGATTTTTTACCGTTCCCTTTGTAATTTCTAACTGCTGTGCTATTTCTTTAGTATCGAAGCCTTTTACTATTAAACAAGCAACTTGATGCTCTCTATTTGATAGCAATCCTTCACCAAAAGAATTCAGACCAGCTTCTATTAGCTCACGTTTTTCCAGAGAGTAGGATTCAGCTCGGAATACCGGTTCTGCAAGAATGAATTCAGTTTGTTGCCAATGTTGCCGACATAATGATTGAATGATTGCGAAGTATGATTTTAATGTTTCAATATTTAATGACGAAAATGATTTGCCTGCCTGAGTACAACCTAAATAAATAGCTACCCATCGAGTTGATTCAATTTTAATGAGAATACTTAATTCATCTTTCCAGCCAGTTTGCAGGTAAAACTGATTACAATATGTTTGATAGTCTATGTCTTTTTTGACTATATCTTTTAATGAATAAACGCCTTGCTGCTCATTAATGCTGAGCATTTTGTAGAATGGATCATCTTGAAACGCAGAAGTGAGGTAACGGTCGAAAAGTAATTGTCGATTATTTTCGATTGAATCGTAAAGATAAATAGGGTGTTTGTTTCTGCGTAGGCCGAGGATTACTGCGCTGTCATGGCCTAGTATCGAATTGATTAGCTTCATTAACTTAGATGTAAAACTCGGTGACTTCAGAGATGCAATAGAGTCAGCGAGTAGGATATTAAATTGTGATTCAGACATATTGTATTGGACTAATCATATGGCCATTGAGCATAACTTTGTAACTCAATTTGCTCAAAGCTATCTCCCTCCGACAGGATAGATGCGACTATTTGTTTAACCAGTTAGGGCGTTAAGGGTCAATTGTGCCACGCTACAGTGAAGAACGTAAGCAAATTATCACAGCTTTTAAACATGACGATTTCTGGAGTAGCAAGAACTGAGTGTAATTGGACTGCAAAATTTTTATAATTGGCGTAATGTAATAAAGATAAACAACAAGGGCATTCTGTATCCGGAAATAAGCCACCTCAGGTTGTAATGGTCGAGTATGATTTGTAATCGGAATGTCTTCATTTCAATATGTTTCTGGTTTTGCTTCATAAACAAAGTGTAATGTAGCGCCAGGGTATTTTGGTTCAAACTGACAAGCGGTTTGACCCTGTTTATTTGGTTTATGTTTTGCAAGTGTAAGTCACTCTAAGTGATTGACTTGACCGCCCGCGTAAATTTGGTCGAACTAAGCTAACCTTTAAGGAAAAAATTCGCTGAGTCTTTTACGCTTTAAACTTTTTTCCTGCCGCAAGTTCTAAAAATCCTTGCATATAGTCTAACTTGGTATCTTCGTTTCGCAATCCAATGTTTATTGCTTTTGTTATACCTGTATTTCCTAGTTTCAAGCAGTGAAGTGATAAGGATTCGATATGGGGTAATATCAACCATTGAGGTAGAACTGAAATTCCACGATTGGCCGATACTAATTGTAGTATTAAATCCGTAGATTCTGCTTGAACTCGCCTTTTGGGACTGACTTTTGCGGGTTCTAAAAATTGAGTGTATACATCTAATCTGTTAGTAGTAACTGGCACTGTATACAAAATTTCATCGTGAAAATCCTTTGGTTCCGCGACTTTCTTGTTACTAAGTGAGTGATGGTGGCTGACCACAGCACAGAGATTGTACTCAAACACAGGTGTAAAAAATAAATTCATACTCGGTATAGGATCCGGTGTCACAAGGAGGTCAATTTCTCCAGCTTTTAATGCTGCAATGCCATCAAATTTAAATGTGTGAATGAGTTCAATATCGACCTCAGGCCAATCATTTAAAAATAATCGAATTTTATCCATAAGCCATTTTTCACAGGGGTGGCATTCCATACCTATTCGTATAATCCCTCTTCGACCCGCAGCGTACACTTGTAGCACCCGTTCAGCATGCTCAAACTCATTGAGCACTTTTTCTGCTAGCTTCAATAAATATTGCCCAGTCTGAGAATAAACCAGTGTATTCCCTTTTCTTTGCCAAATTTTTATACCAAATCGGTTTTCTAGTTTAGCAATGGTATGACTAACTGCTGATTGGCTCAGATTCAGACTATTTGCAGCCGCTGTCACGCTGCCAAGTCTGTGTACTTCCTTAATTATGTGTAAGTGATTACGCTCTAGCATTATGTTTTTTATTCATTCCGGAATTAATTTTTACCATTTCTATTCATACTGTCGGTTTGATAATCTTCTGTCAATTAATTACTCAGAATTTTTATGTTTAACATCGAGTGTAAAATGAATACATACCGAGCAATGGCGGTTATTGAACCGGGTAAACTAGGACTGGTTAAAAAAACGATTCCTAGATTAAAAAATGATGAAGTACTTTTAAAAGTTGAAGCTTGCGGCATGTGTGGTGCCGATATTAATGATATAGCGAATGCTAGTCTTGAAGAGCAAAGGGTACCTGGTCATGAAATCATTGGTTCTATTATAAGCATGGGTCCAAACGTCCCTGCCATTTGGAAATTAGGGCAACGCGTGGGAGTTGGCCGCTTTGGAGGTTATTGCCAGTGGTGTGATGCATGTCGACAAGGCAATTTTCATCTATGTGCCAATAGACCTGTCATGGGCATAACAAAGGATGGAGGATATGCTGAAATAGTTTGTGTATCTGCAACTGGTTTAGTCGCAATTCCTGAACAACTATCTTCATTTGAGGCGGCTCCAATTTTGTGTGCAGGTATCGCCACTAACAATGCTCTAAAAATGGCCAATTTAGAGCCCGGAGACTCAGTCGCAATTTTAGGTATAGGCGGGCTCGGTCATATGGCGATTCAATACGCTAAAAAAAGAGGGTTTCACGTTACAGCGCTGGGTAGAGGAGAGGATATAGCCCAAGACGCGTATGAATTAGGCGCTCACCAGTACATTGATTTAACACAAGACAGCTCTCCGATCTTGGAAAAATTACAACCTTTCAAGGCAATCATAAGCACGATTGGCAGTGCTGCTTCGTTAACTCAATTAAGCAATAAACTCGACAAAAAAGGAAAGTTGATTGTGCTTGGAATCACTAAAGATAAGTTGGAGATAACAACAGGATCTTTGGTCAGTAATGAGCTGCAAATATTAGGCTCGATTACTGGAACGCCTTATGAAAATGAACAATTACTTAAAGCCAGTGTACTTAACAGTATCCGTCCTCAATTTGAACTCATTAAATTTGAAAACGCGAATCAAGGACTGGAACGATTGAAATCGGGGCAAGCAAAGTTTCGACTTATTTTACGAATGGGTAGCGGATATGGTGAATATTCCTATTGATGTATTGCAATACGATGAGGCTTGGATTTTGTTAGGAATAGGTCGGTAGTGGTAAGGTCAAAACCGCATCTAAGTATGAGCTCCTTTGAAGCGATAAAAAATCATCGGACTTTTTCAGAGGTAGCCTTTAAAGCAGGTTGCAGGTTTTATGGGTATTTATTGTGGGGGGAAGATGAATACAGTTTCTGAGCTTGGATACTTTTTGTTAATTGGTATTGGAGGCACTCTCTTGCTTGATGTTTGGGCATGGGCATTGTCTTTAATTTTTGGTGTTTCCAGTACCAATTGGGCCTTGGTTGGGCGTTGGATAGTTAATTTAACCTTTGGGCGACTGACTGTAAATCATCCCAAATCTAAAACAATTAGAGGAGAACTGCTGATTGGTTGGCTAGCTCATTATCTGATTGGTATAAGTTACGGCATTTCATTATTTATAATTTGGGGTGAAAATTGGTTAATTCAGCCCACGATTGACGAGCCCGTGATGATTTCCTGGGTATTACTCATCGCTCCTTTTTTCATTATGATGCCAGGATTAGGCGCTGGTGTAGCAGGGCAAAACACGCCTAACCCCACTTTAACTAGGTTCAAAAGCTTAGTTGGCCACACTATCTTCGGCATTGGCATGTTTTGTACGGCAAAACTAATACAGGTTTTGTTGATTAATTAACTTCAGTAGTAAGTATGTGTAATTGCCTTTTGAAAATTAAATATAATCTTTGGAAATTTTAATGATTAACAAACGAATTGTCGTAATTGGTGCGGGTCTTTCCGGTCTGTACACTGCACTTTTATTAAAAGATGCAGGAATGGAAGTCGAAATCTTAGAAGCTCGAAATAGAGTTGGCGGGAGAATTTATACTGCCGATGGATATGGTCATTTATCCAATGATGGTTTTGATCTCGGAGCGTCGTGGATTTGGCCCAAAGTGCAACCTGCCATTGCAAAAGTGGTCGACAAATTTGGACTCAGACTGACAAATCAATACCAAGAGGGAGATGTAGCATTTGAACGTATGTCCAGAGAACCATTGCATAGATATCAAAATACGTCTCAAGAGGATAATGCATTTCGGATTATTGGGGGGAGTTATTCGTTAATTGCTGCAATTTTAGAGAAACTAGGAAAAAGTACTATTCATTTAAATACGAAGGCAAATCGTATTGAACAATTAGATTCTGGAATATCTATCGCGACAACCTCAAATAATGGTAATCAAAGCCACTATATTTGTGACCATGTTGTGAGCGCAATCCCGCCTAGATTATTAGAAAATACGGTAGACTTCATGCCAGCCATTGAAAGGGGGGCGAGAAATAAATGGGTTGATACACCTACCTGGATGGCCCCACATGCAAAATTTTTAGCCGTATACGACACACCTTTTTGGCGAAAAGAAGGAATGTCCGGAACGGCTCAAAGTATGGTTGGACCCATGGCAGAAATTCATGACGCGACAACTTATTCTGGCAAAGCTGCTTTATTTGGTTTCCTTGGTATTCCACTAACGCAAAGAGAGTTGTTGAAAAAGGAAGATATTAGTAAGGCGTGTTTAATACAATTAACCCGTATTTTTGGTGAACGCGCTTCTCTGCCGGTATCAACCTATATTAAAGACTGGGGAGGGGACAGGCTAACCGCAACAAAATTAGATGCGCTTAACTCAGGCCATGTAACAAGCACATCACAAGCTTGGGTTTCTGATAATTGGATACCATTTTTAACACTCTCTGGTAGCGAAGTGAGCCCAGTTGAACCTGGGTATTTGGAAGGCGCAATAGTGGCAGCTGAAATAGCAGCTTCCAGCTTGATTCAGAGGTTTACTAAATTAGATTCTGTTGATTAAATCAATCAAGAGATATCGCTTAGTTGTTTTTATTTGCGTAGTACTTATCCTCTCTTATTAGGATAAGCACTACGTAGCTTTGGATAATTAATAAAGTCAGCAACAGCTCACCGGTAAATCCCCACAGCTATTTTTAGAAAAATAATCAAGGCAGTATCATTTCTAAAAATCTACTTCTACCTTTTATAATGTCGGTTGACACTAATCAACTTGAGTTATATGATCGATCAGTCACTAAAATAAATGGTGTTTTTATGTCAAATTTAGGTCGTCCAGTCAATTATGCAGCTCGAGAAGCTAAAATTGAAGGTATTCTAGATGGTGCGGTGCAGTGCTTCGTGAAGAAAGGTTTTCACGGTGCTGGCATGGCTGAGATCTCTCGAGTTGCCAAAGTTAGTCAGGCAAGTCTTTATCAATACTTCGCTTCAAAAAACGAACTTATACTGGAAATCGCTAAACGTTATTTTTCTAGAGATCTTGAAGCTTTGAGGAGAATTGAGAGCGCTAGTGATTTTATGGATGCTTTGGAGCGAGAGGCCTATCTAACAGGAGATAAAACAGGAACCATTATGTATTTGGAGATTCTTGCTGAATCATCTAGAAATTCCGAAATTAAAGAGATAGTAAATGAATCAGGCCGTGAGCTTTTTGATACATGCTGCGCCATGATTAAGAAGCTACAGAGCAGAGATAAAGTCAGTTATTTGTTCACGCCCGAACAGGTAACACACTATCTCTTTGCCTATATTGATGGTTTGTCTTGCCAGATTGCTACTGCGGATATCGAATATTCGCGAGTACAGTTACGTCAGCTTGTTCAGACTCTTCTTACACCAAAAAATAACTAATATTTAAGTCATACTTCAAGAGGGTTTGATATGAATTCGCCACTTTATATATATGAACGATCAGTCATGTTATTAAGGAAATTTCGTAAGTTTGCATTTATTAGCCTACTTGTATTGCTCCAAGGGTGCAGCAGTGAGAGTATACCTGAGCCCACTAACCAGAATATTAGGGCAGTATCGCTTAATAAGGTAAATGCAGATGCGTATTACCAAGAATCTCGCTTTTCTGGAATAACGCAAACAGAGAGCAGAGCGCAGCTCTCATTTGGCGTTCCTGGCAAAGTGCAAAAGGTGCTTGTCGATATTGGTAGCCGGTTAAAAGCTGGAGCTGTCATGGCCGCACTGGATTTAGAACCTTATCAATTAGCGGTGGATAACGCTCAAACTGAAGTTTCAAAAGCGCAAATCGCGCTAGAAGAACATCAAGCAAACTATGAACGGCTGAATCGCCTTAGAGCTACTAATGCGATATCGCAACAAGCTCTAGAAGCCGCAAGAACGAATTTTTTAACTGCTCAAGCGTCTGTGCATGAAGCGAAAAGCAGAGTTAGACTCGCAGAAAGAGACCTGTCTCAGGCAGTCATTAAAGCCCCGTATGATGGTGTTGTCTCTACCAGACTCGTTGAGCCCTTCGAAGAGGTAAATCAAAATCAAGTAGTTTTTAATTTCGACAGCCCTGCGCAACTTATTGTTGAATCATCAATTCCCGTCTCTTTAGCAAACTCTTTACGTTCTACAAATGAACAGGCTATCAGCATTAGTTATCAAGGGAAGTCATTTGATGCTGAAATAGCTCATATTGCGGAGCGCGCAAGCAATGGTTTGAGTTTGCCTATTAAACTACGAATCCAAGTTCCGGAGGATTATTTTTTACCACCTGGTATTGTGGTCTCAGTGAATTATCGGCTGAAAAATAATGAAAATTTACTCTTAGTTCCTCATGGAGCCGTTTATATTGAAGCTACAAGTAACAATGCTTTTCTTTATTCGTTCAACGATGAGTCTAGTACTGTAAGTAAAAAATCTATTGAGATTATCTATATTCAGCCTACAGGCTACTTAATTAACTCTAAGTTGAGAACCGGGGAAAGGTACGTAGCAGCCGGCGCGGCCTTTATTAGTAACGGGCAACAGGTTCGCGTTGTAGGGGAGGCGAATTAATGTCAATTACTGGTTTCTCACTTGCCAACAGCCGTTTGGCCTTATTTATGTTTTTTATGCTTACGAGCATAGGGCTGGCGTTATACCCAAGTTATCCGTCTCAGGAAGAGCCAACACTGCCGATAAATGTCACAGTGATTACCGCTTATCATCCCGGCTTAGATATCTATCAAACGGAATCACTATTGGCGCGCCCAGTTGAGCGTGCTTTGCGCGAATTGGAAGAAACCAAAAATATTATGACTTCGATTCGGGCTGGAGAGATCTATATTTCTTTAGAAATTAAGGACGGAACACCAGACTACGCGCAATCATGGCTCAGAGTCAGAGCGAAAATGCAGGATGTGCAAAACTCACTTCCCGATGGCGTGTCTGGGCCTTTTGTTAACGATAGTTATGATGCCGTTGCCGTAATGACTGTTGCGCTTAGTGCCCCCAACCACACGTTTAAGCAACTCAGAAATAAAGCCAGTGAGCTGCGCGATTTTCTTTACGATATCCCCGGTATGGATAAAGTCACCTTGCATGGCGTCACTGAGGAGCAAGTGGCTATCAATTTAAAGCCGTTTGCTGCGTCCAAATTTTCGATCAAGCCGAGTGATATCTATCTGCAACTGCATAAAAACAATACGCTGGATGATATTGCGAGAGTGAATTTTAGCTTTCAGGAAAGTCTTATTTATGTCAAAGGCAGCTACAACTCAATTGAAGATATAGAGTCAATCCCTATCACTTTGCCAGATGGCAGCCAGTTACCACTTGAAGCTCTTGCCGATATTATAAGGGAACCTGTACAACCCCTTAATACTGCCGCGTATTTGAATGGAGGTCAGGCCATTGTTGTTGCAGGCTATATGACGCCCGGCGTTAATATGGTTGATTTTAATGATCGACTCCGTACTCAAATAGCGCAATGGGAACACGATTTACCAGCTGGCTTCCAATTAAAAATCATCACTGATCAAGGGGAAGTTGTTAATCAAGTCATATCCAAAATGATTTCAACTTTGCTGGAAACAATTCTAGTTGTCACAGTAGTTACAGTTATCGCCCTAGGTTTACGAGCTGGCTCACTAGTGGGGCTTGCGGTACCTATCACAGGTATTATGACGTTAGTGGTTTTACGTGTGCTTGGTGTGGAGCTTAATGAGGTTAGTATTGCCTCTTTTATCATTGCACTGGGGATCTTGGTTGATAACCCGATGGTGATTGTTGAAGATATCTCAAAACGCATCAATCAAGGGGAATCTGCTAAATCGGCAGCCTTACAGGCGGGAAAGACGCTGGGCACACCAATGCTGATTGCCAGCCTAACGGTTATTCTGGCATTTTCCCCGCCTATGTTTACCGATAATATCACTGCGATTTACATGCAAACTCTAACCATCGTCATTGGCGTTATGCTTATTATTTCCTGGTTTGTTGCCATCATACTGGTACCGATTTTGGCTCAGTGGTCTATTAAAAAAGGGAAAAACACATCAGAGCAAAGCAAGCTCTCAAGCTTAATGATGATCATGTCTCGCTTTTGGGACAAAGTCATTAGTTGGCCAAAGGCATTTTTAGCTGGTGCGACAGCAAGCCTGATCCTATCGTTATTTTTATCTGCGACTATCCCAGAGGCATTCTTTCCGCCGTCTGAACGCTCACAAATGCAAATATCCCTTGAGCTTCCTGCAGGCACGCCTGCGAGCCGCACAGCTGAAGTTGCACAACAAATGACTCAATGGCTAACAGAGCAACAGAAATTTCCACAAATCACAGGCGCTACTGCATATGTGAGTGAAGGGGGCCCACGTTTTATCTTGGGTCTGAATCCACCGGAACCAGCCCCACATAGCGCTTACTTTGTTGTCAATCTCAGCAAAGAAACTAATGTTACTGCTTTTGTCAACCAGCTTAGAGCAGAAATGCCTGCCGTTTTTCCAGATGCCAAGCTCGGGATTAATCCGTTTTTCATGGGCTCTACTCCTCCAGGCGAAGCCGCAATTAGAATAATCGGCAATAACCATGACGATTTATTACAGGCAGCGGCAAGGATTCAAGAAGCGCTCAGTTCAGTAAATGGAACAATAAACATCAAACAGGACTGGGAACAGCCAATTGCTAGCTTAGTGGTCAATATAGACCAAGCAGCTGCTAGCTACGCAGAAATAACACGTGAAGATATTTTTTCTGCCCTTAGAAAAAATACGCTTGGGGAAAGCACATCAGAGCTTCGTGAAGGAGAATACGTACTGCCTATTATGCTGACTATGCCTATAGATAACGCGACGCTATCGCAACTAAATAATATTCAGATTTATTCACAATCTGCGGATAAATCTGTATTTTTATCAGAGATTGCTCAAATTAATACCGAGTTTCATCCGTCTATTGTTAAGAAAAGAAACTTACGAGCAACCCTAACTGTGACGGCGCGCAATCCGGCGATGACATCTAAAGAATTGGTCACCAATATTGCAGTTACACTGGATCAAGTGCGCAGCACTGGTAATGTTAAAATTGAGTTTGGTGGCGAAATTGAAGAGAGTGAAGTCACCGCAGAGGCTATTTTTGCTTTTCTGCCACTGTGTGTGCTTGCGATGATCATTTTGTTCATCTACAAGTACAACTCGTTTCGTAAAGTAGCGATTATAGTGCTCAGTATTCCTTTCTGTGCTATTGGATTACTTTTAGCACTAATCATTTTTAGGCTGCCATTCGATTTTATGGCTAATCTAGCGATATTCGCCTTAATAGGCATTATCGTGTCGAATGCTATGCTAATTATCGAACAAATTGATATTGAGAAAAGCGCGGGTAAATCTGAGCTTGAATCACTTAAATCGGCTTTAATGCAACGGTTTCGTCCGATTATGTTGACGCAAATAACCACTATTTTAGGGCTGCTTCCTTTGCTTATCGCTAACGATCCGCTGTGGCGCTCGTTTAATGTTGTGATAATGGGAGGTCTTATTTCAGGCACCATTGCATCTTTTATCGTTGTACCAAGCTTGTATGTGTTGTTGTTCACCAAAAAAACGTCAAGGGCGATCTAAATGAATGACTTTTTACTCTATATCAGTGTATTTGTGGGCGCGGCAATTCCGGTACTCGAAGTTTGGATTGCTGTCCCATTGGGGGTGATTGCCGGATTGCCATGGTTTCCAGCAGCTCTTGCAGGCTTTTTCGGCAATTTACTTTCGTTATTACCCATAATTTATGCCAGTGAAAAAGTTAAATTATTTATGAAGCGTTGGCGAAATAAGCCGGAAAATGAACAACAGGCCTCAGACAGAACTCATCGCAAACATTTGATCATGGAAAAGTTTGGTGTTCCAGGCCTCGCCTTTCTCGGTCCATTTTTGATTGGTATCCATGCCGCCGGTGCATTTGCAATTGCAATGGGCGCTAGCAAAAAGTCAGTTGTGTTTTGGTTTACCTTGTCACTGCTTGTCTGTTCGCTACTATTTGGTTTTTTGGCATCATTGGGAATCACTCAAATCGAAGAAGGTAAACAACTCCCGTTTATATCGATGATATATTTTTAGTCGGGAGTATAGGGGGGTTCATAGATTGGTCCTGTATAATACGATTTTTTGATAACTGCATTTAGTGACAGGCCGAACTGCTCTAACCGTTTACTTATAACAATTAATATAGATAAGGATAAGATGTGACAAACTTTAATTATAAGAAGCAAATAATGGCTGCCGGTTTGTGTTTTGCAAGCTTTTATGCAAACGCAGATATGCCAATTACAATCAAAAGCCCTGATAATCAATTACAAGTCGAACTCACGTTGGAACACGGCCAAGCTTATTATCAGGTTCAGTATCAAGGTGATACTTTTATTGAAAAATCAGCGCTTGGTTTAATGACTTCAATTGGTGATTTTTCTAAAGGTTTAACTTACCTAACAGATGAAACCCATAATATTAATCAAACTTATCAGCTTGACCGCGCTAAAGTAAGCCAAGTTAATTATGTCGCAAATCAAGTGGTTACCAAATTCACGAATGCAAATGGTGATGAATTGGAGATAACTTTTAATGTTGCTAATCATGATGTTGCTTTCAGTTATAAGTTAATATCCACACATCAAGTTAATGGCGTGGAAATTTTAAGCGAAGCCAGCAGCTTTAACTTGCCAGACAAAGCCACCAGTTTTATTAGTCCACAAGCTTTGCCGTTAACAGGCTGGAAAAAAACCAAACCCAGTTACGAAGAGCCTTACACCTATGATCAAGCTTTAGGCACGCCATCAGCTAACGGTGTCGGCTATACCTTTCCTGCATTATTTAAAAATAAATCTGATGGCTGGATATTAATTTCTGAGACCGGAGTCGATGGTAATTATGTTGCCTCTCGATTGGGTGAAAGTACACAAGATGGTACTTTTAAAATTGAGTTTCCTCAGTCTGGAGAAAATGCTGGCATTGGTCATACCTCTGCGGTAACGTCTTTACCTGCGCAAACTCCGTGGCGAACCATTACCATAGGCCGAGATTTAGCGCCTATTGTTGAAACCACTGTGAGTTTTGATGTGGTAAAACCTCAGTATCAGGCCTCTACAGACTATAAGATGGGACGAGCCAGTTGGAGCTGGATTGTATGGCAAGATGCCAGTATGAATTACGCGGACCAAGTTGAATATATTGATTTAGCCGCAGAGTTAAATCTGGAATATATTCTGATTGATGCACTTTGGGATGCCAATATTGGCCGAGAACGCATGGAAAAGTTAGTGCGTTATGCGGCATCAAAAAATGTTGAAGTCATGCTCTGGTATAACTCCAATGGTTGGTGGAACGATGCACCTCAAACGCCAGTAAATTTAATGAATACCACCGTAGCCCGTAAACAGGAAATGGCTTGGCTACAAAAAATTGGGGTAAAAGGGTTAAAAATCGATTTTTTTGGAGGCGACAAACAGGCAACCATGAAATTGTATGAGGACATTTTATCTGATGCTAACGACTATGGTTTAGCTATTACCTTCCACGGTTGTACCCTGCCAAGAGGTTGGGAACGTATGTATCCAAACTTTATCACTTCAGAAGCAGTGCTTGCGTCGGAAAACTTGGTTTTTAACCAACATTCAATGAACTTACATGCTTATAACGCAACCATTTTGCCTTTTACCCGTAACCCCGTTGGCGCTATGGATTTTGGTCCTTTATTTTTAAATAAGCGTTTGTCTCGAACAGAACAAAACGGCACGATTAGAACGACAACGGATGCATTTGAATTAGCGACAAGCGTTTTGTATCAATCTCCAATTCAACACTTTGCATTAACGCCAAATAATTTGAACGAACAACCTACGTATGTTTTAGATTTCATTCGTAACGTGCCCAGTATTTGGGATGAAACCAAATACATTGCAGGTTATCCGGGGAAATTAGCTGTTCTGGCACGACGTCATCAAAACACTTGGTATGTTGCCGCAGTTAATGGCGAAAAACAGGCTAAAACAGTCGACATAAAGCTACCTATGTTAGCCGGTCAAAGCGTGACAATGCTGGTTGATGCAAAAGACAAAACTGCAAAACAAGTACAGCTAGTTGTACCTGAAAATGGCAAAATAAGTATAAATTTACTTGCTGAAGGTGGCGCGGTTATATACTCGCCTAAGTAAATATATTCCTGAACAATTGATAGTATTTGTTTTTTGGTGTTATATCTAAAGATTATTCTAAAAAATTATTTACGAACCAACTAATCAGCTTGTGTATGTCTGTCCTTGCTTTGTAAGTGTGAAGAAAATAGTACACACAATACCAAAACGTTGGAGTGAGCTTAGGCTCATTCCAACAAAATAGTGAGGAGTTTAGGGACGAAAACGCGAGCTTATAACACGACGAGCCGGTAATTAAAGTACGACAAAATCGCTTGGTGTTAACAACTGAAAAGAATTTCGCTCAAATCTAAACTGACAGCCACCAATTGAAAAACGGGTAACTGTCAGATCAAGTCTGAGCTGATACAAAAAGTGCAAGCTGTACAAATAATAACATCTAGGTGACATTACTGATGAAAGCCAGAAAGTTAAAACTATCTGGCGACAAGCGGCTCCTGATTATTTAAATCATAGGTTAAAGTAATACAGATTCGTAAACTCTATTGTCCGCTTTTTACTCTGACTATTTATCTATTTATTTGCGGACGATATTTTAGTTGTCTGTGCTTTAAATCGAGCTGGATAATTTGACCATTATCCCCATATTCCAATTCAGCAACTAAAATTGAACGCTTATGGCTACCGCCGTTTTCTTTAACTTTATCGTGATAAAATATGTAGTTTTTATCACCGTCCTGAAGGATCGAGTGATGATTCGTACTTATTTTTAGATAATCAATTATCACTCCCTGATATTCAAACGGCCCAAGTGGCGAATCTCCGGTAGCATAAACAATTTGTCCGGGCCACCCGGTTGAAAAAGTAAAATAGTATTTGCCTTCATGCATGTGCAAAAAAGGTGCTTCGCCATATTTTTTCTTTTTATCATCAGCTGGATAGCCGTTAACGGTGACGTCGGTAATTTCACCGTCCAGGCTAATCATATCCTCGCCTAAAGGTACAACTTTAGGTACACGGGTACCAAAATACATATAGGCCTGACCATCCGTATCAACAAAAATAGCTGGGTCTATCGGTTCTGCACCGACGTTTTTATCTCTTGGCTTTTCAACCAAAGGTTTGTTGATTGGGTCAATATAAGGGCCTTTCGGATTATCGCTCACAGCAACACCAATTTGGTTGCCACCCACGGGTGCATAAAAATAATATTTGCCGTTGCGTTCAAATGCGCCTGGTGCCCAGGCTTTTGCGTCTTTATCAGCCCATTTAAATACACTATTATGTAAAAATGATCCTTCATCTTTCCAGTTTCGCAAATCTTTTGAGCTGAATAGTCTCCAATCAGTTGAATCCCAGTATTCGCCTGAATTATCTTGATCATTGGTTGCATAAACATAGTAAGTATCACCAAATTTATGGGCCGAAGGGTCTGCTGAAAATCTATCTGAAATCAAAACCTCAGCCTTTAACCCAGCTGAAAATAAAATTGAAGATAACAGGCTAGCTACTAACACTTTTTTCATTTTTTTACTCATATTTTCTAACGATACTAACTTTAAAATTGGGAGAAGCTACAAATTAAACAACTTCGTTTCTGTTACTAAATTGTACTTATACATCAGCATCACAGAAGTAGTTCAACTCATTTTATGGATATATTTATAACTCATTGTTTTCACGTTATAAAACTTTTAAATTGTTAACGTTTGTTTGGATGATTTTGGTCTCTCTAAGCTCATCCGCTCTAATGTTAACCATAGTTATATTTTCTACAGGTGAAGCTGATTGTGCTTCAATTTTGCATAAATTTTTAGCACTTTTAACTTGTATGTTTTCTAAGTGTATATCTTCTATTTTTGTGTATCGTACTTCGTAAGTCGGTACTAAATTTCTCCATTGGTATAGCACGTCTGTAGCAACAGCGAGCGGCGCGCCACCCAGATAACCGGCCGTGATATTTTGCATATAAATATTTTTCACATAGCCTCCTCTACGTTCATTCGTCTTAATAAACATTAGATTACCAGTTCCTTTGTGTTGTTTACCTTGGTTGTCAAATTTGCAGTTTTCAACAAGCACGTTCTCTACACCTCCAGATAATTCGCTACCCACAGCCAGTAACTGATGCCCCCGCTTAATTCGGCAGTTTCTCATGACTAAATTTTTAGTAGGTGTATTTATTCGCCATGCATCTTGGTTTCGACCAGACTTAACAGCTAGAGCATCATCTCCTTGATCAAATATACAATTTTCAATGAGCATATTTTGAGTCATTTCGGGGTCAACACCATCATTGTTATGACCGTGTGCTTTAACGTTTACCCTTCGAATAACTACATCCCTACATAAGAAAGGGTGTAAAACCCAAAACGGGCTATTTTCTATATTGATATCTTCAATGAGTACGTTTTGACAACGATTGAATTGGATAAACTGCGGTCTTAAATTGGCTCCTTGGTAAGTCATTACTCGGTTCTCTACTGGCTCTCCATTAGAGGCTTGGTGATATAGCTTAGCCAACGCATCCATGTGAGGTTTAGGGCGTTTTCCCCAAACAGTCCAAATATCCATTTCGGTTGTTAATAAGCCTTTTCCACTTATTGCAATATCAATGCACTCATAAGCATAAATTAAAGGTGAGTAGTTATAACACTCCATTCCTTCCCAAGTGGTTTTAACTGCGGGTAAATAGTCAGATGGGCTACCTGAAAAGTGCAATGTAGCGCCCTCAGATACGTGAAGATTGACATAACTTTTAAGGTGTATACTGCTAACTTGCCAATTTCCCAGAGGAATTAAAACTGTGCCTCCTCCATTATAGTTTGCTTCATAAATGGCGGCTTTGATTGCACTATCATTTGCTTTCATCGATTCTTCTAATGCACCAAAGTCTTTAATATTGTAAACAGATGCATCTTTAAAGTTGGGAATTTTGATATTTGGCATATCAAATGGCGCTGCAACTGAAATTGAATCTGCTGCGATACTAGTAGAAGAGAGTGGCAAAGGCGCACTACATCCTGTGACAATTGTTAATGATGCTGCAGATTGGATGAAGTTTCGTCTAGATATTTTGAAGTTAGTTAAACTTTTACGTCTCATTAAATATAAACCTTGTAATTCCAATTTCTATAATTGAATAGTCAATAGAAAATTTTATTAAGTACTTTAGGTATAAACGTTTTACCTGGAAAAAATACTTAATCATTCGTCAATTTTTTTATATTAAATATATGATGTGCGGTTGAATTTTTTGATAAAAGTCAAAATAAACCTTTAATATTATAAAGTTAACATGAAAAATACATCTTTATTGGAAATGATTTATATTGCCTTTTTAAGCTCACGTTAAATTCACAGCATAAAGTGATACAAATTCCACTAGTGGAAATTTTCAATCTAATTTATATTTTTCAATTGGGTAGAAAATCTGCTCGCCCATAAGATATTTAGTTTATTTTATGACCTGCACCGATTAATTTATTAATAATATTTTTTGTTCTCTATTGATTATATCTAACACCCAATACAAACTGACGACCAGTGTGATTATATTCGCGCATTAAATTCATACTGCCATCACCGGTTACATAATGGCGGCTATATTCGTCAGTTAAATTGCCAATTTCAAAAATGAGTGTGGTTTGTTTGGTTAGGCTATAAAAAGATGAGAAGTCAACATAAGTGGAGCCTTGTGTCGCATTTTGTTTATTGCCGGTATATCCCGGAATTTCGGTAAAGTAATCACCACGACTATTAATTGAAATACGTGCGCCAAAAGCTGGTTCTTCATAATACAAAGTTAAATTATGTGAATTTTCAGATACTCCAACATTTTCACCTGAATGTACCTGAGTATAATTAGCGGTCAAACCTGTGTTAGCCCATTTTCCTGATAAAAAATGAAAAGGCTGTTGGTAACTAAATTCAATGCCGTTAATTTTAGTACCTTCGCCATTTTCAGAAGAAACATGGGTATAAACTTGAGTAAAAGGATCAACGGATATACTGGGATCAAAATTAGAATCTGCTCTGATTGAATCAAAATAGATAGGATCGACCATTTTGTCTTCCTTAGATGAGCGGATGTAATCTTTAATCCGTTTATAAAAAAAGTTAACTGCCACTAAAGCTTCTGGTTGAAAATACCACTCCATTGCAAAATCAAAATTGTTGCTTTTATAAGGGTCTAAATAAGGGTTGCCAACGGCGACTAAACCTTCAACATAACGAAAATTCGGATTACTTGGATTCAATTTAGTTAAGCTTGGTCGAGTCATGGTTTGAGTTGCGCCCAATCTAATAATAATATCCTGTGGGGTTTCCAGCGCCACATTTAAGGCGGGTAAAAAATTAGTATAGCTATGCTCCGCTTCAATTTGATTATATAAGGTTATATAACCGGTTGAATCTGCATTCGTTTTTACCAGCCGAAATCCAAAATTAGTGGTTAAATACAGATCTTTAATTTCATACTGATTTTCAAGTTCAATAAACACGGCGCTAGTTGTTTCAATAATTTTAGAGTTACTTTGAGTTTGCTCAATCCAGTTTAATTGGCCTCTGGCTTGCTTTACTTTTGCAAAATCAGCAACAATAAATGGAAAGATTTCACCATTAAAATGTTGTCCATAATCAGGTTTAGGAAAGTCCCTGGTTAAACCAACTGCAGAATCGGTTTCAAACATGGGCAAACTGTAAGCTAAATTGTTTACTGTTCGTAGGTTATAAGCTAAGCCGGTTTGTAAATGCCAAATCTGGCCAGTGTAATTTAAATTGAATTTAGCTGTGATATTTTGTTTATTGATCTCAGTTGCGCCATCAAACAATTTTAAGTTATAGGTCGCAGGGTCATTATAATTATAAAAATAGGAGACTTGTGGCGAATTAGGAGTTTGCGTAAAGTCGAAAGCAAACTTGTGGGGTTGCAGCGTATCCATCGTATGGCGGAATTCTTCCCGGCGAAAGTGAGATTCTGCCACCCCTAAAATGCCATTGATATGAGTCAATTCATTCAGTTGCCATTTTCCTGATAACGCGTATTGATTAAATTGCGTCAAGCTTTGTGTATCACGACTTTCGATCCGCCCGGTGAGGCCGTCAAATAAACCAGCATCGACTTGCTTGCCATTTTTATTGACACTGATTTGCAAAGGGGTAATTTGGTCAAAATAATTACGATACATATGGTAATAGTTATAAAAATCGCGATTATTTTTAAGTTGGGCATGTAAAAAATCTAATGTGTATTGAACCGCAGAAACCGGCTTATATTGTATGCTGGAGGTAATTCCAATACGTGTTTGATGATTACCAAAAAAATCTGGCCTAGGTAATCTTGGGGTCCATAAACAATTCACTGCGGCAACTTGTTGCGAATTTAAATAACAATCCTGATCAGCTATATCGCCACTAATTTGTAGCTGAGTCGTATCAGCATAAGCCATATTATTTTCAACGGGGGTTTGCCAGCCAACAGTGCCAAATCCTTCCTGAGCTACTGTGCGTTTCGCATAAGCAAATGATAATAATGCGCCAAATTTTTGATCGGCGAAGGTATTTGAAATTAAAAACGCACCACGCGGATCATAAGCGTTGGATACAGGGTTATAGCTGGTTTGCAGAGAGGAGGCCAAGGTAAAGCCAGGTTTATCCAAGGGTTTAGCTGAGTATAAATTGACCGTACCCGCAATGCCACCTTCTTCAATTGCAGGGGTGGGCGATTTTTGAATATCCGCTCGATTAAACAACTCAGATGCAAAAACATTAAATTCAAATGCACGACCGCCATTTAATTCACTCACCGATGAATCCAGCTCATCAGTGGTGGTTGGAATTTCCATCCCGTTTAAAGTTACCCGAGTAAAATCAGGACCTAAACCTCGTAGGGTAATACGGCGGCCTTCGCCACTTTCACGAGTAATTGCCACACCGGGTAAACGTTGTAAAGAATCAGCAATATTTAAGTCAGGGAATTTACCTATATCTTCTGCCGAAATAGATTCACTCAAATTAACATTGGCCCGTTTGGTAATCAGCGCCTGACCGAGTGAGCTTCTAAAACCTTTAACTTTAATGGTTTCAATGCTTGTAGTTTTCGTATCATGAATTGGTTCAACGTCATGGTGTTGAATCATTATTTTTTTGGTCAATATAATTCGGTTTTGTGAATCTAAAGAGGCATGTAACTGCGAATCTGCCAGTAATAATTGAAGCGCTCGTTCAATTGAGTACTCGCCTACAAGCGGCTTTGTTTGAATACCGGTTAACTCGGACTTAGATACAGCAAAACTGACATCAGCCTGTTCTGCAAATTTTAATAAAGCTATCGCTGCATTATCGGCTTCAATATTAAAAAATATTTTAGATGGGACTTCGCCAGCTTGTAACGGGTTTAATACCAACTTAAATATTAAACCTGTACCCAAACATAAATTTAAAATAGCTCGAATATTAAACTGGTTAAACAACAAGGTAAAATGACCTGCATCTAAGTATTTCTAGCTCAGCTAAAAAATCATATACTTTCATAAGTAATCACGCTTGATTAACAACTGTAACAATAGCATTATTTGAATTAACATTTAAGTTAAAACGATAAATTATTTAACCCTAATTCAGGCGCCTGATATCTCCTTATGTTTGTAATGTGATAACTATTTTGTAAAAAACTTAAGTATTTTTTAGCTGTAAAACGTTAATATCTAAAAAATACAGCAAACCGGTCAGGTAAATTGCTCACTAAACCGGATAACAAAATGGATAGACAGATGGCTTTTCATCCCAAGAAAATTCGAGATTTTATAATTTTAGCTATTGCTTTTTTTAGCTTGGTCGCTTGCAAACAAGCACCACAACAAGATAGCTCACTGTTAAAATCTCACCTCAATTCTGCACAAACCTTAACATTAACCAATCAACATAAACCATGGACACGCTGGTGGTGGCATGGCAATGCGGTTACTCAAGCTGGGATTTCCTATGAGTTAGCTGCATTGAAAGCTGCTGGTGTTGGTGGTGTTGAAATTACCCCTATTTTTGGTACTTACGGAGAAGAAGATCAGTTTATTGAATTTTTATCCCCTAAATGGATGCAAATGTTTGTTCATACATTAAATGAAGCTAAGCGATTGGGTTTAGGTGTCGATTTAGCAACTGGCACCGGCTGGCCGTTTGGTGGGCCATGGATTAGTGAAACTCAGGCTGCAAAAAATATTAATTATAAACAATATCAGTTAGCTCAAGGTCAGCAGTTGACTGATAAAATAGAATTCATTCAAAAACCTATGTTAAGGGCTTTAAATAAAAAAGCTTCGTTTGAACTGATTAAAACACCACTGTCGGCTAATCAAAATCTACAAGCGTTAGCTATCGAGCAAATCCGTTTTGAAAAATCATTACCGCTCTTGAGCTTAATGGCTTATAGCGATTCTGGTGACGTCATCGAATTAACAGAAAAAGTTCACAACGGACAATTAAACTGGATAGCGCCGCACGGCAATTGGACTTTATATGCCATATTTATGGGGCAGCATGGCAAAATGGTTGAGCGAGCAGCGCCGGGCGGAGAAGGTTCAGTGATTGATCATTTCTCAAAACCGGCACTTGAAGATTACCTTGCTCAATTTGACCTTGCATTTAAAGGGCAGGATATCAGTTACTTAAGAGCTTTTTTTAATGACTCTTACGAAGTTGATGATGCTGCCGGGCAAGGCAATTGGACTCCTGCATTATTTAGCCATTTTAAGCAACTACATGGCTATGATTTAAAAACACATTTGCCTGTACTGCTAAATAAAGAAAATACGGAATATGGTCGTCAAATATTAACCGATTACCGCACCACCATTGAAGATATGCTATATCACAACTTTACCCAAACATGGAAAAACTGGGCGCATAATAACCAGGCGCTGGTTCGTAATCAGGCTCATGGTTCACCCGCAAATATTTTAGATTTATATGAGTTGGTGGATATTCCAGAAACCGAAGGTGAAGAGATGATCAAAATTAAATTTGCTTCGTCTTCGGCAAATTTTACGAATAAACCTTTAATTGGGGCAGAAGCCGCAACTTGGTTAAATGAACATTTTGAATCAGATTTAACTGATATCCGTAAAAATATGGAAAATTATTGGCTCGGTGGGGTTAATCATCTGGTATATCATGGCACAGCTTATAGCCCAAAAAATGCGGCTTGGCCGGGGCATTTATTTTATGCTGCGATTCATTTTAACGACAGAAACCCACTCTGGCACGACTGGGCTGAACTCAATCAATATGCTGCCAATGTGCAATATTATTTGCAAAACAGCCAGCACGATAATGACTACTTAGTCTATTTTCCAATTTATGACAGATATGCTCAAGTTTCAGATAACTTACTGGAGCACTTTGATATCTGGGGAAAATTTAATAAAACGGAAGTTAAAAAACTGGCCGATAAATTATTAAAAAACGGCTATGCATTTGATTTTGTTTCAGATAAACAAATTGCTAAGCTAGCCTCAAAACAAATCGACACCAATACTAAAGCATCTGACTATAAAGCGATTTTAGTCCCTAAAACAAACTATATGCCGCTTGAAACCTATCAAGCTTTATTTAAGCTGGCGGAGCAGGGTATACAAATCATCTTTTTTGATCAGCATCCAAAAAAAGCAACTGGGTATGCCAATATTAGCCAAAATCAAGCTGTGTTTTCAGCGCTTAGCCAATTATGGCAACAAGATAATCCGGCTGTTACTTTTGAAAGTTTTAATCACAATCCTGATTGGATAAAAACTCAGTTACCACAAGGTATTCGTGCAATCCGCAAAAACTATCAAACCGGAAAACTCTACTTTATTGTGAATGATAGTTTGCAAGCTCAGGATGTTTGGCTGCCTTTAGCCAAGTTAGAATCTTCTAACTTACTGATTAATCCGCATGATTTAACTCAAGGTTTAGCTGAAATTGAATCAAATGGCACTGATCATAAAAAAATACATGTGCAGCTACAAGCCGGAGAAAGTGTCTTGTTATTAAGCCGAGAAGCGCCATTTAAAGCCAAACCTTATTTGTATTTTAATCCCGGAAATACAACCAAACTGACTCAGCCTTGGGCGTTGTCTTTTACTTCTGGCGGGCCTGAATTAGCACCTGCACTTAAGCTGGATAAATTAATGAGCTGGAGTGAATTAGGGCAGACATATCAATATTTTTCTGGCCGTGCCAGTTATGTCACTTATTTTTCAAATGTCAATTTATCTAATCATGAAGCCACTGATTATATACGTTTAAATTTAGGTGAAGTTGCTAACAGTGCTCAAGTGTTTATCAATGGGCATAAAATTAAAACTTTAACCGGACCTGATTTTTCGGTAGTGCTAAAAACTTCAGAGTTAAAAGCAAGCAACCATTTAGAAGTTATTGTTAGTAATACAATGGCAAACCGAATCCGTTACATGGATCAACATAATCTAAACTATAAAACTTTCTACAATATTAATTTTCCGGCGAGAAAACCACAAAACCGTCAAAACGGTTTATTTACCGCTGAACACTGGCAACCCAAAAAATCGGGTTTATTAGGGCCAGTTACCATAACCGAGCTGAGTGTTAATCCAATTAATAAATAGTCAAAATTAAATATAAGGCATTAAAATGATTAAAAAAATACACGTTTTTATCATTGCATTAAGTTGGCTGGCGCTACCCAGCTTGGCTGCACAGCTAACTTATCAAAATAGCCAGCTTAATTTTGATAATGGCAAACTACAAATTTTAAAAGATGGTAAAACGATTATTGATTTGCAAGACATTTTATTGAATTACCAAAGTGGAAAAACTTGGCAATTGACATCGGCAACTCAAGATAAATTAACTTTGGTGGCTTCATTTTCTGATCAGGTGGAAATGTATAAAAGTATTTACGACACGGCCGATCGGCAAGTTGAATTTGAAATTATGTTCTAAGAAAAAGTGAGCAAGTTGCCCACCCGAAATCAACTCAGCAAAGTACTCATCAACTCAACCTTTTGTTCCTTAGTGAGGCTTGCTAGCAAGCTTTTCATTTCTGTTATTTGATTTTTTGGCTCTTGCTCAATAAGGCCTGCATATTCAGATATTTTGTTCGCGACTTTTTCAGCGGGATCTCGGAGTTCCTCAGCCGTTAAAATCGTATATCCAGCAGTTACATCACTTTGATCCGTTAAATGGTTTAAAAGGCGTTTCAGGCGGTAACCGGATATGCCATTACTTTCGGCAATGGATGCAAATGTTCGGCGTAAGTCATGCAACGTTATTTGAACGTCTGCTTCTTCGCATATTTTCGCAAGTGTTTTCTTAGGCTCAGTTAACCAGCCTTTGCCGGTTTCTTTGCCAAATACAAACGGTGATACCTGATATTCTTTTCTCCGTTTAAAAATTTCCACAAGCTTTGGTGTCATCGGAAACTCAACGTCTTCACCATTTTTGGTATCTTTTAACAAGTACAGCTTATCCTCCAAAAATACCTGAGACCAAGGGAGTTGCAGCAATTCCATTTTTCTCAGGCCAGTATAGGTTACAAACTCAATGTAATCACAAAACGCGACTCGCTCGCTCTGGCGATACTTAATCGCTTCTTCCCTAAGATTATCTAGAGCTTCAAGAAATGGTTTTAACTGCGAACGGCGTAAACGAGTTGTTTTGCGTTTAACCTTATTCCAGGCTCGCTTTTCTGATAACACGTGTACTGGATTTTCCGGAAATAGTGAGCGACCTTCAGATGATTTATATTCAGCTTTGGCAAAATTAAATAATGCCCGCATCATGCGCATAGTTAAATTGGCTTGGCCAAGGCTTCGTTGTGAAATATCACGGTGGCGTTTTAAGATCATCATCTGGCTGATATCGGCTAAACGCTTGGTATGCCAATCAGTTAAATAGCAATTCATGGTTTGCTCATAGCCCCTTACTGTAACGGCTTTTAGCTCCCTGGATTCGAGGTAAGAATTAAAAGCATCTTTCAGAGTAACTGATGCGGCCCTGAACTGGCGTTTTGTATCATTTGGATTGATGCCTTCTGCAATGTCGGCCATTACTTTTCTAGCCATACGCCTAGCATCATCTAGCGGAATTGACGGAAAATAGCCAAGGGTGACGTTAATTGGAGTCGTGCGTCCAGGTATTTTTTTATAAACCCTAAATGACTTTTTACCTGCTATAGTTACGTCTAAAACTAATCCTGATAGAAGGCTATCAAAATAGCGGGTTCGTTGTTTTTTAGTATCGATCTTTTCCAGTATAAGTTCAGTAAAACGGAATTTATTGTCTGACATTGGTGCTACCTCTGTGCTACTTTGAACGCATTTTTTAACGTTCTGAAATATATAAAGATTTATGCACTAGAGGCCGAGGTTATTCAATAACCCTATGATATAACTACTAAAATTAGTAAATAGTTATATCAGAAAGTAAGTAAAGGTAAGTGATTGATTTCATACTCATAATCGTTAGGTCCCCAGTTCGAGTCTGGGAGGGGCCACCATTTTAGTTTTCTGTTTGTTTATTCACTCCTCGTTTAAAAATTCTTTGCTAGTTAATACTTTGAATTTCCAGTTAAAAATCAAATAACATAACCTATTTTTAATATTTTGTTATTTTAAGGTAACACATTTTTTTCTATACTAGATTGAAATGCTACCGGTGGCAAAATAGAGAAAATAACCTATGAAAAGAACCTCAAGTCGATATTATTCGTTTGTTTATGCCTGCTTATATATTTTAACCTTAATGACAGGCAGTGCGTTTGCTGAGTATAACGAGAGTAAATTGTACCAAAACCTGCCGTTTGCCATGCCTCAGGTTAAAACGCCTGCTATTCCGAACTACAATGTTAACCTGACTGAATTTGACGGCAAAGGCGATGGATTATTCGATAATACTCAAGCTTTTAAACGCGCTATAGAAGCGTTGGCAGAAAATTTAGGCGGGCGGTTAATCGTACCCAGAGGCATTTGGCGAACCGGACCTATTCAACTAAAAAGCCATATAGAGTTACATCTTGAGGCGGGTGCTTTGATCAAGTTTTTACCGGATCCAAATCTATACTCACTGATTCAAACCAGTTACGAAGGATTGGACGGGGTCCGTTTAATGAGTCCGATTCATGCGCACAACCTCACTGATATTGCAATTACCGGTTCAGGCGTTATTGATGGTTCTGGAGATGCATGGCGGCCGGTTAAGCGATCAAAAATGACGGATAATCAATGGCAAAAGCTGCTTGCTAGCGGTGGCGTATTATCCGATAACCAGAAAGTATGGTACCCCTCCAAAAGTTATAAAGCTGGTGAGATCCAGAAAAAACAATATGATATTTTCAAGTATAACTTATCTCAAGCTCGGCAGATTAAAGATTGGTATAGACCGGTTATGGTCTCAATTGCTAACAGTCAAAATATTTTACTGGATGGCCCAACCTTTCAAAACTCGCCAGCCTGGAATATACACCTGCTAAAAAGTAAGCATATCATTGTTAGAAATCTGACCGTTCGCAACCCCTGGTATTCACAAAACGGTGACGGGCTGGATCTGGAGTCGGTCAAAAATGTGTTGGTTTATAATAATACGTTTGATGTAGGCGACGACGCCATTTGTATTAAATCTGGCAAAAACGAAGACGGGCGCAAACGTGCAATGCCAAGCGAAAATTTAGTGATCAAAAATAACACGGTTTATCATGCACACGGTGGCTTTGTGGTCGGCAGTGAAATGTCTGGCGGTGTTAAAAATGTACTCTTTGCTGACGCCTCATTTATTGGTACAGATATCGGGATTCGCTTTAAAAGCACACGGGGCAGAGGCGGGGTAGTTGAAAAGATCTGGATTGAAAATGTAGATATGACAGACATAGTTAAAGAGTCGGTGAGCTTTAACATGTATTATGGTATTAAAGAAAAAGCCAGTGAAAATAGTGCGCCCCCTGTCGATGAAACAACGCCTCAGTTTAAAGATATTTCAATCAAACATATCCGCTCAATAAATGCGGGCAGTGCATTATTAGTTCAAGGCTTACCCGAACTTAAACTGGCCGGTGTTAATGTCAGTGATACATATTTTTCTGCGCAAAAAGGCATTGAAATCAACTTTGCTGAAGGTATTAACTTCAACCGGGTTGAGTTAGATACACAGGCACCGCATGCGGTTATTATTAAACAGGCATCTGATGTCAATTTTCAGGCGGTGACCCTAAGCAACAGCAAAAATGTGCTGATTGACAAGCAAACAACCAGCAAACTAACCTTTGATAAAGACTTTTTAAAACACGCTATTGTTGAGTCAAGTTTCTAACACATCACAACCTGCTGTCGCCCTAGGTAATAGCAGGTTGTGCCTACGTATGCTAATCCACTAATTAATTATTGACCTGCAAGCGTATAAAGTTCAGATGTATACCATTAATGTGTCAGGCTGTGACGGCAGTATTTTGTGACAACTTAGCAGAATATAATTTTCAAAAAGTAAACCCTTGGCTACACTTTACCGTATCAGTCTGATTTACAAGCGGTGATTCGATTTTATGAGTTCAAAGCAACACTTTCCATGGACGCAGGAAGCCCACAAAACCTTTCAGCCTTTTCTTGGCATATTATTTGTCATATCCGTGGTTTACGCGTTTTTTTACAACACCTGGGCTGAGTTAGTCATAATAGGCCTACCTGCTTTGGTCATGCCTATCATTTTTATTCGCTGGCAGCCTGAATCTGCTTGGTCACGACATGCAGTCGCTTTCAGTGCAATGGTTTTTAGTGCTTTGCATATCCATCAAATGCAGGGCTTGATTGAAATTCATTTTGGTATTTTTGCTTATCTGGCCGCGCTGGTTTTTTATCGGGACTGGCGCATTATCGTTTCAGCGGTTCTGATTGTGTTAATTTATCATGTTGCCTTTTTTGTCATGCAAATGAATGCTGTACCCGTATATTTGTTTGAGCAGGGGCATTTAAGTTTCAATATTCTGGTACTACATGCGTTTTATGCGATTTTAGAAGGCGCTGTACTGATTCACATCAGTCGCCGTATGCATTCGATGGGGCTAGCCGGTGCAGAGCTTGAGTTTAATATTAACCAAAAAATGGCAAATGAAAATAGCGTTAAATTGGGTCATAAAGCTAATACACACGGGCGGATTAGGGTGCTTGAGCAATTTAATGATTTATTTTCGTATATTGATCAGCTGGCGGTTCAGGCCAAGCAATCTGTGATTGAGTTGGATACTCAAGCCGATGAACTAAAAGGCAATGTGTTAGAAATTTCAAAACTCAAATCGCTGGAAAGCAAACATACTGAATCTATGGCCAGTTCTACTGAGCAGATGTCGAATGCGATTGCTGAAGTGGCACAAAGAGCTAATCAGGCAAGTGAACAATCAGAACTTGCGCTGGATGCAGTCGAAAAAACAGATCGCGCCATAGATACTTCAATTGAAGATATTAATCAGTTTGAAAAAACACTCAAAGAAACCAGCCGGATTATCAGCTCCTTAAGTGATTCTTCTAATCAGGTGACCAGTGTTGTTGAAGCGATTCAGGCAATTGCAGAGCAAACTAATTTGCTGGCACTGAATGCGGCTATTGAATCAGCCCGGGCTGGTGAGCATGGTCGCGGTTTTTCAGTTGTTGCAGACGAAGTGCGTCAGTTATCGTTTAGAACTAAAGAAAGTACAACACAAATTACCCAAATTTTAAAATCCTTGGTTCAGCATTCGCAGGATTCAGTTAGTTCAATGCAAACTTCACTAACCCAGTTAGATAAAATGCTTAAAAGCAGCTATCAAATGCAATCTTATGTGGATGAAGCAACGGCATCCGTGAAAAAAGTAGACGAGCACATTGAACTGGTTGCCAAAGCGACCGAAGAGCAGGCGTCATCAGCGCATGATATTGCGTTAAACGGCAGCGAGATTAATAAAATAGCTGAAAATGAAAGAGCTTATCTGGAGCATATTTCAGCCAGTTCAATTAAAGTTCATCAGCTAACAGAAGCATTGCGTCGTGCGTTACTTAAGTTTGACTGATTTTATTGTCGGTAGCGTATTTATCCTCTGGCTTGCTGTAACGGCGGCTGCGTTTTACTGGTTTGCGAATAAACAGTTGGTAGACTTTGATCCAAACAATCAGTTGGCAGCTGTCATAGCTCAGTCTGCCCAACAAACTAAATTTCAGGATGCGCTTAAAGCCAAGCTGCTGGCCAGTGCTGACAGTTTAGCGAACCGGGCATTTCATATCAGCTCGGCGCGATGTAACTGCAATATTCAGGTTAATGAGCACCTGAATATTTTAGAACCTTGGTTAAAGAATAAAGGAATTCAATTGCAGCGACTGGATTATGCCAGTGTTCGTGATTTTATTCCGGCATCACCGGCTATTATTGTTTTTAATCAGGCATCTGAGCTGATTTATTTAGGACCCTATTCCAGCGGTTACTTATGTAATTCGAATACCAGTATTGTTGAGCTAGCCGTTGCTCCCGCTTTAACGTTAAATAATGTACCGCCCATGATTCAAAATAAAACTCAGGGGTGTTATTGTTATAGTTAAAAGCTTAATATTTTTTACGGGGAATTGATTCAGATCAAGATAAATATGCTAAATTAAAACAGGCAAGCACGCTTTTAAATGTACAATATTTCATAAAAAACAACACGAATCAATGTGTTGAGCTCTGTGGGTTAAAATATGATTGAAGTAAATGAAACAGTTGCATCAGATGTAATCTCTGGATTCCAGATTCCACCCAAACCCCAAGTGCTCGTTGAGCTTAAATCAATGTTATCTCAGCCAGAACCGGACTTGCTGGAGGTCGCTGATTTAATCTCCAGTGACGTAGGACTGTCTGCCGGGATTTTAAAAGCAATTAATTCTCCGTTATATGGGCTTGCCAGAACCGTATCTGACATTAAACAGGCTGTCATGTTTATCGGCCTTCATGGCGCATCTTCATTAGTCACGGCTATTTCACTGAAACGTTCATTTAAACAACAAAACTCCTGCATATCGCTTGAGCGATTTTGGGACAGTGCAACCGAAATTGCGTCCGTGGCCGCTTTTATTGCAAACAAGTTTAAACATAAAGTTGCGGTAGAGTCGGTATATACACTCGGCTTGTTTCATGATTGCGGTATTCCGGCAATGGCGTGTAATTATAAAGATTATAAAGACTTGTTGATGGAAGCAAATGATAACTATGAACAAAGCCAGATAGAGTTGGAGCAGGCCAGGTACAGAACGGATCATGCCGTTGTCGGTTATTTTTTAGCAACGTCCTGGAATCTACCTGAAGATGTATGTCAGGTGATATTACGCTCGCATGAACGAGATTTTTTACGCCATGTCCGTGATGAGCAAATGCAAGTAGGTTATGCTGCAATCAAAATGGCTGATAATATAGTTACCAGCTGCAAGCGCTTTGTTGCATCGCCAGACTGGCCGCATATCAAACAAGATGTGTTAGATGTGCTGGAAATTGATATAGATGAATATCAGGATATTAAGGATGATGTTGAAGAAATGGTCACCAGTGTGGATATTACAATGTAATCGGATTTAGATTTTAGTATAAAATTGAGCAATAAAAAAGGCGCTAAAAGCGCCTTTTTTATCAACTCAGAAAATAATCTTAGTCGATTATTTTTTAGAGCTAAGTGCACCAAAACGCTTCTTGAAGCGATCAACACGACCACCAGTGTCAACAACACGTTGTTTACCTGTGTAGAACGGATGACAAGCTGAACATACGTCAAGGTTTAAATCTTTACCCACTGTAGAGCGAGTTTCAATTATATTACCACAAGAACAAGTTGCCTTGATAGTAGCATATTCTGGATGAATACCTGTTTTCATTTGGAATACCTCAATTAGGCCGCATAGCCACTTGCGCCAAACCTGAACAGCTCGCCAAGTACCATACGTCATTTACAATAAGCACTAAACTTTAAAATAAAATTCAGCACACTTTAATTTGGTCGCGGATGATAAGGGAATAGGTAAGCTAAATCAAGCGGTATTTGAGTTTTTGCAGCCAGAAAGTAAATTCTGGAGTCTGTTTGGAATCATGAATAACCGGCGGCTTACGCTCATGCTTCGCTAAACCGCCCTACAGCGGATGACGGGGATTGTACGATAACGCCGCCACGCGGCTAATCGTACCTACGTGTTTCGAGAATTTAGGTTTGAGATGATAGGTAATAGAAAAAGGATTCAGGCGCGAGGTTTGAGGTTTAAAACCACTTTTCCCACAAACACAAAACAGGCATAAAACACCGTAGACGCGAAGCTTGCTCGCGTTTCTAATGTTAAGGCAACACAGAGCGATTGCCACCAACCTCGCGCGGGCAAGCACTGCGCCTACGGTGTAGGTCGACATTTATGTCGAAAAAGCAATTGTACGATTACACCACCACGCGGCTCATCGTACCTACGTGTTTCGAGAATTTAGATTTGAGAAGAGAGACAATAGAAAAAGTAGGGTGGTTTAGCGAAGCATGAGCGTAAGCCACCATGAAGGATTCAGGTTGAAGGTAATTTGCGCGGGCAAGCACCGCGCCTACGGTGTAGGTCGACATTTATCGAGAATTTAGATTTGAGATGATAGATAATCGAAAAAGTAGGGTGGTTTAGCGAAGCATGAGCGTAAGCCACCATGAAGGATTCAGGTTGAAAGCTTGTCTCCTTAATTCCATCGGAGCGTAATTTGCGCGAGCAAGCACCGCGCCTACTTGTAGGTCGACATTTATGTCGAAAAGCGAAGCCAAAAACCAATACATGTGAGCATCTCTTGTTTAACCTAAAATCCGGGTTCCCACGCAGAGCGTGGGAACAAGAAGAAACTATTTGCTTAAAATCAATCTGGCATATGATAATGTATTAAAGATAATAACTTCAGTAGGCTTCCATATGGTTTTGCATGGTTAACCGCACTTTGTAGTTCGGCATTCATGCCGTTAAATCACGATATTCAAAGGCGTGATCTACAAAAATAATCTAACTGGCAAAATTAAATGGGCATTAGCAAACTTATAAAAACAAAGGCTTGATGTGGCAATCGCTCAAATTGCATTAGCAGTTCCATTACGACGACTTTTTGATTATCGAATCCCCGAAGGTATGACTTGCCAAGTCGGGATGCGCGTGAGTGTACCTTTTGGTCGTCAAAAGCTGGTGGGCTTTATTGTTAATATTGCCGAGCATAGCGAATACCCTGAAAATAAACTTAAGTCAGTACTTACTTGCTATGATCTGCAGCCTTTAATGAATTCGGCGCAGATGGCGATGCTGAATTGGCTGTGCCAGTATTACTTGTGCCCGCCCGGTGAAGTTTTTATTAACTTATTACCCAAAAAGCTAAAACAGGGCGACCCGGCCCAATTGGTTGAAGAGCCGGTTTGGCAACTCAGCTTAAATGCTCAGGCTTCTGTTCCTAACCGGGCAAAACAACAGCTGGCTTTATTTGAATACCTAAAGCAGCAGGGATGTCAGGCCGAAAGTTTATTGAAACAGGCTGGGTTCAGCAAACAAATCATCAATCAGCTAGAGAAAAAACAGCTGATTAAGCCGCTTGATATTTTGTCCCAGCCAGCTAAACCCTTAAATATTCATCCGTCTCCTTATCAGCTTCATCCGCAGCAACAGGATGCTATCAGTGCGGTAGAAAGCCATGTCGGATTTAAAGCCTTTTTATTGGAAGGTGTTACAGGAAGCGGTAAAACAGAAGTTTATATGCAATTAATGGCCAAAGTACTGGCTGAAGGTAAACAAGTACTGATTCTGGTGCCTGAAATCGGGTTAACGCCGCAAACGTTAAAACGCTTTCAACAAAGATTCGATTGCGGCATCGCCATTTTGCATTCGGAACTAAATGATAGTGAGCGTCATAATGCTTGGTTAAAAGCCAGCAAAGGACTTGCGCCCATTATTCTGGGGACACGTTCAGCCGTTTTAGTGCCAACGCCTAACCTGGGTATGATCATACTGGATGAAGAACATGACGCCTCATATAAGCAGCAGGACGGTTTAAGATATAATGCAAGAGACGTTGCGATAAAGCGGGCTGCCAGCGAAAAATGCCCGATCATTCTGGGCAGCGCAACACCGTCTCTGGAAACGTTAAATAATGCACAACAAGGGCGATTTGTGCATTTAAAAATGCTTGAACGAGCACAGAAAAATCCGCCGCCTAAACCACAAATTTTAGATATAAAACACCAACCTTTACAAGCCGGTTTGGCGTATGGCGTTATTGAGGCGATTGAACACCACATTAATCAGGGCAATCAGGTATTAGTGTTTTTGAACCGGCGCGGATTTTCGCCCGCATTAATTTGCCATGAATGTGGATGGGTATGCCAGTGCAACCGCTGTGATCAGCACTTTACTTTTCATAAAGCGTTAAGTCAGGTTGTTTGCCATCATTGCGGTGATATCGCTAAACCCCCGATGCAGTGCGAAGAATGTGGTTCAACTCAGATTATTGACTGGGGAATAGGCACAGAGCAACTGGCTGATTGGTTTAGTGAAAAATATCCGCAGGCCAAACCCATCCGTATTGACAGGGACAGTGTGCGCCGAAAAGGTGAACTGGAAAATAAACTAAAAGCGATAGAGCAGGGCGAACATCAAATCATGATAGGCACACAAATGCTGGCTAAAGGCCATCATTTTCCGAATTTAACGCTAACGGTGGTTGTGAATATAGACAGTGCTTTATACAGTTCAGATTTCAGAGCCGTTGAAAAAATGGCTCAGCTTTTAGTTCAGGTATCAGGCAGGGCCGGTCGCGAAGAAAAGCCGGGGCAAGTCATTTTACAAAGCCATTTTCCAGAACATGAATATTTACAAACTTTGATTAATAGCGGTTACCCGGCATTGCAACAACAGCTATTAACCGAGCGTGAAGCTATGCACTTGCCGCCTTTTTATTATTGGGCGATTTTACGTCTTGAAGCCGTTAAGCAAGAAAAGTTATTGAGTGTAATTGAGTTGACTGAACAACTTTTTAGTGAACATATTCAACCAAATTATCAAAATGTGGAATTGTTAACCAGTATGCCTGCACCACAAGAAAAGCGGGCAGGTAAATTCAGATATTTAATGGTGTTTCAAACGACTCAGCGTAGTATGTTAAATGCTGCAATGCGCCAGCTAATTTTAAGCCTGGAGCAAAATAGTTTCAGCCAGCAAGTTAGGTGGACACTGGATATTGATCCGCAAGAATTAAACTAATTTTTTTAGATTTCAGGTTTTCACAAACATCAATGCGTTTTAAACTAAGCGCCGGAATTTAACAATGGGTTACCACGCAGAGCATGGGAACCAGAAAATGTAGGTTGCCATTTATGGTGAGAGCGATCGTTACCTGCGCGGGCAATTTGTACGCCTAGGGTGTAGGTCGCCATTTATGGCGAAAGTGAGAGCGATAACCGGGGTTTTTATTCGTCATCCCCGTGAGGGCTGGGAACCAGAGGTTAATACCATATTTGCAGGTGGATATGGATATCCGTTTGGAATAATGAATAACCGGCGGCTTACGCTTATGCTTCGCTAAACCGCCCTACAGATATGACGGGGTGGCGACGAAAATGAGTGAAGGTGTAAACCATTAACACTGGTTACCACGCAGAGCGTGGGAACCTGAAAGGAACTTACGATTACGCGCTCACGCGGCTAATCGTACCTATGTGTGACCTGCGCGGGCAAGCGCCGCGCCTACGGTGTAGGTCGACATTTATGTCGAAAACGTTAGCGTTATTCCCGCAAATGTGCGGGAACCAGAAATTGTAGGTCGCCATTTATGGCGAAAAAATACCAAGGCATCACAGCAGGTTTTGCGAACATATTTGCATACCCGCTTTCGCGGGAATAACGTAAAATATTTGATACAGGTTACCCCGCAGAGCGTGGGAACTCGAAATGAATGTAGAGTTGTAGCCTTGATTAGCGAAGCATGAGCGTAATCGAGGTTCCATCAATGAAACGGCGTAAGCCACCATAGAGTTAGCATAAAATTAAAACTTATAAATTGTAAAGGCAGTAATAAATTAACTATGGCAAAAGACTATGCACGTAAAGGCAAGCCAGCCGCAAGAAAAGCTCAGGCTCCGCAACCAGCGCCTAAAAAGAATAAAACTCTGGTCTTGTTAACTATCGTAATTGCGTTAATTGGCGGCTTCGTCTGGTTTTTAATTTCCATCAATGGCAAAGCGCCCGAGCCGGAAACGAAAACACCGGCTCAATCAGAGCAGAAAAAAACCGTTAAACCCTTGCCTGATCTGCCTAAAGAAAAATGGGAATATGTAAAAGAGTTGGAAAATAAAACCATCGAAGTGGATGTTCCTGAGCGAGAAGACAAACCAAGTCGTCCTTACCAAATGCAGTGTGGATCGTTTAGAACCATGAGCCAGGCTGAAACCTTAAAAGCGCGCATCGCATTCAGTGGTTTTGAATCTATTGTTAAACGCACTGAAGGCTCAAATGGGGTTTGGTTCCGGGTTGTATTAGGTCCTTATGACAGCAAACGTCAGGCAGAAGCCGATCGCCACAAACTACAGCGCAATAAAATCAATGGTTGCCAAATCTGGTTTTGGACTTGATTTTTAATAAAGCATGCCCATTTATAAATTCATACCGAAAAAATAATTAATAACCCGCACTATTGCGGGTTATTTTATGCTTGTTTATGTTTGTGATTGCAAGCAGCTAATCAAGAGGAATTCTTAAATGACTACGATAGTTTCTGTGCGTCGTGGCGACAAAGTTGTCATTGGTGGCGATGGTCAGGTATCACTTGGCAACACTGTAATGAAAGGCAATGCCCGAAAAGTGCGCCGTTTATATCACAATAAAGTCATTGCCGGTTTTGCTGGTGGTACAGCCGATGCTTTTACTTTATTTGAGCGCTTTGAAAGTAAATTAGAGATGCATCAGGGCCATTTAACCAAAGCGGCCGTGGAGCTGGCAAAAGACTGGCGAACAGACAGAGCCTTACGTCGATTAGAAGCCTTGTTGGCCGTTGCCGATGAAACCGCTTCATTAATTATTACCGGTAACGGTGATGTCATTCAGCCGGAACACGACTTGATTGCGATTGGTTCAGGTGGCTCATTTGCACAAGCAGCCGCCACAGCCATGTTAGAAAATACAGAATTAGATGCACGCTCTATTGTTGAAAAGAGCTTGAAAATTGCCGGTGATATTTGTGTGTTTACCAATCAAAATCAAACGATTGAAGAACTGGATGCCAGTGAAACCAAAGAGTCTGCTAAGTAGGAGCCTGTTATGTCGGAAATGACCCCAAAAGAAATTGTTCATGAACTTAACCGCCATATCATTGGGCAGGATAAAGCAAAAAAAGCGGTTGCGATCGCGCTTAGAAATCGCTGGCGCAGAATGCAGTTGGATGATGAACTTCGTCCGGAAGTCACACCTAAAAATATCTTAATGATAGGTCCGACCGGTGTGGGTAAAACAGAAATTGCCCGTCGTCTGTCAAAACTCGCTAACGCCCCTTTTATCAAGGTTGAAGCAACTAAATTTACCGAAGTTGGTTATGTAGGTAAAGAAGTTGAAACCATCATCCGGGATTTAGCCGATATTGCGGTTAAAATGACGCGCGAGCAAGCTACGCAAAAAGTTAAATATCGCGCCGAAGAAGCCGCAGAAGAGCGAATCTTAGATGCATTATTGCCTAAACCTAAGCCTATGTATGGTGAAGAAGATAAACCACAGGAAAGCTCATCGGCCACCCGTCAGATTTTCCGCAAAAAATTACGTCAGGGTGAATTAGACGATAAAGAAATAGAAATCGATGTTGCTGCGCCTCAGGTGGGTGTTGAAATTATGGCGCCTCCCGGAATGGAAGAAATGACTAACCAACTGCAGGGCATGTTCCAGAACTTATCGGGTGATACCAAAAAAACACGTAAACTCAAAGTAAAAGAAGCCTTTAAACTGCTGGTTGAAGAAGAAGCCGGTCGGTTAGTAAATCAGGAAGAGCTGAAAGAAAATGCGATAGAAAATCTTGAGCAAAACGGCATTGTATTTGTTGATGAGATAGACAAAATTTGTAAGCGCGGTGAAAGCGGTGGTCCGGATGTTTCACGAGAAGGTGTTCAGCGTGATTTATTACCGTTAGTGGAAGGCTCAACCGTTTCAACCAAACATGGTATGGTAAAAACCGATCATATTTTATTTATTGCATCGGGCGCATTCCAGATGGCAAAACCCTCTGATCTTATTCCTGAATTACAGGGCCGTTTACCGATTCGAGTTGAATTGGGTGCATTAACTTCATCGGATTTTGTGCGCATATTAACCGAGCCGAAAGCCTCATTAACCGAACAGTATATTGCGTTAATGGCAACAGAAGGCGTTAAAATTGAATTTACCGAAGACGGCATTCAAAAAATTGCAGATGCCGCCTGGAAAGTAAATGAAAAAACCGAAAACATTGGTGCCCGTCGATTGCATACCGTGATGGAAAAACTGATGGAAGAGATTTCGTTTGAAGCTTCGGATAAAAGTGGTGAGCTTTACACCATAGACTCTGCTTTTGTGACCAAATACCTGGACGAAGCGGTAGATGATGAAGACCTTTCAAGGTTTATTTTGTAACCTGCCTTTTTACCCGCAAAGGTTACCACGCAGAGCGTGGGAACCAGCAATATTTGAGATAAGAGGTTATAGAAAAAGTAGGGTGGTTTAGCGAAGCATGAGCGTAAGCCACCATGAAGGCAACAGGTTGAAGGTGGTCGCCTTGTGATTCCATCGGGGCGTAATTTGCGCGGGCAAGCACCGCGCCTACGGTGTAGGTCGACATTTATGTCGAAAAGCGAAGCCAAAAACCAATACCTGTGAGCACCTCTTGTTTAACCTAAAATCCGGGTTACCACGCAGAACATGGGAACCAGCAAGATTTGAGGTGAGAGGTAATAGAAAAAGTAGGGTGGGTTAGCGAAGTATGAGCGTAAGCCACCATGAAGGGAGCAGGTTGAAAGTTGTCGCCTTGGTTCCATAGGAACATCATCTGTGCGGGTAATCTGCGTGCCTAAGGTGCAGGTCGACATTTATGTCGAAAGCAATTCTGTCGTTCCCAAAACATCGGGCAGAAATACCCGGCACACACAGCCGCCAGCAAGCTTGACGCCTACGGAGTGTTTTACTCGCGAAGTATTCCGGCGGGGGGCCGATAATACCGTAGACGCGAAGCTTGCTCGCGTTTTATTTGATATCCGGCGTTTGGTTCAAAATAGTTTAATAATTTATTCACAAGTGGTTAATCCAATTACCATACAAAGCCTTCCATGTATAAGGCCAGAGTGTTACGAGTTCCACAAAATTATACTCGCAATCTTTCATAAATTTGATATATTAACGCGCTATTATTAGCCGAATAATTAAAACCGCAGATTATAAGCGCAGTATGCACCAGCGCTGTATTTGAAAGGGAAAAAATCACACATGAAGCGAGTCCTGCTTACCCTCCTGACTGGAGTTCTTTTTTGTCAACAATCACTTGCAGTTGTGCCATCACAAGAACAAATGGCCCAGTTTAAGCAACTGCCTAAAGCGCAACAAGAAGCATTAGCTAAACAATATGGCGTTGATTTATCTGATTTAAATCAGGCTTCTACCAGCAAAAAAATTGATAACCCGCAAGTGGTCACTAAACGTGATGTAGATGACGCGGTCGTTACCGAAGTTGACAAAGGCGTAAGCAGCGGCAGCGGATTAAAATCAGATGGTGATGCAAAACAGCAAGGTAAAAAAGCACGCGTTTTAAAACCCTTTGGTTATCAGCTATTTGCAGGCGCGCCTTCAACTTTTGCTCCGGCAACCGATGTACCTGTCCCGTCTGAATATATTTTAGGCCCGGGTGACACGGTAAAAATCCAGCTCTTTGGTAAAGAATACAAAAATTACAATGTAACCATAGATCGCAACGGCACTTTTATGATGCCAGAGACAGGCCCGCTGCAAGTCGTAGGCATGTCATTTAATGAATTCAAAACCTACCTGAACGATCAAATTGAACAAAAAGTAATAGGGGCAAAAGCCAATATCACAATGGGCGAATTGCGCTCAATTAGAATTTTTGTATTAGGTGAAGCATTTAAACCGGGCGCATATACCGTCAGCTCGCTTTCAACCATTACTCATGCTTTATTTGTATCTGGTGGTATTACCGAAGTAGGCTCGCTGCGTAATATTCAATTAAAACGCAAAGGCAAGGTAGTCACCACATTTGATCTGTACGACTTGCTATTAAAAGGCGATACCGCAAACGACTTTAATTTATTACCCGGCGATGTGGTATTTATTCCGCCGGTAGGTACAACAGTTGGTATTGACGGTGAAGTAAAACGCCCGGCAATTTATGAATTAAAAGACTCAACCAGTGCGCAGCAATTAATCAACCTAGCAGGTGGCCTGTTAACAACTGCGTACCCAAATGCATCTAAATTAGAAAGATTACGTAAAGACGGCACCCGTACAGTCGTTGATTTAGACCTTTCTAAACAATCTAACAAAAAAGCTCAGCTTCAATCCGGTGATGTATTAAGAGTTTATTCAGTACTGGATGAAATGGAAAATATTGTCCGTTTAAATGGCCATGTTCACCGCCCGGGAACCTTTGCATACAAGCCAAACATGAAATTGCTTGATATTGTGCCTTCAATCACTGAACTTAAAGCAAACCCGGACTTGGAATACGGCATTATCGTGCGTGAAGAACCCCATATTCGCACTTTATCGGCGATTCAATTTTCACTTAAACAGGCATTTACAGCGCCAAAAAGTGCTGCAAATATTACACTTGAGCCCAGAGATCAGGTTTATGTTTTCTCTGGTGACTCAGATCGCCAAATTAATTCGCTGTTATCTCGTTTAAAAGCGCAAGCTCGTCTGGACGAACCGGCTAAAACAGTTAGCATTACCGGCAATGTGCGATACGATGGCGAGTATCCTTTAACTGAAAATATGCAAATTAAAGATTTGATTAAAGCCGCTTTTGATTTAAAGCTGGAAACCGATCTTGAATATGCACTGCTTAAACGAAAAGACTACGCCAACAATGTAACTGATTTTAAAGTTATTAGCTTAAATCAAGCTGAAGACTTAAATGTCAATTTACAGCCTCAAGATAAACTCTATGTATTTTCAATTAATCAGGAACGACAGGCTTTATTTGGTGATTTAATCAACGAAATCAAACAGCAAACCAACAAAGAAAATCAGCAAAAGTTAGTGACAATTAATGGTGAAGTGCGCTTTCCGGGCACATACCCATTATCCGAAAATATGACGATTGCTGAATTAGTTGATGCAGCAGGTGGATATACCGAGGCCAGTTATTTAAACGATATTAATATTAGTCGGTTTAACTCAAACTTAATTGATTCAACGGATTTTGTAATTGAAAATATTGATTTAAATAAAACCGATATTGCCCAGTTTGCGCTGCAACCAAGAGATTCTGTTCTGATTAAAAAGATTCCTGAGTGGCGAGAGCATGAGCAAGTGACCTTAATGGGGGAATTTAAATTCCCGGGTACCTATACCATTAATAAAGGTGAAACGCTGGCAAGCTTAATTGAGCGAGCGGGTGGTTTTACCGATAAAGCCTTTTTAGATGCAACTTTGTTTACCCGTAGCTATTTAAAAGCCAAAGAACAGAAACTGCTGGATGAAGCCGAGCGAAAACTCAGACGAGAACTGGTTTCAAACCAAATTAATGCAGGCCAGGCCGGGCAATCAGAAGCGATTCTTGGATTATTAGATCAACTTGAAGCCGCGCAAGCAACCGGGCGCATGATTATCAGCCAGAATCAATTATTTAACCAAGATAAGTCTGTTAAATTAAGAAATGGTGATACTTTGATTATTCCAGCCATTAACCAGGCGGTATCTATTATTGGTGAAGTATATTCACCAACCGCGCAAATTTATAACTCTCGCTGGAGCGTAGGCGACTATATTGAAGCGGCTGGCGGTTACAATCAGCTAGCGGAAGAAAGCGATGTTTATGTAATTAAAGCCAATGGCCGCGTCGTTTCTGGTAATAATTGGTTTAGCTTTAAATCCAATGTTGAGCCGGGCGATACGATAGTGGTGCCAACCAATGTTGACCCGATTCCAACATTAACCATATGGCGTGATGTGACCAGCATTATTTATCAGTCTACCGTAGCGATAGCCGCAGTAGCAGCGCTATAGTTTAAGAGGATTTAGGCTCTAGGAGGCTAGGACGCTACGCTTCTAGACTAGCACTTAGAACCTACGAACTTAAAAGGACTTTAATGAAATTTGAAAACTTGGAAGTATGGAAGCGTTCGGCACGTTTATCCAGTGACATTTATATAATAATGCGGGATTGCAAAGATTATGGATTCAAAGACCAAATTACTCGTTCAGGGTTATCTGTTCCTTCTAATATAGCTGAGGGGTTAGAGCGAGAGTCAGAAAAAGAAGAATCCAGATTTTTATATTACGCAAAAGGTTCATTAGGTGAGTTACTAACTCAAACCTATATAGGAGTAGATATTGGTTATATTGAAAAAGCTGATGGCACTAAAATTATAAATGAATGTAAAGAGCTATCTGCCATGGTGGCAGCATTAATTAAAATTAGAAAAGGTTTTGTGAGAGAAGAGAGTGAACCATACTCTGTAGAACCTAGAACCTAGAACCTAGAACCTAGAACCTAGAACCTAGAACCTAGAACCTAGAACCTAGAACCTAGAACCTAGAACCTAGAACCTAGAACCTAGAAAATAAAACCTAGAACCTAAGAACGAAGTAAAAATGAATAATCTGGAAAACCGCTTACAACATATAGAAGATAAGCTAGATAACATAGCTCTAAAATCTAAAGTCTCAAATCTTGATTCTGACTTTGCTCCGCGAAGTGATGATGAAATCGACTTGCGTGAACTTTGGAATGTCATCTGGGTAGGAAAGTTTAAAATAATAGCGATAGCAACTGTGTTTGCGGTAGTTTCCGTTATTTATGTGTTAACTCTGCCTAATAAATATCAATCGGATCTGGTTCTTGCTCCCTCTCAGGCGGATGGAAAAAGCGGTTTGGGTGCATTGGCGACTCAATACGGCGGTTTGGCAGCCATGGCTGGGATTAGCTTAGGAGGAGATAGCTCGCGCGTAACGCAAGCTGTTAAACTTGTCACAAGTTGGCCATTTTTGGAAAATGTTGTAAATAAATATAACTTAAAACCGCAGATTATGGCGGTAGACGAGTGGGACAGCGATACGAATCAGTTGATCTATAATGCGGATATTTATGATCCTGAAACTGAAACATGGACTCGAGAGGTTGATTTAGGAGCTGGTGAAAGTCCGGAGCCCACCAGTTTTGAAACTTATAAAGCTTTTAGCAAGATGATTATGGTTGAAAATGAAGCTAAGTCGGGAATGCTAACACTATCAGTGGAATATATTTCACCCCAAATTGCTTATGAGTGGGTTAACCTGCTAAAACAAGAGTTAAATAGCTTTTACCAACAACAAGATATTAAAGAAGCGCAAAACAATATTGAGTATCTAAAATTAAAGATAGATGAGACTAATGTTACCGACATGCAAGCCGTTTTTTATAATATGATTGAAAGCCAGACAAAAACGTTAATGCTGGCTGAAGTAAGTGATCAATATTTAGTGAAAACAGTCATACCAGCTAAGGTTGCTGAAGAAAAATCGTCTCCTAAACGAGCTATTATTTGTATCTTTATTACTCTGCTGGGTTGTATTTTGGGAACGGCTTACGTGTTGTTTTCATATTTAAAATTGCAAAAGCAAAGTCGTTAAATGTAAAGCAGCATGAATATTTACTCAAAGCTACGTAGAGCCATATCCGGTAATACGCTGCTAAATAATATGTTAATAATTGCTTCAGGTACTGCAGGAGCTCAATTATTAACTATAATGTGTTCTCCTGTGATTAGTCGGCTATATAGTCCACAAGCAATAGGTATTTTGGGGAGCTTTTTGGCATTAATATCAATACTGATACCCCTTGCTTCACTATCATTACCTATGGCACTAATTTTACCAAGAACAGAACAACGTGTTAATAGGTTGGTTATCTTATCTATCTATCTTACATTAGTTGCTTCTTTGTTAAGTCTAATAGTTATGTCACTTTTACCGATTAACTTATTAGGTGCAATGCAACTAGATAATGTAGCTTGGGTGCCTTTGGTTTTTTCTTTATATTTACTTTCCACAACAATTTTTGAGTTGTTTACGTTTTGGGCTTTAAGAAAAGGATATTTTTCAATAAATGCAAAAGTAGTTATTATACAATCTATCTTAACTAATGGGGGGAAGATATTAGCTGGTATTTTCATAGATAGGCTCGATACGTTAGTTTTGATAACTGTATTATCGGGTATGATATCGATAACTGTTTACGCTTTTTTTATGAGAAAACTAATAATTTCAGCTTGCGGTACGGTTAAACTAAATAGAAAAATTGTAAAGGGACTTTGTTTTAAGTACGATGACTTCATTAAATACCGGACACCTCAAAGATTAATTTCTGGCGTAAATCAATCTGCACCTATCATATTGTTAGCTATATTTTTTGATTCTACAGCAGCGGGCTTTTTTACATTATGTCGTAGCACTTTGATGTTACCAGTTAATTTAATTTCTAAATCTGTAAATGATGCTTTATACCCCAAATTAGCAGAGTTAAATAGGCAAGGGAAAGAAATTCACTTGCTTATGTTAAAGGCTACTCTATGGTTGTGTTTGGTCGGCTTGGTACCTTTAGTACTTATGCTATTGTTGGCTCCTTGGTTGTTTCATTTTATTTTTGGAGAAAGTTGGTATCGCGCTGGTGAATATGCGCAGTGGTTTAGCATCTGGTTGTTTTTTAACTTTATTAATCGCCCAAGTGTAGCTGCTATACCAATACTCAACTTGGAAAAGTTACTTTTGTTAAACAGTAGTTTAAATTTTTTCTTAGTACTTGCGGGGTTTTATATTGGACATACAAAAGGCAGCGACATCACAGCTATAGCGTTGTTTTCTATTTTTGGCATACTACCGCAATTAATTATTATAATTACAAGTCATATTTCGGCTATCAAAATGCAAAGGCAATCTTAATTTGGCAGTTGTAAATCAGGGCTAGGAATTACAGTTTTCGGAGAATCTGGATGAAAAAAATCGTTTTATACGGTGCATACGATCGCTATAACTATGGCGATAACTTAATGCCTATATTATTTGAGATGTTTATTAAGAAATATCGTCCCGAAATATTGGACGAGTTTGATATTGAATATGCTGCAATTAGTAAAGCAGATCTATCGAAATATTCTTGCTTACCAACAAAAAGTATCAATGACTTATTAACTTCACTCGAATCTGATTCAGCTGTTATTGTTATAGGTGGAGAGGTTTTGTGCGCATCTAATTTTTTAATGTCATCTCATATGTTGCCTAACTTATTTACATTTAGAGTATATAAAAAACTTGCACAAGCTTTTCCTCAATTTTTGAAGCTAATTACCAAGCTAACGTATTCTGCAAAATGGGAATATCCATTTATTGTTAACAAGAAGTGCTTTAAAAATAATGTAAAAGTTGTGTATAACACTATCGGTGGCGTTGTTGAAGGGCTTGATGATAATAGTGAAAAAGAAGTTGTGCATCGGCTACAAGAGAGTGACTATATATCAGTACGTGATGACAGGACCAAAAGTAATCTAGAATCTTTTGCTTTGAAGGAAGTTCAATTAATCCCTGATTCTGCGTATATTATGTCTGATTTGGTGAGTGATAGCTTTTTAGATGAAAAAGTATCAACTAGCGTTAAACAATACTGTACCCAGCCGTTTATTGTGTTGCAAGGAGCTTATGGTAAATTACAGCCAAATGATATAACACTGGTACAAGAGTTAGAAAAAATTGCTGAGTATCATAAATATAATGTGTGTCTTTTGCCGATAGGATATGCTTCAGGACATAACGATCAAGATGTATTAAGAATGATACAAAACAAATTTTCCGTTGAAGCTAAGCTGATGTACCCTTTGAATGTATGGGAAATAATGTACGTCATTAAAAATGCAAAAGCTTATTTTGGGACTAGTTTGCATGGCGCAATTACTGCAATGTCTTTTGCAGTCCCTCATTTTTGTGTTAACAATAATGTGAAGAAATTAGAATCATTCCTTCACACTTGGAGCGTGTTTCCATTTAATTTAAGCTATAAAACTGCTGAGTTGTTCGATGCAGTTAACAAAATTGATCAAGAGGTTATAAACAACCTGAATGAACGCAGCAAAGGCATTAATGATTTAATCAAAGAAAATCATCACAACATGTGCAATGTAATCCAAGGTAAATAAGAAATGCGTTATTTTGGAGTTTTTTTAAGTTATTATCCCGACCCTAAAGGCGATACAATTAAAGCGTATCAGAAAGCTATTAACTTTATTGCAAAAAAAGAAGTTAAATTAATCGTTGTAAATAATTCAAACAATGAGCTGCCCGTTGATAATATCGAGGGCGATAATTCATCTTGGGAATTTTCAGGTTTTCAAAAGGGCGTTGAACACTTAAAAGCGCAATTTAGTTTGTCGAAATCAGATATTATATTTTTTGGCAATGATACATTTTCTTCTCATCGTGTTTTTAGTCTTTTAGATCTAATTTGCTATAGGAAAAAGTTGTTCGGTAATCTATCGAATGAAAAACCGATGTTAATAGGTGAGAAATTGCCTTTAAGTGAACCCGCTCAAATTAATGGTTTAATTCTCTCATCCTGGGTTTCAACGTACTTTTTTATAACGAATGGACATTTTTTATTAGGAGATTGTGATTTTGCTTATTTTGGTCCTAATTCAAAAATTAATCTTGTAGAAAAAAAGCTCAACTTTTATGGCGCGCTGGATAATGAGTTAAGTAAACATATTAATAGCTGGTTATTTCCTGAACCTGGGAAACATGGTTGGTACGGCTCTAAACAAGCTTCTGATGAGTTGTTGATAAACAAAGCCCGTGCAATTTTGAATGAAAAGTATTTGTCGGCACAGTGTGAATATAATGGTGGAGTCACATTGAATGTTTATACCGGGATCGTAGGGAAAATAACACATTATTTAAATTATAATGTATTTAGTAGACATAAACGCAAATAGAAGATGATGAAAAACAAAGACCACCAAAAAATATATTGTTTTCCAGATAATAATAGCACAAATCAATATATAAATAGTACAAAAAGGGTTTGGGAACAAGCTGATTTTGAAGTGGTTTGCACTAATTTAAAAATATCAGACTTGTTTGCTGGCATTAAAACGAAGAAAGAGTTTTTAGTTTTAAATTGGTTTGAAGATAGCGTTGGTTATGGCAAAGTTCCAATCTATACTTTAACTAAACAACTCATTCGTTTAGCGCTTGTTCGATTGCAATTTTCGAAAATAATTTGGGTTAAGCATAATACAAAACCACATAATCGACGCGGGATGATGCTGTATAAAGTATTAACTTGGTTTATGCAAAAGGTATGTGCTTGTCAGGTCGTACACCGACCGATTATCGGCGAAAGCAAATATATACCGCATCCATTGTATTCAGCTCCTAATAATCAATTGGACACAAACCGGCCAATAAATTTTTTGATTTTTGGGGTAATAAAAAAATACAAAGGTATTTTGGAGTTGCTTAAAGCTTGGCCTGAGAATGTTAACCTGAAAATAGTAGGGAAATGCACTGATAAAGGTTTAGAAGACGACATTTTAAATGTCATTAATAAAAGAAACTTACAAGTTGAGTTCGATAATTACTTTGTTCCGCAAAGCGAACTTAATAAATTACTTACAGATACTAAGTATGTGATTCTACCTCATCACGAGAACTCCATGATAGTCAGTGGCGCTTTTTATCATGCAGCTAGTTTTGGCTGCAATGTTCTTTGTTTAGACAACGAATTCGGGCAATACCTTACTAATGAATTTGATTTTGTCAGCTTATTTGACTTAGAGTCATTGCCAATGTGTTTATCTAATTTAAACTATGTAGAACCTCAAAGTGTACTGGAAACCGGACAGCAAAAATTATCGGACAATCTAATCTGTGAACAGTGGAGAAAGTTGCTAATGCAGAATCCGGGGAATGAAGATTGAACATCCTAATTTTAAATACATTATACACACCCTTCAAAGTTGGCGGTGCAGAGGTATCTGTTCAACTATTAGCTGAGGGGTTAGTTTCTGCGGGTCATCAGGTAAATATTTTATCTACTGTGCCTAAAAGCCATGAACTAGCCGATTCCACACAAAGTATTAATGGTGTTGCTGTCCATTATTTACCACTGCATAATTTATACTGGCCATTTGATGAAGGTAAACAGAATAAACTCAAACGTTTGGCTTGGCATTTACTCGATACTTATAATCCTTGGATGATTAAAGCGGTTTTAAATAAAGTAAAACAGCTTAAACCTGATGTTATTCATACAAATAATTTAGCTGGGTTTTCTACCGGGATTTTATCTGGCTTATCTAAACTAGATAGCAAATTAGTGCATACCGCGAGAGATTATTACTTTTTACACCCCAACTGCACGTTAATGCGTGGCGATACTCAAATGCCAGACGATGCGTTATCTATTAAGTTTTGGTCCAAAATAAGAGGGCATTTTCTTAAAAAAGTTGACCATTTTATTGGTATTTCTCAGTTTGTGGTGGATAAATACGCTGAGTATATTCCTGCTATTAAGTCAAAAGCTAAGGTTGTGTATAATCCGGTGTTGACACCAAAAGGTAATGTAGAGCGACCTCTAGGATATATAAATCCGAACTCTGTTACTTTTGGTTTTATTGGCAGGCTTTCGCCCGAAAAAGGGTTTGAAGACTTTGTAAAGTTAGCCGCTATAGCAGAAAAAGAAAATTGGCCTGCGCACTTTGTTGCAGCTGGCAAAGGCGACCAAGATTATATAAAAAGCCTACTGAATAAGTATCCGTGCTCTAAGCTTCAATTATTAGGGTTTGTCGCATCCGATCAGTTTTATCAGAGCATTGATGTTTTGGTTTCACCGATTAAATGGCCTGAACCATTTGGAAGGACTTTAGTGGAGAGCTTTTTAAATAATATTCCTTTCATTGGATATAGCGGCGGGGGAGCCTCCGAATTACATTCAATTCTTCAACGTGATACAGGGCAATGCCAAACTTTTACTGATTTAAAATCAAAGGTTTATAAGCTAGTGGTTCGGGCATACAAACCAAAGTTGAATTTAGTAAATGAAATGTTTATGAGTGATACACATGTTGAAAATGTTATCAGTTGCTATCTTTTGGACGTATAAACACTGAATATAAATGCTTACTTTCAAAATAAATTATTCATATTTGGCTCTTGTTTTCCTCATAATTGTTTCGGGGTTTGACGTGGTGTCTGTTAATGCAGCAGGCGCTAATATAAGGCTTTCGTATTTTGTATTTGCCATTTTTTTTCTCAAACTTTATCTTTTTAGCAAAGCTACAATGTCTATAAGGGAACTATTGTTTGTTTTGCTACTTTTTGCTTGCGCTCTATTTACTTTAATTTATGCGGAGAACTTGAAAATTGGGGTCGCTTATTCTATTTGGCTACTAGTTAACTTTTTTTGTGTATTTCTTGTATTTAGGGCTCTGACCATAAAGTTAGGGGTACACTTTGCTATTAGAGCTTATCAACTAGCATTTCGACTACAGATAATTATAGCTGCTTTTTTATTCGTGGCTGGCGTACAGGAAAGAGCACATTTTTTATACTATGAGCCATCGTATTTTGTTTTAGCTAGTATTCCTTATCTAACAATCGCTGTGTACATGAGGGTTGTAATGAAACACGCTGGCTTGTTAGATTTATTTTTAATAATGCTAATGCTTCTAATAACTAAATCAGCATTTTTAATGCTGCTCATATTAATAATTTATACAACGGTAATGCTCACTAAAGAAGGGGTTAGCCGAAGTTCTATAGCTCGTTTAGCGGTTTTTACCTTAGCAATTTCTATATTTAGTTATTTGTATGTTACGTTTTCTAATGATCTGATAGCTAGAACAATTAGAGACTTAATTGAGTCACCATCAGTTCTTATAGCAGCTCTTGAAAGAAGCGGTAATAGGTGGCCAAGGATTCAGATGGTATGGGATGCAATTATTGTTAATTTCCCTTATGGCATTGGACCTGGGAATTATGAAAGGTACTCTATTAATTTTAATCAAGGTGTAGATTATTCTAATGGTCTTCCATGGTTAGAACCAAGAGGTAAGCCAGCTGTTAACATGTGGTTTGAAATTATTGTTGAGTTAGGAATTGTTGCTGCCATTCTTTTCTTGAGTAAATATTTTGGTTGGTGGTTAAAGGCTCGTGCCTTTCCAGTAAAACATCCAATAAAAATCTTTTCGGTCATTCTTATCGTTTATTTTATTGCTTTCATGTTTGAATCTAATTATTTGAGAGTTTATTTTTGGGGCATTTTAGGGGTTATTGCAGGGTGCTTGAAAGTTTCGGAATTTAAACCTAGTTTGCTTGGTAGTAAATATGAATAAAATTGATATTAGGTGGAAAGCACCTCATGGTATTGGTCGCTTTGCCAGCGAAATGTTAGTGGAAACTAAAGGTGTTGAAATTCAAGGCCAATTTGGAGGTCAATTTAAACCACTTGATCCTCTCTATTTATTTTTAACGTGCTTAAAAAACAATAGTTGGTTTATATCTCCATCCTATAACTGCCCTGTTTTCTGGCATTCAAAGTCAATTATTACCATCCATGACTTAATGCATATTAATTTTCCTGAATACGCAGGATTAAAAAATAAAGTTTATTATGATTATTTGGTAAAACCGGTTTGCAAAAAATCACCTTTAGTTTTTACTGTATCTGAATTTACCAAACAAGAAATAGCGCAGTGGGCTGGTATATCACCTGAAAAAATAGTGGTGGTATATAATGGTGTTGACCCAAGCTACAACATGCATGTTAAGCCCTACCAACATGATAAGCCGTATTTATTTTATATTGGCGATAAAAAACCACATAAAAATATTTACGGTATGTTAAAAGCTTTTGCTCAATCTAATTCTAAAGAAAGCCATAATTTTCTGCTCAGTGGAAAACCAAATGAGCAAATTATGCAGTGGGCTACTCAATTAAATATTATAGATAAAGTGATATTTACAGGTTTTATCCCAGAAGAAAGCTTGCCCTCATATTATAAAGGCGCAACCGCATTAATATTCCCTAGCTTTTATGAGGGGTTTGGTTTGCCAATCGTTGAAGCGCAAGCTGTTGGTAAGCCTGTGTTAACCTCTAATGTTACCTCTATGCCTGAAATTGCGGGTGATGCTGCGTTATTCGTTAATCCTCATGATATTCCGGAAATAGCGAATGGTATTGACAGGCTGGTAAATGATGAGAGTTTGCAAAAAAAGTTAATAGCAAAGGGATTACAAAACGTTCAGCGTTTTAATTGGGATGCTAGTCGCAAAATCTGGAATGATTCAATAAAAATAGCAACAGGACAAGAATAAGTGAAAGTAGCAATTATTCACTACTGGTTAATTAACTGCCGGGGTGGCGAAAAAGTATTAGAGGCATTGTGTGAGTTATACCCACAAGCGGATATTTATACCCATGTTTATGACGAAGCTGCGTTTAAAGATAGCATTATTAGTAAACATAACATCACCACAACTTTTATCACTAAGTTACCTAAAGCGCAAAAAGCTTACCAAAGTTACTTGCCTTTAATGCCTTTGGCATTAGAAGAGCTCGATTTAAATGGTTACGATTTAGTGATTTCCAGCGAATCTGGCCCAGCAAAAGGCATTATTCCACCACCGGGTGTACCGCATATTTGTTATTGCCATTCACCTATGCGCTACGCCTGGGATATGTATAATGAATATAAAAAACGCGCAGGTTGGTTGAAGCGTAAATTAATGCCACCACTAATGCATTATTTACGCAGGTGGGATCAGCATAATTCCACACAGGTTAGCCATTTTATTGCTAATAGCCAGTTTGTGGCGAAGCGTATTCAATCCTATTACCGGCGGGAAGCAACTGTAATTAACCCGCCAGTCTCATTTGACGAGTTTTCTATTGCCGAAACCAAAGGCGACTTTTATTTATTGTTAGGCCAATTGGTTGCTTATAAGCGTGCAGATATTGCGGTAAAAGCGTTTAATGAGTCGGGTAAAAAATTGGTTGTGGTTGGGGAAGGTGAGCAATTTGACGAGCTCAAACAAATAGCTAAACCTAACGTGACTTTATTAGGTCGCCAACCATTTTCTGAGATAAAACGCCTTTTAAGCGAGTGCCAAGCTTTGGTTTTTCCGGGCGTTGAAGATTTCGGCATAGTGCCACTTGAGGCTATGGCTTCAGGTACACCTGTGATTGCTTTTAGAAAAGGTGGTGCCACTGAAACTGTGGTTGAAGGTGTATCGGGTTTGTTTTTTGACGAGCAAACCGAAAAAGCATTAAATCAGGCGGTTGAGCAGTTTGAAACCCAAACTCAGTTTAAACCCCAAGCCATTAGAGATTATGTGAAAAAATTTGATAAAGACAGATTTAAACAAGAATTTAAAAACTTTGCAGATAAAGTGTTAGAGGATTATTGATGAAAATTATAGTAACAGGTGGCGCAGGCTTTATCGGCAGTGCAGTTGTTCGCCATATTTTAGCGAACACACAAGATACAGTTATCAATTTAGATAAATTAACTTATGCTGGTAATACCGAATCTATTCCTGAAGATTTGCATAGCGAACGTTATGTATTTGAGCAAGTTGATATTTGTGATGCTGAAAATGTTTGGCGTGTATTTGAGCAATATCAACCCGATGCCATTATGCATTTGGCCGCTGAAAGCCATGTGGACAGATCAATTGATGGTCCGGGCGAATTCATTCAAACCAATGTGGTTGGCACCTATGTATTATTAGAAGCCGCACGTAAATATTGGATGGGTTTAGAAGACGATAAGAAAAAAGCTTTTAGGTGCCATCATATTTCTACTGATGAAGTTTATGGTGATTTACCACATCCGGATGAGCTCATCGGTGAAGAGGGAAGTGTAAAAGGCGAAGGGGGAAAAACTTCACGCCTAACACCTGACACTTTACCACTATTTACCGAAGAAACTTCTTATGCGCCTAGCTCGCCATATTCTGCGAGTAAAGCGAGTTCAGATCATTTAGTACGAGCTTGGAAACGGACTTATGGTTTACCCACAGTAGTTACTAACTGCTCAAATAACTATGGCCCTTATCATTTTCCTGAAAAACTCGTCCCCCATATTATTCTCAATGCGTTAGACGGTAAGCCTTTACCTGTTTATGGTGATGGTAGCCAAATTCGTGACTGGTTATTTGTTGAAGATCATGCCCGTGCATTATATAAGGTTGTTACTGAAGGTGTAGTCGGTGAAACTTATAATATTGGTGGCCATAACGAAAAACGTAATATTGAAGTGGTTAAGACCATTTGTAGCCTGCTTGAAGAGTTAGTACCTAATAAACCGGATGGTATCGCCAAATACGAAGATTTAATTACTTATGTGAAAGATAGACCTGGTCATGATGTGCGTTACGCTATAGATGCGTCTAAAATAGCGGATGAACTTGGCTGGGAACCAATCGAGACCTTTGAATCAGGCATTCGTAAAACAGTTGAGTGGTATTTAAATAATCAAGACTGGTGGCAACGTGTATTAAGTGGTGCTTATAAGTTGGAAAGAGTTGGGAAGGGGTAAGAGGGAAGAGAAAAGAGTGGAGCACCTTACACTTCATGCCTCACTTCTTACACTCCACGTTTTACGGCTAGGGATATATGATGCGTACACATGAGAACCTCAGAGTATGGCAATTGAGCATGGATTTAGTCGAAGTTCTTTACAAGATAACTGTTTCTTTTCCCAGTGAAGAGAAATTTGGTTTAATAAATCAACTTCGACGTGCGGTTGTTTAGGTACCTAGTAACATTGCAGAAGGTGCCGCTAGGGGAAGTAACGCAGAGTTTTTACGTTTTTTATATATTTCCCGAGGCTCTTTAAGTGAAGTTCAAACTCAACTCAAAATAGCTGAGCGTTTGAATTTCATTGATAGTGACGTAAATATTCACGAATTAATAGAAAATATATTTGCTCAGATTAGTGGGCTAATAAATAGTTTAAATGCAAGGAATTAATAATGTCGGATAACACTTCTCATTTAAAGCTTAACCCTTCACCTCGCAAATATAAAGGAATTATTTTGGCGGGTGGTAGTGGCACTCGCTTGCATCCACTGACATTGGCAACTTCAAAACAGTTGATGCCAATTTATGACAAGCCTATGATTTATTACCCATTGTCGGTTTTGATGTTAGCTGGTATTAATGAAGTTTTAATTATCACGACGCCTGAAGATTCAGATAATTTTAAACACTTATTAGGTGATGGTAGCCAGTTTGGGATATCGATTGAATACGCAGTACAGCCAAGTCCGGATGGCTTAGCGCAAGCTTTTATTATAGGCGAAGATTTTATTGGTGATGATAATGTTGCTTTAGTATTGGGCGACAATATCTTCTTTGGTCAACATTTTTCAAACAAACTGCTCGAAGCGACACATAGAGATTCTGGTGCGACTGTATTTGGTTATCACGTATCCGATCCTGAACGCTTTGGTGTTGTCGATTTTGATGAAACCGGAAAAGCTTTGAGCATTGAAGAAAAACCGGCTGAGCCTAAATCTAATTATGCAGTTACCGGGCTATATTTTTACGATAATGATGTTGTGGATATTGCTAAGACCATAAAACCGTCAATTCGGGGTGAACTGGAAATTACGGATATTAATAATGCTTATTTAGAGCGTGGCGATTTAAATGTAGCAGTGTTAGGTCGTGGATTTGCCTGGTTAGATACTGGTACACATGACTCATTGCTGGAAGCTGGCCAGTTCGTGCAAACAGTAGAGCACAGGCAAGGTTTTAAAGTTGCTTGTCTTGAAGAAATTGCTTATTACAAAGAGTGGATTTCAAAAGAGCAGCTTATTGAATCTGGCCAGTCACTGAAAAAAACAGGATATGGTCAGTATCTGTTAAAAGTAGCAGATGGGTATAAGTAAGCTAGAAGCTAGAAGTTAGAAGTTAGAAGCTAGAAGTTAGAAATTAGAAGTTAGAAATTAGAAGTTAGAAATTAGAAGTTAGAAATTAGAAGTTAGAAATTAGAAGTAGCGCTTGACTTTATTTAGTGAATTAGAATGATATTCGCTTACAGCTTACAGCTTACAGCTTACAGCTTACAGCTTACAGCTTACAGCTTACAGCTTACAGCTTACAGCTTACAGCTTACAGCTTACAGCTTACAGCTTACAGCTTACAGCTTACAGCTTACAGCTAAAACGGAGTAATTAATGAATGTTATTAAAACCAACATCGCGGATGTTGTGATTATCGAGCCAAAAGTATTTGGTGATGAGCGCGGTTTCTTTTTAGAGACCTTTCAGGCGGAACGTTATAAAGAAATGTGTGGGATAGAGCAGGATTTTGTTCAAGATAACCATTCTCGCTCAGGGAAAAATGTGTTGCGCGGATTACATTTTCAAAACTCAAAACCTCAGGGTAAGTTGGTTCGAGTTGTTCGTGGTGAAGTTTTTGATGTTGCAGTGGATATTCGTAAAGACTCACCTACATTTGGCCAGTGGGCTGGGGTGATTTTGTCGGAAGAAAACAAGCGCCAGTTTTGGGTGCCACCTGGGTTAGCGCATGGGTTTGTTGTATTGTCTGAAACCGCTGATTTTGAATATAAATGCACAGATTATTATGATCCATCTGATGAAGGCTGCTTAATTTGGAATGACCCAAGTGTCGGTATTGAATGGCCAGAGGGAATTGAACCTATTTTGTCTGCGAAAGACCAGATTGGTAAAAAGTTGGAAGAGCTATAAGCTATAAGCTTTAAGCGATAAGCGATAAGCTGTAAGCGGAAAGTTATAGGCTAAAGCATCATGCACAAGCTATTGGTGTAAAGTTTTTAGGTAGTTGTAGGTCGTGCTTTAGCGCGACAAAAAGGTATTGTTATGAAAATATTATTAACCGGTGCAAATGGTCAAGTTGGACGCTGTTTTTGGGATGTTATTGCGCAAGCACAAGAAAATGATTCCACGTTAGAGCTTTTAGCTTGTGGCTCTGCCGAGCTTGATATTACAGATAATATTGCAGTATCTAGCTTGGTTAATGAATATGTGCCAGATATCATTGTTAATGCCGCCGCTTATACTGCAGTAGACAAAGCTGAGGCTGAAAGAGAAAGAGCTTTTGCTGTTAATGAACTTGGCCCTAAATATCTCGCCGAGGCCGCAGCTAAGATCCAAGTGCCTATTATTCATATTTCTACCGATTATGTTTTTGATGGTGAGGAAACTAAACCTTATCAGGTTGGTGACAAAGTTAATCCGCAAAGTGTTTATGGTGCCTCTAAATTAGCGGGTGAAAAGGCGGTAATTGGCGCTAACCCCAGACATGTTATTATACGCACTGCTTGGGTATTTAGCGAATATGGCAATAACTTCGTTAAAACTATGGTGAAACTTGCTCAGTCAAGGGATAAGCTTGGCATTGTTGCTGATCAGTACGGGTGTCCAACTTACGCCGGAGATATAGCTCACGCAATATTTGAAATATGCACATACATAGCTAATGATAAAGCAACTTTTGGTATATACCACTATTGTGGGGATTCACCTACGAGTTGGCATGGATTCGCAAGGGCCATTTTTGCCGATGCTGTAGCGTTAAAATTAATTGAAAAGAGTCCAGAATTACGGGCAATTAATACAGATGAGTATCCGGTCCCTGCAACCAGACCTAAATACTCAGTCATGGATAATTCTAAGTTAACCGCAACATATGATTTACCCGCATCTGCTTGGAGGAGTGCTTTACGTAAGGTGTTATTAACCCAAGTTTAATTGGTAAGTTATAGTTTTTAAATATCTGTTGTTGTTGTATTGGCTGTTTGTATAGGTTAAACGCTTTACTTTTTCAATTTTATTAAAAGTTAACTGGATCACGCTAAGACGCTATTTTTTTGGCCAAAAACTTTTATAATGGACTCCGTTGTTTATAAAACTTACGTTAATAGAGGAATAAGTTATATGCGTAGGAGCAGAGCTGTTAGTGGGTACCAGTCAGCTTTAATAAAAGTCCATCAAATTACTGACTGGTTTTCAGTTGTTTTAACTGCGTGTATTGCATCTTACTTTTATGCTGGCACCTTTGTTCTGGCTCAACCCGTTTTAATAACATCCTTAATTGTATTAGTTTTATCTATGATGTTATATAAAACCGTGGGTTTATATCGGCCGTGGCGAGGAGAGAAAAAAACACGTGAACTGGCCACTATGATAGTTGCATGGTCTACTGTGTTTATTGTTGGGATTTCTATTAGTTTTGCGATTGGTACAATTCAAGCGTCCGAACGAAATTTGATTGTAATTTGGTATGCAGTTGGATTAGTTACCAGTGTTTCCAGTCGCTTAATCGTTCGAATGGTTTTGAACTGGATTCGTAGTAAAGGCTACAACATTAAAAATATCATTATCGTTGGGGATGATGAAGTCACTCGCTCTGTAGTACGCAGAATTAAGCAAAGTAAATGGACCGGGTACAATGTCATTGGCTACTTTGGTGATGAAGACTTAGAGTTACAAGCGCCTTATTTGGGCAATTATAATGATATTCAAAATCACATGGAGCAGCATCCTGATCAGGCGGAGCAAGTTTGGATAGCGCTACCACTTTCTGACGCTTTATTAGTGCAGGAAATTGTTGCTCAGCTTGAACTGAGTGTTGTAGATATCCGCTATATACCAGGGTTTGAAGGTTTTAATTTAATTAACCACTCTGTAAGCATGGTGTCTGGCATGCCGGTTATTAATTTAAGCTCAACCCCAATGTTTGGTTTCAACAGAGTCATTAAAGCGGTAGAAGACAGAGTATTAGCTGCTTTTATTTTATTATGTATATCACCTATTATGCTGGCATTGGCTCTAGGCGTAAAATTAACTTCACCCGGTCCTGTTTTTTATCGTCAGGAAAGAGTGGGGTGGAATGGTAAACCTTTTTATATGCTGAAGTTTCGTTCTATGCCGGTTAACAATGAGGCCAGTGGTGTAGAGTGGGGAAATGCTAAAAATAAAACCAATACTCGTTTCGGGCGTTTTATTCGCGCAACCAGTTTAGACGAGTTACCTCAGTTTATTAATGTGCTAATGGGGGATATGTCGATTGTTGGTCCAAGACCTGAAAGAACGGTTTTTGTTGAACAATTTAAGACTCAGATTCCTGGTTATATGAAAAAGCATATGGTTAAAGCAGGTATTACCGGTTGGGCCCAAATTAATGGTTGGCGCGGTGATACGGATTTGAACAAACGTATTGAATGTGATCTTGAGTATATTGAGAATTGGTCATTGATTTTGGATATCAAGATTATTGCAATGACCTTTTTAAAAGGCTTCATCCATAAAAATGCGGCTTAGAGTTAGGTTTTAAGCCGTAAGCGTTGAGCAGTGCCTATTTTTGGCTGTTGCATTTTTACTTGTCGGGCTAAAGCCCGACCTACAGTAATAACTTATTTTTATATTGATACTTATGATCTTGAGTATATCGAAAACTGGTCGCTGATATTGGATATAAAAATAATTATGATGACCTTTTGAAAGGCTTCATCCATAAAAATGCGGCTTAGGGTTGGGTTTTAAGCCGTAAGCGTTGAGCCGTGCTCATTTTTGGCTGTTGCATTTTTACTTGTCGGGCTAAAGCCCGACCTACAACAACTTATTTTTATATTGATACTTAGTTAGTTTATAGGGTGCTATTTAAGGTGATTGTAGCCAGTAGAAAACTGAAGCAGACTAACTACGGCATTTAAATTTGGATATATGGAGATCCGGTTTGTTCTTAAATAGATTCTCACAACTTGTAGCCATCCCTTTAGTGACTTCTGGTTTTATGGCTATCGCTGAAGAACCTGCGAAAAGTATGTCTTTTCAGGGGTATACTGGCTATTTTAATACCCCCTCAGCTTATATCCCTGATAGCGGGACCGCTCATATTGGTTACGGTAACCAAACAGAAGTTAAACGCGAGTATCGCGGCCGTACAGATTATCTAGACACACATAATTTTTTAGCCTCGGTTAGTCTGTGGGAGCATGTTGAGATTAATGCCAGAAATGCAGCCTATAGCCGCACAATTGGCGGCGGTTCTGATGTATCTGCGAATATTAAATTCAACATACCTTACATACCACACGACTGGTTTAAATTATCTGTTGGTGCACAGGACTTAGGTGGTCAAGTTGGTTTTTTTGATTCAAAGTATATTGTAGCAAGTAAGTACTTTGAAAGTTACAAGCTTGATATAACCTTAGGCGCAGCTTCGAGCGATTCTGAATTTAGCCGGATGAATGGAGCTATAGGTGCTATTCGATGGCAGCCATATAACTGGATAGGATTGGCTGCAGAATATGACGGTGGTAGTACAAACTATGGTGTTGAAGTAAGTACGCCTGATGAATGGTTCAACAATCGTTTTAAGTTGTACTCTAAAGTGATGCTAGGCGCGAGTGAACCTGAACTGGATAACGAAACTTTTTTCAATGCAGGCATTCAAATCCCGTTGACTCAGCAGCGAAAAAAAATCACGCCTGCAGATCTTGAGATGATTGAAAAGAGTAAAGCCGAACAAGATTCTGACATTAATGATTATGTCAATTTATTATCGAGATCGCTTGTTCGTAAGGGGTTTAGTGAATTTAAGTTAGGTTTTACCCAAAATCAAACTCATGTCGTTTTAGAGTTTGATAATTCAGCTTACAGTCGCAATTATATTGACTCTCTTGCCGTTGCTTTAGGCTTATTGTCTCAATATTTACCCGATACGGTGGAGCAATTCACAGTTAGGATTAAACAAGCTGATATTGTCATTGAGTCTGTTTCGGGCACTATGTCAAGCTATCGGCAATTTTTGAAAGGTGGACCACTTGAGATTACGAGTGGCCAAAAAATATCTTCCAGTTCGATAGACTGGCTTGATGAAACATCAAATTTTATTCTTAAACCCAAAATTACTTTCTTTCCTAGCTTGTCTACCGGAATTGGAACCGATTATGGTATGTTCGATTATTCGTTAGGTTTGATGACTCACTTGGAGTTACCTTTATGGAAAGGTGCAGCAATAACTGCGGCTCATGTCACTCAACTAACTGAAAGCAGCGATTATCGTGATGGTCGGGCATTTGCAAACCGACGACAGCCTGATTCTGCCTTATTAAACGCGACTTTTCATCAAGCCTTTAATTTACCTTTTAATAGCCGTGTGATGTTTAATTACGGCAGGTTCTCAGAAGATTTTTTACAGAAGAGTGTAGAAGCAGACTGGATGTCTGATGATGGTGCTCATAGAGTTTCTTTGTTTGCGGGCGATTATGAATACCAGGGCGATAAACATTATGGTTTTGATGCTAATTGTTTAAATGATCCTGATACTATTTTATTGGATTGCTATAAGTTATTGGCTGACGAAGAAGATGCGAAAGTTCAAGTGGCTAAATACCGCTATTATTCAGCACCTTTAAATACAAGCTTTATGGTTAAATATGGTAAGTACTGGGCCGGTGACTTAGGGTATCATTTTGTAGTAAGCCATTTTTATGATGATATTGAAATTAACTTAAGTTTACGAGCAACTAAAGCAGGTGACCTATACAGTCACAGTGGTAGCGAAAGTTTAAAAAGTGAATATACCAAAATGTTAGGGATTGGTTTTACCATCCCGATTGGTTCTCGTAAGGATTATAATAACCGTTATGTAAATGTGCGTGGTCGAGCGGATTATAGCTTTGTCGTTGAAACTTTAATTGGTGAGCGTTTGAACTTTTTAACCTTTGGTTCAGCAAATGAAGCCCGTAACTTCTACACCTTGAGTAATCACTTTAATAACTTTGACAAAGCCGGGTTAGCCTACCTTTACCAGAATAAAGAACGTTTGCGCAGCGCGTTTTTTGAATTGAGATAACCTACGCTGAAAATTTAATTAAAAAATAACATAAACACCTGCTTTGCAGGTGTTTCTTTATAGAATAACTAGATTTTAAGGATTGATTTTATGTTTTTACCTGTAATCATGGCCGGTGGCTCAGGCTCACGTTTATGGCCACTGTCGCGCAAAGCGTATCCTAAGCAATACCTGCCGCTAACCAGTG
>Ga0207833_100143_pt1 | contig 59827 bp, 49 predicted proteins | sample TtaePargueraPR_6_FD_187753 | JGI IMG/M metagenome (GOLD analysis project Ga0207833, IMG submission 187753) | Aerobic enrichment media microbial communities from Bioluminiscent Bay, La Parguera, Puerto Rico - Tt and E1 (2) (SPAdes) | ecosystem: Environmental > Aquatic > Marine > Unclassified ...
GCGAATCGACCGACAGATCGCGTGCAAGACCCAAAGTCAGTCAGAACCTGAGTCAGGACGACCGCTGCGGGGCTCCCACCACCATCATCACTGTCAGACCTGCATGTCCCCGGGTGGCCGGCGGGCCGTCGCTACGCTGCCAGGCCCTGGTCCGAACCCCGCGTCAGGGGCCGCACCGCAGCAGCACGTTGGGCGGCCCGCCGGAGTCGTCGGCCCCGCGCGCACCGCCGCCGACGCGTCCACCAGCCGATCTCGGCCCAGTTCACCGCGATGCCGTGGAACGCCCAGGCCGCGCGGCGCCTGAGCCCCGCACCGCTGTCGAACGGCCGGGCCGAGACGCCGACGTGGAGCTCACGGTCGTAGTCGACGCCCACCTCGGGACCGAGCGCGAAGCTCAGGTCGAGGTCGTCGTGCGCGCGCGGGTCGTCGAGGTGGACCCGCTCGCGCGTGGCACCCCACACCTCGCGTCGCAGTGCGAAGTTCGAGCCGAAGAGCGGCGTGCGCCCGATGATCATGCCCATGAACCAGAAGTAGCCGCCGAGGTAGACGATGCCGGCCAGTGTGCGCAGCACCGGGCCGCACCCGTAGAAGACGCCCGTGCCGGTGAGCGCCCCGAGGGTCGCGTCGGCCTCGAAGCGCGCCTCGAGCCGTTCGACCCAGTCGGGCGCGGGACGCGAGTCGGCGTCGAGCCGCCCGAGCACGTCACCGCGAGCGGCGTCGAACCCGGCCGTGGTCGCCCGCAGCACGCCGCGCACCGGCTCGCGGATCATGCGCGCGCCGGCCGCGAGCGCGACCGCAGCGGTGTCGTCGGTCGACCCGTTGTCGACCACGATGATCTCGTCGGGCGCTCGCGTCTGGGCGGCGAGGTCGGCGAGGCATTGCTCCAGCATCCGTGCGTCGTTCAACGACGGGATGACGACGGACACGGTGCCCATGGCCGTCGAGCGTAGTCCCGCCCCTGCGCTCGGCGCCGCACGTATGCACAGGCCGTTCCGAGACCCGTCGAACGAGTGCGTTCCGAGCGCTGGGAACGCAGGGAATCGACGGGTCTGAGAGGAAGGTGGCGCTCAGCCGCCGGCGAAGGGGGGCAGCACGTCGACCGTGCCCGCGAGGGGCGTGGACGGGTCGCGGCTCACGACGCCGTCGACCAGGAACGAGCCGTTCGCCACGACGCGCGCCATCGCGGGGCCGTACCGCTCGACGAGCGCGTCGCGCAGTTCGCCGACGGTCGCGACGCCGTCGAGCTGCTCCTCCTCGCGCCCGGTCGCCTCGATCGCGGCCGCGAAGTAGCGCACCGTCACGGTGTCGAGGGCGACGGATGCCCCTTGGTCGACCGCCCCGCTCGCGTACGTCTCAGCCACCGATGCCTCCCATCGTGCGCACGGGCCGCACGAACGAGGGGTCGTCGATGCCGTGCCCGGCCTTCTTGCCCCACATCGCTCCCCGCCAGTACTCGGCGATCGTGGCGTCGTCGGCGCCCGAGCGCAGCAGCCCGCGCAGGTCGGTCTCCTCGTCGCCGAACAGGCACGAGCGCACCGAGCCCTCTGCCGTCAGCCGCGTGCGGTCGCACGCGCCGCAGAACGGACGGGTGACCGACGCGATGATGCCGACCGTCGCGGGACCGTCGTCGACGAGCCACTCCTCGGCGGGCGCGGCGGGGTCGTCGCGGCCTACCGGGGTGAGCGCGAAGCGCGTGCCGAGCACGTCGAGCAGTTCGCGCGCGTCGACCATGTGCTCCCGCTGCCAGGCCTCGTCGGCGTCGAGCGGCATCTGCTCGATGAAGCGCAGCCGGCAACCGTGGTCGATCGCCCAGGCGAGCAGGGCGGGCGCGTCGTGCAGCGTCTCGCGCATGAGGACTGCGTTCATCTTGATCGGGCCGAGGCCCGCGCGGTGCGCGGCGTCGATGCCGGCGAGCACGGCGGGCAGGCGATCGCGCCGGGTGAGCTTGGCGAAGTGCGCGCGATCGAGCGTGTCGAGCGAGACGTTCACGCGGCTGAGCCCGGCCTCGACGAGCGGCTGCGCCCTGCGGTCGAGGCCGATGCCGTTGGTCGTCAGCGCGAGCGGCGTACCTGGGGCGGCCTCGGCCGAGCGGCGCACGATCTCGACGAGGTCGGGGCGGGTGAGCGGCTCGCCGCCCGTGAAGCGCACCTCGCGCACGCCGAGGTCGCGCACCGCGAGGCCCACGAGCCGGGCGATCTCCTCGGCCGAGAGCAGCTCGTCCTTCGGGATGACGGGCAGGCCCTCGGCGGGCATGCAGTAGGTGCAGCGCAGCGAGCACACCGAGGTGATCGAGATGCGCAGGTCCTGCGCCACGCGCCCGTACCGGTCGACGAGCGCGCCGGTCTCCGGGCGGCCGTCCATCGACGGCATCGCCCCGGGGTCGCGGCGCACGCGCGGCAGGCCGAGCGCGATCTGGGTCATGCGTTCCAGCCTACGGGCGGATGCCGCGGCGGGACGCCCGTGCGTCTTACCGTTCCGGAACGCTCAGCGTGCGGGCAGCAGCACCGGCACGGTCTGGCCGACCGCGACCTCGGTGACGTCGGCGGGCACCACGGCGAAGCCGTCGGCCGCGGCGAGGCCCGTGACCAGGTGCGAGGCAGACCCGCCGGGGTAGGCGGGAACGGCGACGAGCGACGCCACCTGGCTGGTCACCGCGACTGGCATGACCTGCACGCGACCGGCGGGGGAGCGCCAGCCCGCGCCCACGACGAGCGGCACGGGCGCCGGGGCGCGGCGACCGAGCAGTCGCAGGATCGCGGGGCGAACGAACATCTCGAACGACACGTGCACGGCCACGGGGTTGCCGGGCAGGCCGAACACGGGCGTGCCGTCGGCGAGTGCGCCGAACGCCTGGGGCCGCCCGGGTTGCATCGCGACCTGCTCGAACACGACCCGACCGGTCGCGCCGAGCACCGCACGCACCACGTCGTGGTCGCCGACGCTCACGCCGCCCGAGCACACGACCAGGTCGCACTCGGGCAGCTCGTCGAGCCAGGCGCGCACCGCATCGGGGTCGTCGGGCAGGCGACCCGCGGCGACCACCTCGGCGCCTGCGTCGGCGGCGAGACCGGCGAGCAGGGTCGAGTTCGAGTCGGGGATGCTGCCGTGGCCGAGCGGCTCGCCCGGCGCGACGAGCTCGCTGCCGGTCGCAGCGATCGCGACCCGCGGGCGGGCGACGAGGTCGAGCACCGAGTGGCCCGCGGCCGCGGCCGCGGCGAGGTGCCGCGGCGCGAGCACGGTGCCCGCGGTGAGCACGGCCGCACCGCGTCGGGCGTCCTCGCCCGCACGGCGGATGTGCCGACCGGCGATCGGCTCCACCTCGACGCGCACCTGCTCGGTGCCGCCGTCGGTCGCCTCGACGGCGACGACCGCGTCGGCGCCCGACGGCACGGGAGCGCCCGTCATGATGCGGACCGCCTGGCCGCGCGCGAGGGCGGGGTCGTCGGACGCACCGGCGGGCAGGTCGCCGACGACCTCGAGGGTCACGGGCGTGTCAGGCGAGGCGCCGCGCAGGTCGGCGCGCCGCACCGCGTACCCGTCCATCGCCGAGTTGTCGAAGGGCGGCACGTCGAGGTGGCTCACCAGGTCGACGGCGAGCGTGCGCCCCGCGGCATCCGCCAACGGCAGCGTCTCGCGGCGGGTCAGCGGCTCGACGGCGGCGAGCACTCGGGCGAGATGCGCCTCGACGGTGATCATGGCCACCACGCTACCGGCGGCCGCGGAATCGGCCGGTGACAGCGCGCCTACGCAGGGCTAGTGTCTGACCCATCGGGCCGCACGTCTCGCGGCCCACGGCGGGGAGATGAGATGTCGTTCGTCACGAGGGGCTTCACCGGGCGCGGGCGCGACCGCGACGATCGACTGCCGCCGGGGCAGACGCTCGCGCGCGACTTCCCGGTGCTGTCGGCCGGGCCCACGCCCGAGGTCGACACCGATGAGTGGGAGTTCACGATCCGCACCGAGTCGGGCGTGGAGCACACGTGGGACTGGCAGGGGCTGCTCGATGCCGGTGTCGAGGAGGTCGAGACCGACATCCACTGCGTGACGCACTGGTCGAAGCTCGGCACGGCCTGGCGGGGCGTGCCGCTCGACGCGCTGTTCGAGGAGGTCGAGACCGACGCGGGCTACGTCATGGCGCACAGCTACGGCGGCTACACGACGAACCTCCCGCTCGAGGAGGTGCTCGACGGGCAGGCGTGGATCGCGATCGACTACGACGGCGAGCCCCTCGACCCCGAGCACGGTGGCCCGGCACGGCTGCTCGTGCCGCACCTGTACTTCTGGAAGAGCGCGAAGTGGGTGCGCGGCCTCGTGCTCATGGAGGACGACCAGCCCGGCTTCTGGGAGCAGTACGGGTACCACAACCACGGCGACCCGTGGCGCGAGGAGCGCTACTGGTGATCGCAGCGGTGCCGCGATCGGGCTGGCACGTCGCCGCAGTCGTGGAGGCGTCGCCGGAGACCCCGAGCGCCCGCCGCCTCGTGCTCGACGTGCCGACGTGGCCCGGCAACGCCGCCGGGCAGCACCTCGACGTGCGGGTCACCGCGCCCGACGGATACACGGCGACCCGCTCGTACTCGATCGCCTCGTCCGGCCCCGGCACGCGGGTCGTGCTCGCGATCGACCGGCTCCCGGGCGGCGAGGTCTCGCCGTTCCTCGTCGACGAGGTGCGCGTCGGCGACGAGTTCGAGGTGCACGGCCCGCTCGGGCGGTTCTTCGTGTGGCATCCGATCGAGCCGGGAGAGCGGGTGCCGGACGCCTCGGCCGACGGACCCCGCCCGGTGCAGCTCATCGCCGGGGGCTCGGGCGTCGTGCCGCTCGTGGCGATCGCCGCGGCGCACGGCGCGGCCGCGGACCCCACGCCGATGCGGCTGCTCGTCTCGGTGCGCACGCCCGAGGATGCGTTCTTCGACGCCGACCTCGCCGACCTGGCGCGCGCGTCGGAGGCGTTCCGGCTCGACTACGCCTACACCCGGCGCGCACCCGACGGCTGGACCGGGCACGTCGGCCGGCTCACCCGCGACGAGGTCGACGCCGTCGTGATCCCGGCAGCAGACGCGCCGCTCGTGTACGTGTGCGGCTCGACGGGGTTCGTCGAGCGCGTCGCGTCGTGGCTGATCGAGCTCGGGCACGACGCGCGCGCCATCCGCACGGAGCGATTCGGAGGCACCTGATGACCCATCTCGACGGCAACGCCCTCGCGGGCGAGCTCTCGAAGTTCTTCGCGTTCGACGTCACGACCGCCCGCGGCCGCTGCGCCGGGTGCGGCACCATCGCAGAGCTCGCGCGCGCCATGCTGTACACGGATGCCGCGGGGCTGGTCGCCCGCTGCGCCAACTGCGACAACGTGCTCGTCACGGTGGTCGAGTCGGACGACCGCGCGTGGCTCGGCTTCTCGGGCGTCAGCGCGATCGAGCTGCGCCGCTGAGCGCGGCGCAGCTCGGCGGCATCCGCCCGCCTACTTCGCGCGCGAACGCGCGACCGGGCGCTGCAGGTGCCCCGACTCCTCGAGCGAACGACCGCGCGTCTCGGGGATGAACCGCAGCACGAACAGGAACGACAGCGCCGCGAACACCGCGTACATGCCGTACGTGAACACGAGCGACAGGTCGGCCAGCGCCGGGAAGCTGACCGTGATGAGGAAGTTCGCGATCCACTGCGCGGCTGCGGCGAGGCCGAGCGCCTTGCCGCGGATCGAGTTCGGGAAGATCTCGCCGAGCAGCACCCAGACCGCCGGGCCCCAGGAGACGCCGAAGAAGATGACGAACAGGTTCGCGGCCACCAGTGCGATCGGGCCGTAGGCGCCCTCGAGGACGGGCGCGCCGTCGACGATGGTCGCCTGGCTGAAGCAGATGGCCATGGTGCCGAGGGAGACCGTCATGCCGATCGAACCGGTGAGCAGGAGCGGGCGCCTGCCGACCTTGTCGATGAGCGAGATGGCGACGATCGTGACCGCGATGTTGACGATCGACGTGAACACCGAGATCGCGAACGACGAGCTCTCGTCGAACCCGACCGACTGCCAGAGCGTGTTCGAGTAGTAGAAGATCACGTTGATGCCGACGAACTGCTGGAACACGCTCAACGCGATGCCGACCCAGACGATCGGTTTCAGGCCGAACGCCGAGCCCTTCAGCGTGGCGAACTTCTCGAGCTTGCGGTCGCGCTCCAGGTCCTCCTGGATGGCGCGCACCTCCTCCTCCGGCGGCTTCTCGCCGCCGATCTTGAGGAGCACCTCGACGGCATCGCGTTCGCGGTTCTGCAGCACGAGGTAGCGCGGCGACTCGAGCAGCGTGAGGGCGATGATGCCGTACGCGGCGGCGGGCACGGCCTCGGCCAGGAACATCCACCGCCAGGCCTCCGCACCGAGCCAGAACGGTTGGTCGGCGCCGCCCGCGGCCGCGGCGAACACGGCGTCGGAGAGCAGCGCGGCGAAGATGCCGGTCGTGATCGCGAGCTGTTGCAACGAGGCGAGCCTGCCGCGTATCGCGGCCGGGGAGATCTCGGCGATGTAGGCCGGGGCGATGACCGACGCCATGCCGACGCCGACGCCGCCGATGAGCCGCCATGCGATGAGGTCCCACACGCTGAACGCGATGCCCGAGCCGATCGCCGAGACGAAGAACAGCGTGGCGGCGAGCACCATCGAGGGGATACGGCCGAACCGGTCGGCCACGCGGCCGCCGAGCCACGCGCCGAACGCGCAGCCGAGCAGGGCGCTCGCGACGGCGATGCCGGTGGTCGTGGCGTTCAGCCCGAACTGGGCCTGGATCGGCTCGACCGCGCCGTTGATCACCGACGAATCGAATCCGAAGAGGAACCCGCCCACCGCACCCGCCGACGCGAGCCAGATGACCTTCCCCCGGTTGACACTGCGGACCTCGGCCATGAGGACCCCCCTCCCGATGCCCTGACTCTAGCGCGGCGGATGCCGCGGGAACAGGTTGCTCCCGCGGCATCCGCGTGTCGTGTCGGCAGTGCCCGTCGAGCGGGCCCGGCTCAGGCGTTCACCGGCGCGTTCGAGCCGATCACCGCCTGGATGTCGTCGGCGTCGATGGGCATCCCGGCCGACGCGATGAGGTCGGCCATGGTCCACTCGGCGTCGGGGTCGGTGCCGTTCGGGCGCACGAACATCGGTGCACCGTCGACGACCGCGTGCGCGGGCGTCCACAACGGGTGACGGTGGACGTACGAGTACGGGTCGCCCCGCAGCAGCCCCGAGAACACCGCGGCGACGATCGTGCCGCCGACCGGTCCGAGCCGCTCGCCCTGCTCGAGCGTCTCCGCCTCCTTGAGGATGTAGACCCAGAGCGACTCCTCCATCGGGTCGAGCCCCTCCATCGGCGTGATGCCGAGCGCCGTCGCGACCTCGCTCGCGGGCGGCAGCTCCATGCGCCAGCCGCGACGGATGTTCAGCATGGCGAGCGGGTTCGGGATCGGCCCGTTCGGGATGGTGAAGACCGAGCGCGACATGTGCGTGTCGATCTTGTGCGCCAGCTGCGGGAACCGCGGGGCGAACGACGACGGGAAGTCGAAGAACCAGTCCCACTGGATCGTGCAGTTCTTCGCCAGGATCTTGAACCCGCCGAGGTCGGCGGGCGGAACCGCCGGGACCGGGTCGTCGGCATTGGCGAAGATGGGTCGCCGGTCGGTGTCGTCGCTCAGGCCGAACTCGATGTTGATCAGGTACTGCGCCCGGATCATCGAGTGGCCGAAGCGGTACGCCGCCGCGGCGAACTCGATCGGCATGAACGGGTTCACCGTCCAGTTGTAGACGTCCTTCAGCCCGTAGACGACCTCGGAACGCCCGGTGCCCGGCACCTCGACCACGTCGAGCGCCTTGCGGAACGTCGCCTCCGGCACGATGCGACGCACGAAGTCGTTCCAGACCATGTACTGGTACGCCCACACGGTGTAGCGCTGCGCCTCCTCGAACAGCTGGCGGCCGGTCTTCTGCGCCGCACTCGGCGTCGCCCGCAGCCGGTCGAGGATCGCGTTGTGCAGCTTGATGAACGTGAGCTGCAGCTGCGACACGATGACGTTCTCGTCGTTGCGCGGGTCGCCGATGATCGCGATGTCGTCGCGGGTCCGCGGCAGGTCGGGCTCCGGGTGGTCGGGGTTCGCCCCGCGACCGGTGGCCAGGTACCCCGTGAACCCGTCGTCGAGCTTGCGGATCTTGTCGTACATGTACGGCTGGTCCTCCGGACCGCGCCCGTACAGGCTGTCGAGGTCGAACCGGGGCGAGCGGAAGTTCTTCAGCCCGTTCGGGTCGTTGCTCTTCGTCAGGCTCGACTGCGGGTCGAACGTGATGTCGTGGTCGATGAACTGGCCGAAGTACGTGTAGCCGACGGGCGTGGCGCTGTCGGCCGGCTCGTCGTCGCCGAACATCTCGATCGCGAAGTCGGAGATGGCGGCCTCCCGTTCGGCGTCGGTCGCGCCCGGCGGCTGCCAGACGGAGAAGCCCTGCCCGAACATGCGGCCGAACCGGCCGTCGTGACTGCGGGAACGGGGCACGGTGATCGGCACCGGGGAGTGGGCGGTGGCGTGACGCATGGCGATCCTCCTGAAGCTGCGTCGGTATGTCGCGATGTGCGAGTCCGGGCCGCGGAGCCGTCGAAGGGGAACGCATCGTGTCCGCCGATCGGCGGATGCCAGCAGGTTAGGACCGGCGTCGGTCGGAGAGTTCAGGGGGAGCACCGAACTCGGGCGCGCACCGGCGTGGCGGCATGCCGAGCTCGGTCGGCGGGGTGGGTCAGAACCAGATGCCGAGGTGGGGCGTGCGGTCCGCGGCGAAGACGCGGTCGGCCGTTGCGATGGCGCCGGCGTCGCCGTCGAGGCGCCCCGCCGATGCGAGCACCGACGCGCGGGTGGCGCCGAGGGCGATCGCGCCGAGCTCCTCGATGCCGAGGCGGATGCCCGCCGGCTCGTCGGTCGCGTGCACGAACGCGCGCCCCGAGGCATCCGTCTCGAGCACCCAGGTGCCGTGCGCGTACCCGAGCGGGTCGTCGACCGCGAGCACGAGGCGCGACGCGGCGGAGTAGGTGCGCGCCGAGAGCGTGGCCGGCACGTCGAGCACGCGCAGCCACAGGTGGTCGCCGTACTCGCTCGTCGTGATCGCGCGCGGGTCGGAGACCATCCAGCGCAGCGGCTCGTCGATCGAGCGCAGCGTCGCGCGCACCTCGTCGACGAAGTCGTGTTCGAGCACGAATCGCCAGAGTGCGCGGTACGCCTCGTCGGTCTCGGCGAGCAGCTGGTCGACGACCACGGTGCCGTGGTCGGGCTCCGAACGCTTCACGGCGTAGACCACGAAGCCGCGCGGATGCCCGTCGGCATCGTCGTACCGCGCCGCGCGGATGCCGCGCGAGCGTTCGCTGGTCGGGTCGGTGAGGCCGAGCATCCGGTCCCACAGGCCGGGCCAGCGATCGACCTCGCCGGGGGTGCGCAGGAGCGCGCGCCGGGCGATCGCCTCGACCTCGTCGCGCATGGCGGCTGGGGAGCGGAAGTGCACGCTGCCGGCGGGCGGGGGACCGGCCCAGCCGACCCGGCGGCGGTCGACCGAGACGGTCGTGGCCGGCGCCGCGGGCGCGAAGCCGAACCGGCCGTAGATGGTGGCCTCGCTCGCGGTGAGGATCGCGGCGGGCGCGCCCACCGCGACGGCGGTGCGCAGCTCGCCCTCGAGCAGGGCGCGCGCGATGCCGCGGCGGCGGTGCGTCGGGGCGACCGTCACCGAGCTGATCGCCCAGGCGTCCATGGTGCGCTCGCCGGGCACGGTGAGCTGCGCGACCCAGGAGCTCACGGTCGCGACCGGCACCTCGGGCTCGGCCGCGGCACCGTCGTAGACACCGGTGGTGCGTCGGTAGCCGACGCGCTCGCGCGCCGACTCGGCGCGGTCCGGCGTCGGTGCCGGGGCGTGGAACCCGCGCTCGTCGGCGCCGAGCCAGTGGGCGAAGGCGTCGGCATCGGCGGTGTCGACCAGTGCGTAGCGCAGGCCGCGATCGGCGAGCGCGGCGGCCGATGCGGGGTCGGCGGGGAGGGTCTGGAACGGCTCGGTCACCTGCTCAGGATAGGGGCGTGCGACCGGTTCGGCGAGGTGGGAGGATGGTCGGACGATGACCGAGAAAGCGTATTCCGAAGTGGGGGCGGCCGTCGACGGGCAACGCCCCGTCCGCAGCATCCTGCGACTGCTCGACCTGCACCGCAAGCGGGTGATCCTCGCGATCGGCGCGTTCGCGATCAAGGACACCCCGCTCTGGTTCCTGCCCGTGATCACCGCCGCGATCATCGACGTGGTGGTCGCGGGCGGCCCGCTGTCGACACTCGCGATCTGGGCCGCGGTGGCGGTCGTCCTGCTGCTGCAGAACTACCCGTTCCACGTGCTCTACATCCGGCTGTTCATGAGCTCGGTGCGCTCGATCGGCGCCGACCTGCGCAACGCGCTCGCCGCCCGCCTGCAGGCGCTGTCGATCGGCTTCCACTCCCGCTCGAACTCGGCGGTCGTGCAGACCAAGGTCGTGCGCGACGCCGAGAACATCGAGGTCATGCTCCAGCAGGTCGGCCAGCCGCTGCTGTCGGCGATCATGGTGCTCGTCGGTGCCCTCACGATGACGGCCATCACCGTTCCCGCGTTCCTGCCCGTGTACGCGCTGACCATCCCGCTCGCGGTGCTGCTGCGCCAAATGCTGAAGCGCCGCTCGTTCCAGCGCAACGAGGACTTCCGGCGCGAGGTCGAGGGGTTCTCCGCTCGCGTCGGCGAGATGGCGACCCTGCTGCCGATCACTCGCGCGCATGGACTCGAGCAGACCGCGGTGAGCCGCATCGCGACCGGCGCCGAGGGGGTGCGCACCGCGGGCTACCGGCTCGACGTGCTAAACGGCCGGTTCGGCTCCATCTCATGGGTCAGCCTCCAACTGCTCGGCGTGGTCTGCCTCGTGCTCGCAGCGTGGATCTCGATCTCCGGCTGGCTGCCGATCTCGGCCGGCGAGGTCGTGCTCCTGTCGTCGTACTTCACGCTGCTCACCGGCGCCGCGACGAACATGCTCATGCTGCTGCCGATCATCGCCCGCGGCACCGAGTCGGTGCGGTCGATCGCCGAGGTGCTGCAGGAGCCCGACCTCGAGCGCAACGAGGGCAAGCGCCCCGTGGCATCCGTCACCGGCGCCGTCGAGCTCGATCACGTCTCGTTCCGATACGACGATGCGGATGCCCCGGCGCTGGCCGACATCGACCTCGCGATCGCCCCCGGGGAGACCGTCGCCTTCGTCGGCTCGTCGGGGTCGGGCAAGTCGACCATGCTGAACCTCGTGCTCGGCTTCCTCCGGCCCACCGGCGGCCGCGTGCTGCTCGACGGGCAGGACATGGACGAGCTCGACCTGCGCACCTACCGCCAGTCGGTCTCGGTCGTGCCGCAGGACTCGGTGCTGTTCGAGGGCACCATCCGCGACAACATCGCCTACGGGCTCGGCGACATCGGCGACGAGCGAATCCTCGCCGCGCTGCGCGACGCGAACGCGCTCGAGATCGTCGAGATGCTGCCCCAGGGGTGGGACACGGTCGTCGGCGAACGCGGCGCCAGGCTCTCCGGCGGGCAGCGCCAGCGGCTCTCGATCGCACGGGCGCTCGTGCGCGACCCGCGCGTGCTGCTGCTCGACGAGGCCACGAGCGCGCTCGACCCCGAGTCGGAGTCGAAGATCCAGGTCGCGCTCGGGCGGCTCATGCAGGGGCGCACCACGCTGGTCGTCGCCCACCGGCTCTCGACGATCCGGTCGGCCGACCGCATCGTCGTGCTCGAGCGCGGCCGCATCGTGGAGGTCGGCTCGCACGACGAGCTGCTCGCGCTCGACGGGCGGTACGCCGAGCTGCACCGCGTGCAGTCGCGCTGACCCGCCGGGGGCTCGCCGGGTGGGCGGCCGGCTCACGGGCATCCGCTCGCCCGCACGGCCGGGTCTCGCTCAGGGCGCGTCGAACTCGCCCAGGTGCCGGTGCACCGCCGAGACCGTGACCGACCCCTCGCCGACCGCCGAGGCGACCCGCTTGATCGACCCGCGTCGCACGTCGCCGACCGCGAAGACCCCGGGCACGGATGCCTCGTGGGCCGACGGCGGCCGCTCGTGCGGCCACACGCGCCGTCCGCCCTCGGCGACCACGTCGGGCCCCGTGATGATCGAGCCCCAGCGGTCGCGCAGCACCGCGTCGCCGACCCAGTCGGTGCGGGGCCTGGCGCCGATCGCGATGAACACCGCGCCTGCCGGCACGGTCGTGCGCGCGCCGGAGCCGGTGTGCTCGAGGTCGATCGCCGCGAGCCGCCCCTCGTCGTCGGGGTGCGCCGCGGCGATGCGCGACTCGGTGCGGATCACCACGCCCACCGCGGCGAGCTGCTCGATGAGGTACTGCGACATGCTGTCGGCGAGCGACGCGCCGCGCACCACCAGGCTCACCGACCGGGCGTACCGGGCGACATGCAGCGCGGCCTGGCCGGCCGAGTTGCCGCCGCCGACGATCAGCACGTCCCGCCCGGTCTGGGCGCGCGCCTCGGCGGCCGAGACGCCGTAGAACACGGTCGCGCCGATGAACGGTTCGAGCGACCGCACCGCCAGGCGACGGTACGAGACGCCCGTCGCGAGGATCACCGAGCGCGCGTGCACGACTCCCGGCTCCGCCCCCGGGCCGGCATCGACCGTCAGCGCGAACCGGCGCGGGTCGCTCGTGTCGAGCCCCGTCACCGGCCGGGCGTGCGCGAACCGGGCGCCGAACATCCACGCCTGCTGGTACGCGCGCTGGGCGAGGTCGGAACCCGCGACGCCGCGCGGGAACCCGAGGTAGTTGCGGATGAGCGAACTCGACCCCGCCTGCCCGCCCACCGACTCGCCCTCGAGCACGAGGGTGTCGAGCCCCTCGGAGGAGGCGTACACGGCCGCGGCGAGGCCGGCGGGGCCGGCGCCCACGATCGCGACGTCGACGACCCGGTCGGGCAGGGTCGTCTCGAGCCCGTGCGCGGCCGCCAGCTCGGCGTCGCTCGGGTCGACGAGCACGCGCCCGTCTGCCGTGCGCACGAGCGGCACGCCCGAGTACGCGACGTCGGAGTCGTCGAGCAGCTTCGCCGCGTCGGGATGGTCGGGCGCGAGCCGGTCGTGGTGCACGCCGCCGCGCAGCAGCAGGTTCCCCAGCACGTGCGTGCGGGGCTGCGCGTCGTCGCCGATCACGGTGAAGCCCGGATGCCGCGCGTCCGCGCCGCGCGCGAACTCCTCGAGGAACTCGGCGATCGTACGATGGAACCGCTCGTCGGGGCTGTGCCGGGGCACCACCACGTAGGTGTCGATCTGCACGCCCGCGAGCAGGTGCCGCACCTGGGCGGCGGTCGCGGGGTCGGCCCATCCGCCCCACCGCATCAGCAGCCCGCGGCGCACGTCGGGGAAGGCCTCCTTCGCGATCGTGAAGACGGTGCTGCCGTCCTCGGCGTGCCGCGGGTCGTCGGCGAGCACGAGCGCGAGGTCGTCTCCCGCGTCGCGCAGTTCGGCGATGCGGGCGGCCGCGTCGTCGACCGCGACCGGTTCGACGCGGTAGTCGGACGAGTAGCGGCGGGCCAGCTCGTCGCACACGACGCCGAGTGTCGCGGGGGCCGCCGCGACGAGCAGGACGGGAACGGGCGTGGTGCCCGGGGTCGTCATGCCGGGGAGTGTATCGCCGCGGATCCCCGCAGCGACAGGGCCGATTCCCTGAGATTGGCTCGCCTCCGCACTGGACATGCCGCCGCGACCCCCGCCAGACTCGGTGGCATGAACCCGGCACCAGACGGGATTCGTACTCCCGACCAGCGCCTGCGCGTGTTCGTGAGCTCCACCCTGAAGGAACTCGCGCCCGAGCGCCGCGCTGCCCGCCGGGCGATCGAGCAGCTGCACCTCGCTCCGGTCATGTTCGAACTCGGCGCCCGGCCGCATCCGCCCCGCGACCTCTACCGGGCGTACCTGCGGCAGAGCGACATCTTCGTCGGGCTCTACGGCGACCAGTACGGCTGGGTCGCCCCCGACGAGCAGGTCTCCGGGCTCGAGGACGAGTACCGGCTCGCGCCGCCGGAGCTGCCGAAGCTCATGTACGTGCGCCGCAGCAGCACCCGTGAGCCGCGCCTGGCCGAGATGCTCGCGCACATGAAGGACGACGACCGCACCTCGTACGTCTACTTCGACGACGCCGACGAGCTGGGCGACCTCGTGCGCACCGACCTCGCGACCCTGCTGGCCGAGCGGTTCGTGCACGCGGCCGCCTCGGTGCGTGCCGACGACCCGCCGCCGCCCGCCGCACCACTGCCGACGACCCGCACCCCGATCATCGGGCGCGAGGACGAGCTCGCGCTCGTCGCGTCGCTGCTGGCGCGCGACGACGTGCGGCTGGTCACGCTCACCGGGCCGGGCGGCATCGGCAAGACCCGGCTCTCGATCGACGCGGCCCGAGCGGCGGGGGAGCGGTACGACGACGGCGTCGTGTTCGTCGACCTCGCGACGGCGACGGATGCCCCGGGCGTCGAGTCCGCGCTCGCCGCGGCGCTCGGCGTGCGCGACGCCGGCGACGGGCCGATCCGCGAGAAGGTGCTCGTCGCGCTCGGCGAGCGACGGCTGCTGCTCGTGCTCGACAACGTCGAGCAGGTGGTCGACGGGGCCGCCGAGGTGCTCGTGCCGCTGCTCGAGCGGGCATCGCGCGTCACCCTGCTCGCGACGAGCCGCATCCTGCTGCGCCTCCGCGGCGAGCACGCGGTCGAGGTCGGCCCGCTGGCGGTGCCCGACGCCGACACCGACGACCCGCTGGAGGCGGCCGATCACCCGGCGATCGCCCTGTTCACGCTGCGCGCCCGCGCCGTGAAGCCCGACTTCGAGCTCACCTACGAGAACACCGCGTCGGTCATCGCGATCTGCCGCGCCCTCGACGGCGTGCCGCTCGCGATCGAGCTCGCGGCAGCCCGCGTGCGGCTGCTCACCCCGGCCGACCTGCTCGACCGGCTCGACCGGAGCCTCGCGGTGCTCGCCGGCGGCGCCCGCGACCTGCCCGCCCGGCAGCGCACCATGCGCTCGACGATCGACTGGAGCACGCAGCTGCTCACCGCCCCGCAGCGGGCGCTCCTCGCGCGGCTCGGCCTGTTCGCCGGCCCGTTCTCGTTCGAGGGAGCCGAGTGGATGGCCGACGACGTGCCCGATGCGCTCGTGCTCGACGACCTCGGCGCCCTGGTCGACGGCAGCCTCGTGCACCAGCGCGAGCGGGCCGACCACGCCGCGTTCCGCATGCTGGTGGTGGTGCGCGAGTACGCGCACGAACTGCTCGCGGCCGAGTCCGACGACGCGGTGCGGCGTGCCCGCGAACGCCACGCCGCCTGGGTGCTCCGGCTCGCCGACCGGGCCGAGTTCGAGCTCGAGGGCGACGCCCAGCTCGACTGGATGCAGCGGCTCGCCGACGCGACCGGCGACATCCGCGCCGCCGTGCGGTTCCTGCTCGACGAGCGACGGTGGGACTCGGTCGCCGAGCTCACCTGGGACCTGTTCGTCTACTGGTGGATCGGCGGGCACCTCGGCGAGGTGCGCGACTGGATGGGCGAGGTGCTCGACCGCGCCGAGACGCTCGACGAGCGCACCCGCGCCATCGCCCTGTACTTCACCCGCGCGATCGGCTTCTGGCAGGACGCGACCGGCGACATCGCCGCCGACCTCGACGAGAGCGCGCGGCTGTTCCGCGCGGTCGGGGAGCCGAGCGGCGAGGCGCTCGCGCTCATCTCGTCGGCGCTCGCCGTGCTGAGTGCGCCGCAGCCCGACGTGGCGCGGGCGGACGCGGCGCTCGCCACGAGCCTCGAGCGCTTCCGCGAGGCGGGCGACCGATGGGGTGAGGCGATGGCACTCGTGACGCTCGGACGGGTCGCGATCTTCCGGCAGCAGGTGCCCGATGCGATGGCGCGCTTCGACGAGAGCCTCACGGTCTCGCGTCGGCAGGACGACCGGCTCGGCGAGGAGATCGCGCTGCACCACCTCGGCTGGGCCGACCTGCTCGTCGGCGACCCGGCCGGCGCGGGGGAGCGGTTCACGCGGAGCCTCGCGCTGGCCGTCGAGCTCGCCCACGACGAGGGCATCGCGTACGGCCTCGAGGGCGAGCTCGCAGTCGCCGCGTCGACCGGTCGCATCGCCCGGGCGGGCGTGCTGCTCGGGGCATCCGAGGTCGTGCGCGAACGCACCGGCCTGTACAACGCGCAGTCCTTCAGCTTCCACCGCCCGATCGTCGACGGCGTGCGCGCGACCGCGGCGGGCGACCTGCTCGAGCGGGCACGGCTGGCCGGGCGGGCGATGCCCGTCGACGACGCCGTCGCGATCGCGCTGGAGGATCGCGACCCGGAGCTGCCCGGGGCATCCGCTTCGCCCGCCCCCTACGCAGTCGGCGAGGACGCCCCGTGACGCCCCCGCCCGTCGTCGCCGACGACCGCGTGCTCACCTACACGCGCGTGCTCGCGGTCGTGATCGTGCCGTTCCTGGTCGTCGCCGCCGTGCTGCTCTACGTGTTCCCCGGCTCGACCGACGTGACCTTCTCGTGGACCGTCGTGCCGGCGCCGAGCGCGATGTTCCTGGCGTCGGCGTACATCGGCGGCATCTGGTTCTTCCTGCTCGTGCTGCGGGTCGGCCGCTGGCACCGCGTGCGCCACGGGTTCCCGGCCGTGCTCGTGTTCGCCACGCTCGCGGGCGTCGCGACCTTCCTGCACTGGGATCGCTTCCACTTCGGGCACGTCTCGTTCATCACCTGGGTCGTGCTGTACGTGACGACGCCGTTCCTCGTCGCCGCCGCGATGCTGCTGCAGCGCGGGCAGGACCCGGGGAGCCCCGAGGAGCGCGACGTCGACATTCCGAGAGGCTGGCGGATGCTGCTGGTCGTCGTCGGGCTCGCCGCGACCGTCACCGGGCTGGTGCTCTTCGCCGTGCCGGAGCTGCTCGTCGACGCGTGGGGGTGGGAGCTCACGCCGCTCACCGCGCGTATCGTGGGCACCGTGCTGACGCTGCCTGGGATGGTGAACGTCTGGATGCTGCGCGATGCGCGCTGGTCGGCCTACCGGTGGGTGTTCCAGGCGCAGCTCGTGAGCCTCGGGGCGATCCTGCTCGCCGTCGCGTTGGCCTCCGGCGACCTGCTGTGGGACCGCCCGGCCGCGTGGATCGTCACCGTCGGCTTCGCCGTCTCGTTCGTCGCGTACCTCGCGTTCTACCTCGTGTTCGACCGCCTGGCGCGCCGAGCCGCGGGCACCGCGTCGTGACCCCGCTCGCCGCGCTCGAGGAGATCGCGTTCCTGCTGGAGCGCGACCTCGCCTCGCCGTATCGCACGAAGGCGTTCCGCGGTGCGGCCGCGGCGATCGACGGCGTCTCCGAGGAGGAGCTGCGCGCCAGGGCGCCCGAGGGGTCGCTGAAGCGCATCGCGGGCGTCGGAGACCGCACCGCGGGTGTCATCGCCGAGGCGCTCGCCGGCGAGGTGCCCGAGTACCTGCGCGACCTGCGCGAGAAGCTGGGGCCTGCGGTGCCGGATGCCACGGGGCTGCACGCCCGCCTGCGCGGCGACCTGCACTCGCACAGCGAGTGGTCCGACGGCACGACGCCCATCGCGACCATGGCACGCGCCGCCGACCTCGTCGGGCTCGAGTACCTCGTGCTCACCGACCACTCGCCGAGCCTGCGCGTCGCGAACGGGCTGTCGGCCGAGCGGCTGGCCGAGCAGCTCGACGTGCTGGAGGCGCTGAACGCCTCGCGCGACGGGGGAGCCCGCGTGCTCGCGGGCATCGAGGTCGACATCCTCGAGGACGGCTCGCTCGACCAGACCCCCGCGATGCTCGCGCGCCTCGACGTGGTCGTCGCGAGCGTGCACTCGAAGCTGCGCTCCGAGCGCGCGGTCATGACCGAGCGGATGCTGCGTGCCATCGAGCATCCGTTCACCAACGTGCTCGGGCACTGCACCGGCCAGAAGGTCGAGGGCGGCCGGGTGCGCCCGCCGTCGGAGTTCGACGCCGAGGCCGTGTTCGCCGCGTGCGCCGAACACGACGTCGCGGTCGAGATCAACTCCCGGCCCGAGCGGCAGGACCCGCCCGACGCGCTCATCGCGCTTGCGATCGAGGCCGGATGCCTCTTCAGCATCGACTCCGACGGCCACGCGCCCGGGCACCTGTCGTTCCTCGGCCTCGGGGCGGCGCGCGCCGAGGCGGCCGGCGTGCCCGAGGACCGCATCGTCACGACCTGGCCGGTCGAGCGCCTGCTCGAGTGGTCGCGCGCGGGGCGCACCGCGGCCTGACGTCCGTGCCCGTGCGCCTGACGTGCGAGTGGCGCGAAACGTTGGCTGGCGCACCCGCCGCCGCGTTCGGGAGGATGTCGGCATGCCCACACGTGTGCTCGCCGCCGCCGTCGCGCTGTTCCTCGCCGCATCCCTCTCCGCCTGCGCATCGACCGGATCGGGCCCCGGTACCGACATGGGCGGCGACGGCATCCCCGAGCCGATCCCTGCCGGCGACGTGATCGGCCAGGGCACCGTGCTGCAGGAGGGCGAGACGTCTGCCCAGTTCTGCATCGGCGCGGTCATGGAGTCGTACCCGCCGCAGTGCGGCGGCATGCCGCTCGTGGCATGGACCTTCCCGGAGGGCACGTTCGAGGAGGCGTCCGACGTGCGCTGGGGCACCTACGCGATCGTCGGCAGCTGGGACGGCGAGTCGTTCGAGGTCACCGGCGAGGTCGTTCCGCTGGCGCTCTACTCACCGCCCGCGATGCTCGACGAGCGGCTCGACGAGGCCAACGCCGGCGCGGGCGACGAGGCGACGCTGACCGAGATCCAGGACGAGATCGCCGGCTTCGGCAACGACAGCATCCTCTCGACCTGGCAGCAGAACGGCTACGTCTTCGTGCAGGTGCGCTACGACGACGGCACCGTGCAGGGCTGGCTCGACCAGCGCTACGGCCCCGACCTCGTCGCCGTGCAGTCCGCCCTGCTCGACGCCTGACCGGTCAGACGGGCACGGATGCCGCGAGGTGGGGTGCGACCGCGGCGCCGAACGAGTCGGCGGTGCGGCGCGCGACCTCGTCGAACGGGGCGGCCCAGATGTCGGCGTTGAAGAGCTCCACCTCGATGTCGCGGTCGTAGCCGGTCGCTTCGACCGCTGCGGTGATCGTCGCGAAGTCGATCACGCCGTCGCCTGGGTAGTGGCGGCCCATCAGCACGTCGGCCGGCAGCGGAGTGGCCCAGTCGCACACCTGGTAGGTGGCGATGCGGCCCGCTGCGCCCGCGCGGGCGATCTGCGGCAGCAGCTCCGGGTCCCACCAGACGTGGAACGTGTCGACGACCGCGCCGACCACGTCGGCGTCGAAGTGCTCGGCGATGTCGAGCGCCTGGCCGAGCGTCGACACGACGCACCGGTCGGACGCGTACATCGGGTGCAGCGCCTCGATCGCGAGCGTGACGCCCGCCGCGGCGGCCGCCGGGGCGAGCTCTCCGACCGCGTCGCGCACGCGCTCGCGCGCGCCCACGACGTCGCGGGAGCCCTCGGGCAGCCCGCCGCCGACGATCACGAGCACCGCGGTCGACCCATCGGCGCCTGCGGCGGCGAGCGTCGCGGTCTCCTCGATCGCGCGCAGGTTGTCGTCGATCGACGCGCGGCGGGCGGGGCCCTCCTCCATCGTGAAGAACCCGCTGCGGCAGTGCGTCGAGAGTCGCAGGCCGGAGTCGGCCAGCCGTGCCGCCGACTCGGCGAGGCCGAGTTCCTGCACGGGCTCGCGCCAGGTGCCGATCGAGGCGTAGCCGGCGCCGAGCACGGCATCGATCGCCTCGGGCAGCGAGGCGTGCTTGATCGTGCCCTGGTTCATCGAGAGGCGGGGATGCGCGTTCACGCGAGCACCTCCGCGGGTTCGCCGGCGGCCTCGGCCGGGGCATCCGTCGCGTCGAACACGCCGTTCAGCGTGAGCAGCGAGTGCCAGCGCGCCGCCGCGAGCTCGGGCCGCTCGAAGGCGCCGCAGGCGTTCGCGAGCCGCACGATCTCCGACAGGTGCGGGAGGCTGCGCGCGGCGTGCAGGCCGCCGACCATCTGGAACGCGGCCTGGTGGCCGTTGAGCCAGGACAGGAACGCGACGCCGGTCTTGTAGTAGAACGTCGGCGCGGCGAAGATCTGCCGCGAGAGCGCCTCGGTCGGCTCGAGGATGCGCCGGTACTCGGCCGGGTCGTTCGCGTCCAGCGCCTGGATCGCCGCCGACGCGTGCGGGGCGATCGCGGCGAACGCGCCGAGCAGCGCGTCGGAGTGCCCCTGGTCGTCGCCCGCGATGAGCCCGACGTAGTTGAAGTCGTCGCCCGTGAACATGCGCGCAGACTCCGGCAGGCGCCGGCGCACCGCGATCTCGGCGTCGGCGTCGAGCAGGCTCATCTTCACGCCCGAGACCTTCTCGGCGGATGCCTCGATGATGTCGACGAGCGTGTCGGAGGCGGCATCCGTGTCGGTCGACCCGAAGTAGCCCTCGAGCGACGGGTCGAACGCGGTGCCGAGCCAGTGCAGCACGACCGGCGCGCCCGCCGCGGCGAGCACCTCGCGGTACACGCGGCGGTAGTCGTCGGCCGACTGCGCGGCGCGCGCGAGGTGGCGGCTCGCCATGAGCACGGCGCCGGCGCCCGCGTCCTCCGCGTGGTGCAGCTGCTGCGTGTATGCGGCGATCACCTCGTCGAGCGAGACCTGCTCGGCCTCGAGGTGGTCGGTGTTCACGCCCACGACGAGCGCGCCGCCCGCCGACTGCGCCTCGGCGGCGCTGCGCGTGATGAGCTCGCGCGTCGCGGCCGGGTCGAGGCCCATGTTGCGCTGCGCGGTGTCCATCGCGTCGGCCACGCCGAGCCCCCACGAGTACACGTGGTGGCGGTAGGCGAGCGTCGCGTCCCAGTCGATGTCGGCGGGCTGGCCGGGGGTGTTGTCGGCATGGGGCTTCGGCACGACGTGCGCGGCCGCGTAGGCGACACGCGAGCGGAGCGGATGCCTCGGGCGCGCGAAGTCCGGCGCCGCGGCGAGCTCGACCGCGGAGGTCGTGCCGTCGGGGGCGAGCAGGGTGAGGGCGGTCACGGTCACGCCCCCGCGCCGGAGAGCTCGGGCGCAGCGGCATCCGCTGCGTTGTCGGGTGCACCCGAGACGGTCACCTCGGGCACCTCGAGCCGGCGGCCCTCGGCGCTCGAGGCCAGGCCGGTCTCGGCGAGCAGCATGCCGCGTGCGCCCGCGAGGAAGTCGTAGTGGTTCGGGGCGTCCTCGACGACGTGGCGGATGAAGTCCTCCCACTGCACCTTGAAGCCGTTCTCGAACACCTCGGTATCGGGGGTCTCGAGCCAGGTCGACGCGTAGTCGATGGTGTCGGGGATGTCGGGGTTCCAGACCGGCTTGGGCGTGGCGTTGCGCGGCTGGATCTTGCAGCCGAACAGCCCGACGACCGCCGAGCCGAGCGTGCCGTCGACCTGGAACTCGACGAGCTCGTCGCGGTTCACGCGCGTGGTCCAGCTCGAGTTGAGCTGCGCGGTGATGCCGCCCGCGAGCTCGAAGATGGCGTACGCGGCGTCGTCGGCGGTGGCGGCGTAGGGCTCGCCCTTCTCGTCGACGCGCTGGGGGATCTCGGTGACGGCCTTGGCGTAGACCGACTCGACGCGGCCGAACAGGTTCTCGAGCACGTAGTTCCAGTGCGGGAACATGTCGACGATGATGCCGCCGCCGTCCTCCGACCGGTAGTTCCAGCTCGGGCGCTGGGACGGGTGCCAGTCGCCCTCGAACACCCAGTAGCCGAACTCGCCGCGCACCGACAGGATCTGGCCGAAGAAGCCCGAGTCGATGAGGCGCTTCAGCTTGCGCAGGCCCGGCAGGTAGAGCTTGTCGTGCACGACGCCGTTCTTGACGCCGGCCTCCTCGGCGAGGCGGGCGAGCTCGAGCGCGTCCTCGAAGCTCTCGGCGGTGGGCTTCTCGGTGTAGATCGCCTTGCCCGCGGCGATGGCCTTCTTGATCGCGGGGAAGCGCGCCTTCGTCACGAGGAAGTCGGCGTAGATCTGCCAGCGGTCGTCGGCGAGCGCGGCGTCGAGGTCGGTCGTGTAGTGCTCGATGCCGTGGCGGGCGGCGAGCTCGGCGAGCTTGGCCTCGCTGCGGCCGACGAGCAGCGGCTCGACCTGCACCTTGGTGCCGTCGGCGAGCTCGACGCCGCCCTGCTCGCGGATCGCGAGGATCGACCGCACGAGGTGCTGCCGGTAGCCCATGCGCCCGGAGGCGCCGTTCATGATGATGCCGATCGTCTGCTCTGCCACGGGGTGTCCTTCGTCTTCTCGGTGCGGGCCCGCGATGGTGGCGACGATGATGCGCCGCATCGATGCGGGAAAGCGTTTACCACAGTGTAGGGCAGGTGATCGGGTGGCGCAAGCGTCGCCCGCACGCGGAAAACCTAGCGTGCGCTAGGGATTCTGCTACGATGCGTGTGAATCGTTTCACTGCCTGCCCGGCGCAGCGCCGGCAACCGACCGACAACGGAGTTCACGTCATGACCTCGACTTCCGACCGGAGCACCCCCGACGCCGCCCGGCGACAGCCGAACCCCTGGTGGATCGCCGTGATCGCCGGCATGGCCTCGTTCATCGACGCCGGCGCGATCGTGGCGACCGGCACCGCGCTCGTGCTCTTCCAGGACGGACTCGGCGTGACCGACGGGCAGATCGGCCAGTTCTCGGCGCTGCTCACGCTCATGATCGCGGTCGGCGCCTTCACGGGCGGACGCCTCGGCGACCGGTTCGGCCGTCGCCGCGTCTTCACGGTCACGCTCATCGTGTTCGCGATCGGCGCCGGGCTCAGCGCGATGGCGTGGGACCCCGCGGTGCTCTACCTCTCGCTCGCCCTGCTCGGCTTCGGCGCGGGTGCCGACCTGCCGGTCTCCATGGCGATGATCGCCGAGAGCGCGCCCGACGACAAGCGCGGCAAGATGATCACCTTCTCGCACGTGCTCTGGATGGCCGGCATCCTCGCCGTCATGCTCATCGGCATCGTCATCGGGGGCATGGGCACGACCGGCGGTCGCATCCTCTACGGCTTCCTCACCGTCGTCGCCGTGCTCGTGCTGGTGCTGCGCATCACGCTGCCCGAGTCGGCCAAGTGGCAGGCCGCCCACGACCGACGCACCTCGGCCATCGAGACCGCCGCGGCCCGAGGCACTGCCGCCGAGGCCGATCCGGGTGCGCTCCGCAGCCTGTTCCGCGCTCCCGTCCTCGTTCCGCTGGTGGCGGTGGGCCTCTTCTACGCGCTCGTCAACATCGCCGCCAACACCAACGGCCAGTTCAGCACCTACCTCTACGTCAACGTCGCCGGCTCCGACGTGTCGACCGCCTCCGCGCTCAGCCTCATCTCGTTCGCGGTCACGTTCGTCGGCATGCTCACGCTCATGCGCCTCGTCGACACCCGCTGGCGCATGCTCGGCTTCGCCATCGGCGCCGTGCTCGTGCTGCTGGCGATGCTGATCCCCGCGATCTTCGGCGTGACGCTCCTCACGCTCGTGCTGAACGGCGTGCTCTTCGCCGCCGGGGGCGCGATCGCCGGCGAGCCGATGTTCAAGGTCTGGGCGCAGGAGCTGTTCTCGACGCTCGCCCGCTCGGGCGCCCAGGGCGTCATGATCGCGTTCACCCGCGTCGTCGCCGCCGCGGTGGCGCTCGTCACGCCGGCGATCATCGCCGCAGGCCCGCAGGCGCTCTACTGGTTCCTCTTCGCCACGAGCGGCATCGCCCTGGCGATGGGCGCGTTCTGGATCGCGCGGATGCCGCGGGTCGACCTCGCCGAGGAGGCGGATGCGGCTGCGCCGACGCTCGCCTCGGAGGCATCCGTCACCGATGCCGACGCGGTCGAGGCGCCCATCCGCTGACCGCACGGCGGTACGCTCCGAACCGGGCCCGTGCCCGGACACCACGTACGAGCCCCGATGACGGGGCGGAGGGATTCCGACGATGGATCAGACCGCAGCAGGATGGACCGCGCGCATGATCGCGCCCGACGACGAGTTCGGCGGCGCTCCGCTGCTGCGCCGTGAGGCCACGCTCGACGCAGGTCACGGCGCGGTCGCGCAGGCGACGCTGCGGTACAGCGCGCTCGGCGTGGTCGAGGCGTGGCTGAACGGCCGGCCGGTGTCGGCCGACCTCCTCACCCCCGGGTGGTCGAGCTACGAGTGGCGGGTGCGGTTCGCCGAGACCGACGTGACCGCGCTCGTCGCCGACGGGGCCAACGTGCTCGGGCTCGCACTCGGCAACGGCTGGTACCGCGGCCGCCTCGGCTGGGCGGGCGATCGCCACGTGTACGGCGACGAGCTCGGCGCGTTCGCGGAGCTCACGGTGCGCTTCGCCGACGGGCACGAGCAGGTGATCGGCACGGATGCCTCGTGGCGGGCCGGCCCCGGCGCGACGCTCGCGAACGACCTCTACGACGGGCAGACGATCGACGCGCGCCTGCGCGACGACGCCTGGCTCGGCGCCGGGTTCGACGGCGCCGGGTGGGTGGGCGTGCACGAGCTCGACTTCGACCTCGCGAAGCTCGAGCCGTACGTCGGCCCGCCCGTGCGGCGCGTGCAGGAGGTCGCGCCGGTGTCGGTGACGACCTCGCCGTCGGGTGCGGTACTGGTCGACTTCGGGCAGAACCTCGTCGGATTCGTGCGCGTCGCCGTACGCGGCGAGGCGGGCGCCGAGGTCGTGCTGCGGCACGCCGAGGTGCTCGAGCACGACGAGCTCGGCACGCGACCGCTGCGCTCGGCGCTCGCGACCGACCGGTACCTGCTGAGCGGCGGCGACGACGTGTTCGAGCCGACGCTGACCTTCCACGGCTTCCGCTACATCGAGGTGACGGGCTGGCCCGGCGGCGCCGGCGCGATCGGCGAGGGCGCGCTCACCGCGGTCGTCGTGAGCAGCGACCTGCGCCGCATCGGGCGCATGGAGACCTCGAATCCGCTGCTCGACCGCCTGCACGAGAACGCGGTCTGGGGCATGCGCGGCAACTTCCTCGACGTGCCGACCGATTGCCCGCAGCGCGACGAGCGCCTCGGCTGGACCGGCGACATCGCCGCCTTCGCCCCGAGCGCGACGTTCCTGTTCGACGTGCGGGACTTCCTGCGCGACTGGCTCGTCGACCTCGACCTCGAGCAGCGCCACCGCGACGGCATCGTGCCGCTGGTCGTGCCCGACGTCGTCAAGTACTTCGACGTGCCGCCCGAGTTCCCGACGCCCGAGGCGATGGCGGTCTGGAGCGACGCCGCCGCGTGGGTGCCGTGGGCGGTGTACGAGGCCTACGGCGACGAGCGCGTGCTGCGCGAGGCGTTCCCCGCGATGGCGGCGCACCTGCGCCGGGTGCGCGGGCTGCTGGATCCGTCGGGCGTGTGGGGGCAGGGCATGCAGCTGGGCGACTGGCTCGATCCGGATGCCCCGCCGGAGGCGCCGCAGGACGCCAAGGCCGACGGGCACGTCGTGGCCACGCTCGCCGCGTACCAGTCGGCGACGATCGCGGTCGACGCCGCGCACGTGCTCGGCGACGCCGACGCGCAGGCCGAGTTCGCGGCCCTCGCCGGCACGCTCCGCGCGGGCTTCCACGCGGAGTACGTGCGCGAGGGGGTCATCCACTCGGATGCATCCGCCGTCTACGCCCTGGCGATCGTGACGGGCATCGTCGACGGCGCCGACCTCGAGTTCGCCGCGAAGCGGCTCGCCGAGCTCGTCGCCGAGAGCGGCTACCGCATCTCGACCGGCTTCGCGGGCACGCCGTTCGTGACCGACGCGCTCACCACGACCGGTCACCTCGACGCCGCGTACCGCCTGCTGCTGCAGACCGAGTGCCCGTCGTGGCTGTACCCAGTGACCATGGGTGCGACCACGATCTGGGAACGCTGGGACTCGATGCTGCCCGACGGCACGATCAATCCGGGCGAGATGACCTCGTTCAACCACTACGCGCTCGGCGCGGTGGTCGACTGGATGCACCGGGTCGTCGGCGGCCTCGCACCGCTCGAGCCCGGCTACGCGCGCATCCTGGTCGCGCCGCAGCCGGGCGGCGACCTCACCTGGGCCGAGACGTCGCTCGAGACGCCGCGCGGGCTGGCGCGAGTGCGGTGGGACATCGTCGACGGTCGGCTCGACGTGGTCGCGACCGTGCCCGAGGGTGCCGAGGCGGTGCTGCGCCTGCCCGGGGCATCCGACGAGACCGTGGGCGCGGGCGTGCACGAGCGATCGGTGGCGCTCGCCGGCTGAGTGCGCGGATGCCTCGCGCGGCGCGCCCGCCCGAGGCATCCGCCCGCCGCTACAGCCGGCGAGCCAACTGCCGGTCGAGTTCGCCGGCTCGCTCGTGTGCGCGGTCGACGAGCGTGGCGGCGAAGCGTGCGTCCTCGCCGGAGAGTGGTGCCTCCGCTGCGGCGCGACCGAGTGCGTCGGGGAGCCCGCGCACCAGTTCCCGCGCGCGATCGATCACCCACTGTTCGATCAGCCCCAGCGGTTCTGCCTCTCGGACCAGGTGGCGAGGTTCGATCTCGAACGTGCGGTAGTGGCCCGCGAACGACATGGCCAGCCTGGCGCGGCGGTTGTTGATCTCCGGGTACGCCAGGGCGGAACCGAGGTCGTACAGCGGGGCGAGGTCCGGCCGGGCGGCACGCGCTCCGGAGTAGGCGAGCGCGTAGTTCTTCGCGTGGGCGTCGGTGCCGAGCGCTGCCCAGTTGAACAGCGCCGCCTCGAAGAAACGGGTGACGCTGCTTGCTCCGGGGCGCCCGAGGTGCGTGCGGATGGCGGCTCCGATCGCTGCGATGCCGGGGCCACCCTCGTTCTGGTACTTCGCCGACGGATGCGTGCCCGTGGCCTGCGCGAAGTCCTCCTGGTGCAGGCGGACCACCGTTCCGTCCGCAGCGCGAGCGCGGTCGAAACGGCTGACGACGATCGCGGTCTCGTCCTCGAAGCGCACGACGCTGCTGCGCGCGACGTTCAACCCGAGCAGGTGCGCGGCGCGCATCGTCAAATGCTCGTTCAGGTCGCTGTGCGCGAGGCCGGCGACCCCTGGTTTCACGATGTGCGTCGACGCGGCTCGACCGTCGGGGACGCCCCATCCGTCGGGGGTCCGTGCGAGCGTGAACTTGGACTGTGCACCCGCGAGCGAGAAGTAGCCCCCGTCGTACTCCGGCGCGACCCACGCCGACGGATCCTGCCGCAGCGTCCGCAGGTGCGTGGCGATGCCCGCGTCGTCGATCGGCTCGACGTGGCCCGGGGTGACGAGCTCCGGAGCATCGTGGTCCGCGCTGGGGACCAGCTGCACTGCGCCGGCGGCGTCCGATCCGACGTTCGCGAGCAGCGCGAGCGGGTTGCGCGGCGACACACCGAACCGCCTGCCCCAGCGCTCGAGGACGTCGGCGTTGTCGGGCAGCAGGTTCCACAGGTAGTTGCCCGGGGCGGTGCCCGTATGGCGCCGGCGGCTCTTCGGCAGCGAGACCGAGAGCTCGATTCGACCGGATCGCTGTTGCCAGACGGGGTCGTACTCGAGCGTGATCGCCCCGCCGGCCGGCTGCTCGAACCAGCCGACGCGGGTGCCGTCGAGGTACGCGGTGAGTCTCATCGGTCGGACGGATCCGTGGCGTCGACGTCGTGGAGTATCGGGTCGGGGTCCTCGTCACTCCGCTCGACCTCCGCATGCAGGTCGAGCGCGTCGAGCAGGCCGATCAGGTTGTCGATGCTGGCGCTGCCGGCGTGACCGGACTCGAAGCGGACGACCCACTGCCGCGCGCGTCCGACGCGGACCGCCAGGTCTTCCTGCGTCAGGCCGAGCTCGGTGCGCCGATCGCGGACGACGTTGCCCCAGTCCTGCGCGGTGCTGACGAACATCGAGTTCTCCTCCCGCGGGTCGTGCGGCCGAGCTGAATGTACGAATTCTCTGACAGTGATGCTGATGTACGAGAATACTGACATCAGGCACGATGTACGTCAAGTCGTACATTGGCGGGTCTGCGCATATGGGCGGTGACCGGGCGGCGCGTCCGCCCGGGGCGTCAGTCGGTGAGTCGGGGGGTGCTGTCGCGCACGATCACCTCGGTCGGCACCGGGGCGCCCGACTCGTCGTCGGACTCGGCGAGGGCGAGGCGCAGCGCGCGCTCGCCGACCTCCTCGAGGGGGAGGCGCACCGTGGTGAGCGTCGGCGTGACGTCGCGCACGGTCGGGATGTCGTCGAACCCGGCGACCGCGACCTCGCGGCCGGGCGCGAGCCCGGCGTCGCGCAGCGCGGACATGGCGCCCATCGCCATCACGTCGTTCAGGGCGAACACGAGCTGCGTGTCGCCGAGTCCGCGGTCGATGAGTTCGCGCATGCCCGCGTAGCCGCCGTCGCGCGTGAACGCGCAGCGGGCGGTGCGGTCGGCGGGCAGGTCGGATCCGCCGGCGACGAGGCCCTCGGTGAAGCCGGCGATGCGGTCCTCGGCGGTGCGCAGGCCCGCGGGGCCGGTCAGGGCGCCGAAGCGCAGGTAGCCGAGGTCGAGCATGCGGGTCGCGAGTGCGCGGGCGCCCTCGCGGTTCTCGAGCGTGACGGTGCGGAACGGGGAGTCGGTCGCGGTGATGAACACGACGCGCCCGCCCGTCTGCTCGTAGGCGGTGAGCTCGGCCTGCAGCGCCTCCGCGGCCGGGTCGTCGGCACGGCGCGACGAGGCGAGGATCATGACGCGCGGGCGCTGGCCGCGCATCGCGCGCACCAGCTCCAGCTCCCGCGCCGGGTCGCGCTCGGTCTCGGCCATGGTCACGATGAGCTGCTCGCGGTCGGCCTGGCCGACGACGCCCGCGGCGATCGAGGAGAAGTACGGGTCGGCGATGTCGGCGACGAGCAGGGCCACGGTCGTCGTGGTGCCGCGGGCGACGGCCTGCGCCGAGAGGTTCGGCGTGTAGCCGAGGCGCGCCGCGGCCTCGAGCACCTTCTGCCGGTACGCCTCGTTGACCTTGCGCGTGCTGCCGTTGAGCGAGCGCGACGCGGTGGCGAGCGAGACGCCGGCTTCGCGGGCCACGTCGTGCAGCGTGGCGGGCGTGCTACGGCTGGTCTGGCTCACGTCGGCTCCCGTCTGGCGCCCGCGGGCGACCCCGCGGTGCCTCGACCCTACCGCCGCGTGGCGTCCGGGCGGTGGAGGCGCGGCCGGAAGTGAGATAACGTTTTCCCATGCGGTGCTGCGGCTCGCGGCATCCGCTCGGCCACGCACCGGTAAACGATTTCTCGAATCGGGTGCCGCCACCCGAGCCACGACCCGACACGAACGCGAAGGACGAGATGGCAACCCCCGAACGCTACGGACTCATCGGCACCGGATCGCGCGCCGGCATGTACGTCAACGCACTGACCGGCACCCAGTTCGGCGTCGATCCGCTCGACGACGTCGCCACGCTCGTCGCCTGGTGCGACGTCAACCCGGGCCGCCTCGACGTGTACGAGCGCGAGGTCGTCGCATCCGGCCACCCCGCCCCGACCCGGTACGCCGCCGACGACATCGAGCGCATGGTGCGCGACGAGCGGCTCGACCGCGTCGTCGTGACCACGCCCGACTTCACCCACGCCGAGTTCGTCACCCGCGTGCTGCGCGCCGGCGCCGACGTCGTCGTCGAGAAGCCGCTCACCATCGACGCCGAGGGCGTGCGCGCGATCGGCGAGGCCATCGCCGAGACCGGGCGCGAGGTGATCACGACGTTCAACTACCGCTACAGCCCGCGCAACTCGTCGCTGCGCCGTCTCATCGGCGAGGGCGCGGTCGGCGAGGTCACGAGCGTGCACTTCGAGTGGGCGCTCGACACGGTGCACGGCGCCGACTACTTCCGCCGCTGGCACCGGTACAAGCAGAATTCGGGTGGCCTCCTCATCCACAAGGCCTCGCACCACTTCGACCTCGTCAACTGGTGGATCGGCGCCGCACCCGTGCGCGTCTTCGCGAGCGGCGGGCTGCGCTTCTACGGCGCCGACAACGCGCGCGCCCGCGGCCTCGGCGCGCGCCCCGAGCGCGGCACCGGCACGACCGGCGACCCGTTCGCCCTCGACCTCTCGCTCGACGCGCGCATGAAGGAGCTCTACCTCGACAACGAGGGCCACGACGGCTACCTGCGCGACCGCGACGTGTTCGACGAGGGCATCACGATCGAGGACAACCTCTCGGTGCTCGTCGACTACGACTCCGGCGCGACGATGAGCTACTCGCTCAACGCGCACAGCCCGTGGGAGGGCTACCGCGTGACCGTGAACGGCACCGAGGGCCGTGCCGAGCTCGAGGTCGTCGAGCGCGGCGCGGTGCTCGTCGGGGAGGACGGCCGGGTCGTCGTCGACCCGAGCATGCACCCCGGCTACTCGCCCGAGGACGACGTGCGTCCCGACTCCGAGCGCCTCGTGCTGCAGCGGCACTGGGAGGGCGCGCAGGTCGTGCCCATCCCCGAGGGTGTCGGCGGGCACGGCGGCGGCGACGCGTTCCTGCTCGAGCACCTCTTCCACCGGGTGCGGTCGGATGCCCCGCTGGGGCGCATCGCGGGCTATGCCGACGGCGTGCGCGCGGTCAGCGTCGGCATCGCGGGCAACCGTTCGCTCGAGACCGGCCTGCCGGTGCGCATCGCCGACCTGGAGCTCGGCGCGGGCTGAGCCCTCCGGACGCCGGCACGGTGGGGCGAGCGGATGCCCCTGAGCCGGCGTGCGAGCCTACCCGCCCGAGCCGGCGACCAGCGCGATCGCGCCGCCCACGAAGACCACGATCGCGACCAGCGCGATGCCCGCGAGCGGCACCCAGAACGCGCGCTTGCGCAGCACGAGCAGCGTGACGGTCGCGGCGAGGCCGAGCACGCCGACGACGATCGGGCCCCAGATCGCCACGTTCAGGCCGACGTCGAACAGCTCGCACGATCCGTTCACGCAGCTCGGCGCGCCGAGCGCGAACAACGACCCGATGAACACGCCCGTGATCGCGACGCCGATGAGCAGCAGCACGAGCACGATCGAGAGCACGAGGTCCCACACGCGCACGGGGCGCACGCGCTTCGTGCGCCCGTCGGGAGCCACCTCGGCGGCGGCGTCGGCGGGCGCGTTCGCCTCCGCGCTCCGCGCGTCGAGGGTGCGCGAGTCGGCGTCCGCCGAGCGGGTGTCGCGGGAGCCGGCGTCGCCCGAACGGGACGTCGTCGCGCCCGTCGCGCTCGACTCGGTCCTCCGCGCGCCGTCGCCGGTCTCGTCGTCCCGTCGGGATGGGGTGCCGTCGCTCACTCGCTGCTCCGTTCCGGCGCCGCACCGGCGCCACGGGTCTTCATCCTGCCGCCCCGCGGCGCGCCGGGTCAACGCCCTTGCGCTCCGCGCCGATCGGTGATCGGGCCGGGCGCGAGCCGGCGCCGGTGGTCGTGCACGGGCAGCCGGAGGCATCCGCTCGCCCGTGCACTCACCCCTCGATCGTGGCCGCGCCCCTCGGGTAGGCGAGGAGCAGGGCGCCGGAGACGATCCAGCTGATGCCCACCCCCGCGACGAGCCAGCCCGCGCCGAGCGACACGGCGGCGACGCCGGCGAGTCCTGCCCCAGCGGCCGCGGCGGCCGCGCGCAGGCCGCCGCCGACCGTGAAGACCTGGGCGCGCACCGCGCGGGGGCTCTGCAGCGTGCGCAGGCGCAGCATCGCGGCGGTCGACGCGGCCGTGAACACGCCGGAGAGGCCGATCATGACGATGGTCCACCAGGCGCCGACGTCGACGATCGCGACGATCGTGAGCACGCCGGTGGCGGCGAACCCGGTGCCCATCGAGAACTCGGGGGAGCGGGTGTCGGGGCGCCACGAGATCCAGAGCGAGCCGACCAGGGCGCCGACCGCGAACGCCGAGACGATCACGGCGCCGCCGTCGGGGTCGTTCGCGCGCTCGATCGACAGCGCGACCGCGGCGATCGCGAGCGCGCCGCCGCCGAACTGGCTGAGCGTGCCCGAGGCGGTGACGACGGCGAGCGGGCGGTGGCGGGCGATCCAGGTGAGCCCGTCGCGCATGGCACGCCACGGCGAGCCGGTCGAGGCGTTGCGGGGGCGCAGGCGGGTCGTGAGCGCGAAACCGGCGCCGAGGGCGGCGGAGCCGGCGACCACGAGCATCGCGATGCGGGCCGATCCGAGGGCCGCGGTCGCAGCGACGGTGCCCGGCCCGATCACGGCGCCGATGTTGTACGACAGCGCGTCGAGGGCGAAGGCGCGGCGCTCGTGGGGAATCTCGTCGGTCACGAAGCTCGACAGCCCGCCCATGGTGAACGGCGAGACGGTGCCCGCCACGATCAGCGCGGCCGCGACGAGCCAGATGGGCGCGTCGCCGAGGAACGCGGCGATGCCGTACGCGATCGCGGCGAGGAAGCCGGCCGCCGCGACCAGCCGGCGCGGATGCGCGGAGCGGTCGAGTGCGACGCCCGCGAGCGGCGCGGCGAGGATGCTCGGTGCGAGCGAGGCCGCGACGAGCGCGCCGCCCAGGGCCACGTCGCCGAGCTGCTCGACGGCGAGGATCGGGACGCCCACGCCGACGCCGCCGATCGCCAGGCGCAGCGGCGTCGCGGTCGCGAGGTAGGTGCCCGCGCTCATTCGGTGCTCACGAGGCGTGGAGCCTACCCGCCCGCGGGCGCCGATGCACGCCGGAGCGGATGCCCCGGGGCGGACGCCCGGCCCGGCGCGCCCGATGTGCGGGGCGGCGTCACGGCAGCGTCAGCACCCCGTCGACGCGGCGCGGAACGCCGAGCGGGTTGCCGTCGCGGAGCGCCGGCGGCAGCGCCGCATCCGGCGCCGACTGGTACGCGACGGGACGCAGGAAGCGCCGCACCGCCGTCGCGCCGACCGACGTGTGGATCGACGTGGTCGACGGCCACGGCCCGCCGTGCTGCTGCGACCAGTTGACCGCGACGCCGGTCGGCCAGCCCGCGAACAGCACGCGGCCCGCGATGTCGGCGAGCACGTCGACGATCGCGGAGACGTCCTCGTCGGGCTCCGCGTGCACGGTCGCGGTGAGGCTGCCGCCCACGGCGCGGATCGCGGTGAGGGCCTCGTCGACCGACCCGCAGCGCACCACGAGCGTCGTCGGGCCGAAGCACTCGGCGAGCAGCCCCTCGGGGTCGGCGAGCACCGCGGCGGCCGTGGTCTCGAGCACGACCGCGCTGCCCGTGCCGACGGACTGCTCGGGCGAGCCCGACACGACCGTCACGTCGTCGCGGCCGGCGAGCGTGCCGAGTCCGTCGGCGAACGCCCCCGCGATCGAGTCGGTGAGCATGGGCACCTCGGCGGCCTCGCCCACGGCGGCGGCGACGCGGGCGGCGAAGTCCGAGCCCTCGGGCACGAACACCACGCCGGGCTTCGTGCAGAACTGCCCGGCGCCGAGCGTGAACGAGCCCGCGAGGCCGGTGGCCAGCTCGTCGGCGCGTGCGTCGAGCGCCGCCTGCGTGACGACCACGGGGTTGATCGCGCTGAGCTCGCCGTAGAACGGGATGGGGTCGGGCCGGCCCACCGCGAGGTCGAACAGGGCGCGGCCGCCGTGCAGCGAGCCGGTGAAGCCGACCGCGCGGATCGCGGGCTCCTGCACGAGCGCGACACCGGCGGCGCGACCCTCGACGAGCGCGAAGGTGCCGTCGGGCGCACCCGCCTCGCGCAGCGTTTCGCCGACGAGCTCGGCGGTGCGGCGCGACAGCTTCGGGTGCGCCGAGTGCCCCTTCACGATCACCGGGCAGCCGACCGCGAGCGCCGAGGCGGTGTCGCCGCCCGCCACCGAGAACGCGAACGGGAAGTTCGACGCGCTGAACACCGCGACCGGGCCGAGCGGGCGCAGCAGGCGCCGCAGGTCGGGCGTCGGCGGCGTGGCATCCGGGTTCGCGTGGTCGATGATTGCCTCGAGGTACGAGCCCTCCTCGACGACCGCGGCGAACATGCGCAGCTGGCCCGTGGTGCGGGCGACCTCGCCGGTGAGGCGCGGCACGCCCAGGTGCGATTCCTCGTCGGCGATGGCGACGAGCTCCTCGACGTGCGCGTCGAGCGCGTCGGCGACGGCGCGGAGCCACGCGGCCCGGTCGGTCGCGGGGGCGTCGGCGGTGCGTGCGAAGGCCGCCTGGGCGGCATCCGTCACCTGTCGCAGTTGCTCGGGCGTGGTGTCCATGTCGGTCCTCCGGTGGTGCGGTCGTGCGGTCGAAGCGGGGTCGGTGCGTCGGCGGGCGGATGCCGCGGGGCGGCGTTCAGGCGAAGCGCAGCCCGAGCCCGGGTGCGGGGTCGAACGAGAGCCGCGCGCCGTCGACGCTGACGGGCGCGGGGTCGGCGAGCACGCCGAGGGCGGTGAAGGTGGCGTCCTCCACGTCTTCGACGAGCGTCGGGCGGGGGAGCGTGAGCGCGAGCTGGCCGGAGAGCTCGAACAGCAGGTGCGGTGCGACCTGCACGCCGTACTGCTCCGCGAGGGCGGCGATCTCGCGGAACGGCGTGATGCCGCCGACGCGCACGATGTTCGGCTGCGCGACGTCGACGACACCGGCGTCGAGGAACTCGGCGAACCGGTAGCGGGTGTGCACGTTCTCGCCGAGCGCGATCGGCACGTCGGTGCGGCGGCGCAGCTCCGCGTGCGCGGGCAGGTCGTCGGCGCGCAGCGGCTCCTCGATCCAGGCCGGGTCGAACGTGGCGAGGGCCTCCAACGCGGCCGTCGCCTGGTCGAGGCTCCAGCGCTGGTTGGCGTCGATCATGAGGCGGCGATCGGGTCCGAGCACGTCGCGCAGCGCGGCGAGCCGCTCGACGTCGCGGGCGAGGTCGGGGCTGCCGACCTTCACCTTCACGGCGTCGTAGCCGGCCGCGACCCAGCGCTCGGCCTGCGCCACGAGCTCCTCGAGCGGGTAGTGCAGGTTCACACCGCTGCCGTAGACCTCGGCGGTCTCCTGCGTGCGGCCGACGAGGTCGACGACGCTCGCGTCGGCGCGGCGACCGGCGAGGTCCCACAGCGCGAGGTCGAGGCCCGCCATCGCGATGGTCGTCACGCCGCCACCGCCGGCTTCGTGCAGGTGGCGCCAGAGTGCGGGCCACAGCTCCGCCGCATCCGCCGCCCGCCCCGCCGCGAACGACGTGATGTCGTGGTCGAGCATGGCCTGCACGGATGCCGCGCCGATCGTGGGCGTCCATGAGAAGCCGTACCCGGTGGCGCCGTCGGAGTCGGCGACGACCGTCTCGATGACGCTCAGCTCGGTGACGTCGGGCCCCCACGGACGCGACAGCGGCACGCGGACGAGCCGCGTGTCGAGCGAGCGGATCGTGGCCGTCATGCCGCGGACAGCTCCGCCACCAGCTCGCGGCCGCGGTCGAGGATCACGCCGAGGCGCGCCTCCTGCTCGGGCGTCGGGTCGACGAGCGGCGGGCGCACCGAACCGACCGCCAGGCCCTGCAGTCGCAGGCCCGCCTTGATGAGCGAGACGCCGAAGCCCGGGGTCTCGTCGCGCAGGTTCACGAGCGGCACGTAGAACTCGCGGAGCAGGTGCTCGCGGGTCGCATCGTCGCCGTCGGTGTAGGCGCGGTAGTGCGCCGCGGCGAGTTCGGGGATCATCGCGAACGCGGCCGACGAGTACAGCGGCACGCCGATGCCGCGGAACGCGCCCTGCGTGAGCTCTGCGGTGAGCAGGCCGTTGAAGAAGTGCAGCTCGCGGCCCGACTCGCCCGCTGCGAGCACGATCTCCTGGGTGAGGCCGATGTCGCCCGTGCCGTCCTTGAACCCCGCGATCCTCGGGTTCGCGGCGAGCCGGCGCATCGCGTCGGCCGTGAAGCGCGCGGTCGCACGGTGGTAGACGATGACCGGCAGCGGGCTCGCGGCGGCGACCTGCTCGACCCACGCGACGAGGCCGGCGGTCGTGCCGCCGACCAGGTACGGCGGCAGCAGCAGGATGCCGTCGGCACCCGCATCCGCCGCATTGCGCGCCTGCTCGATGGCCTGCCCGAGTGCGCCGCCCGCGCCCGCGATCACCGGCACGCGGCCGTTCACGACCTCGACCGCGGTGCGCACGACGGCGTCGACCTCGCCCGTCGAGAGCGCGTGGAACTCGCCCGTGCCGCAGGCCGGGAACACGCCGCCGGGGCCGTGCTCGAGGCGCGAGCCGACGTGCTCGGCGAGCAGGTCGAGGTCGGGCGCACCGCCTGCGCCGAACGGGGTGACGGGGAAGAAGAGGACGCCGTCGAAGGCGAGGGGCGAGGTCACGGTGCTCCTGTGGTCATGGGGGTGGGGCGGGCGGATGCCTCGGGGCCGGCGGGCACCTCGGCGGCGAGCTCGTCGCGCCAGCGGCGCTTCGGGGTCCAGCCGAGCAGCGACTCGGCCTTCGCGACCGAGAACACGGGGGCGTCGCCGGTGAGCGCGTCGCCGGCCTCGCCGAGCGCGGGCAGGTACTCGCGCCAGAGCTCGGCGACGGGGCGAGTGGCCATGGCGTCGGCCGCGCCGACGAAGAACGTCTCGCCCTGGGGGAGCTCGGGGGCGGCGTGCAGCCAGGTGTCGACGAAGCCCGCGGCATCCCGCGCGTCGACGTAGTTGAAGAGGCTGACCGCGGCGAGCGCCGGGTCGGCGAGGCGCTCGGCGACCGTGTGGCCCTGCTGGGTGAGGGCGCCCTGCCATTCCTCGGGGGAGATGACGTAGCAGGGGCGGAACGCGCCGAACACCGGGCCGTCGGTGTCGGCCGCACGGCCGAACATCGCGACCTCCTGCTCGATGACGACCTTGGAGAGGGCGTAGGCGTTCCACGGCGAGACCGGGTGCGCCTCGTCGAGCGGGGCGTACTGCGCGCGCCACGACGGGATGCCGTAGCCGAGGATCGTGGGGCTCGACGCGGCGAGCACGCGGGTGGCGCCGTGTGCTGCGGCCGACGCGAGCACCCCGTAGCCGAGCGTGGTGTTCGTGACGATGATGTCGCGCTCGGGCGCGCTGAACGGCACCGCGATGCCCGCGAGGTGCACCAGTGCGTCGGGGCGCACCTCGGCGAACAGGGCGTCGGTGGCCGGTTGGTCGGCGAGGTCGACGAGGTGCTCGGATGCCGCTGGCTCGGGCGTCGGCACGCGATCGACCGCCGCGACCTCGTGGCCGGCGTCGGTGAGCCCGCGCACGACACTGCGACCCAGGCGGCCTGCGGATCCCGTCACGACGACGCGCATCGCACCTCCACGGTTGAGAAATCGTTTTCTCATGGAAGTCTAGGAGATTCCGCGGTTCCCGACAACTCGCGGGCTATGATCGGGGAAACGATTTCTCGGAGGTGCCATGAGCGAGCGCACTCGGCAGGTCACGATCGTCGACGTGGCCCGGCACGCCGGCGTGTCGCAGGCCTCGGTCTCCCGGGTGCTGAACGGCAAGGCCAACGTCGACCCCGCCATCGCGGGCGCCGTGCACGCCGCCGTGGCCGAGCTCGGCTACGAGCCGAGCCTCGCAGCACGCAGCCTCGTGCAGGGGCGCAACCACACGATCGGCATGATCGTGCCCGACCTCGAGAACCCGCTGTTCCAGGGCATCCTCAAGGGCCTCACCCTCGCCGCCGACGCCGACGGGTACCGCGTGCTCGTCGCCGACACCGACGAGCGCGCCGAGTCGGAGGAGGCGGTCGCGCTCGAGGCGCGCCGCCGCTGCGACGCGCTCGTGCTCTGCGCGCCGCGCATGCCCGAGGCGAAGCTGCGCCAACTCGTCGCCCGGGTCGCGCCCGTGGTCGTCGTGAACCGGTCGCTCGACGCGGCGGGCGTGCCCTGGGTCGGCGTGGACTACGCCCGCGGCATCCACGACCTCGTCGACCACCTCTTCGCCCTCGGCCATCGCCGCATCGTCTACCTCGCCGGCCCCGCGTCGAGCGTCTCGAACGTGGAGCGCGAGCGCGGCCTCGCAGCGGCGCGGGAGACGTTCCCCGCACTCGAGGTCGAGATCCTGCCCGGCGGCTCACGCCTCGATGACGGCGCCGATGCCGCTGGTGCGGTGCTCGCCGCCCGCGACCGCGGCGCGACCGCGGTGCTCGGCTTCAACGACCTGGTCGCGCTGGGGCTGCTGCATCGTCTTGCGGAGCTGGGCGTCTCCGTGCCTGGTGAGCTCTCGGTCGCGGGCTTCGACGACTCGCCGTTCGCGCGCTATTCGACGCCCCCGCTCACGAGCATGTCGGTGCCGCGCGGCGAGCTGGGCGCCCAGGTCTGGCAGCGCCTCGCGACGCTCGTCGCCGGCGGACGCTCGGAGCACACGCTGCTCTATCGACCGCGCCTCGAGGTGCGTGCGAGCACCGGGCCGGTGCGCGTGGGCGCGGGAACGGTTCCCGCATGAGCCCCGGGACGGACCCGATCGACCCGGCGGCCGCACCCGCCGGGCCCACCGACGCGGCCGCCGCGCCGGCTGGGCCGCCGGAAGTGGCCGGCGCGCCCGTTGGGCCGCCCGATGAGGCCGGCGCGCCGGCGCGGCCGCCCGATGCGGCCGGCGCACCGGCGGCGCCGCCCGAAGTGGCCGGCGCGCCCGCTGGGCCGCCCGACGTGGCCGGCGCGCCCGCTGGGCCGCCCGACGTGGCCGGCGCGCCCGCGGGAGCCGGCGACGCGCCGGTCGCGGCCGACCGCGCCGTCAAGCGTCGCCGCCTGCTCGAACTGCTCGACGAGCGGGGCGCCGACCGCCTGCTGCTCACGTCGGCGACCGCGCTCTCCTGGTACCTCGACGGCGCACGCGTGCACGTCTCGCTCGCGGGCGACCCCATCGCCGCAGTGGTCGTCGGCCGCGAGGGCGACGAGTGGCGGGTCTTCGCCAACGAGGCCGATCGCTTGCTGGCGGAGGAACTGCCGCACGACCCCGCCGCGACCCTGACGCGGGTGCCGTGGCACGAGCCGCTCGCGGCCGACCTGCCCGGCGCGCTGCGGGAGCCCGACGTCTCCGCCGAGCTCCGCGCCGCCCGCGCATCCCTGCTGCCCGGCGAGCTCGCCCGCTACCGCGCGCTCTGCCGCGAGGTCGCCGAGGTGCTGACGGATGCTGCGGCCGCCGCCCACCCCGAGCAGTCCGAGCGCGACGTCGCCGCGACGCTCGCCGCCGGCCTCGCCGCACGCGGCATCGACCCCCTGGTCACGCTCGTCGCGGGGCGGTCGCGGCTGGTCCACCGGCATCCGCTGCCCACCGCCGCCCCGATCGGCGACCGCGCGATGCTCGTCGTCTGCGGACGCCGCCACGGCCTCATCGCCAACGCGACCCGCTGGCTGCGCTTCGGCGCCGCAGACCCCGCCGAGGCCGACGCCGAGCGGCGCATCCTCGAGGTCGAGGCGGCGTTCCTCGACGCGACCGTGCCCGGCGCCGCCCTCGGCGACGCGTTCGCCGCGGGCATCGCCGCATACCGTGCGAGCGGGTTCGCCGCCGACGAGTGGCGCAACCACCACCAGGGCGGCGCGGCCGGTTACGCGGGCCGCGACCCCCGCGCCGTGCCCGGCATCGCCGACCGCGTGCAGCCCGGCCAGCCGTTCGCCTGGAACCCGACCGCCCCCGGCGCGAAGGTGGAGGACACCGTGCTCGTCGGTCCCGACGGCGTCGATCCCCTCACCGTCGACCCCCGCTGGCCGACCACGCGCGTCGCGGGCCGCATCCGCCCGATCACCCTCCAGCTGTAGCCCGCGCCCGCGCCCGCCCCGGCTGACCGAGTACGCAACCTGCGGAAACTCCGCGCGAGTTCCCGCACCTTGCGTACTCCGTGGCGCACCGTCCCATCCCCGTCTGAGGGCAGCCCTCCGTCGCCGAGTGTGCTCGAAGGGACCGGCGGAGGCGTGGTCGGCCGCCCGATTCGTGTCGGATCGAGCACACTCGACGACATTGGGGAGACCGGGGAGAGGGGTCAGCCGGGGATGAGGGCACCGGTGCGGGAGACGGCGACCTGCTCGTCGCGGGGCACGACCTTGACGCGTTCGCGTGCGACCGGGCCCGCGAACGCCTCGCCGAGCCCGCGCTCGTGCGCGTCGAGGGCGAGCCAGCCGGCCCAGGTCGTGAAGCGGATGCCCCGGGCCTCGAGCAGCTCGAGCACCTCGTCGCCGTCCGCGGCGTCGACCGTCGGCGCGACGCCCGGCGCGGCGAGCACGCCGGCCCGCGCATCGGCCACGAGGTGCGTCACCGTCTCGAGCGCGTCGCCCTTCGTGTGGCCGATGAGCCCGACGGGGCCGCGCTTGATCCAGCCGGTCGCGTAGAGGCCGGGCACGGCCGAGCCCGTGGCATCCGTCACCCGCCCCTCGTCGTTCGAGATCACGCGCGCCTGCGCATCGAACGGCACGCCCGGCAGCGGCGAGCTCGCGTACCCGACCGCGCGGTACACCGCCTGCACGGGCACGTCGACGAACTCGCCCGTGCCCGCGACCGATCCGTCGCCGACGGGCCGCGTGCGCTCGAACCGCACGCCCTCGACCGCGTCGGCGCCCAGCACCTCGACCGGCGCGTGGAAGAAGTGCAGGTGCAGGCGGCGCGACGCGGTCGGCTCGTCGCCCTCGGCGCGGCGCCAACCGTCGAGGGTGCGCGTCATGATCTTGACCTGGTTGTTCGTGGCGAGCAGGTGCGCGGCGTGCGGGTCGCCCTCGGCGCGCGCGAAGTCGTCGTCGTACACGACGATGTCGACGTCGGGCACGTGCCCGAGCTCGCGCAGCTCGATCGGGGTGAACTTCACCTGCGACGGTCCGCGGCGGCCGAACACGTGCACGTCGGTCACGGGCGAGGCGAGCAGTCCGGCGTGAACGTTCGCCGGGATGTCGGTCGACAGCAGGTCGGCCGGATGCTTCGCGAGCACGCGCGCCACGTCGAGCGCCACGTTGCCGTTGCCGATGACCGCGATCTGCTCGGCCTCGAGCGGCCAGTCGCGCGGCACGTCGGGGTGCCCGTCGTACCAGGCGACGAGGTCGGCCGCGCCGTACGACCCGGGCAGGTCGATGCCGGGGATGTCGAGCGGGGCGTCCTGCAGCGCGCCCGTGGCGAAGATCACGGCGTCGTAGCGCTCGCGCAGCTCGTCGACCGTCACGTCGCGACCCACCTCGACGTTGCCGATGAGGCGGATCGTGCCCTCGTCGAGCATCTCGTGCAGCGAGTTCACGATGCCCTTGATGCGCGGGTGGTCGGGTGCGACGCCGTAGCGGATGAGGCCGTACGGCGCGGGCAGCGACTCGAACAGGTCGATCGCGACCTCGCCGCCGGCCTCGTCGACCTGGCGGCGGAGGATATTGCCGGCGTAGATGCCGGCGGGGCCGGCGCCGACGATCGCGACGCGGAGGGAGAGGGTCATCGTGGGGTGGCCTTTCGGTGAGGGGGGTACGGGGGTTCGGTCGGGCGGGGTTCAGGGGTTCGTGCGCTTCGGGAGCAGGCGACGGATGCCTCGCCGGCACGCCGCGCCGATCACGACGCGCCGCCCGGCGCCAGTCCGCGCCCGCGCAGCACCCGACGTTGCACGGGTGCGAGCAGCGCGAGCTCCACGGCGATGCCGATCGCGAGGATGACGAGGATCGCGCCCAGCACGCCCGCGAGGTCCGTCGCCTCGCGGCTCTGCTGGAGCAGCGCGCCGACGCCGGTGCCGAGCGACCCGCCGACGGCGATGATCTCGGCGGCCAGCACGCCGCGCCACGAGAAGGCCCAGCCCTGCGAGATGCCGGCGAGGTAGCCGGGCAGCGCCGCCGGGAAGACGATGTCGACCGACTGCCGGAATCGCCCGGCGCCGAGCACGCGACCGACCCGACGCAGCTGCGGGGGCACCTGGTCGACGCCCGCGACGAGGCCGAGCGCGATCGACGGCACGCCGCCCATCAGCACGACGAAGGTGACGAGCGCGTCGCTGAGCCCGAACCAGAGGGTCGCGGCGGGCACCCACGCGACCGACGGCAGCACCATGAGCCCGGAGACGACGGGTCCGACCGCGCGCCGGATCGGTCGCACCTCGGCGAGCAGGAGTCCGAGCGCAGTGCCGACGACGAGCGCGAGCGCGTACCCGACGAACGCGCGCCCGACGCTCGTGGCGACCGCAGCGGGCAGTGTGCCCGACGCCCAGGCTGCGCCGACCGCGCCGGCGACGGCGGCGGGCGACGGCAGCACGTCGGGCGAGAGGTCGAGGAGCACCACGGCCGCCTGCCACGCGACGACGAGCAGCACGACGAAGACGACCGGCGGCAGTGCGGTGGCGAGCGCCCGTCGCAGGGGGCTTCGGCGGGCGGGCGCGCGGGTCTGCAGCCGGTCGAGGCCGGCCTCGAGGCGGCGGTGGTCGTCGACCAGCGGGGGCTCAGGCGACAGGGGCACACGCGACAGGGGCTCAGCCGGCACGGCCGCAGGCGGCACGGTCTCAGGCGGCATTGCGGCGGATCTCCCTGCGCAGGTGCTCGGTGATCTCGGTCGCGAGCGCGCCGACCTCGGGCGACTCGATGCGCCGCCCGTGCGTGCGTGCGACGCGCCACTCGCGCACCACGCGGCCCGGCCGGCTGCCGAGCAGCACGACGCGCTCGCCGAGGCGCGCCGCCTCGCGCACGTTGTGGGTGACGAACACGATGGTGCGGCCAGTCGCCCGCCAGACGCGCTCGAGCTCGTCGTGCAGCACGTCGCGGGTGATCGCGTCGAGCGCCGCGAACGGCTCGTCCATGAGCAGCACCGGGCGGTCCTGCGCCAGCGCACGGGCGAGGGCGACGCGCTGCCGCATGCCGCCCGAGAGTTCGTGCGGGCGCCGCTCCGCGGCATCCGCCAGGTTCACCAGGTCGAGCAGTTCGAGCGCGCGCGTGCGGCGCTCGGCACGGCCCACACCGCGCAGCTTCAGCGCGAGCTCGACGTTGCGGCGGGCGCTCAGCCACGGCAGCAGCGCGGACTCCTGGAACATCGCGGCGGCGCCCTCGGCAGGGATCGCCACGGTGCCCGAGGTCGGTGCGTCGAGGCCGGCGAGCAGGCCGAGCAGCGTCGACTTGCCGCACCCGGATGCCCCGAGCAGGCACAGGAACTCGCCGCGCGCGACCTCGAGCGAGACGTCGTCGAGCACGAGCGGGCCGTCGCCGTAGCGCTGCGCGACGTGCTCCACGCGGATCGCGACCGGCGCCGGCGACACCCGGCGCGCCGGTGCGCCCCCGTCGAAGCTGGGCGCGAGCCGCACGCCGGCCGCGGGCGCGGGGGCGGACGCGGAGGCGGCCTCGGCCGACGGGGTGCCCATGGTCAGCTCCGCACGGTGCCGGCGGCGAGCGTCGCGCCGTCGGACGGGTGGATGACGAGGAACGAGCCGCCCGCGCGGTGCAGCGCGTACGGCTCGAGCGGCAGCGGCGCGGAGAGCACGAGGCGCGCGCGGCCGATGTCGTTCACGGCCAGCGCGTCGGCGGGTTCGTGGGTGAGCGCGTCGAGGTCGCGCCGGGAGGAGATCTCGGCGACGATCGCCTGCACGGTCGTCGTGCCGTGCTTCACGAGCACGCGGGCCCCCTGCGCGAGCGTGCGCGCGTCGAGCTGGAACAGGTCGGCGTCGATCTCTCGGCGCCCCTCGGGGAGGGTGCCGGCCTCGGCGAGCAGGGTGCCGCGGGCGAGGTCGACGTCGTCGGCCAGGCGAAGGGCGACCGACTGCGGGGCGGCCGCGGCGTCGGCAGGAGCGCCGGCGACCTCGACGCCGGTGACCGTGGTCTCGATGCCCGACGGGAAGACCTGCACGCGGTCGCCCACGCGCACGGTGCCCGACGCGATGCGTCCGGCCGCGGCGCGGTAGTCGCGATACGCCTCGGCGGTCGCGGGGTCGCCGGCGAGGTCGGGCGCCAGGCCGCCCTGCGGGCGGAGCACGAGCTGCACCGGCAGGCGGAACGCCTCGGCGTCGGCCTCGAGCCCGTCGAGCGGGGGCAGCGTCTCGAGCAGCTCGAGCAGCGACGGTCCGTCGTACCAGGGCGTGCGTGACGACCGGTCGACGACGTTGTCGCCGTCGAGCGCCGAGACGGGCAGCACGTGCACGTCGGCCAGGCCCAGCTCGCCCGCGACCCGGCGCACGTCGTCGGCGACGCGGGTGAACGCGCCCTCGTCGAAGCCGAGCAGGTCGATCTTGTTCACCGCGACGACCACGTGCGGCACGCGCAGCAGCGCGACCACCGCGAGGTGGCGCCGCGTCTGCTCGAGCACGCCGTTGCGCGCGTCGACGAGCACGACGACCGCGTCGGCCGTGGTCGCGCCCGTGACCATGTTGCGCGTGTACTGCACGTGGCCGGGGCAGTCGGCGAGGATGAAGCTGCGCTGCCCGGTCGAGAAGTACCGGTAGGCGACGTCGATCGTGATGCCCTGCTCGCGCTCCGCACGCAGCCCGTCGGTGAGCAGCGCGAAGTCGAACCCGGTGCCCTGGCCGAAGCCGCGCTCGCGCGAGGTGCGGGCGACCTGCTCGAACTGGTCGGCGAGGATCGCCTTCGAGTCGTGCAGCAATCGCCCCACGAGGGTGGACTTGCCGTCGTCGACGCTGCCGGCCGTCGCGAAGCGGAAGAGCGAGGTCGCGCCGGCGGCGCGGTCGAGGGCGGGGCTCGCGCTCGCGGGGGCATCCGTCGCGCTCGCGGGGGCGAGCAGCTGCGTGGCATCCGTCATCAGAAGTACCCGTCCTTCTTGCGGTCCTCCATGGCCGCCTCCGAGAGGCGGTCGTCGGCGCGGGTCGCGCCGCGTTCGGTGATGGTCGAAGCGGCGACCTCGCGCACGATGGCGTCGAGGTCCGCGGCTTCCGACTCGACCGCCCCCGTGCAGCTCAGGTCGCCCACCGTGCGGTAGCGCACCGTGCGCCGCTCGACGGTCTCGCCGGCGCGGGGCGCCGACACGTCGCTCACGGCGAGCCACATGCCGTCGCGCGCATACACCTCGCGCTCGTGCGCGAAGTAGAGCGGCGGCAGCGCGATGCGCTCGCGCGCGATGTAGCGCCAGACGTCGAGCTCGGTCCAGTTCGAGATCGGGAAGGCGCGCACGTGCTGGCCGACCGTGTGCCGACCGTTGTAGAGGCTCCAGAGCTCCGGCCGCTGGTTACGCGGGTCCCACTGCCCGAACTCGTCGCGCAGCGACAGGATGCGCTCCTTCGCCCGCGCCTTGTCCTCGTCGCGGCGCGCGCCGCCGAAGACCGCGTCGTGGCGCCCGGCCGCGATCGCGTCGAGCAGCGGCAGCGTCTGCAGCGGGTTGCGCGTGCCGTCGGCCCGCTCGGCCAGGCGCCCGTCGTCGAGGTAGTCCTGCACGCGGGCCACCTCGAGGCGCACGCCCAGGCGCGCGGCCGTCTCGTCGCGGAAGCGCAGCACCTCGGGGAAGTTGTGCCCGGTGTCGACGTGCAGCAGCGGGAACGGCACCTTCCCGGGGCGGAACGCCTTCGCGGCGAGGTGCAGCACCACCACCGAGTCCTTGCCGCCCGAGAACAGCAGCACGGGCCGCTCGAACTCGGCGACCACCTCGCGGATCACGTGGATCGCCTCCGCCTCGAGCGCGTCGAGCGCGTCGATCCCCGCGGGGGTGGCGGATGCCGCGGCATCCGTCGTCGTCAGCGTGTCGGTCATAGGTGCAACCCGCATTCCGTCTTGGCGAGGCCGGCCCAGCGGCCCGACCTCGGGTCGTCGCCGGCGGCGACGGGCTTCGTGCACGGCTCGCACCCGATCGACGGGTAGCCGTGCGACATGAGGAGGTTCACGGGCACGGCGTGCGCGCCCGCGTAGTCGAGGAGGTCGTCGAAGCTCCACGCCGCGACCGGGTTGACCTTCACGAGCCCGTTGCGGTCGTCGTAGGTCACGAGCGGGGTACCGGTGCGCGTCGGCGCCTCGTCGCGGCGCACGCCCGTGAACCACACCTCGTAGCCCGCGAGTGCCCGCTGCAGCGGCCCGACCTTGCGTCGCGCGCAGCACAGCGCCGGGTCGCGGGCGAACAGCTCCGCACCGAACTCGGCGTCCTGCTCGGCGACGGTCTGCTCGGGCAGCACGTCGACCACGCGCACGTCGAGCTGCCGGGCGACCTCGTCGCGCGTGACGCGCGTCTCGGCGAAGTGGTACCCCGTGTCGAGGAACAGCACGTCCACCCCCGGCAGGTGCTGCGACACGAGGTGGGGGAGCGCCGCGTCGGCCATCGAGCAGGCGACGGCCGCGGCATCCGTCGCGAAGTGCTCCGCGACCCAGGCGACGACGTCGGCGGGGGAGGCCTCGTGGTCGGTCAGGCTGCCGAGCGCGGCGTTCCCCGCCTCGGCGAGGTCGCGCAGCTCGTCGGGCGAGCGACGGGCCGGCGTGTCGCGGGTCGAGACCCGAGCGGATGCCTCGGGCGCGAGGTCCGCCCAGGGGGCATCCGCCGCCCTGGTCGAGGGCCGAGCGGATGCCTCCGGCCCGACGCCGACCTCAGGGGCATCCGCCGCCCTGCTCCCCAGGTTGCGCGCGCTCATCGCAGCGACTCCTCGTCGGCCCGGTGCGCCCACTGCGCGAACGTCTCGTCGGTCGCCTGGTCGCGCTCGTCGAGGAAGCGCGTGACGACCCGCTCGACGTAGTCGGCGATGCCGTCGGCGGCGACCTTGAGGCCGCGCACGGTGCGGCCGAGGCCGGCCTCGTCGCGGTCCTGCGAGGCGAGCCCGCCGCCGAGGTGCACCTGGTAGCCCGGTACCTGCTCGCCGTCGATCGTGACGAGCTGGCCCTTCAGGCCGATGTCGGCCGTCTGGATGCGCGCGCACGAGTTGGGGCAGCCGTTCACGTGCAGGCTGATCGGGTGCGGCAGGTCGAGCGCATCGAGCCGCTCCTCGAGCTCGAGCACGGCGGCGGTCGCGTGCCCCTTGGTCTCGACGATCGCGAGCTTGCAGAACTCGATGCCCGTGCAGGCGATGGTGCCGCGGCGGATCAGGCTCGGGCGTGCCTGCAGCCCGAGCGCGTCGAGGCCGGCGATGAGCGACTCGACCCGATCTTCGGGGATGTCGAGCACGACGACCTTCTGGTGCGGGGTCGTGCGCAGCCGCGTCGACCCGTGCGCCTCGACGAGATCCGCGAGCGCCGTGAGCGTCTCGCCCGACACGCGCCCGACGATCGGCGTCGCGCCGACGTAGTACCGGCCGTCCTTCTGGCGGTGCACGCCGACGTGGTCGCCGGTCGTCGTCGGCGTGGGCGCCGCCGGTCCGTCGGGCAGGGCGTGCCCGAGGTACTCGGTCTCGAGCACCTCGCGGAACTTCCCGGTGCCCCACTCGGCGAGCAGGAACTTCAGGCGCGCCTTGTTGCGCAGCCGCCGGTAGCCGTAGTCGCGGAAGATCTGCGCGACCCCGTGCCACGCGTCGGCGACCTGCTCGGGCGCCACGAACACGCCCAGCCGCTCGGCGAGCCGCGGCGCCGTCGAGAGCCCGCCGCCGACCCACAGGTCGTACCCGACGCCGAGCGTCGGGTGCTCTACCGCGACGAACGCGACGTCGTTGATCTCGTGCACGACGTCCTGGCTCGGGTGGCCCGTGATCGCCGACTTGAACTTGCGCGGCAGGTTCGCGAGCGACTCGTCGCCGATGAAGCGGGTCGTGATCTCGTCGATCTGCGGCGTCGGGTCGATGAGCTCGTCGGCGGCGATGCCTGCGACCGGAGACCCGAGCACCACGCGCGGCACGTCGCCGCACGCCTCGGTCGTGCCGAGGCCGACCGCTTCGAGCCGGCGCCAGATCTCGGGCACGTCCTCGACGCGGATCCAGTGCAGCTGCACGTTCTGCCTGGTCGGTGAGGTCGGCGCTGCCGCGCGCGAACTCGGTCGAGATGCCGCCGATCACCCGCAGCTGCTCGGTGGTGAGCTGCCCGCCGTCGATGCGCACGCGCAGCATGAAGTACTCGTCCTCGAGCTCGTGCGGCTCGAGCGTTGCGGTGCGGCCGCCGTCGATGCCGGGCTTGCGCTGCGTGTACATGCCCCACCAGCGGAACCGCCCGTGCAGGTCGGTCGGGTCGATCGACGCGAACCCGTCGCGGGCGTAGGTCGTCTCGATGCGCTCGCGCACCGCGAGCCCGCTGTCGACCTGCTTCCACTCCTCGTTCGCGTTGAGGGGTGCGGTGCCGTCGACCTTCCACTGCCCGTTCGGGCGGCTCGCGGGTCGCGGCGGGCGGGCCTGGCGGGCGGGGCGTTCGGCGGGCGCGGACCCGTCGGCGGGCACCTCGCGCGCGGTGCGCGGCGTGCGCCCCGCGGCATCCGTCGTCTCGATCGTCACGATCACCCCTCCTCGCTGCGGCCCCCGATCGGGGGTGCGTGCCCGACGGTACGGAGGTCGAGCGGATGCCGGTAGGGCGCCGTGTCACGCCGGGTCACGTGGGGTCATGCAACGCGTAACACTCGCGTCATCGGGGTGCGTCAGTAGACGTTCGCGGCGCCCGCGGTGTATCGGTCGAGCACGATCTCGACGAGTTCGGCGGGGGCCGGGGCGTCGTAGCGCAGCAGCGGTGCGGCCATGACGTCGGGTGCGCTCGCGGCCGCGAGGTCCTGGAAGTAGCCCGGCGCGAGCAGGTAGCTCGCGACGGCGACGCGGGCGTCCGGGCCGGCGCCCTCGCGCGCCGCCCGCACGGCCTCGTTCAGCCTCGGCTCGGCCGCCGACAGGAACCCGATCTCGCCCGTTCTGGGTGCGAGACCCGTCGAAAGACTGCGCTCCGGCGCGCCAGAGCGCGGCTTTCCGACGGGTCTCGAGGGGGTGGGCGGGGGAGTCGAGGTCGCGGGGAGGGCGGCGGCGAGACGATCGGCCATGTCGCGGCACGCGTCGACGGCGCGGGCGTCGCTCGACCCGGCGGCGGCGAGCACCACACGCTCGTCGCCGTGGGCGCCCGCCTCGGCGAGGCGGCGGCGCAGCATCGGCACGAGCCGGTCGTCGGGGCCGAGGGCGTCGGCGACCGCGACCGGGCGGCAGGCCGCGCGCGTGTCGGCCGCCGCCTCGGCGAGGTCGACGTGCACGTGGTACCCCGCCGAGAGCAGCAGGGGCACGAGCACCGCGGGCGTCTCGTCGGGCAGCGTCGCGAGCGAGGTCGGCACGTCGGGCTGCTCGACGTCGACGTGGCAGAGGCGCAGCTCGGGGGCATCCGACCCCCATCGCTCGCCCGCCGCAGCGGCCACCGCGTCGAACAGCGCCCGCACCGCGGCGCGCCCCTCGACCGACGACGTGCCGTGCGACACGGCGACGAGTGCGGGCGGGCGTGGACTCACGCCCCCATGCTCGCACCGCCACTCTCCCCGGCCCTCGGATGTCTCCCCGCATGACGTCTCCCGCGCCACGCGCCCCGCGCCCCGCCCCGTCTGCCGCGTCCCGCTGCCCCGCGTCACCACCCAGCCCGCGTCTGAGGGCTGTTCCTTCATCCGAGGGCCGAAGCTCTCGCCCTCGAACGAAGAGATGGCACTCACGCGGATGCGGAGACGGTACGTGGGGCGCGTAGATTGCGAGAGCGGGGACGTGTACGCTGGATAACGCTTTCCCACACGAGCGGCGCGAACCAGGCGCAGGATCGACGACGAACCGAGGAGCCCGATGCCCGACCTCCGCATCGACCAGTCCCACGACCGTCTCACGATCACCGACCCGGGCGCCGACGGCGACGGCGGCGTCGCCCTCGCGGAGTACGTCTTCCGCCCCACGCACCCGACCTACGAGTCGCCGCGGCCGTACCTCAGCCCGATCCGCACGCGCGCCGGCCGCACCGTGTCGCTGTACCGCCCCCACGACCACGTCTGGCACAAGGGCATCGCCTGGTCGCTGCCCGTCGTCGGCGACGAGAACTTCTGGGGCGGCCCCACCTTCGTTCGCGAGCAGGGATACGTGCAGCTGCCCAACAACGGCACGCAGCGCCACGACGGCTTCGAGCAGGCGGATGCCGCGAGCGGCAGCCCGTGCGCCGTCGAGCGCCTGACCTGGGTGACCGAGGCGGGCGAGGCGATCTTCGACGAGGAGCGCACGCTCGCGGCATCCGTCATCGACGACGAGGCCTGGCTGCTCGGCTTCGCGACCCGCATGACGAACCGCACCGACCGGTCGATCCCGATCGGGTCGCCCACGACCCGCGGGCGCGAGAATGCCGGCTACGGCGGCCTGTTCTGGCGCGGCCCCCGCTCGTTCACCGGCGGGCAGCTGCTCGCCCCGGGCGTGACCGGCGGCGACGAGCTCCGCGGCACACGGGCGCCGTGGATGGGCTTCACGGGGAAGCACGACGAGATCGATGCGGCCTCGACGGTCGTGTTCGTCGACGGCCCGGGCAACCTGCAGCACCCGACGCAGTGGTTCGCGCGCAGCGAGGAGTTCGCGTGCATCTGCCCGGCGCCGTTCTTCAGCGAGGAGCACGAGATCGCGCCCGGCGAAGCCATGACGCTCCGCTACGGGGTGGTCGTCGCCGACGGGGCATCCGACCCCGACCGCGCCGGAGCGCTCGCGTGGGCGGCCGGCGAACGCCTCGACGGCCTGCTGGGGCAGCGATGACGACGGATGCCACGGGCGCGCCCCGCCCCGACTTCCCCGGCGGTACCTCGGTCAGCCGGCTCGACGTGTACGACGGCGTCGCGCCCGACGGGCTCGCGGGCGGCACGCCGCACCTGCACACCGTCTCGAGCGAGGCGTACGTGGTCGTCGCGGGCGAGGGTGCGGTGCAGACGATCGACGCGAGCGGGTTCCGCGAGACGCCGCTCGCGCCGGGCGACGTGGTCTGGTTCTCGCCCGGCGTGATCCATCGCGCGATCAACCGCGGCGGGCTCTCGGTGCGGGTCGTCATGCAGAACGCCGGGCTGCCCGAGGCGGGCGACGCGGTCATGACCTTCCCCGACGACGTGCTCGCCGACGCCGACGCGTACGCAGCCGCCGCGGCACTGCCCGGGGCGGATGCCCCCGAAGCCGACCGACTCGCCGCCGCGATGCGCCGCCGAGACCACGCCGTCGCCGGGTTCGCGGCGCTCCGCAGGCCCGACGGCGACGTCGACGCCGAGGCGCTGCGTCGGCTGTACGGGCGTGCCGGGGCGCTGGTCGCACCGCGTGCAGAATCGTGGCGGGCGCTCTGGGAGGCGTCCGTCGCCCGCATCGCCGCCGCGACCGACGCGCAACTCGCCGCGCTAACGACCGGCGACGCCGCACACCTCGCAGACGGCCGCATCGCGACCCGCCCCGCCGAGCCGGCGTTCGGCATGTGCGGGCGCCTGCACCGCTACGAGCCCGGCGACCTCGTCGACCTGAGCGGGCTCACTCTCGCCGAGGCATCCGAGACCCGTCAAGAAACTGCGTTCCCAGCGCTGGGAACGCAGGTTTCTGACGGGTCTCGGACACGAACCCGCCGAACCCGCACCGAAGGGAACCCCGCATGACCACCACCTCGCTCCGAGCCGCGATCGTCGGCACCGGCGCCATCGCCCACGCCCACGCGGAGTCGCTGCGCGAGCTCGGCGTGCCCATCGTCGGCGTCGCCGACCAGGTGCGCGAGGCCGCCGACGGGTTCGCCGAGAAGTTCGGCGCCGAGGCCGTCTACGAGGATCTCGCGACCATGCTCGCCGAGGCGCGACCCGACGTGCTGCACGTCTGTACGCCGCCCGTCGTGCACGCCGAGCAGGCGGTGGCCGCGCTCGACGCCGGGGTGCACGTGGTGTGCGAGAAGCCCGCAGCGCTGTCGCTCGCGCAGCTCGACGAGATGACCGCCGCCGCCGAGCGCAACGACCGCCGCCTCGTCGTCGTGTTCCAGCAGCGCACCGGCACCGCGGCCGCGCACGTGCAGTCGCTGCTCTCGTCGGGCGCGTTCGGCCGCACGCTCGTCGCGACCTGCCAGACGCTCTGGTACCGCGACCCGGCGTACTTCGCGGTGCCGTGGCGCGGCAAGTGGGCCACCGAGGGCGGCGGGCCGACGCTCGGCCACGGCATCCACCAGATCGACCTGCTCGCCTGGCTGCTCGGTGACTGGACCAGCGTGCGCGGCGACCTCTGGCGCCTCGACCGCGAGACGGAGACCGAGGACGTCTCGACCGCGACCGTCGGGTTCGCGAACGGCGCCGTCGCGCAGGTGATCACGAGCGCGGTGTCGCCGCGCGAGACGAGCTCGATCCGCATCGACACCGAGCAGGCGACCATCACGGTCGACCACCTCTACGGGCACGGGCACGACCACTGGCGCATCACGCCCGCCCCGGGCGTCGACGAGGCCGAGGTCGCGAGCTGGGCGCTGCCGGGCGTGGAGGAGCCGAGCGGGCACCTGCCGCTGCTGCGCGACGCGTACGCCGCGTTCGCCTCGGGCGACGAACTGCCCGCCACCGCGACCGCCCCGGGCCGCTCGTTCGAGCTCGTCACCGCGATCTACTCGTCCGCCGCGCACGACGGCGCCCTCGTCACGCCCGAGTCGCTGCGCGAGGACGCGGCGCGCCTGGCGAGCCTCGAGAGCCCCGTGACCGAGCGTCGACCGGGCGCCTGAGCCGTCGCCCCGGAGCGTGCAGCCTACGCCTCGGAGACGAGTGCCGTGATGCGGCGCTGCCAGGCCGCATCCGACCACATCGGATGGTGCGGGGCGGCGTTCGAGCAGGGCACGACACCCCAGACGCCCCATGCGAGGGCGGTGCGAATGCCGTGCTCCGCGAGTTCCAGCCCACGCCGGCCCTCCTCGAAGCGGCCGTGCAGCGGCGTGTAGCCGACCCAGCCTTCGCCGATCACCGCGGGAACGCCGCAGTGATGAGCCCAGGCGGCGATCGCGATCACGCGCGACTCGATCTCGCGGAGCATCACCTCGTGGTGGGGTTCGTAGTGGGCGTCGAGCCACGAGTCCCAACGCTCGGGGTCGATCCAGTCGTACCCGTAGACCATCTGGTCGGTCACCACGGTCGCCGCGAGCTTCCATGCGACCGGTCGGCCGTATGCGGCGGGCGTCGGTGCGTCGTCTCGGAGCAGGTCGCGGAGCGCCGCGTTCGGGAATCCCTCGGAGCCTTCCGAACGGATGTCGATTCGCCGTTGCAGTGCGTCGAGCACGCCGTAGCTGTACACGTGCGCCTGGATGACGTCGAGCTCGCCGGGCATGGCGTGCATCGCGAGGTGGGGCGGCTTGCCGAAGCTCGCCGTGACCCGCGTGCCCGGGTGGCGGGCGCGGAGCCGGGCGAGCGCTGTCTCGCCCGCACCCGCGAGCGGCGGGAGGATCGAGAAGTCGACTTCGTTGTGCAGTTCGACGAACGCCACCACGTCGGTCAGGCCCCAGCCGCGGATCTCCGACAGCAGCCGGTCCCAGGCCGCGGCGAGCACGTCGTGCCGGGCGGCGAGCGGAACCGCATCGATGGCGTCGAACCAGCGTCGGTCGGCCGCGAAGGCGGGAGACTGCTGGTACTCCCAGCTCGCGAGGATGACGCGCATGCCGTGGCGGCGCGCAGCGTCGAGGAGCTCGTGCAGTCGTGCCCGCAGGTCGATCGCGTAGCCGCCGGTCACGTCGTACCAACGCGTGCCGCGCCCGTAGGGCAGCCCGTCGGGGGCCGTGCCGAGACCCTCGATGCGCAGCTCCGCGGCGATCTCGTCGAGTCCGAGTTCGCCGGCGAGCAACAGCGGTGCGGCGCAGATTCGCACCGCGTGGTAGCCGAGTGCGGCCGTATCGGCCATGGCACGGTCGACGTCCTCGTACGGCTCGCCCGCGCCCGCGCGGGTGTACCAGGAGAAGTCCCAGAGGCAGATCGCCAACCGTCCGGCGACGCCGCCGGACGGTGTCGATCGTGCCGGCGGCATGGCCGGGGTGCCGAGGTAGCGGTCGCTCATGCGCCGACTCCGTGCGGTACGGCCGACCGGGATGGCGGGCCGGAGGGCTCGGCGCGGCCTGCGTCGGCCAGCGCCCGCAGGCGAGCGGCCTGGCTGCGCCGACGGTCGGCCGTGTCGATGTCGAACAGCAGCAGCTCCGGCAGGGAGGTGGCGAAGTAGTCCACGGTGTCCGGGGCATTCTCGAGCTCGTCCGCCCGCAGGTCGAGTTCGTCGAACACGCGCGTGGCCAGATCGTGCTCGTCGAGTCGAAGGTGAGCGATGCCCACCCACGCGTAGACCTCGTCTGCGGGACGTGCAGCGACGGCGCGCGGTCCGCCGCCGTCGCGGGCAGCCGCCCACGCGGCGCGAGCGGCCTCGGTGCGCCCCGCCGCGTGCTCGGCATCGCCGAGCAGCACGAGCCGTTCGGCGGGCGTGTCTGCCGGGTGCCGCCCCTCGCCCAGGTGCTCCGGAACGGCCAGGCCCTCGGCGAGGAGCAGCGCCGCCGCGTCGGGGTCGGTCCCGAGGAGTTCGCGTGCCACGGCGCAGCTCGCCCGGTCGAAGGCTGCGATGACCCGCCCCTCGCCTCCCTCGAACGGCTGGAACGGGCGGGACGACAGGAACTCCAGGGCGTCGCGTGCGCGCTCGAGGTCCACGAGCAGTTCCGCGTAGGCGATCGCGAGGTCGTCGCGCACGAGGGCGTCCGGACCCGCGGACTCGATCGCGGCCAGTCGGTCGGCGGGCGTCGCCCCCTGCAGCGCGAGCAGCTGGTCGCGTTCGACCACCAGTCGCGGATCGCGAGGTGCGAGCCTCAGCGCACCCAGGTACGCGCGATCGGCGTCTGCGAGTGCTCCGCCGCCGTTGACGATCGCGATGGCGAGGTTCCGCCAGGCGATCGGGTCTGCGATGCCGGTTTCGGTCGCGTGGGCGAGGGCGTCCCGCGCGTCGGTGGTGCGGCCGGCGTCGAGCAGCCAGCATCCGAGGTACGCCGTCGCGCGCGCATCATCGCCGTCCGCCGCGAGCGCGGCGCGCAGAACGTCCAGGTCGTCGAGGCCCGCGGGAAATGCCAGCGACGGGTCGGCGCCGCGGGCCCGCGCTCGCGCGGCAGCGGCGGCGTCGCCTTCGCCGGCTGCGTCGAGGAAGGCCGCCTCGGCGTATCCGGCGAGGGGTGCCGGGTTGCCGAACGCACTCGCGCCGGTCGCCGCGGCACGACGGGCGAGCGAGATCCCGCGGTTCCGGTCGCCCGCGCGGTGGAGCTCGTGCGCCATCAACAGCAGGGTCCGTGGGTCGAGCGGGTCGAGCGCATCGTCGAGGGCGGCGAGCAGGGGGTCCTGCGGGTCGTCGGTGCGGGCCGTGGCGAGCAGCGTCTCCGCGGCGCCGGCCCGAGCGAGCGCCCGCAGCGCGATGACACGTGCGGCGACCGCGGCGCTGCTGCGCGGCGCGGCCGCGAGCGCAGCGTCCGCGTGTTCGAGCGCGCGCTCGGCGCGGCCGGCGCGCTGCGCGATCCGGGCTCGGCCGAGTGTCGCGGGCAGCGCGAGCGAACCGTCCCATCCCGCCTTCCCGAACGCGTCGTCCGCCTCGGCGTCGCGTGCGAGCCGTTCGAGCACGAGGCCGAGCAGCAGGTGGGCGTCTCCGTGCTCGGGGTTGAGGTTGCGCCGGGTGACGCGCGCGATCGAGCGTTCCAGATGTGCGAGCGCGGTCTCGTACTCACCGCGCCGGAACGCCAGCCGCGCGAGCTCGAGCCGGGCCCTCGCATCGCCGGGGTCGCGGCGGATCGCCTCCTCGAAGTAGGGTTCGGCGGGTCGGGTCGGGTGGCGGTACTGCACGAGGTGCACCCCCGTCTGGACGAGCTCGTCGACGCCCGCGATCGCCGCGGGCGGCTCCGGCTCGGTGGCGACCCAGGGCTCTCCCGGCGCCTGGGCGTGAGCAGCCCAGCGCACCAGCTCGCGTCCGTCCACACGAACGTCTACGACGAGGTCGTCCCGCCCGGGGGCGTCCGTCGGCACGTCTGCGATCAACGGCGAGTCGGGTGCGATCGACACGACGCGCCGGCAGAGCTCGGCCCCGCCCTCGCGCACGACGACCTCGACCGCGTCGTGCGGCGCGGTCGTCGCGACCCCGACACGCGCGATCCCGCCCGCGACCGTCACCCCGACGGCCGCGTCGGGGGTCGCCTGCACGGCCGGTCCGATCCGCTGGATCGGGTACCAGAGCTGGCGGAAACTGCGGGTCTCGCCGGGACGGAGCCAGGCGAAGTCGGGCTGGTTGTCGGTGAAGACCCCGGCCATCAGCTCGACGTACGGGCCATCGCCATCGGTGAGGTGGCGGTCCCAGGCGTGCCCGAGCTCGCCGTCGCCCCAGGTCCACTGCTTCTTGCCCGGCGCGATCGCGCGGTCGGCCCAGTGCACGAACCCCGCGTCGGCCTCGTGGTCGTACCCGCCGAAGAAGTCGTCGGCGGTGTCGGTGACCATGTACGAGGTCGGCACCGGGATGTTCGCGTACACGTCGATGCGGTCCGCATCCGGCGTCTCCTCGGCGAGCGCCGGATAGTCGACGCCGTAGTACGGGCGGTCGGCGCGTGGGAACGCGCTGATCGCCCGGCGGGCGTGGTCGGCCACGAAACGCACGTCGGTCGGGAAGAACGACTGGTACTGCGCGTGTGCTCGGGCGGCGACGTTCGCCCACCACAGGAAGGTCTGCGGAACATCGGTGCGGTTGGTGAGGCGCGCCTCGACCTCGATCACCGCGGAGTCGCCGCGGAGGCGCACGCCGTGCCGCGCGCGCATCCGCTGCAGCGGGTCGATGTCGCTGTGCCAGACGGTCACCTCGTCGTCCCCGTCGCGCTGCACGCACGTCTCGACCGGAAGGAAGGTCGCCGGCCGATGGTGCTGCGGCCAGTTGAACTCGACCCCTCCCGAGACCCACGGCCCCGCGAGGCCCACGAGCGCGGGCTTGATCACGTTGTTGCGGTAGAAGAAGTCGTAGCCCGCGCTCTTGTCGTAGCCGATGTGGATGCGCCCGCCGAGCTCGGGCAGCAGCACGAGCCGCACCCAGCGATTCTCGAGGTGGATCGCCCTCCAGGCGCGCGGCGCCTTCGTGTCGGAGATGCGGTCGGTGAACGGCATGGGGTACACCCGGCCGGAGGAACCCTGGTACACGCGGCGGTCGAGGAACTGGGGGAAGCGATCGGGCGCTGCGGGCTCGTACGTGTCGATCACGAGCGGCTCCTCCCAGCAGGCGACGCCGCCCGCCTCGAGGATGCCGGCCTGGTCGGCCGGGGGAGCGGGCAGGTCGATTCGGCTCGGCGCTGGGCTGGTCACGTCACCACGGTAGTCGCGCGGCCATGCGCGAGACATGGGTGTTCGTCGGCACCGGATGGACGATTCGACGGCGTGCGAAGATGGGGTGGTGGAGACGTTCGCGAACGAGCGGCGGGAGGGGTTCGCCGGGCAGCGCCTCGTCGTGGTGCCGAGGCCGCTGGTCGCCGACGCGCTCGAGCAACCCGTGACCCGTCGGTTGCTGGTCACCGACGCTGGATGCTTCCCGCACGCCGACCGGCACCTGCGCGTGCGACCGCGCGGAGCCGCCGAGGCGATCGTGCTCGTCTGCACGACCGGCGGCGGGTGGGTCGACGTCGGCGGCGTGCGCACCCGGGTCGGCCCGGCGACGGCGGTGCTGGTTCCTGCGGGCACGCCGCACGCCTACGGCGCCGACGAGGCCGATCCGTGGACGATCTGGTGGTGCCACCTGCGCGGCACCGACCTGGCCGACCTCTGGCAGGTGACCGGGGCGGATGCCTCGCGGCCGACGATCTCCCTCCGCGGCGTCGACCGCGTGACCGCGATGCTCGACGAGATCGCGTCGTCGCTCGAGCGCGACCAGTCGCCGGCGCGCCTGCTCGCCACTGCCGGCATGGCCTGGCGCCTCATGACGCAGCTCGCGGTCGACCGACGCCTCCCCGAGCAGGGCGAACCGCTCGAGCGCGCGATGCGCTACCTGGAAGATCGCGTCGACGGCAGCATCCCCGTCTCCGAGCTGGCTCGGCTGGTCGGCGTCTCACCCTCGCACCTGGGTGCGCTGTTCCGTGACGCGACCGGGGGCGGCGTGCTGGCGTACCACACCGGGCTCAAGATGGCGCGGGCGCGCACGCTGCTCGACACCACGTCGCTGCTGGTCGCGGAGGTCGCGCGCGAGGTCGGCTACGCCGATCAGTTCTACTTCTCCCGGCAGTTCCGCCGCGTGCACGGAGTGAGCCCGACGGAGTATCGCGAGCACCGCAAGGGGTGACCGGCACCGGCCCGAGGCATCCGCCCGTCGTCGACGAGCTCAGCCCTTCGTCGCGCCCGCCGTCAGGTCGGCCCGCCAGAACCGCTGGAGCGACACCATGAGCACCACGAGCAGCACCACGGACACCGCCGAGCCCGTCACCACGAGCTGGGTGAACAGCGGGTCGCGCTGGGTCTGCGAGTTCCAGAGGGTGAGTCCGAGGGTGATCGGGAAGGATCGCGGGTCGTTCAGCATCACCAACGGCAGCAGGTAGTTGTTCCAGATCGTGACGAACTGGAAGAGGAAGATGGTCACGATCGCCGGGGTCATCATGCGGGTCGCGATCGCCCCGAAGATGCGCAGGTCACCCGCGCCGTCGATGCGCGCGGCCTCGACGACCTCGTCGGGGACTGCCGCGTTGGCGTGGATGCGCGCGAGGTAGACACCGAACGGGCTCACCATGCTCGGCAGCAGCACGGACCAGTAGGTGCCGGTCAGCTCGGCGGCGTTGAGCAGGAAGTACAGCGGCAGCGCGATCACGGTCGCCGGCACGAGCACCCCGCCCAGGATGACCCAGAACAGCGTCTCCCGGCCCGGGAACGCGTACTTCGCGAACGCATAGCCGGCGGCGGTCGCGAGCACGGTGGCGACGAGTGCGCCGACGCCCGAGTAGAGCACGCTGTTCAGCACCCAGACCGCGAACGCGCCGTCGTCCTGGGTGAAGAGCGCCACGAGGTTCTGCCACGCCTGCGGGCTGTCGGAGAACCAGAGCCCGAAGCTCGAGTAGAGGTCGCCCGGCGACTTGGTCGCCGCCACGAGCACCCAGGCGATCGGCAGCAGGAAGTAGAGCGAGCAGAGGGCCAGCACCGAGTTCACCGCGATGACGGATCCGCGGGAGGCCTCGCGGCGCGAGGCGGTCGAGGGGCGCGTCGAGGTCACCATGCGCGGTTCCCCTTCCGGTTGACGATCCGCAGGAACAGCGCGGAGAACGCGAACGCGAGGACCGCGACGATCACCGCCATCGCCGCGGCGAGGTGCGGATCGCCCTGCGAGAACGCCTGGTTGTAGGCGGCGAGGTTGGGCGTGTAGTCGGAGCTGATCGCCGTGGTGAGCGGGCGGAGCACGAGCGGCTCCACGAACAGCTGCAGGGTCCCGATGATCGTGAACAGCGTGATGAGCACGATCGACGGGCGGATGAGCGGGAGCTTGATGCTCCACACGATGCGCCACTCGCCGGCGCCGTCGATGCGAGCCGCCTCGTAGAGCTCGGAGGGGATGGAATCGAGGGCGGCGATCAGGATGAACATGTTGTAGCCGGCGAAGCCCCACAGCGCGATGTTCGCGATCGCGAAGAGCACTGCCTCGCTGGAGAGCGGTTGGAGGTCGATGCCGACCGCGCCCAGCACCTGCAGGACCGGGCTGGTCGCAGGCACGTAGAGAAAGCCCCAGAGCAGCGCGGCGATGACACCCGGCACTCCGTAGGGCATGAAGTAGGTCACGCGGAAGAGCCGCGGTGCGCGTGCCGCGGCGGCGCCGAGCAGCAGCGCGAGCGTCAGTGCAGTCGCGACCATCAGCGGCACCTCGATCGCCGAGAAGGCGACGAGCCTGCCGAGGCTCGCGAGGAACGACGGGTCCGAGAGTGCCCGGGCGTAGTTGCCGAGGAACACGAACTCCGTGGTCGGCGCGCCGAGGCCGAGACCGCTGGAGCGCTGGGTGAACAGGCTGTCGACGATGGCGTAGACGATCGGCGCGATGAAGAATGCCGCGAACATCGCGAGGAACGGCACGAGCAGCACCCACAGCGCGGGCGGGGTGCGACGGTGACCGCGTCTGCGGGGCGGGCGCTCGTCGTGCGGCGAGGGCGGGCCTGCGGGTGCGCGGTCGGCGACCGGGGCGCCGGTGGGGGCCTGGGTGGTGGGTGCGTTCACGGATGCTCCGGGGCGGTGCGGGTGCGGACGGAGTCGTGGCGGG